>Ga0134126_10003090_pt1 | contig 20802 bp, 22 predicted proteins | sample KB31752_FD_96881 | JGI IMG/M metagenome (GOLD analysis project Ga0134126, IMG submission 96881) | Terrestrial soil microbial communities with excess Nitrogen fertilizer from Kellogg Biological Station, Michigan, USA - KB3-175-2 | ecosystem: Environmental > Terrestrial > Soil > Unclassified ... | reverse complement strand
TCGGGGGGCGCAAATTTGGCGTCCGCAGCGGAGCTTTTGAATTTCGCGCCATTGGGGCATCGCGTTCGCCCTACCTATCGCTCGCGCGGTCGCACAAATGCGCGGGAGGTGGTCAAATGTGCGGTTTGGCCTAACGGCGGGCGTCAGCTTTCCCCGCCGCCGCTGCTGGCCGCAAACGGCGCTGCGTCATGCCGGTCGTCGATGGCGAGGATGGCGCGCGCGTTGCCGACGCTGGTCGCCAGCGTGTCGATGACGCCCGAACGCAGCGAGGCCAGCAGCGAGAGCGTCTTGTTCGCCTCGCTGACCACGGCGACGACATTGGGAATGCGGGCGTAATCGGCGTGCGAGAGACCGATGATACGGTCGCCCAGGTCCAGCGCCACCCGCTGCCCTCTGATATCGAGGAAATCATAGCCGGAGACGTCCGCCACCGCCCCGGCCAGCCGGGCGCGCGCGATCTCGACCGGCGTGTACCAACCGATATCGGCGGTGTAACCGTTTTCCGTGCAATCGCCGATGCCGATCAAGGCGACGTCGGCGCGGCGGGCGCGCGTCAGGGCTTGTTGGACGGTGTCGTTTTTCAGCAACAGCGTGCGCAGGTTGGAGTCCTCGACATAGGCCGGCGCGTAGAGCATTTCGCTGCGGCCGCCGAACTTGCCGGCCAGCTTGCGACAGATGCTGTCGGAATTCAGCCGGTCGCCGACCCGGTTGGCGCCGCCTATGGCGCTGACGAAGGTGCAGGCGCGTTGCCTGGCGCTATGGGCGAGATCGGCGACCGCGCCGAGGTTGCGGCCCATGCCAACGGCGATCACCATCCCGTCGGAAAGGATCTCGCCAAGGTGATCGGCGACGAGCTGCGCCACGGCGGCGCGCTGCAACTCCTCGTCCTCGTGATCGATGGCGATCAGCGCGTGGCGGATGCCGAACCGGCGGCGAAACTCCTGGCCGAGATCGGAAAGCTCGACGGGGTTGAGATTGATCCGGATCGACACGAGGCCGAGTTCGCGCGATTGCTTCAACATGCGGCTGACTTTGGTGCGCGACAGGTTGAGCGAATGGGAGATTTCGTTCTGAGTGCGCCCCTCAAAATAATACTGCTTCGCCACGAGCGTGATGAGGTGCGTCTCTTCCGAACTTAGCGACATCCGAGACTTAACAACTTCCGAGCCTGGCGAGGCGTGCGGCCCGAGGCTTGCGGCGATCCGGCGGCGAAGGGCGAACTCTTCCTGCGAGGATGGCGACGAGTCAAGCGGCGGCGATCCGCGTGTTCGGGTCGCCGCCCTGTATCCGGCGCGTCGCTTTCGCGCCGCGCTTACGACTAGCCGGCCTGATGCTGATGTTGCGGATCGGGCTCGGCCTCATCAAGCATCAACGCGGAATGTGCATATGCGCCGCCGGCGCGCATCTCGGCGGCGACCCAGATCGCCTCCATCAATTCCTGCTCGGTGGCGCCGGCGCGCAGCGCTGCCTTGGTGTGGCCCTTGATGCAATAAGGACATTGGGTGACATGCGCCACCGCCACGGCGATAATCTGCTTAACCTTCGCCGGCAGCGCTCCATCGGCGAACACCGCTTTGCCGAACGCTTCGAACGCCGCCTGCTGCGCCGGGGCGAGCGCTCGCCTGCGGTCGGCCAATCGCCGGGTCGCCTGGGGGTACATTCCGTCGCTCATCTGATGTCTCCATTGCTAGGCGTCATGTCTCGCCGCAACCGCAGCGCCCGACGACTATCGGTCCAGCCGAACTTTCCATAAAGCAGTATTCAAGATACTATATAGGCTCACGTTCGCCGTCGTCCACCCTTTGGGGTCTGTCATGCGCCTGACACAGTTCACCGATTTCGGAATTCGCGCCCTCATTCTGCTGGCCGACCGCGATGGCGAAGTGCTGAGCGCCGCCGCCATCGCCAAATCGCTCGGCGTGTCGGTTCATCACATGGCGAAAGTGCTGCAAGCGTTGGGCGAGGCCGGGTTGGTGCGCAGCCACCGAGGCAAACAGGGCGGCGTGGCGCTCGCCCTGCCGCCAACGGCGATTCGAATCGGCACGGTGGTGCGTGTGTTGGAACAAGAGCAATCGTTGGTCGAGTGCTGCCGCGCCGACGGCGGCGCTTGCGTGCTGACCCCGGCGTGCCGGTTTCGCGGCATATTGCGCGGCGCGGAACACGCCTTCCTTGCCGAACTGGATCGGTTCAGCCTCGCCGATTGCCGTATCCCAGGGCTTGCGGCGCTGCTCGCTCCCGACCGCGCCGCTTAGGGGCGCCACGCTTCTCACATTCTCGTAATAGGTATTTACGGTGCGCTTTATCGGGAGTAAATGAGTATTTATGATACTGATTAAGCGAGACTCGCATGCACGGTCGCCCGCCGCCGCAAACAGCGGAGGAGCGGCATGAGCGCCACCAGTGATCGCCTGTCGCGCTGGACGCCGCTGATTTTTGCCTGCGCGCTGGTCAATCTCGGCTTGGGCCTGCTGCTGGCGGTGCTGGGCCTGGCTTGGCCGGTGGCAGCGCCGATGGCGCCGGTCAGCTTGGCGATGGTGCATCTGCTCACCATCGGCTGGGTGACGCTGCTGATGTTCGGCGCCTTGTTCCAGTTCGTGCCGGTAATCACCAGCCGCAAACTGCCGAGCCAGGCGCTGCCGCTGGCGACGCTGATCGGCCTTGAGGCCGGACTGGCGCTGATGGTGGCCGGGTTTTATGATCTCGGCCGCAGCGCGCTCGCCGATAGGCTGTTGCCGACCGGCGGCGGCGTGGTCATCTTGGCGCTGCTCGTCGGCGCCGCGACCCTGCTGACGCCGCTGGCGGCGAAGCGTCCGGCGCCGTTGAGTGCGCGGCTCATCATCGCCGGCCTCGGATTTCTGCTCGTCACTGTGCTGCTCGGCCTGACGCTGGCGCTGGCGCTGACGGTTCCGGAGACTGCCCCACTGCTGGCGCCGCTGTTGGCGGACGGCGTCTCCTATCATGTGCTGTCCGGGTTCGGCGGCTGGTTCACGCTGACCGCGATTGGCGTCTCCTACGAGTTGCTGCCGATGTTCATGCTCGCCCCGCATGAGCGCGGCGCGCTCGGCGAGTCGGTGCTGTGGGCCGGAGTGGCGGGGTTCCTGCTCGCGATCGGCGCCGGTCTGGCGTCGGCCTTTTCACCGGCCGCCTGGATAATGATCCTCGAACAGGCGGGGCGGCTCGCCATCGTGCTCGCCGTCGCGCTCTACCTCGCCGATGTCGTGCGCTTGTATCGCGGCCGGCGGCGGCGGCAGATAGAGTTGCACAACCGAGCCGCGATCGGGGCCTTCGCCGCCCTCGGCCTCGCCGTACTGCTCGCCGTCGGCGCGATAGCGACGGATCGTTTGGCCGAATTGGCGCCGAGCCTGGTGCTGCTGCTGCTGCTCGGCTGGTTGAGCGGCCTCGGGCTGACCCAACTTTATAAGGTCGTCGCCTTCCTCGCCTGGCTGTCGCGCTACGGCGCGCAACTCGGCCGCGGCCCGTCGCCGCGCGTGCAGGATCTCGTGAACGAGCCGCGCTCGGGCGGTTTCTTCATCCTCTACTTCGCCGCGATCGCGATCGCCGCCGGCGCCGCCGCTTTCGATCTCGCCGTCGTCGTCCGGATCGCGTTGGCGCTGGCGCTGCTCGCGGTGCTGCTGCTGGCGCGCGAATACGCTCGCGCCTGGCGCGCCTACTATGTGAGCGCGCCGCCCGCCAATCGGCGCCCCGTCGCGCCGCCGTTTCTGAAGCAAAAGGAGTTCGTCAATGACCCAAAGCGCGCCCCTCACGGTTGATGTGCGCCCGACGCTGCGCGCCGGCGGCGAGCCGTTCCCGCAGATCATGCAGGCGGTGTCTAGCCTCACCCCCGGCCAGCCGCTGCGCCTGTTGGCCACTTTCGAGCCGATCCCGCTTTATTCGGTGCTCGGACGCAAGGGCTACACCCATAATGCCGTGCATCACGGCGAGGCGGATTGGGAAATTCTTTTCACCCCAGGCGGCGCTGGCGCGGCGGCGCGTCCGCCGCGGGCGGTGAACGGCGCCCATGACGGCGTCGGCGCCGGTTGGCCCGCGCCGGGGCAAGTGCTGGATAACCGCGGCCTGCAACCGCCGGAACCGATGGTGCGCATCCTGTCGGCGCTGGAAGGGCTCGCCGCCGGCGAGGTCATCGAGGCCTGGAACGACCGCGAGCCGTTGCTGCTGTACCCGGAACTCGAAGCGCGCGGCGCCGCCATCCAGGTCAGCCGCGAAGCTGAGGGCGTGCGGCTGCTGATCCGGCGCGCAGGCTGAGCCGATGGATCAATCGACCCCGACGCTTGACGACGCGGTGGTGCGCGAGGCGCTGCACGCCGTGATCGACCCCGAGCTCGGCTACAACATCGTCGATCTCGGCTTGATCTACGAAATCGGCATCGAGGCCGGCATCGTCGATGTGACGATGACGATGACCACGCCCGGCTGCCCGGCGCAGGACTACATTGTCGGCGGGGTTGAGCGATGCCTGGCCGAAACGCCGGGCGTTAGCGGCGTCTTCGTCAGCGTGGTGTGGGACCCTGCCTGGTCGCCCAAGAAGATGTCGCCGGCGGCGAAGGCGCATTTCCGTATCCGCGAGGATACGGATTGACCGCACCCAACAGCGCAGAAGACGAGGTTGCCGGCCTCAATCGGCTGCTGATCGCGGCGCTGGTGGCGCTGGCTCGCGCTGGCCCCGCCGACGAGGCGTGCCGCATAGCCGCGCGCGCGTGGTCGCTGTTGCGCCACAACAACGCTCGGGAGGCGGAACGCCTGACCGCGGCGCTGCATACCCTGACCCGACTCGTCAGGTCCGACCCACTCAACAATGGAGACACAGAACATGGCTGAATCTAGCATCCTGGACGTCCGCACGCTGATCCCTGCCGAGCGCCATCGGCGCATCTTCGCCACCTACCAGGGGCTGGCGGCGGGGGCCAAGTTCGAACTGGTCAACGACCACGATCCGAAGCCGCTCTACTATCAGTTCGACGCCGAGCATCACGGCGAATTCTCCTGGAACTATCTGGAGCAGGGCCCGCAGGTTTGGCGCGTCGAGATCGGGCGCGTCGCCGCGCCCGCGAAAGCGGCGCGATAGACGAGTTTGGCGTCGGGCGATCGCGGCCTTCGCCGAAGGCCGCGATCGCCCGGCGATCACCGGCGGCGCGCCGCCGGCGCCAGCTTGCGCGCCTCCCATAGCAGCCCGGCGAAAACGAGTGTCCAGGCGACGAGCGCCGCCATGAACATCGCCCACGGCAGCGGGTCCAGGAACGGCAGGTCGAGCGCGATCGCCATTTGCCGCGTCGCCACGCTGTACATTCCCAGCGGGAACACCGCCCCCCAATAGAGCGGATCATAGCGCAGCGGGAACCGCTGGATGATATGCCGCCATACGCCGAGCAGGAGCAGCATCGGGATCCACCATGTTCCGGTGGCCCAGTAGAACACCGTGAAGCCCTTGAGGAACGGCAGCAGCGATTCCAGGAACGGCGCGTCCGGAGCGTTCTCGACCAGCCGCGCGCCGGCCAGGGTCGAGATCGCCATCGCCCCCATGTTGATCCAGTAAGGCGGCGTCAGATCGCTCGGCGAGAAGGCGAAGAAACTGTAGCGGTAGAAGATCAGCGAGATGATCCAGATATAGAACATCCCGCCCCATAACCACATCGACAGCGCGAAGAAGTTGAGTTCCAGCCGGTTTGGTTGCGGCCACTGGCGCGCCAGCAGCGCCGCCAGCACGGCGATCGACTGCGTGGCGACGACGGCGATCAACCAGGCGCCGGTGATGCCGTGCTCAAGCGGCGGCTTGTCGCGCTTGACGGTGAACGCGGTGAAAACGGTGTAGGTGACGCCGATCCATAGCACGATGCCGAGCGCCAGCAATCCGGTCGCCACCGCTGCGCTATGGGCGATGACGAGGAACTGCACGCCGAGGATGCAGGGACCCGCGACCGCAGTGAAGAAGCCGGGTCCGAGCCGGTGGTCGGTCATATCGGCGAGGAACAGGCGCGGATAGTAGATGGCCCGCAGTACGCTCAGCGCCGTCAGCACTGCGTAAGCGACCAGATTGAGCGCGAACAGCGATGCCGCCAGGACCGGAAGATTAAAATCCTGCGCGGCGATCGAGACGATGCCGGTCGCCATCACCAGCGCGAAATAGGCGGGCGGCAGGCGCTTCACGGCCACCGCGCCGCGGCGTGGAGTTTGGAGACTGGCGCTCAAGCGCCGTGCGCCGAGGCGCTTTGCGTTGCAGAGCCGATGGGCGGCGGAGCCCGGACAATGATTTCGAGTTCGGTGACTATGACATCCATCGGGATGTCGTGCGGCAACGGTTCGAAGCTGGTGAGGGCGGCTTGCGCATAGCCGACGCCGATGACCACGGGGCGCGGCGACAAGGCGGCCAGCGTGCGGTCGAAGAAGCCGCCGCCGTAGCCCAGCCGATAGCACGCCCGGTCGAAGCCGACCAACGGCGCGACGACGATGTCGGGCACGATTTCGGCCGCTTCGGCGGGCACGGGAATATTCCAGACGCCGCGGGCGAGCTTGTCGCCGTGGCGCCAAGTCCGAAACACCAGCGGCGCGTGCTTCTGAACCACGACCGGCAAGGCGCAGCTTGCGCCGTGCTCCGTCAGAGTTTGCATCCAAGGCCGCAGATCGGGTTCGCCGCGAAACGGCCAAAACGCGCTGACCGAGCGGCCGGCCAGCGGCCCTATAAACTGCGTGAGACCGGCCGCGATGGCGCCCGCGTGGCGGCCTCGCTCAGCCGCGTCGATGGCGATGCGCGCTTCGAGCAGGCGATGGCGTTCGCTCTTTCGCCAGGCCATGATGTCGGCGCGCGAACCTGTCATCGTGCGCGGCTCCTTGCGGCGCCGAGGGCTGCGAACGCCTGTGCGAGATCGGCCAGAAGATCGGCCTCCGCCTCCAGGCCGACGGACAGCCGCAGCAACGTGTCTGGGATGCCGGCGACGCGCCTTGCCTCGACGCTCATGCTGGCGTGGGTCATCGTCGTCGGATGCGCGACCAGGCTCTCCATGCCGCCGAGCGATTCCGCCAGCGTGAACAGCTTCAGCGCGGCGACGAAGCAGGCGACCTCGGCGACGTCGCCGCCGAGTTCGAAGCTCAGCATCGCGCCAAATCCTGCCTGCTGCCGCCTGGCGATCGCGTGGCCGGGGTGGGTGGCGAGGCCCGGATAGTGGACGGCGCGCACGCCCGGGTGCTGTTGCAGGAACGCGGCGAGCGAGGCGGCGGTGCGCTGCTGCGCTTCGATGCGGGGAAACAACGTGCGCAGTCCGCGCAGCGTCAGGTAGGCATCGAACGGCGCGCCGGTGACGCCGGTGATATTGGCCCAGTCGGCGAGACCCTGGAGATCGGCGACATCGGCCGCGATCACGGCGCCGCCGACGACATCGGAATGGCCGTTGAGGTATTTTGTCGTCGAATGGACGACGAAATCCGCGCCGAGGCGGATAGGCTGCTGGAGCGCCGGCGAGAGAAAGGTGTTGTCGACGGCGACCTTGGCGCCGACGGCTTTGGCGCGCGCGGCGACGGCCTGGATGTCGACGATGCGCATCAGCGGGTTGCTTGGCGTCTCGATCAGCACCAGCGCCGGCGATTGCGCGAGAGCGTCGGCGAGGGCTTCTTGGCGCCCCTGATCGACGAAGCCGACGCGGAACTGTCCCCGGTCGCGGCGCGCCTCAAGCAGACGATAGACGCCGGCATAGCAATCATGCGGCGCGACGACCAGATCATCGCTTCGCAGGCGTGACAGCACCAGATCGATCGCCGCCATGCCGGAAGACGTCACCACCGCGCCGGCGCCGCCCTCAAGCTTGGCGAGTGTGTCGGCCAGCAGATGCCGGCTCGGATTGCCGGTGCGGGTATAGTCGTAGCTCCGGGCCTGCCCGAAGCTTTCGAAGGCAAAGGCGCTCGACAGATACAGCGGCGGCGCGACGGCGCCGAAAGCCCGGTCGGCGGCGATGCCATTGGCGGCCGCGACCGTCTGTGGCGCCTTTTCGTCGGTCATTCCGTCAGACCTTTCGTGATGGGTTCAAGCAGCGTATCGGGCGCCAAGTTGCGGCGCAACCGTCGCCGGGACAATGCGGCGCCGCCTCACCGACGACCGCGCGGCAAGAGCAGCATCGGGCCATAGCCAAAGGCGAAGCCGACAAAAGCGGCGATCCAGAAACCGGCGGAAACCATCAGCAGCGACAGCGTCCAGGCGGCGTCGAAGGCGGCCGCAATGCGCGTGATCGCCGCCAGCGTCACCAGAACATAGACCAGGCTTGTGACGCGATCGGCCGAGGGGCCGCGGCCGGTGTGGCTGCGGATGGCGCGCGTCATCACGGCCAGGATCATCGTGCCGATGGCGCCAACGGTCAGGGCGTGAATGGCGGCGCCGAGCGGCACGTCGAAGCCGAACGTCTGCGCACTGAGCAGGGCGGCGCCAAGCACCAGCCAGGCATAGCCGACGTGAAGCACCAGCAGCAGCGGCTCGGCGGTCGTCGCCGCGCCGCGCCAGCGCAGCAGGCGCCAAAGATTGAGCGCCGCGCCGAGGCCCAGCAGCCCCCCGACCGGACGGAAATCCGGCGCGAAGGCCCAGCCGATCAATCCAACATGCAGCGTGCCGAGCGCCAGCCGGTCGATCCAACCATGCACGGCCGGAAACTCGGACCCCGGGCGCTTGGCCAGCCAGTTGCGCGTGAAGCTCGGCGCCAGCCGGCCGGCCATGATCGACACCAACGCCCCGATGGCAGCCAACCCAAGCCGCCATCCCAACCCTGCCGGCACGTCGACGCCGCCGGCCTCGAGATGCGTCAACAAGTTGGCGATGCCGAGAATGCCGATCGGCGCCAGAACCGGCAGATTGCGCCAATTCCGCCCGACGACGATTTCCCGCGCGACAACGCCGACCAACACGACCGGGAAGGCAAGGTCCACCGTCGCCGCGCTCCACGGCGGCGTCAGCGCCGAGAGCAGGCAGGCGATGCGCCCCAGCAGCCATAAACCCGCCAGCAACGCCAAGGGGCCGCCGCTGGCCGGAAGGCGGTGCGTCCAGTTGGGGGTGGCGGTCAGTATGTAGCCGGCGATCGCCGCCATCACGAAGCCGAACAGCATTTCATGAATATGCCAGCTCAGCGGATCGAACCGGCTCGGCAAAGCGGCGCCGGTGGCGAGCATGACGATCCAAAGCGCCACAGCGATCGCCGCCCACAGGCCCGCCGCCAGAAAGAATGGCCGGAAGCCCTGCGAAAGAATCGCCAACCCCTTGCGGTCGCCCAGGCTCGCGGTTCGCGATCTCGCGGTCATTCCCGGAGATCGATCGGCCGCGCAGGCCGAGGGCGCCGCGACATGCGCTTGCTTGCATCGGGTTTGGTCATCCCATCGAGGCGGGCCGAAAGGTTAGCCGCGGGCCGACGAGTGATCTGCATCACGCATCAGGGCATTTCCATGTCGATCCAGCATTGATGCAGATCAATGTCGCAGGCTGGCGATACCGCCATTGTGACCCTGAGCCGGACACCGGAGCGCACCAGGATGAGCAGGTCTCGCCGACGATCGGCCCGATTTATCGCGCGGATCCACGTCACAACCGTCTCCTGCTGGCGGCGCGACGGCTCGTCGCCATCGCCCGTTCGCCTCGCGCGCATCTCAGCTACCGGAACGCGCACGCGATGAATACCCCGCACGTTTCCTCCGCAACCGCCGACGCGATGGCGCGGGCGCGCGTGAAGGGCAACCCGCGTCAGGGCCTTGTCATGGCCACCTGGGGCTATTTCATTGGCTTCGCCGCCGTCGCGCTCTATGGCCCGGCGGCGCATGCGTTCCAGGAATCGATGCAGCTTTCGCCGCTGCTGGTTGGGCTGCTGGTGGCGGCGCCGCAGCTTACCGGCTCGCTGCTGCGTATTCCGTTCGGCGCCTGGGTCGACAAGTCCGGCGGCCGGCTGCCGATGCTGACGCTGTTCGGCGTCTCCATTGTCGGCATGTGGGGGCTGGTGTTCATCCTGGTCACCGTGCCGCATGTCACGGCGGCGCTCTATCCCGTCATCCTGCTGTTCGGCTTCATGAGCGGCTGCGGCGTCGCCACTTTCTCGGTTGGGGTGCCGCAGGTCTCCTATTGGTTCCCGCGCGACCGGCAAGGCACGGCGCTCGGCGTCTATGGCGGCGTCGGCAACCTGGCCCCCGGCCTGTTCACGCTGCTGCTGCCGTTCGCCATCGCCGCATTGGGGCTTGCTGGCTCCTATCTCGCCTGGCTCGCCTTCCTGTTGATCGGCGCCGGCGTCTACGGCTGGCTGGCGCGCGACGCCTATTACTTCCAACTGCGCGCGCACGGCGCCAGCCAGGACGAAGCGCGCAATGTGGCGCAAAGCCTCGGTCAGCAATTGTTTCCGCGCGAATCGGTGTGGGGCGCGCTGCTGATGGCGGCCGACGAGACCAGGACCTGGGGATTGACCTTTCTCTATTTCGTCTCCTTCGGCGGCTTCCTGGCGCTTACCGCGTGGTTCCCGACCTATTGGATCAACTTGCACCATCTCAGCCTGATCGACGCCGGCATTCTCGGCGGCGCCGGGTTCTCACTGCTCGCGGCGGTGGCGCGGGTGGGCGGCGGATCGCTCGCCGAACGGTTCGGCGGTGAATACATGGCAGCGATCTCCTTCGCCGTCGTGTTGATTGGAGCCGCGTTGCTGACCGCGGTGACGGTGTTCGAGATCAATGTCGCCGGCGAGTTGCTGATTGGCCTCGGCATGGGCTTGGCCAATGCGGCGGTGTTCAAAATGGTTCCGAAATACGTGCCGCACGCGGTGGGCGGCGCCTCCGGCCTGGTTGGCGGGCTCGGCGCGCTCGGCGGCTTCGTGATCCCGCCGACCCTCGGCATGTTCGCCGGCGCGCTCGGCGACGCCGGCTATTCTGGGGGCTTCTTCGTCTATGTCGTGCTGGCGGTGGCCGCGATCATGGTGTCGATCGGCTTCATCCGCACGCGCGACAACGTTGTGACGGCATGACGGCGGCAATCGCGGCCCCAACCAGCAAGATCAGCAAGGCAGCAAGATGAGCCATTTCCTCGATCGCCTCACCTTCTTTCGAAAGAACGAGGGCACGTTCGCCAACGGTCACGGCATCACCACCAACGAAACGCGCGACTGGGAAGACGGCTATCGCAAGCGTTGGCAGCACGACAAAATCGCGCGCTCCACCCACGGCGTCAACTGCACCGGCTCCTGCTCATGGAAAATCTACGTCAAGGGCGGCATCGTGACGTGGGAGACGCAACAGACCGATTATCCGCGCACGCGCCCGGATCTGCCCAACCATGAACCCCGCGGCTGCGCGCGCGGCGCCAGCTACTCCTGGTATCTGTACTCCGCCAATCGCGTCAAGCACCCGATGGTGCGAGGGCGCTTGTTGCAACACTGGCGCGAGGCGCGGGCGACGCTGCCGCCCGTCGCGGCGTGGGCATCGATCGTGGGAAACCCGGAAAAGCGCGCGAGCTACACTTCCAGGCGCGGGCTCGGCGGATTGGTGCGCGCGTCGTGGGGGGAGGTCAACGAGATCATCGCCGCCGCCAACGCGTACACGGTCAAGACTTACGGCCCGGACCGCGTCGTCGGCTTCTCGCCGATCCCGGCGATGTCGATGGTGTCGTTTGCCGCCGGCGCGCGCTACCTCGCCCTGATGGGCGGCGTCTGTTTGTCGTTCTACGATTGGTACTGCGACTTGCCGCCGTCCAGCCCGATGACCTGGGGCGAGCAGACCGACGTGCCGGAAAGCGCCGATTGGTACAACGCCGGTTATCTGCTGATCTGGGGCTCGAACGTGCCGCAGACGCGCACGCCGGATGCGCATTTCTACACCGAGGTGCGCTACAAAGGCACGAAAAGCGCCGTCATCTCTCCCGATTACGCCGAGGCGACCAAATTCGGCGATATTTGGCTGCACCCCAAGCAAGGCACCGATTCGGCATTGGCGATGGCGATGGGCCACGTCATTCTGCGCGAGTTTCATCTTGACCGGACGGTTCCCTATTTCCAGGACTACATCAGGAAATACAGCGATCTGCCGATGCTGGTGCGGCTCGTGCGCAAGGACGGGCGCTACATCCCCGAACGCATGGTGCGCGCCGAAGATTTCGTCGACGGACTCGGCGAAACAAACAACCCCGCATGGAAGACCATCGCGCTCGACGCCGACGGAAATCCGGTCGTGCCGCTCGGCTCGATTGGCTTCCGCTGGGGCGAGCAAGGCAAATGGAACCTGGAGGAGCGAAGCGGCGCCGGCGCGCAGACTTCGCTGCGGCTCAGCCTGATTGACGACGGCGCCACGGAAGAGGTGGCGTTCCCGTATTTTGGCGGCGCGGCGACGAATGGTTTCGTCGCCACCGAACATCCCGATGTGGTGACGCGCAAGATTCCGGTGCGCATGCTGACGCTGAAAGATGGCGCGACGCCGGTTGCGACGGTTTATGATCTTCTGTGCGCCAATTACGGCCTCGACCGCGGGCTTGGCGGCGGTGGCGTGGCGTCGGACTACGACCAGGACGAACCCTACACGCCGGCCTGGGCCGAACGCGTCACCGGCGTGCCGCGGGCGCATATCATCCATGTCGCGCGCGAATTCGCCACCACTGCCGAAAAGACGAATGGCCGCTCGATGGTGATCCTCGGCGCCGGGATCAACCATTGGTATCATATGGACATGACGTATCGCGGCATCATCAATCTGCTGGTGCTGTGCGGTTGCGTCGGCCAATCTGGCGGCGGCTGGTCGCATTACGTCGGGCAGGAGAAACTGCGGCCGCAGACCGGCTGGATCCCCATCACCTTCGCGCTGGATTGGGGCCGGCCGCCGCGGCAGATGGCGGGCACATCGTTCTTTTATGCGCACACCGACCAATGGCGCTACGAGACGGTGAAGGTCTCGGAGATCCTGTCGCCAACGGCGCCGGAGGGAGACTGGTCGGGGTCGATGATCGACTACAACGTGCGCGCTGAGCGCATGGGCTGGTTGCCGTCGGCGCCGCAACTCAAGCAGAACCCGCTGACGCTGGCCGCGCGTGCAAAAGAGGCGGGTCTGGAGCCGAAAGATTACGTCGCCAAGGCGCTGCGCTCGGGCGAGCTCGAACTGTCGTGCGAGGATCCCGATGATCCCGCCAATTGGCCGCGCAACATGTTTGTATGGCGCTCCAACCTGCTGGGCTCTTCTGGCAAAGGACACGAGTATTTCCTCAAACATTTGTTGGGCACGACCAATGGCGTGCTTGGCAAAGAACTTGGCGCACAGGGAATGGAGAAGCCGCAGGAGGTGAAGTGGCGCGAGCGGGCGCCGGAAGGAAAGCTCGACCTTCTGGTGACTCTGGATTTCCGTATGTCCACTACCTGCGTCTATTCCGACATCGTTCTGCCGACCGCCACTTGGTACGAGAAGAACGATCTCAACACGTCCGACATGCATCCGTTCATTCATCCGCTGACCGCCGCGGTCGATCCGGCCTGGGAGTCGCGCTCGGATTGGGACATCTACAAGGGCCTCGCGCAGGCATTTTCCGAAGTGTGTCCAGAGGTGCTAGGCCGCGAAACCGACATTGTGCTGACGCCGATGCAGCACGATACGCCAGGTGAGTTGGCGCAGCCGTATGGCGAGCAGGACTGGAAGCGCGACGGCACGGAGCCGGCGCCTGGCCGGACAATGGCGTCGGTGGCGGTGGTCGAGCGCGACTACCCGAGCCTGCATGCGCGCTATACCTCAATCGGACCTTTGTTGAAGGCGTCCGGCAACGGCGGCAAGGGCATCAACTGGAACACCGATCACGAAATCGATTTCCTGGCGAGCCTGAACGGCACCGTGCGCGGCGGCGCGGCCGCGGGACAGCCACGGCTTGAGACGGATATCGACGCCATCGAGGCGATCTTGAGCCTGGCGCCGGAGACCAACGGCGAGGTCGCCGTGAAGGCCTGGGAGGCGCTAGGCCAGAAGACCGGCCGCGACCATACCCACCTGGCGCGCGCGAAAGAGGACGAGAAAATCCGCTTTCGCGACATCGTCGCGCAGCCACGCAAGATCATCACCTCCCCGACATGGTCGGGGATCGAAAGCGACAAGGTTTGCTACAACGCCGGCTACACCAATGTTCACGAGTTGATCCCGTGGCGAACTCTGACCGGGCGCCAGCAACTGTATCAGGACCATCTTTGGATGCGTGCGTTCGGCGAGGCGTTCGCCACCTGGCGGCCGCCGGTGGACACCAAGGGGACGGCGGCCGTGCGGGGTAAGTACGGCAACGGCAACCCCGAGATCGCGCTGAACTTCGTCACCCCGCATCAGAAATGGGGCATCCACAGCACCTACACAGACAACCTGCTGATGCTGACCTTGAGTCGCGGCGGGCCGTGCATCTGGATCAGCGAGACGGACGCCAGACAGGTCGGCATCGCCGACAATGATTGGGTCGAGGCCTACAACGCCAACGGCGCGCTGGTGGCGCGCGCCGTGGTTTCGCAGCGCGTCAACGCCGGCATGGCGATGATGTACCATGCACAGGAAAAGATCGTAAACATGCCGGGTAGCGAAGTGACGGGCCGGCGCGGCGGCATCCACAACTCGGTTACGCGTGTGCTGCTGAAGCCGACGCACATGATCGGCGGCCACGCCCAATTGAGCTACGGCCTCAACTACTACGGCACGGTTGGCTCCAACCGCGACGATTTCATCATCATTCGGCGCATGGACAAGGTGGACTGGCTGGACGGAACCGCTAGCAGCCATCAGGCGTCGCGCCAGAAAGAGGCCATGTCATGAAAATCCGTGCGCAAATCGCAATGGTGATGAACCTCGACAAATGCATCGGTTGCCACACCTGCTCGGTCACCTGCAAGAACGTGTGGACCAGCCGCGAGGGTATGGAATATGCATGGTTCAACAACGTCGAGACTAAACCCGGCGTCGGCTACCCAAAGGAGTGGGAGAACCAGAAGCGTTGGAACGGCGGCTGGAAACGCCGCAAGAACGGCAAGATCGAGCCGCGCATCGGCGGCAAGTGGCGCATTCTGGCCAACATCTTCGCCAACCCCGACTTGCCGGAAATCGACGACTATTACGAGCCGTTCACCTTCGATTACGGGCATTTGCAGACCGCGCCCGAGGGCAACGTCATGCCGACCGCTCGGCCGCGCTCGCTCATCAGTGGCGAGCGGATGGAGAAGATCGAGTGGGGGCCGAACTGGGAGGAAATTCTCGGCGGCGAATTCGCCAACCGCTCTAAGGACATCAACTTCGAAGGCGTGCAGAAGGAAATCTACGGCGCGTTCGAAAACACCTTCATGATGTATCTGCCGCGGTTGTGCGAGCATTGCCTCAATCCGGCCTGCGTCGCCGTCTGCCCGTCCGGCGCCATTTATAAGCGCGAGGAGGACGGCATTGTCCTGATCGACCAGGACAAGTGTCGCGGTTGGCGCATGTGCGTGTCTGGCTGTCCATATAAGAAGATCTATTACAACTGGTCGTCAGGAAAATCCGAGAAGTGCATCTTCTGCTACCCGCGCATCGAAGCCGGGCAGCCGACGGTGTGCTCGGAGACTTGCGTCGGCCGCATTCGCTATCTCGGCGTCATTCTCTACGACGCCGATCGCATCCAGGAAGCCGCCTCAGTGCCGGATGAAGGCGATCTCTATGAGGCGCAGCTCAAGGTGTTTCTTGATCCGCACGATCCGGCGGTGCAAGCGCAGGCGCGGCTCGACGGCATCCCCGAGGCGTGGTTGGAGGGGGCGCGCCGGTCGCCGATCTGGAAAATGGCGATGGATTGGAAGATCGCCTTTCCGCTGCACCCCGAGTACCGCACCCTGCCGATGGTCTGGTATGTGCCGCCGCTGTCGCCGATTCAGGCCGCCGCGGCGAAGGGCGATCTCGGCACGATTGGCGGCATGCCAGATGTGAAAAAGCTGCGCATTCCCGTCGAATACCTGGCCAACCTGCTGACCGCCGGCCGCACGGCCCCAATCACGGCGGCGCTGGAGCGGATGTTGGCGATGCGCGCCTACATGCGCGCCAAGACCGTCGACGGCGTGATTATCGACCAGATCGCCGAGCGCGTCGGGATGTCCGGGCAAGACATCGAGGACATGTATCAGCTCATGGCGATCGCCAATTATGAGGACCGGTTTGTGATCCCGACCGCGCACCGCGAGACCGGCGAGGACACGTTCCAGATGCGCGGCTCCTGCGGGTTCTCGTTTGGCGACGGTTGCTCTGGAAAGACCGGCTTTGGCATGTTTGATGCGAAGAAGGAAAAGACGCCGATGGAGGTGGTATGATGGTCCGCACTTATCGCGCCCTCGCGGCTCTGATCTCCTATCCCAGTGAAGCGCTGCAAGCAGCGACCGCCGAGATTGCCTTGGTGTTGGCCGAGGAACGGTTGGCGCCCGCGCCGGAGCGCGCCGCCATCGACGTTTTGCTGGGCGAACTCGCTGGAAGCGACATCTACGAACTGCAGGAGCGCTACTTCGCGCTGTTTGATCGCAGCCGCAACCTGTCGCTGCATCTATTCGAACACGTGCATGGCGAAAGCCGTGATCGCGGGCAAGCGATGGCGGATCTGATCGAGCTTTATCGAAGTTATGGGTTCGAACCGACCGCCAGCGAACTGCCGGATTTCCTGCCGCTGTTCCTGGAGTTTCTCTCGTTGCTTCCCGGACATGAGGCAAGGGCGTTGCTGGCAGAGCCGGCGGGCATTCTTCAGGCGCTTGCCGAACGATTGGTCGCGCGCAAAAGCGCCTATGCGTCGGTGTTTCAGGCGCTCGCCACGCTGGCCAACGCGCCGGCGACGGCCGAGCCGGACACCAGCGTCGACGACCCCGACGATCTCGTGGCGCTGGACGCCGCCTGGGAGGAGGCGGCGGTGCATTTCGGGCCAGGCGAACAGATCGACAGTTGCGGAACCGACCGCCTGCGGACGAGGCTCCGCGCCGCCGCCCGCGACGCCGCGGCCATGTGAGGGGATCGAGCGATGAGCGAATATCTCAACAGCGCCCTCTACGGTTGGTATCCATATGTCTGCCTCACCGTGTTCGCGTTTGGCAGCCTCGTGCGTTTCGACTTCGCGCAATACTCTTGGCGCAGCGGCTCAAGCCAGTTGTTGCGCAGGCGACAGCTCCGCTGGGGCTCCAACCTGTTTCATGTCGGCATCCTGGTCGTCATCGCCGGGCACTTCATTGGTTTCTTGGCGCCCGACTGGGCGGTCGACTGGTTGATTAGCCCGGCCCAGCACGAGTTGCTCGCCATGGTCGTGGGCGGCCTGGCCGGCCTGATCGCCATCATCGGCCTGTCGTTGCTGATCCATCGTCGTTGGACCGACCCGCGCATAAGGGCGACAAGCCGGCGCTGGGACATGGCGATCATCGTCATGCTGTGGGCGCAGCTTGCCCTTGGCCTGCTGACGGTGCCGGTTTCGGCGATGCACATGGACGGCGCGCTGTTTCTGACGCTGGTGACTTACATCAAAGGGATTGTGACGTTGCATCCGGGCGTGTCAGACGCGCTCATCGGCACGCCGTTGATCTACCGGGCGCATATCCTGCTCGGCTTCACCGTGTTCCTGGTGTCGCCGTTCACCCGTCTGGTGCATATTTGGAGCGCGCCTATTTGGTACATTGGCCGCTCCGGGTTCCAGATCGTGCGCAGCCGGGCGAGCGTCGGGGGCCGCGCCCGGGCCGAGGGATTGACGATGGCGCGCCTGCTGGCGAAAGCCGGTTCGGCCTCGCCAGTTCACGCGAAATCGCCGCGATCGGTGAAGGTGGATTGAGCTATGCAAACCGTTTCTGTCAACGACGTCGCCATCCCGCACGCAACTATCGCGCGGGAAGTGCAGAACCACCAGGCGGACTCGCCGGCTCGCGCCTGGAAGGAGGCCATTCGCGCTCTGGTCATTCGCGAACTGCTGCTCCAGCGCGCCCGCGCGCTGGAGCTGGCGCCTGATCCGCGCACCGAGAACGGCGCGCGGGAGACGGATGAGGAATCCCTCATCCGGTTGCTGCTGGAGCGCGAAGTTATCACGCCCAAGGCTGACGACGCCATTTGCCGCCGTTTCTATGACAGCAACCGCGGACGCTTCCGCAGCCCCGATTTGTTCGAGGCGGCGCACATTTTGTTCAAGGCGCGCCGCGACGACGCCGACGCCTTCGCCAAAGCCGAGGCCCAGGCTGTCGCGGTGCTCGCCGATCTTCAGCAGCGCCCGGACAGGTTCGACAGCCTGGCGCGCAGTTTGTCAGACTGCCCGTCGGCTACCGAAGGCGGGCGGTTGGGGCAGATCGTGCTTGGGGAGACGACGCCGGAGTTTGAGACGTCTTTGGTTGAGATGGAGCCCGGCCAGATCTGCGCGACGCCGGTGCGCACGCGCTACGGCGTCCACGTCCTGCGGCTGGATCGAAAGGTCACGGGCGAGACGTTGCCGTTCGAGGCGGTGCGCGCCCGGATTGCCGCCTATCTCGAAGAACGCACGTGGCGGCGCGCGGTGGCGCAGTATATCTCGTTGGTGGCGGGGCAGGCGCGGATCGCCGGGTTCGAACTGCCGGGCGCCACTTCGCCGCTCGTGCAATAGGAGGCGGCGATGCTCGGCGACATCCTGGGCGCGTTGACGGACCCCACTTCGGCCGAGGAAGCCCTGGCCGCCATCGGCGATGCTGCGGTCGTCGAGCGCGTGCGGCGGGGCGCAGCGGCCGAAGGGGTCGGCGTCGGCTCGTTCGTAGCCAGCACGGTGCGCCAAATGCTGGATTACGCGGAGGAGGATGTCTGGCTCGATCTTCTCGGCCGCATGTCTGGTTCGCCGCGTCCCGGCGTCGCCGCCTTGGAGGCGATGCTGAACCGCGCCTTTCCCGAGCCCGCCGTTGGCGCCGCGCGGCGGTGATCGGGAACCGGCGCTCGTCTACGAGGCAGGGGGATCGGCGTGGATTTGATTGTTTTGTCGGCGTCCCACACCGAACAATGGCGAACGCCACGGAAGCGCCCGCTGGCGCGCAGGTGGGCCTCCAGCAAGGGATCGATGCGCTCGCCGAGGTTGAGATCGGCGAAGCCGACGATCCCCGCGCACACCCGCGCCGGTCCATGGAGGTCGCTGGCGCTCATCGCAGCGACGCCGTTGACGAACTCCGTCTCGCCGTCGGCGCGATACATCGAGTCGCATTGGGAGTAGACCGTGGCGCGGACGTTGTGGCCGCTGCCGATGTCCTTGAGAACCTCGTCGAGCAGATAGCGCGAACCGCGATCCCAGAGATGATGATGCGGATCGATGATCGGCAACTCGGGTCCGATAATCTCCTCGCGTCGTTTGCTGAGCTAGGCCTCGTCAATTGCGAATAGAATTTTCTCGGCATCCGTCTTTCCAAGTTCGACCGCCATTTCAAGCCTCCTTGGCGCTGATGTCTGAGGGTTGGGCCGGCTTTGCCCGTCGTGCCGCGGTTGCGTCGATCTGAGCTTGTATGTCTTCGGCCGCGAGCTTCATCATCGCGGCGATCTGCGCCGCCCGTTCCGGCGTAACGCCCGGCGAGCGCCGTCGTCATCGCCAATTTCAAGAAAGCGCTCGCCGACACCGGCCTCGAAATGGCGAGCGGCGAACTGACCACCATCGGCGCGACGGATTATTCGGCCACCGTATCGCGTCTGAAGACCGCCAACCCCGACGCCGTGTTCCTGTTCGGCGCCGGCGTCGATCCTGGCTACTTCATGAAACAATATGTCGCCGCCGGCCTGACCGCGCCGGTGATCGGGCGGAATACATATCCGACGCGGCGAAGGTCGCCGGCCCGCTTTCGACAATTACATGTTCTCCACCGACTGGTTCTCGCCCGCCAACGCCACCAGCAACTGGTCAAAGCTGTTCGTTGCGAGTTACGCGAAGGAGTTCGGCCTTGACTGGCTCGGCATACTGAACATGACGCTGATCTTCAGCATGTTCGCCAGTCGCTCAACCTGCTGATGGGCTATGCCGGCCAAGTGTCGGTGGCGCACGCCGCGTTCGGAGCCATCGGCGGTTACACCGCCGCGTTTATCTCCGCGCACACGGGTCTCGACTTCTGGGCGGGGCTTTCGCTCGGTGCCCTGGCGGCCGGCGCCGTCGGCCTCACCGTCAGTTTGCCGGCGCTGAGGCTAAGCCCGCAATATCTGATCCTTCTCACCATCGCGCTGGCGATCGTCGGCGCGGTGGGCGCTCCTGGCGGCGCCTATGGCATGGTTGCCGACAAGCCCGCCGATCTTGACCCGTGGCTCGGCGGCCAATTGCAGTTCCCCAATCAATGGACGCCGTTTCTGCTCGTGACGACTGCGCTGGTGTTCGCGGTTTGTCGCCGCTTCGGCGAGTCGCCGTGGGGGCGCATCCTCAGAGGCATTCGCGACGACGAGATCGCCGTGCGAGCGCTCGGCAGGGACGTTTTTGCGTTCAAGTCTATGGCTTCAATGTCTCGTTAGAGATTTTCGCGATGGCGGTGTTCGGTGGGCTCGGCAATCTCTTCGGCTCCATTCCCGGCGCCGCGATCCTGCAACTGCTGCAACCGATGCTGGAGATGACCATCCGGATCGATCCCGGAAAGGCGTTCCTGATCCAGCTTGTCTTCTGTGGAGCCGGCCTCGCCGTTATGACGCGCGTGCGCCCGCAGGGGCCGATTCCAGAGGGCGCTTGCCTGTTTCGTCGGCGCAAGCGAGGGGATTCGGTTACACCGGAGGCGCGGCCGGCCAGCGTGGCGCGCGCGCCGGCGCCGGTTGAGGGACCCGGCGTGATTCTTCAGGTGCGCGGGCTGTCCAAGGCGTTTGGCGGCATCGTTGCCTGTCGCGATCTAAACCTGG
>Ga0134126_10003089_pt1 | contig 20804 bp, 15 predicted proteins | sample KB31752_FD_96881 | JGI IMG/M metagenome (GOLD analysis project Ga0134126, IMG submission 96881) | Terrestrial soil microbial communities with excess Nitrogen fertilizer from Kellogg Biological Station, Michigan, USA - KB3-175-2 | ecosystem: Environmental > Terrestrial > Soil > Unclassified ... | reverse complement strand
TATCCGGCCAACATGCCCAAGACCGGGGTGCTGGACACCAAGCCTTATACCGATGAGCGCGACCGGTCCTGGATCTTCCGCACCGTGGGCTATGGCCACAGCGCCGAATGGTGGAGCGAATTCATCTCGACCTTGCGCATGTATGGCTATGACTATGTCCTGTCCATCGAGCATGAGGACAGTCTGATGGCGCCCGAGGAAGGCCTGACCAAGGCGGCGGCGCTGCTTTCGCAAGTTGTTATCAAGGAAAAACCCGCCGCGGCCTGGTGGGTCTAGATGAACCGCATCCGTACGGCCGTCATCGGCACCGGCTTCATGGGCCGCAGCCATCTGGAAGCCTTGCGCCGGGTGGAGAATGTCGACGTGGTGGAGGTAGCCGGCACCTCACTCGACAAGGCGCGCGCGGCTGGCGCCGGCTATAATGTGTTGAACACCACCGGCGACTGGCACGATGTGATCGCGGACCCTTCGATCGATGCGGTCCACATCACCACGCCGAATGTCTCGCACTTTCCTATCGCCAAGGCCGCCTTCGAGGCCGGCAAGCATGTGCTGTGCGAAAAGCCACTGGCCATGAGCGTGGCCGAAGCCGAGGAGCTGGTGGCGCTGCAGGCGAAAACAAAGCTGCGCGGCGGGTTGAACCACAATCTGCGCTATTACCCCATGGTGCAGCAGATGCGGCGCATGCGCGAAGCGGGAAACTTTGGCGACATATTGGTGGTCCAGGGCACCTATTCCCAGGATTGGATGCTCTATCAGACCGACTGGAACTGGCGGGTGGACCCGGCGGTCAGCGGGGCCTCACGGGTGATGGCCGATATCGGCTCTCACTTCTTCGATATGGCCGAGCATGTCACCGGCCTGAAAGTGACTGCCGTGTGCAGCGACTTCACCACCTTCTGGCCGACACGCAAGCGGCCCGCCAAAGATTCAGCAGAGGGCGGCGGGGAGACTTTCTCTGGCAAGCTGGGTTCGGCCGGCGCGACAGTAGACACACCGGTGACCACGGAAGATTTCGGCGCCGCCCTGTTCCGCATGAACAAGGCCCGCGGCGCCATGACCGCCAGCCAGGTCTCGGCCGGGCGCAAGAACGGTCTGGTGCTGGAAATCTATGGCACCAAGGGCGGCGCCAGCTGGCGGCAGGAAACGCCGGATGAATTATGGCTGGGCCATCGCGACGCGCCGAACCAGATTCTGCTGAAAGACCCATCGCTAATGGACGAGAAAGCGCGCAGCTTTGCCGACTATCCCGGTGGCCATGGCGAAGGCTATCCCGACACCTTCAAGCAACTTTTCCGCCGCTTCTATGCCTCCATCGCCGATCCCACCTTGACGCCGGACTATCCGCAGATGGCCGATGGCCTCAGGCAGCTCCGCATCCTGGAGGCCGAACTCGCCAGCCACCAGACGCATGCCTGGATGGACGTGCCGGCCTAAATCCAATTGCCATGTGCCAAGCGCGGCGAGCCCGGCTCGCCGGATGACCGACCCCGTGCCTATCTGCTCGCTTGCAGAGACGAAATCGCAGCCGCGAATTTCGCCGGATCGCCTTCGACCAGCTTGGCGAAGCGCCCCTGTGTATCGATGAGCGCAATGGCAGGGAAGCGCTTTACGCCGAACGTACGAAATGCCGCTCCGGTTGAATCAAGCGCCAGCGGTACAGGCGACTTCATTTGGGACTCATAATTGGCCAAAGCCTTGGGCGTCGTCCACAAGCGGCTCATCACGCCGAACCATTCTATGGATTGGCCCGCGGCGAGCTTGTCGACCTGCTCCCGCCCCTTTTTGCACTTCGCCGCCTCACCGGGTTGCGTGCTCTTCACATAGCTCTCGCACCAGGTGGCCGAGAAATAGATCGCGCGGGGGCGAGAACTCGGGCCATGCGGCAAGGTAATGTTCTTTCCATTCGAAGACTGGAGCGCGATCGGCGGGATTGCATCGCCGGCCTTCAAGGTCACAAGCGCGGCGAGCCTGGTGGTTGCGGCACCGGCCACAGCAGCCTTGCTCGCCAATGCCTGTTTGATTGCGGCGTCCAACTTCGGTCCGTCCTGGTGGCCCGCAAAAATCACGCGCCCATCACGCCCGATTATGAGGTGAACGGGAGTGGCTTTCATGCCGATCCACGCGCCAAGGCGTCCATCATCGATGGCGACCGGCATTTTCAGGTCAAAGGTCTGGGCAAACTGCTTCACCTTGCCGATGTCGTCGAACACGCCAGCATTCACCGCAATGACCGACATCTCATTGCCGTACGAAGCGTAGATACTTCTCAGGCCAGGCATTTGGACGCGACAAGGAATGCAGTAGGTCGCCCAAAGCTTCAGATAGACCGGTCGCTTCCCATAGAGGTCTGAGAGGTTGATCGATTTTCCGTCGATGGCTTGCAGCGTCAGCGCCGGCGCGGGCTTGCCGACCAGCTTCGCCAATATGGGATCTTCCGCGATATAGCCGGGATCGCTCGACGGGAGAGCCGCAGCGGTCCGATCGCCGGCAGGGGCGGCCTGAATCTGCGCGCTGTAGACACAGCAGAACATCAGAAGCAGCGAGACTTGAGCTAGGCGACGCATAACGGCTTCCTCGGTGAACGTTATTTGATGGGTGTCATTCGCTGCTTGTCATTGGTGTCAACGACGAATACGGCAAGAAACTTTGCCGGCTCGGTCTTGCTCGCGTTGCGGCAAATCCAATGCATTGCGCCCGGCGGTTCGGAAAAGCTCTCGCCTGCGTGATAGATGCGGGCTTCGCCGTCATTCACCTTCGACTCGATCGCGCCCGAAACGACATAGGCATAGATGAAAGCCGACTTCCCGTGCGTGTGGGCCGGAGAAGCCTCGCCCGGTCCATAGGTGACTTCATTGGCGATCAGCGACTTGCCAGGGATGTTGGGGATCTCCGCCGCGAAGTTTGGCGCCGCAGAGGCCGGTGCCGCTACCCCGAATGCGAATGCCGCGAAAGCAGCTGCGATGATGAATCTCATGGCTTTCTCCTCATGTCGAGCGCGCCCGCGCGGGGCCGGGTGGCCGTTGCCGGCGCTTGCAAATTACCTTAACTGTCGTAAGCTCTACTACAAATGTAACGGGAGTCAAGCATGGCACAGCTGCGGCTGTCGCGCGCCGAATTGCAGATCATGGAGACGCTGTGGCGGCACGGGCGGCTGGCGATCCGCGAAATCCTGGAGCATCTGCCCAAGGGCAAGAACCGCGCTTATTCGACGGTGCAGACCATGGTCTACCGTCTGGAAGCCAAGGGCGCGGTGCGGCGAACCCGCAAGATTGGCAATGCCCAGATTTTTGAAGCCGCGGTTTCCCGCCAGTCGGTGCAACGGCGCCTGGCCGATGAATTCCTTGCCATCTTTGGCGGTGCCCGGCCGGTCATGGCGCACCTGATTGAAACCGGTCAGCTCACCATGGATGACATCCAGGACGCCGAACGGGTGTTGCGCGAATCCGGAAAAGATAAACCGTGACGGCGCTGCTGGATCATCTCTGGCAGTCCACGCTGTTCGCAGTACCGCTGGGCGCGCTGACCCTGCTGCTGCGCCGTCACGCCGCCTCGGTGCGTTTCTGGCTGTGGTTTGCCGCATCAGTCAAATTCCTGGTGCCATTTTCGGTGCTGATGGCCCTGGGCGCGGCCATGGCATTGCCCGCGGCCCCCATGCTGCCCGGCGGGCCGACCCTGGAGGTGCTGCAGGACACGGCGGCGCCTTTCACCAACACGCCGGCAGCAAGCGTCGTACCGGATGGCACGGCGAACTGGATCCTGTTGCTGATCGCAGCATGGGCGGCGGGCACGCTTCTGGCGCTGCTGCTCTGGGGCATACGCTGGTTTGAACTTCGCGCGCTGGTCCGGGCTGCGCGGCCCCTGACAATTCCACTGACGATTCCATTGGCGATGCCGGCACGGTTGCCGGTCCTGACCACATCCGCGCCTGTCGAGCCCGGCCTGATCGGCATCTTCCGGCCAGTCCTGACACTGCCGGATGGCATCCTGGCGCGGCTGAGCCCGCAGGAAATGGACGCCATTCTGGCGCACGAGCTTTGCCACTTCCGCCGGCGCGACAATCTCACCGCCGCCATCCACATGCTGGTGGAAAGCCTGTTCTGGTTTCATCCGCTGGTCTGGTGGTTGGGACGCAGGTTGATGACCGAACGCGAGCGCGCCTGCGACGAAGCGGTGCTAGCCGCCGGCAACGATCCGCGGGTTTTCGCCGAAGGCATCTTGAACGTGTGTCGCTTTTACCTGCAGGAGCCGCACGCGGTGGCCGCTTCGCTCTCCGGCGCCAATCTGCGGATACGCATAGAAACGATTCTTGCCAACCGCACGACAAGGCGCCTTGGCCGTGGCGAAAAATTCGGCCTGTCCATCATTGCCGCGTTGAGCCTGTCGCTATTGGTGTTGGCCGGGAGGGAGCAGGCGATCCAGTCCCTCCCCGACGCCGCGCGCATCGCGCAGAGTTTTGCGGAACAGCAGCGGCCGCGAACAGCCATTGCTTTCAACGCCGCGGATTTCGATCCATTCGCCGGCGTCTATCAAGGCGACACGGTCATCACCCTCAGCCGCAAGGGTGGACGCTTTTATGCCGTGCGCAGTCTGGGCGTGCCCAGCGATCACATGAACCGGCATGGCCCCACCGAGATTTTCCCGGAAAGCGGAAGGAAATTCTTCGCCAAAGATCAGATAGCGCAATACAGCTTCACGCGCGATGCCCTGGGGCGCGTGGACGGACTGGTGTTCCACCAGAGCGGATTGGAGCGTTGGTTCAAACGCATCGATGCAAGCGCGGCCAGCGCCATTGCCGGTTCCGTGACAGCGCGCATACGCGCGGGAAAGCCCAGCCCCGGCACACAAGCGGCGCTCGACAGCTATATCCGCGCGATGCAGCAAGATCCAGGGTCAGCCGCCGTCTCGGCAGCCATCAGGGCGATGATCGAACTGCAAAAAGGGGGACAGATCCGGCAGGGTCAAGTCCGGCAGATCCAGAAATTCGGCCGTTTGCAGTCGCTCAGCTTCCAGGGCGTCGCCCCGGACGGGATGGATTTGTTCGATGCCAGCTTCACCAAAGGTCATGTGCGTTGGTGGATCGCACCTTTGACCGCCGATGGCCGCATCGTCTGGGTAGGTTTTGCCAGAGCAATTCCGAGAAATTGAAAATCAACGGCCGGCATGCCGGTATTCGCCCGCACCAGCGCTAAATCGATTTACCAATCCAGCTCGAGTAGCGAAATCGAATGGGCCGGCATTTCGGTGCTGACTGTGACAGCGCCTTCGCGCACGTCCAATTCGTGCGGCGGCTCAAGCTGCTGCAGCCCATCCTTGGCTTTCAGCTCGGCGAACTGGGCAGGAGACGGATTCTGCGGCGAGCCCATCGCTTTCCACACCGTATAGGCATTGGAGTGAGTGTCATCGATCCGGTAGTGAGTCAGGCGGACCCGTGATGCGGCCTTGGGCAAGCCGTGCACCGTAACCGAAGCCAGCTTAGCCTCGCCGGCCTTTTCGGCATCGTGATAATTCCATAACATCACCGCGGCCTGATGCTCATCCATGGTTGCCAGGGCATCGACATCCTCGGTGCCGCGCACGCCGTCGGCCATGATGTCATCCAGCTTGACCTGTCCGCTGCTGGTGGTGGCAACCCGATTGCCCTTCATCAGCGCCGCCATGCGGAAGAAATTCAGCACCGGCTTGTCCACGCCGTTGCTGGAGAGCGAACGGAAGCCTTCAAAATAATCCTTGCCCTCGAACTCGAAGGACCAGCTCAGCATCGAGATCAGATTGACCTGATGCCGGTCCGCCAACTCAAACAGGCCCTTGTAAGCCGCCGCCGTGTAAGAGGGATAAAGCGTGCCGTTGCGATAGGCATTGGCGGGATTGACCTTCATGGAGCAGGCCGCGCAGCCCTCCGGGTCCGCCTCGCTGAGGATGATCGGCAGCTTGTTCATGCCGTGGCGGGCGATGATGTCAAAACCGGCGTCCGCGTCCTTCATCTCCTTGGCCAGGCCCATCACCACTTCATTGTCCTGGATGCGAGGTTGGCCTTTGACATGGAAGGAGATGAAATCCAGCGGCACATGCGCCGCGGCGACGTGGGTGAGAAAGCCGTCGAGGAACGTGGAGGCGTGCGCGATGGACGGCCCGGTGGCCGCCGGGCCGCCGACTTTCACGCCGGGCAGGGCCGCATGCGCACCCGCCACGGCGCGGTCATAAAGCTCCCAATATTGCTGCGGCGTGCCATGCCAGTAGTCGATGTCCGGCTCGTTCCAGACCTCGAAATACCATTGCCGCACGGTATCGGCGCCATAGCGCTGGGCCAGATGCGCCACCACCACGCGGATCAGCTCCTGCCATTTGGCATAATCCTTGGGCGGGGCCTGCACGCTGCCCGAGGTGGTACGGCCGGGATAGTGGACCTGATAGTCATTGGTGCCGCTGGTGAGATCCTTGGGCATGAAGCCCAACTCCACCATCGGGATCACGCCGGCGGCTTTATATTCGTCGAAAATGCCGTCCAGGATGGTGAAGTCGTAGATCGGCTTGCCGCTGGCATCCTCGCGATAGACGTTGGTCGAGCTCCATTTCAGTTCCGGCACGCCATTGCCGGAGGTCAGCAGGTGATGGGCGCGGATATGCACCGGCACCGGCGCCAGGTCATGCAACTCGCGCAGCAGCTTCTTGCCGTCGCGGCCGGTGGTGAAATTGGCTTCGTCATAGCCGAACCAGGCATAGATCGGCTTGTAGGGACCGACCGGCTTGCCGAGGTCCACCGTGATGGCCACCCGCGTCGGCTGGGCCAAGGCTGGTCCCACGGCCAGCATCATCAAGGCGGCAAATACAGCGCGTTTCATCGGCTTCTCCCACTAGTGTCCCGATTCCGAAATTCGCCCGATCTTCATATCGTGCTCCAGGCGAATTTCGGAATCGGGACACTAACAATTTATTGATTCCTGGTGTCGTTTGATTTCGAAGTTCGCCTTGAGGCTGATATCGACAATATGGCGACCTTCGAAACCACGACACCAGCGCCATATCGCGCCACTCATGGCGGTCATGCTAGCGTGACGCAGGGGAGAATCGCCATGAAAAAGCTGGCTTTTGTGCTGGTTGTGGGGCTGCCCGCGGCGGCGAGTGCGGCGTCGCTTTCTTATCCCGATTGGGCCTATGGCGTGCCCACGCCGCAGAATGAGGCGGTCGCGCCGAAGGATAACGGCACGCGGTTTTCCCTGCCCGGCTCGAAAGGCCATTTCACCCGGGGCCAGATCAGCGGCGCGGGGCACAAGCCACCTGCCGACTGGTATCCCGGAGATCATCCCGCCATGCCGGCCATCGTGGCGGCGGGCGATCCGGGCCGCGGCATCACCGCTTGCGCGGCCTGTCACAATCCCAATGGCCGGGGCCGGCCGCAGAACGCCAATATCGCGGGATTGAATGCCGGTTATCTACTCCGACAGCTCCATGACATGAAGGCGGGCAAGCGCAAAAGCGCCGAACCGCGCAAGCACAATGCCCGGCAGATGGTGGATTTCGCCAAAACCATGACGGAACCGCAGATGCGCCAGGCTGCCGCCTATTATGCCTCCCTGCCAGCCACGGCCTCGATCAAGGTGGTGGAAACCGCGACCGTTCCAGCCCTGCGCAGCCAGGAAGGCATGTGGCTGCCGGACGCGAGCCGCCCCCGCGAACAGATCGGCATGCGCGTGATTGAAATGCCTGCCGATGTGGGGCGTGAACAATTGCGTGATCCCCATGCCGGCTTCATCGCCTGGGTGCCGCGCGGCGCGGTGGCCAGAGGAAAACGGCTTGCGGACAGGTTGGGCTGCGCCGGCTGTCATGGCGACAAGCTGACGGGCAACGGCGACACTGCGCCGGGGATCGCCGGGCGCTCGCCCAGCTATCTCGCCCGCCAGCTTTACGATTTCCATACCGGTACCCGCCATGGCGAGCTGGCGGCTCCGATGTTTCCCATCGTCGCCCAGATGAACGCCAGCGATGTGGTGAACATCACCGCCTATCTGGCGTCACTTCCCGCCCGCTGATTGGCTCAATCCCGGCAGCGGCAGCCAGGCGACGCGATCCATCTGGTTTGAACTCAGCCATAGCGTATTGCCGATCACCTGGGCGGTTGAAACACCGCCAAAGTCGGGAATGGCTGGTCCATAGGCCAGCACCCGCCATTTCGCCGTGGCGGGATCGAGCTCCGCCACCACCCAGCCACGATGGCAATTCAGGTCGCCGCCGCGCTCCACGATCTCCTTGCGGGTGCCGCCACAGGCCGGTTCATCCTGGATCACACCGGCCGTGAGCAGGCGGTCTCCGCTCCAGTGGATATTGTCGATGTTGAACCAGCCCGCAAGGGCGCGACGCACCGGCCTGGACGTGTCGGCCCGGGAGTAGATTTCGACGCTCTGGGTGCCGGAGACGGCAACATAGATTTCCTTCTCGTCGCGCGAAATCTCGATGCCATTATTGCCGGCGAGCTCCGTGCCGGGCAGCAGATGCCAGGTCTTGCCGGCCGGCGTCCACTCATAGACCCCGCCTGTGATCTTGCCGACCATATAGTCCGCCTGGGTGGCACCATTTCTCATCTGCACATTGGCGATGATGGTGCCATCGCTGGTGGCGGTAACGCCGTTGGTCCGAAAGTCGGAGGGCAGCTTTACGCAGCCCGTCCAGGTCAGGGACGGTTCACCGCCACGCGCATCCAGGGCAAAAATCTGGATGCTCTCGAATGGCGCATGGGTGACGGTATAGAGCTTATAAAGTCCAGCCATGCCGGTCGGCCGCAGGGCGATGCCATGGGCATTCAGGACTTTGGGATCCGGCACGGCCGGACAATCGGGATAGAGCTTGTAATCGGGCTGCATCCGGCTGATATCCAATTGCCGCCAGGCCATGGCCTGACTGTCTATGAGCCCGACGCCCCCGCTGGCCGCGGAGCCGCCAAAGACGATGTATTTGCTGCTGCCGATCTGAAGCAGGTCTTCCGGGCGTTTCATGCCGCAGACAAAGTTCAGCCCCATGGCTGGAGCGCAGGCGGAAACCGGAGCGGACGGCTGGGCCTGACCAGGCGCAAAGCCGGCCACCAGCGCCAGTGCGGCGATGGCGAAATATCGTTTCATGACACCCTCCCTATTTGGTTTGGGGACCCGGCAAGGATCGGTACGCGGCGCGGTCCATCTGGAAGGAGCTGAGCCACAAGGTATCGCCCATCACCAGCGCCGTGGCGATGCCGCCGAAGCTGGGATTGGGCTCGCCATAGGCTAAAATCTTCCAGCGCATCGCCACAGGATCGAGTTGCGCCGCGACCCAGCCGCGATGGCAATTCATGTTGCCATGCGCGTCCTGAATCTCCTTGCGCGTGCCGCCGCAGGCCGGTTCGTCGAACATCATGCCGGCCGCGATCAGACGGTCTCCGCTCCAATGGATATTGTCCAGATTGTACCAGGGCGTCTTGATGGTGCGGGCGGGCTTGGCAGTGTTGGCCAGGGAATAGATCGCCACGGTCTGGGTGCCGGAAACGGCGATATAGAGCTCCTTCTCATCCTTCGACAATTCGATGCCGTTGTTGCCGGCAAGCTCGGTGCCGGGCAGCAGCTTCAGCGTCCTGTCTTTTGGATTCCAGCGCCATACGCCGCCGGTGATGTTGCCGCTGATGAAGTCGGTGTGGGCACCATGCATCTGCACATTCACCAGGATGGCGCCGTCGCGCGTGGCCGTGACCGCATTGGTGCGGAAATCGGCAGGCAGCTTGACACAGCCGGTCCAGGCGATGGCCGGCTGGGCCCCGCGCCCATCCACGGCAAAGACCTGGATGCTTTCGAACGGCAAATGCGTGACGGCATAAAGCCGGTAGGTGCCCGCGGCCGAGCCGGGCCGCAGCGCCAGGCCATGGGTGTTGAAATGGGCCGGCGGCGCGGCGCAGTCCGGGTACATTGCCGTGTCGGATTTGGCGGTCCCGGTAAAGAAGCGGCGCGCCGTCTTGGCCTGGGTATCGACCAGGAAGACGCCGCCATTCTCGCCCATGCCGCTGGCCACCAGCCACTTGCTGCCGGGAATCTGGATCAGGTCTTCCGGTTCATCCAGGCCGCAGACGAAATGAAGGCCCATGGAGGGCGCGCAGGACGGCTTTTCCGTGCTGGGATGCGGCACGCCGGCGGGGGCCTGCGCAAACACGGCCAACGGCAATGCCGCAAGCAAAATGGCCGTAAAAAGCATTTTCATTCGCCCCTCCCTTTTTTTGCCGAATGCTATTTGGCCGGCGGCGAGGTGGTCAACACGCCCTCGGCCACGGCCGGATCCATCGCCGCCAGGTCGGCGCGATAGCTCACCGTGTCGGCGGTGGGAAAATCCTTTGGCACATTCTGGGTGACCTTGCCCGTCGCCGCCCATTCGGTGCCGCGGCGCAGGGTGGTGATGAAGCCCACACAGGACAGCGCCATGGCATCATGCCCCAGCGTGGTGTGGAAGATGCGGCCTTTGCCCCAATGCAGCGCCATCAGCATCGGCTCATCGAAGCTGGTGCCGCGGTTGGCCGGATCGGCATAGGCGGTGGCCAGCACGGTCATGTTTTTTCCAGGGCCCCGCAAGCGGGTGTAAAGCTCATCGGGCGCATGCATCCATGCGGCCGGCAGGCCCCGCATGATGGGATGCTCGGCGGCGCGCACCGTGATGCGGAACGGCTTGCGGCGGCCGTGCAATCCAGCCGGCCCCGGCGAAGCATCGGATGTGAGCTTGCCGTCCTTGAAATACCATCGGGGTCCGGCGGCTGCGTCGCGCTGGCGCCACCCGCCAACGCCTGTCATCTCATTGAACGCCGCCCAGTCGGGAAAGGCATTGTCGGCGCCATGCACGACCACCAGGCCGCCGCCATTCTTCATATAGGTCTCGAACGCTGCCTTCAGCGGCGCGGGCCAATCCTGCGCGTCATAGTTGGACAAAACGACCTGGTAGCGCGAAAAATCCGGGTGGAAATTGGAGAAGTCGCCATCGGCCGGCGGGGCGCTCACCACCGTGACGTCGAACAGGCCCGCTTCCTCCAGCTCGCGCTTCATGATCTGGGTGGTCAGCTTCCAGTCGTGATAGGTCCCGCCGCTGGCGCCATCCAGGATCATCACCCGGATTGGCGCGGCCGCCGCGGCACCAGCCCACAAAGCCAGGACGGCGGCGAGCAACCATTTCATTTCACTTCTCCGGATCGCTGGCGGCGAAGGGCGAACAACAGGGCTTGCCGATGGCATGCAGCTCCATCACCTCGGCGCGGGTGCCATCGGGATCGATCAGGTTGAGCTGCCATTTCGCATCGCGGCCGATCTTGGGAACGACCTGCTGGCCCCGCGCATCGACCTGACCTTGCAGCCGATCCTCGTTCCACAGTTTCGTATAAACGGCTTCCATATTGGGCACGCCCAGCGCGAAATGATCCAGCACGCCCAGATTGGCCTGGCTCATGGTAGGCGGGATGCCCCGCGTATCGGGCGTTCCCACGATCATATATTCCAGCCAGTCGTGGCCATCGGGCACCTGCTGCGAGACCCAGCTCGTCACATCATCCTTCATGCCGCCAGACCAGTAGGGCCGAAAGCCCAGCATCTCGCGATAGAATGTGTCCTCAAGCCGGCGATCATGGATGATGAAGCCGACATGGATGATGTGGGTGGAAAGCCCGCCGTCGGCGACTTTGGGCGGGCGCGCCGGCGGCTGCACGAATTCCACCGTGACGCCTTCCGGATCCTTGACCCGAAACCAGTGGCTGCCATCGCTGCCCTGCGTGACCGCGTTCGGAGCGGCGATCCCTTTGGCGAGCAGATAGTGCCGCATGGCCTCGGCATTGGTGACGTTGAAGGCGGCGTGATCGAGCCGGTTGATGCCGGCTCCGGCCGGCAGCGGCAGCACTTCCACGAACTGGATGGGCGAGAAATAGTAGCGGACGCCAGCGGGATTCTCCGGGTCAGGCAACCTCGCCGCGCCCAGGTCATGCACATAGAAGGCTTCGGCCTTGGCGGGGTCGCTGACATAGACGGCCAGATGCGAGACGGAGGTGATGGGTGGCCGTGACGGCTCCGCACCCGCCGCGGGCCAGGCCGCCAGACATGCGCCCAGACATATAAAAGACAGGATACGCATGAGCCCCTCCTCTTCCGGTGGGAAGCCTAGTGTCGTGGACACTAGAATCAACAATTCGCCCTGAGCCCGATATCGAGATCGTGCGAATTTCGGAATCGGGACACTAGCGGCAGGCGACGGGAAAAGAAAAGGGCGGAGCCACCGGCTCCGCCCCAAGAGGCCCATAGGGGTCGGGCGTTGCTATGTCAGTGCGCGGTAGGTCAGGTCGCGGAATCGGGCCTCGCCAGCGCCTGCAACATACAGGGCCGGCCGGAGGCTCAGGAAGTCGTAGGCGACGTTATGATGGTAGCCCGACACTTCCATCTGCACGCCATATTTCTGCCAGGTCTTGCCGCCATCGCCGCTGGTGTGAATGGTCACGATGTGGCGGTCGTTGGCGATCCGCATGCGGCAGCGGTTGCCGTGCACCAGCGGCTGGCCATTCCGCTCCAATCCATAGCGATGCATGACGGAACGATCCGCATTATAGCCCAGGCCGCAGTAAAGCCGCTTGTTGTAGAACAGCAAAAGGCCGGCTTGCGCCCCGCCCGATATCTCGATGTCGACCTCGATCCTGTAGGCCTGGTCGCCAACCAGAAAACTCAGGGGTGAGCAGTCGAAAGGTTGGGACCCCTTGGCCTTGACCACCATGGCGCCATCCTCATAGCGCACCCGCGACATTTCATTCGGGCCCGGATTGTAGAAGCTCCATGTCGTACCGAATCGATTGGTGCGAAAATCATCCGAAAGCGCCAACCCCGTCGGAGACGGCTTGCCGCCGCGCGGTTTGGGAATCGGATGGGAAAGATCGCCGCCATCGGCCTTGAACCAGCCGTCATCCGTCCAGTGCATGGGATCCAGCAAGGTTTGACGCCCCAGGGTCCAATAGCCGTTTTCGTAGCCGTGATAGATCAGCCACCAGCTGCCATCCGGCCCTTCGACCGGCGTGGCATGGCCACGCGACCACCATTTTTCCGACACCGACCACGTGCGCACGATCGGATTATTGGGCGCCTGCTCCCACGGGCCATGAACCGAGCGGGATCGGGCTGCAATCACCATATGTCCCGTGGGCGGACCGGCGGTGCCGCCAACGGCCAGCACCAGATAAAAATATCCGCCGTGACGGAGGACCTTGGGGCCTTCCGGGGAAAAGCTCTCCACCACCCAGTCCTCCGGATAGTGCCAGGGATCGTAGACATGCGTGACCGGGCCCGCGGTGGAAAGGCCGTCATCGGTCAGTTGCACCCGATCGCCGCCGGACAGGAAGAGATATCGCTTGCCGTCCTCGCCCACGACATGCCCAGGATCGATGTGTTTCGGCAATTTCAGGTCGACCGGCTCGCTCCAGGGGCCCTGCGGGTTCTTCGCCGTGACCACATAGATGGAGCGATAGTCCGGCGTGCGCGCATGCGCGTAGATGTAGAACGTATCGCCATGCTTGCAGATCTCCGGCGCCCACAATGAGCCGATCGCCTTGTGGAGCGCTGCCGCAATCGGAACCCAATTCACCAGGTCGCGCGAATGCCACACCCGCAAGGCCGGATAGGCGTCGAAGGTGGAAAAGACCAGATAATAATCCTCGCCATCCTTCAGGATGCTGGGATCGGGATGATCGCCTGGAACAATCGGATTGAGAAAGGTGCCATCGCCCAGATCCGCCTTGCGCTGGCCTTCAATTCCGCGCGCCCAATTGGACGCATGCGGCGCTGGACAAGCCGGCATTGCCGCCTGCCCGAGTGATGCGCCGCCCGCCATTGCGCCGCCGCCGAACAGCGTGCCAATCGTGAAACGACGGGTGAAGTTCATGAATTTTCCCGCGATTCACAGGACAGGGTGGCGCCCGCGAAGGCTCGTATCCTAGTAACTGTACCGGACCCCCGCAAAGAATTCGCGGCCGGTATAGTGCAGCACGTAAGGGCGTTGGCCGATCGAGTCGGTATATTGATTCTGGCCTTGATTGGTCAGATTGACCGCCTCCAGGCTGAAGGTGAAGTGGTCGTTCCACTTGTAACTGGACGAGAAGTCCAGATTGAAGGTCGGCGCATTGATCAGTTGATCGTTCAGGCTGCCCGGATTGATGCTGACAATGTATTTGCTGCGGAACGTGCCCGCGACGCGTGCCTGGAAGACGCTATCGTCATAGTAGAGCGTCGTGTTGAAGGAGGTACGAGAAAGCCCCGTCAGGTCGGCATAGGTGTTCACCGTGCCATTGCCATTGAGATAGTACTGCTTGGCCTGCACGAAGGTGGCGTTGCCCAGCACGCCGAAGTTCGACCAGAAATCCGGCAGGAAGTCGAAAGGCTGTTGCCAGTTGATTTCCGTGCCGTAAAGCGGGCTGCCCTTGCTGTTGATGGGCTGCGAGAAATTCCAGATCAGGTTCTCGTTGCAGGCCGTTCCATAGGAAGTACCGCACGCGGCTTGCACCAAGCTGACTGGCAATCCCTGCGAATTGCCCGCGAAGGGTATCTGGGACGTGATGGTCTGGATCAGCGTGTCGATGTGCTTGTAGAAGAAAGCGAACGAAAGCAGCGCGCCCTTGTCGTAATACCACTCGAAGCTCAGATCCACGTTCTTCGAGGTAAAGGGTTTCAGCAGCGGATTGCCGGCGCTGACATTGCGATTGGCGCCGGACAAGGTCACGGCTGCACCAGGCAGCATGTTGGTGAGAGTGGGCCGCGTCAGGGTCTGCGCCAGATTGAGCCGGATCAGAAAGTCATCGGCCGGCTCGAGCGTCGCGTTCAAGGCCGGCAAGAAGTTGTGATAACTCTGGCTTACATCGGCGGGTACGATGGCCTTGGCCACCGCGTCATAGCTGAAGCCGAGGGACTCGCTGTCGGTCTCGACATAACGCCCACCGATATTACCCCGGAAGGGAACGCCGTAGAAATGGGCGTCCCAGTCGGCCTGAATCCAGAAGCCCAAGTCATTTTCCCGCACAGAACCGTTGGAGGTCAGCGCCGGCTCCGGACCAAATTTGAAGGCGCCATTTTCCGCGGTGGGACTCCATATATTGAATTGCTTGTTGAAGGCGTCGAGGTTCGGGATCATCCAGCTCGCCGTCGAGCCAGCCGGCAGGTCGATCCCCCGCAAGGTCACACGTTGGGAATACTGATTGAGGTCGGCAGCCCGGATATCGGCGGGGATGTTGAAATCCTGATTCGAGGTGGTGCCGTTTGAGCGCGCCAGCGATACGGTGCGATACCCGTAATTCTTGTAGTCGATACCGCCCGATAGTTTCAGCCAGCTGAAAGCCTGATAGTCCGCGTCGGCACTGATCGTGCGGAAGGAATTGTAGTTCGCTTCCGCGCGCTCGCGCATCTGGGAGATGAACCAGTTTGCCAGGCTCGTGACATTGCCGCTCGAGTCCGCGGCGCTGCCATATTTCAGGGCCGGCATCGCCGAATAGCCGAAATATTGATAACTGTAGCCCTGAGCACCCAGAAAGGTCCCTCCGGGGCCCGCACCGCCGTTATAATCGTAGGTGAGCGTGGTCTCGACCGGCTCTTCCATGTGGGATTCCGACCAGCCACCCAGCACATGTACTTTGAAATCCCTGCTGAAACTGTGGGTGAAATCCGCAGTCGTCTGGGCAAAGCGCGAACCGATGTCGGTAAGGAAGTGTTCTGCGCGCAGGCCCACGCCGTTGGCGGTCAGGGACGTCAGGTTATTGCGCGCCGAATCCAGCGTGTAGGAGGTGACGGCGATGTTTCCGCTGCCCAAACTTATCGGCGTGCCCGCGCCGCCCAGGGCGCTGGTCCTGAAATTGTTGCCGCCCAGCGAATTGGCTTCGAGATATTCCTCCTGGCGCTGCATCTGATAGTTCGCGTACAGCGTATCGATGGTGAGCAATGTGTCGTCGTCGGGCTGCCATTGGATGGAGTTGGTCAGGCCAAGACGCTTCTCGTGATTGGTGACCAGGTCGTAGCGCGCGAAACGCGGACGGAATGCCTCGTTGACCTGATCGTATACCGTGCCGCTGGTCGCGCCATTCACGCTCAACAGGCGCTGCGCGGTACTGCAGGGGCTGGGACAGCCCACGATGCCGGGGGCCGCATGGGTTGCGCTCTGCGGTGTATTGTCGTTCTGGAAGCGAACGGTGCTGTAGCCTTCTTCTAGCGTATTGCGGATACCGAAAGCGCCGGAAAACAATATTCCCAGCCTGCCGCCCAGGAAGGTGTCGGAAACGATCGCGGCTATGCGCGGGTTGCCGGAATTTGACAGGTCATTGTAACCCATCTGGGCATTCGTCGTGAAAACGAAGCCCTGGTGATCGAAGGGGTGGCCGGTGGTCAGATCAACCGTGGCACCCAGCGAACCTTCCTCGATATCGGCCGAGGCCGACTTGTGGACGGTGATGCCCGAAAACAGGTCCGAGGCGAAAATATTGAAGTCGAACGCGCGGCCGCGGTTGGTGCCCTGCACGCTCGACGAGCCGGCCGTGGCCAGAGCCTCCATCCCATTTATGCGCACGCGGGTGAAATCCGGCGAGAGACCGCGCACGGAAATTTCATGACCTTCGCCGGCCTGGCGATCCAGGGCGATGCCGGGGATGCGTTGGATCGATTCCGCAAGGTTGAGGTCGGGAAACTTGGCGATGTCTTCCGCCAGAATGGAATCCGACGAATCCAGGGCGTCGCGCTTCATATCCAGCGCTTTCTCAAGGCTTGCCTTGAAGCCGTTCACCACCACCGTTTCCACCGGCGCCGCTGCCGCGCCGCCACCGGGACTGGAGGGCGCCTGCGTCACGGCACGGCGCATGAAAGGGCGGCGCACGATCAGACCGTTGTTGCCGTCCTGCACGACTTCCAGATCGGTGCCGCGGGTCAGCATCGAGACCGCCTGCTTGGCGTCCATCTGACCGGAGATGGCGGGAGCCTTCAGGCCGTCCACCGATTCCGGCGTGAAAAGAATGCTCTCGCCCGTCTTCTGGGCGACGCTGCGCAGCGCATCCGAAAGTGGCTGCTCCTGCAGCGAGATATTGGCGCTCTGCTGCGCCGCTGCGGCCGCGTTGATGGACAGGACAGCGACACTACCGAACAGAATGGAGCGCAACACGCCCCCGCGCGACATGGCCATGCTTTTCCCCTCTGACGTCACGGCCACTGCGGGCCGCTAAAGAAAGTGACGTTCGGAATGGGGCTTTCCCCACCCCTAAGGATCAGTGTCCGCTGTCAAAACCAGAGTATCGCCGTCTTCATGGACGGTGATGGGCAGAAGCTTGGCCAGGGAGCGGGCAAAGGCGGCATTGTCGCCGACCCGATATACGCCGGAGACTTTCAGGGAGGCGACGCTGGGGTCCACCTCAACCCTTTGGGTGGAATAGCGATTCATCTCTTCCACCGCCTGGGCCAGGTATTCCCTGTCGAAATTCTCGTAGCCGGTCTGCCAGGCCAGAACGCGGGTCAGGTCTGGCTTATCCCGCTTTTCGATATCATTTGAAGCGACCAGTCTTTCACCGCTGCGCAAGGTCTCGCCTTGGACAGCCGGCGCGGAGGCCGGCCTCACATCCGCCTCACCATGGATCAGCACCACCTGGACCTTGCCATTGTCGCAACGGACATCGAAGTTGCAGCGGGTCGCCACGATCTTGCGCTCGGCGGCTTCCACAATGAAGGGCCGGCGCGCATCCGGCACCACCCGAAAATTGGCGCGGCCATATTGCAGGTCGACAGTGCGGGCGATTTCGCTGAAAGAGACGGCGATACGGGTCTTGGCGTCCAGGAACAGCTGGCTGCCATCATCGAGAGCCACATGCTTCTGTTCGCCCACATCGGTCTCATAGACTTTGGCACTGGCCGAGCGCCAGAACAGGACGCTTCCGCCGGTCACGGCCAGGAAACCTACGCCAGCCAGCAAAAGACGGCGGCTTGACAGGGCCGGCTCGCGTACCGGTACGCGTGCAACACCGCGCCTGAGATCGGTGCGGATCGTGCTGAGGTTGCCCAGCCCCCCCACATCGCTCCACGTCCGATCCACCGCCTCGAAGGCCAGAGCGTGGGCGGGGTCCGCGACCAGCCAGGCGCGGAAAGCCGCTTCATCGGCAGCGTCACGATCCTCTGCATGAAGGCGAGCCAGCCAAGCGGCAGCCTCCGCCCGTATCTCACGGGACGGAATGGAGGAAGATGGAGCCGGCATGGCTTACCAGCCCTCCGTCCACTCGGTGAGGAACAGAGCGGCCTTGGCGATGTGCTTTTCCACGGCGCTCTGGCTGATCCCCAGCCGCTCGGCGATTTCGCGGTATTTCAGGTCATCCAGACGGTGCATCAGGAAGATTTCGCGGGTCCTTGGGGTCAGCCGGGAAAGACCTTCCCGGACCCTTTCTAGACGTGCGCGGGCCGCCAAAACCTCATCCTGCAACGGCGAATTTTCGCAAATTGCCATTTCATCAGGTGAGACATCGGCCAAAAACCGATCATGGCGGTAATTGTCCACGCCGATGTTGACCGCCGTCCGGACCAGGAAACCGGGAACATTTTCAACCGTCTGCTGGGCGCGATAGCGCATCAATCGCAAAAAGGCGGCGTGGAGCAATTCTTCGGCATCGGCGCGGCCGCGGACACGCCTGCGCACTTCTCCGATCAAGTGATCCCAAAATTGCCGGTTTACCGGAATATCGGACATTGCTCCCCCGAGCAGCCGGGTTATACCGGCGCGCGATACCGCCGCCAAATTTGTGCCCGTCCCACGGCCAAGGCCAATGTCTTTCGTGCATCAATAATGCGCCGTACCGCACTGCAACATGCTTAGGGTGCCAACCGCGCTTTGTTCACCAGGGCACACTCCTGCATCAGGGTGAAGTAGCGCTGCACCCCATCCCGGCCCACCTCATAGGGATTGGGCTCGTTCGGCCCGCGCACTTTCACCAGCCGGCTCTTGGTATAGGCATTGTCGAATTCGGAGTGATTGGTCATCAGCACAGTGGCGCCGGCTTCCGCCGCCTTTTCAGCCATATGCCGCTGGGAGGCGGCATAGGTGTCCAGGCCCGCGGCACTTTTATAAATGCCAGCCAGCGCCGTGCCGCCGGAGTAGGCGATCGTTACAGGTTTGCCGCGATCCTTTACGGTAAAAATCAGGGATAAAGTTCCAGGCGTATGACCGGGGGTCGCAACCAGGGTCACGGTCGCATCGCCCACGCTGATCGTCTGACCGTCGGCGCCCGCCATGTCCCGGCGCGGCTTGCCGCCGGGAATATCAGCGGCCTTGTCCAGGGCATCCCAGTCCGGTCCGCCCATCACCACATGGGCGCCATACCGCTCCTGAAACAACCGCGCGCCTTCATCATGATCGCCATGGGCATGGGTGACGACGACATATTTCACCTGGGCCGGATCGAGGCCCATCTTCTTGAGCCCGGCCACCATCTCGTCCTCGACCGCATAATTGTAGAGTGTATCGATGATGATGATGCCGCCGGAGCCCTTCAGCGCCCAGGCCGAATGCACGCGCGTACCGATAAAATAAAGATTGTCGAACATGCGCGCCGGTTCGGCATGCCAGAGGGCGCGGTCGGGGATGACGCCGCGCGGCCCGATGCCGACGGCAAGGGCCGGTGCGACGCAGGTGCGAGCCAGGGTGCCGGTGAATTCAAAACCCGCGGCCCGTTTGGCGGCCTCCAGATGCGGTTCGGGATCGTCGGCCCGCACGGGACCGACCGAAAGCAGAAGCATGGCGCAAAGTGTCGCGAGAGTTGTTTTCATGGCCGCCCCTTTTTCAAGGGCGCCAGTAAAGCCGGTTTTGGATCTCGCGTCTCACGCAACCGCTGCTGCGCCGCATCAATATCTCAGCCGCGGCCGCGGCGGCCGTACAGCATGGTGATATTGATACGGCGGTTTTCATAGCCCGTGGCGAACCGGATGGTGTCGGTCTTGTGGAACAGATTGGAATCGAAGATCACCGCCCGGTTGGCCCGATAGGGTACGGTCACGGTCTGGGCACCGCTTCTGGCCAGGAAGTCATAGGCCGCGCTTTCATCGGCATTGTATTTGGCAAAGTGCCAGTCCAGCGGCGCCGCCTTGTCCCAGATCACCAACCCGCCGGATTCGGGATCCAGATTGGCGGTATCCGGGGTGATCCAGAAATTGACATTCACCGCCGCCTCGTCGGCATGGATGCCGATGCCTTCCAGGCTGCTGTCATACTTGAAGGCCCAATGGTAGCGCAGGGCGTGATCGGCGAAGATATCGCGGAAGGTTTCGGCCAATTCTTCCGCCACCTGCGCCAGCAGAGGCGCCGCGAAGCCGGATTCAGGGAAGGCGCCGAGATAGCCCTGGGGATAGCTCGTATGCCAGACCTTCGCACCCTGGCAATAGTGGCGCAGGCTGGCGAGTGCCTCATCGGTCAGCAGATTATCGATCACCACGATCCGGGGATCGCTGTCACGCCAGGTCCTGGTGGCGCTTTCGGCGTTGATGGGATTGACGGCCCGGCCCACAACGCGGTCACCGGCAAAGCTTCCATGCTCGATCAACCACGCCCGTTGTTCTTCGTCATGACGGCGCTTGTGCGACGGGTCGTTACTCGCTGCCGTTGGGGCGCCATAGGCCAGTTCGCCGGCCTTGCGGAAAGATTGGAACCCCTCTTCCAGCCGCATCAGCTCGCTTAGTATCCGGCCGCGATTGGCATGGGCGGGAGCATAATCGGGCGCCTGGGCAAGGACGCGCTCCAGATTGACCAAAGCCTCGTCAAAGCGTGAAAGCTCTCGCAAG
>Ga0134126_10003088_pt1 | contig 20808 bp, 22 predicted proteins | sample KB31752_FD_96881 | JGI IMG/M metagenome (GOLD analysis project Ga0134126, IMG submission 96881) | Terrestrial soil microbial communities with excess Nitrogen fertilizer from Kellogg Biological Station, Michigan, USA - KB3-175-2 | ecosystem: Environmental > Terrestrial > Soil > Unclassified ... | reverse complement strand
TGCAGGCGAGATGCCTGTGGCTGAAGTGGCCCAGGAGCGCATCAAGGACTTCGCTGAATCCCGCAACAAGCAAGTCGAAGAACTGGAAATTAATACCGTCGCCCAGCTATCGCGCCGCGCCACTATTGCGGAGCAGTGCAGACGGCACGCAAGGCGCGGCGGACTAGGGCGCATATGGCGGCCACAGACAGGAGCGTAAAACATGCCAGCATACCCCGGTAGCGCAGGTTCGTTTGTTCCCGCGGCATCGAACGCATCGCCAATCGCCTTGCAGAAGGGCGAATCGTGCTACGTGCTGGGCGTATTGGCTGTGGGCGCAACGCAGCTTCCCGTCAGCGACAACAACGTGGCGTTTGAGGCTGCCCCAGCCGGCGCGACCGAGGCTTCCATTGCTGTCGACCTGCAATCCCAGGCAGGCGACACGCCGCCAATGGTCTGCGTAGAAGTTCACACCAACGGCGCTCCTGGGGCCGGAGAATCGTTCGCCATCCAGGAAGCTGATACGGATGCGGATGGCTTCTACGTTACGCCCGCGAACGCCACATACACGATTGCCGCATTCAACACCAACAACGTAGCGCGCGCGGACCTGTCGCCAACAGGCGGCAAGTTCATGCGCGTGGTGCGCACCAAGGGCGCAAACGCGGTGGGCTGCACCGTGAAGATCACGAGGCTCGCGTAATGGCCGTGATCTACAACCCATTCGCAAAGATACGAGAACTGGAAGCGCGTGTTTTGGATCTTGAACGCCACTTCGTCACCAAGCGCGATGCGAATGGCTCGCCCACGGAGACGCTTGCCGATGTGCCGCTTGAGAAGCGCAAAAAGGCCGAGAGCTTGAAAGGTCTAAGCTGGCCGCAACGCAAATGGATCCTCGAACTGACCGATGGAGGAAGGAAGCCAATTGGCTGACCGGATAACCGATGCGCTGCGTGGCCGCATTCCTGAGCAGCTTGCGGGCTACATGGAGCTTCAGGGAGCGCAGAAGGACGCGGATTGCAAAGTGGTTGAAGTGCAAGGTGGCATCAGTTCTAAGCTCGGTTGCTGCAACAATTTCGACCCGCAAGACGGAGCGCAGGTTTTCAGTTGCGGGACATGCGATTTCGTAACTCAAGGAGAGCCAAATGTCACACTTCATGAACCCAGCGATGGGCAGACACCTTAGCGGCGGCGAAGAAGAGAAAAAGCCGGAGCCGAAAGGCAAGAAAGAGCACGGCGGCCACGACCGCCCGCAGATTCACATCCATTCCCACGCCAAGGGTCACACAGTCCACATATTGCACCAAGATGGACGACACGAGAAGCACGAGCACGGCCACGGCGACTCGGAAGGCATTGCGCAGCACATCCACGAGCAGCTTGGCGGCTCAGAGGGACAAGATCACGGCTATTCGGCCGGGGACGAAATGGAAAACGAATCAGGATTCGGACCAGGCGTCTAAACTTTTCACGAGGAGAACAAGGAAATGCGAAAGATCATCAGTCTGATTGGCGCAGTGATGCTGCTCACAATGGCGGCGTTCGCGCAGAATCCCCAGCAACAGTCTTACCTGCATCACGTCGGCGGAATGTACTACTCCGTTGGATATGCCACGTGGCAGGGCACGGTCGTATCAGGCAACGGAACCACAGGCGCGGGCACGTCGATTGTCGTGGCCGTTCCAGGCGGCCTAGGGCCGACGCTGGCCGACGGTACGACCATCTCGATGGCCGCAGTCTTCAATACGAACGTGCCGATCCGCGTCAACGATGCGAACGCCGAAACGGTTACTCCTTCGGGCGTTACGATTGGTGCGTGTCCTGCGGGCAATCTTGGCGTTGGCGGGTCTTCGCTTTGCGCCACGGTCACAGGGACGTTCAATAACACGCACGGCCAGGGCGCGCCCGTCAATTCCGGCGACAACGGCATCGAGGAAGCGATTACCGACGCTGGCAACCAGGGTGGAGGACTCGTTTACTGGATCGCGGACACGGGCATTGTCGCACTCTCGACCACAGGCCTGACGACTACCTCGACCACGTTCGTTCCGACCAACTTCTACAATCAAGGGGCAGCGGGGCGCGTAACTACGACCATCACCACGTCGGCTAACTGGGCTGTCGGCATTTCGGGCGCAACGGGCATTTTCTGCTCTGCGGATTCCACGCTGACCGCAGGAACGACTTGCCTTGCGAACCAAGCCGCACCAGCGAGCACCGGAACAACTTCGGCGCTGACTGCCATTTTGATTACGGCGGGCACGTCCAACGCCGGGGCCGGAGCGGTCAAAGCGCGCGTCTGGGGTTACACGCCAGTTCAGCCAGCTCAGTAATGCCGTGGGACTCGGTACAGCAAGCCCGCTGGGGGCACTCACCTGCGGGCCTCAGGGCGCTTGGCGGTAGCAGTAAGGTTGCCGAGTGGGATGCAGCAACACCACAAGGCAGCCTGTCGGGTACTAGAGGAAGTAAGAAGCCGCACGTAGGGCCGCGCAAGAAGAAGCGATGAAACACGTGGGTGTTCGCAAAAAGAAGATGCACATCAAGCCGTCGCATCGCGGTCTGTTCACCGAGAAGGCAAAAGCCGCAGGATACGGCCTTCAGGAATACGCGCAGAAGGAATCCCATGCCGGTGGAGTGTTGGGCAAGGAAGCTAACTTCGCACGCATGGCAAAGAGGCACTGGAAACCGCTATAAGTGGCTGACGACGAAAAGTTAGACAAGCTGGCCGACACGGAATCAGGCGAAGAATCACCCGAGCAGGGCGAAAGCTCGTCTGACGACCCGATAGCCAATGACACGGAAGCGCAGCAGGTTCTTATGAGCCTCTACACGAAGTGCAAGGGCGAAGACCGTTTCAGCCGTCTTGTCGAGGTCAAGGACACCAAGCAGCAGGAGTTCTACTGGGGCGGACGTCAATACATCTGGTGGTCGTCGGAAGACCAGCGCTGGAATCTGCCCACGCAACAAGCCGCGAACTACGGTGACGTCAACATCGACGACATGCCGCGGTTCGAGTTTGTGACGAATATCTACCAGGCGCGCGGGCTTATGACCATCGCAGCAATCGCTGGCGCGCCGCCGAGAGTGCGATTCTTCCCGAACGATGCGGACGAAGAGAACGACATTGAGACAGCGGAAGCGCGCACGAAGCTCACGAAGCTGATTGAGCGCTGGAATCCGGTTCAGAAACTGCTTCAGGAAGAAGCCTACCACGCGTGGACAGGTGGATTTATCGCTTGGTGGACGCGCTACGTCGCGGACGGCGAGAAGTACGGCGTGGATTCGGTTCAACTCCTATCGCAAGGGTCGCAGGACGTTGACGAATCGATTGTCTGCCCGAAGTGTGGATGGTCAGCGCCTGCAAGCCAAGCCGAGCCTCCCGTGCCTTGCCCGCAATGCGGTACTCCGCTGACCGAAGAAAATATCACTTCCGAGGAGCCGATTCCCGTACCTGAAGATAGTGAACAGCAGGAGATACCCAAAGGCAGGCAGGTAATCAGCATTTACGGAGCACTGAATTGCTGCCGCCCGCAGAAGACCAACGAGCAAAGCCAGTTCCATTATTTCGGACTGGAAGATGAAATCCACTACTCGACACTGCGCGCCGCCTTCCCTGAGCAGGCGGACAAAATCAAGCCTGGATTGAATCTTGGCTCGGATGACGTGTTTGAGCGCAATGCCCGATTGAGCGTGGCCGAGAATACGAAGCTCTTGACGCAGACTGGCGCGAACCAGATGAACCTTTGTACGTTCGTTCGCTGCTGGTTCCGGCCAACGGCATTCTGGATGATTGACGACAAAGAGCAGCGCCAGAAACTGCTCGACGCGTTCCCGCGCGGCTGTCGCGTTGAGTTCACGGGGACTGTCTACTGCCGCAGCGCAGCCGAGTCGATGGACGATGCTATTGTCACCTGCCACGCAATGCCGGGCCGCGGCCAGCACAGGCCGTCAATCGGCCAGTCGATGCTCTCGATTCAAGACCGCGTAAACACGTTCTCGAATATCGAGGCCGAGACTTACGAATACGGGATTCCGATCACCTATCGCGCTTCGGATACCTGGGACTCGAATGCGGACGAAGACCAACGTGCGGCCCCCGGCTTGGAAGTGGAAGTGGCTCTTCGACCGAACGAAGTCATTGGCAACCGCATCATGCAGCTTCGGGCCGATTCCGTTTCCCCTGATATGTACCAGCACACGAACGAATTGATCGGGCCAATCTCCGACCAGTTGAGCGGAACGTATCCGGCCCTGACTGGCGCTGGGGCCGAGCAAGGCGCACCAGACACTTTGGGACAGCAAGCCATGCAGCGCGACCAGGCGATGGGGCGCATGGGAATATTCTACGTCAACCTGAAGCAAGCCCACGCCGACATTATGACGCTTTCTTGCCGCTGCTTTGAAGCGCACGCGGAAGGCGAAGTCAAGGTGCCCGTTTTGGGAGCATCTGGCGACTTTGAATCTGAGTCTGTCGATGTCAGCGCGCTCGAGGGCGAGGCTGAAGCGTATCCCGAAGGCGACGAGAACTATCCTGTCCTGTGGAATCAACAGCGCGCCACGCTGATGCAAGTCATGGATTCGCCCTACGGCTCTCAGCTTGTCCAAGACCCTGAGAATGCGGAACTGATAGTCAAGCTCATTGGCATTCAGGACTTGAAGGTTCCCGGTATCGACTCGATTCGCAAGCAACTCAAGGAAATCGCAGAGCTTACGAAGATGCCGCAGGGCGAGGACATGCTTTCCGGTGTAGCGCCGATGGTCGAAGTGGATTCTGATGACTTCCACCAGATTGAATCCTCGACTTGCAAATACTGGATGAGCAGCGCCAAAGGACAGAAAGCGAAGAGGCAAAACCCGATGGGCTGGCAGGCGGTGAAAGAGCACAAGGCGCAGCACGACGCTCAGATTCCGAAGGCTCCGCCGCCGCAGAAGCCGATCAGCGAGACATTCACAGCGAACTTCAAGGACTTGCCGCCCGAAGCTCAGGCTCAAGCCCTTGCTCAGATGGGCATCAACATTTCACCGGAAGATTTTGTAGCTCAAGTAGCTTTGGAGCAAGCAAAGAAGAGACCGCCAACTGGGATACCGCCCCAGGGCGCGCCGCCTACGAGCGAGCCGCCGAATGCGGGAATGGGCGGATAAGAGGGAAGCGATGGCCGAAGACACAGAACTGATGACGACGGAAGTTCCTGACGCAGGAGACGTATCGACTGAGGTTGCTGAGACTCCGACTGAAACCGTAGATGAATCTCAACCTGAGCCGCAGGAAACCGTAGAGCGGGAGTCAGCCGAGCAGCCGCGAGAAACCAAGGAAGAGCCGGAGTTATCCGAGTTTCGCGGCGCTGTATCTGCCCGACTGCGTTCCATCGTCAAGCAGGCTCCCGAGCTTGGGCAAGTCTTCACGAAATACCCCAAGCTGCAAGAGCAAGTCGAGGCTGTATTCCGCAGGGAAGCAGCGCTGCGCGAAATCTTCCCGACTGTAGCGGAAGCGCGTGTAATGCGCGACAACTTCCCGAACGGCCAAGCGGACGTGCAGGCGCTTCTTGAGGATGTAAAGGAAATCGAAGAACTGGACAGCAACTTCGACCAACGCGACCAGGAAGGGAACTACCCCGGCCATGTTCAGATAATCAGCAACTTCTTCGACCGGGACCGCAACGCGGCTGTGTCGTTACTGAAGACAATTCCCCGCGAATGGGCGCGCCTGGACCGCGAGAGTTACAACGAAGTCATGGGCAGCATTTTGGGCGCAACGCTCGCACAGAAAGAAATCCCTGAATTCATTGCGGAACTGGCGGAAGAGGCCAAAGGACTTGAAGCCAAAGGATTGGAAGGCGGATTGCGTAAGCTGCTCAACTGGGCGCAAGGCTACACGTCCGAACGTCCGAAGCCGAGCGCCGAAGAGGAACGATTGCAGCGCGACCGGCAATCGTTTGACCGCACGAAGGCTGAAGCCGAAAAGGGCGAGCAGAAAAAGTTCCACAATTCATTCGCCTCTTCTAACTTGAAGGTTGAGCGGGATATTGTCAGCGCCCATCCTGCGGTCAAGAGGCTCATGCAGGTCAATTCCATCTCCGAAGATAAGCGCAATCAGATTGTCGGACAGATTGTGGCGAGCACTGAGAAGTTTCTGCAAAACAGCCCATCGTTCATGCGCAAGCTGAGAGCAGCGTACCAATCGCGCAATCTTTCGGAAACGAACAATCTTGTGAAAGCAGCATGGTCACAACCTTGGCTGCTCAATCGCATGGTCAGAACGGTCTTGGCAAAGGAAGTGCCGAGTATGGTTCAAAACAACCGGGAAACCGCTGCGCGCCGCGCCGGAACCGCACGGACTGCACCTCCCGCATCCGGTGGAAAGAAAACTGAAACCACCAAAGGGCCGCGTCAGATTGCTGGCCGGTGGTATCGGGAAAACGGAAGTCCATTTACGACCGCTGAAGTCTTGGCGGGCAAGCACCTGGGTCAATAGCAAGAAAGCGAGCCGAAGTGAACGCAGATTTATCGGGCACGTTCCCCCGAGTACTCGTTGAGCGGCAGATTAAAAATTCAACGACGAACAGGAGAATGGCCTTATGGCCCCACCTTCAAATCTTCAGTCAGTAGCGCTACAGCTTGAAAAGGTCCGCAAAAACGTTCCGACTGCCTATGAGCAGGAGCACGTATTGCTGGACATGATTGACAAGCGCGGAGACGTCATCGACGCCTCCACCCGCAACATTCGCTTGCCGATGCTCATCCGTCCTGGAGGCAAAGGTTCGCAGGGAACAGCCGACTTCGACGACATGGGTCGTGGCTCTGGATCAACCTGGGACGTTGGCACGCTTTCGACGCTGCAATTCCGCTGGGCGTTTGAAGTATCGAAGCTCGCGGAATACGCGACGAAGGGAAACGATAAAGCGGTTGAGGACGTTGCTGTCCGCGAAGTCGCGGAAGCGATGAAAATGTTCAAGCGGTTCCTCGATTGCGTCTATCAGACCAACGGCACAGGGCAGGAAGATTCGATTCAGAGCATCAGCGGAACCACGATTGGCGTGGTCAACCCGAATATCTTTTACTTCAACCAGGATATTCAGGTGTATCCGACGGGACTGGCATCCGCTTCGCGCGGCTTGGCTACGGTCACGGCGGTTGACCCGCTGCTCAAAACAATCACACTCAACGCGCTTCCCGCGGGAACGATTGTCGGTGACGCACTGGTCATCAACATCTCGCAGGGAGCTGGCGGAGCGAACCCTGTCTCGCTTGAGGGTTTGCTTTACAACCACGTGGATTCAGCTTCTGGGTCTTGGAACAATCTGGCGCGTTCCACTTACCCTGAAGTGCTGAAGACTCCCCACGTGGCGGCTGGCGGCGCGACGATCACGCCGGCATTGCGGCGCTTGGGCGAAAACAAGTTGCGGCGCGTTCTTGGCGTTGACTTCGATGAGCCTCTGGTTGCGTTCATGAACGTAGACCAGGAGGCGGCATGGGAGAACGTCGGAATCACCGTGACGACCAACATCCAGGCGCAAATCACCGGAAACAACTCCGAAGACATGCTCAAGCGGCGTCCTCCGAAGACATTCGGCGGGATTCCCATCAAGACGAGCATTCACGCCACCATCCAGCGCATTGACGTTTTGGCGCTCAAGCACTGGGGTCGCGGCGTGACCAAGGAAGTGGACCTGTTCGAGGAAGGCGGACAAACTGTGTTCCAACTGTACGGGCAGTCAGGCGGATTGCTGGCTGGATACATCTCGTACTTCGACACGGTATTCAACGTGTTCATGGATTGTCCGCGCTTTGGTTTCTTCTTCGACGGCCTTGCGCTTCCCGTCGGAGGCTACTAAACCCCAACCGCGAGGGGAGGCGAATGCTTCCCCTTGCTTTTCCTGAAAGGAGATTCATGATGCATGTAACATCGAAAGAAACAGACAAGGATGGCAATCACATTCTGACTTCGCAGCTTGAGGCAGACGGCCCATTCGAGCTTGCTTCTGACAAGGCCGAACTTCACGCGGAAGTTGTGTCAGTCGAGCGCACGGCGTCGGGTGGAATTCAGCTTGTTTCCAAAGTATCGGTAATTGAGCCGAAACCCGAGCCGCCGTTGCCCGTTCCTCCGAAGCCCGTGCCAGTCGTTCCCGAATGAAGCAGAGTTCACGGGAGAAGGTCGAGCATCACGATTGCCCCGATAGCGTCACGGAACGTCTGCGCACTGCGGGCGGAAACAACCTCTTCGGTGAGCCGAACTTCCGCGTCGTGTGGGGCTATAACCGCATTGTTCCCATCTCTGGCGAGTGGCAGGAATGGGAGCACGGCGTTGCAACGCTCAGAGACAAGCTGACAGGTTACTCCGAATCAAGGCCGTTCACCAAGCTCGTGAAGTCTGTAGTGGAAACGCGCATGGTGCCAAAGTATCTGCCGGGTAATTGCTGGCATTTGGAAATGTGGCGGCCGCCGGAAGAGTACGGCTCGCCCGAAGAGTGGGCCAAGGCCGGAGAAGAGAAAGTCGGCATCAGTACCGTGGACACTTCAGGGCCGTATCCCTCGCGCGGAGAGTACGAGCTTTGCTATCCGCTCACCGATGACGGGACGAGTCAGGGGAATCCGATTCCGCTCTACCCTGAAATCGTCGAGGGATTGGTTCAAATGATTGTCTATGGCCGGAAGTCTTTCTCGCTGGCGCAGCGCAGAGCGGCCATCGAGCAAGAAGTGGAACGCAAGGAACTTGGTTTTGTACGCATCACACAAGACCGGCTGAAAGATGGGTTAAGGCCGTTCTGTGGTGAGGACTTCGTTGTCCAATAGGAGAGAGGGATGAGTCAAGCGAGCATCATCATAAATGTCAGCGAGCAAGAGCAGCTTCACTCGAACGGGCTTTCAGGAACGTGGATTGTCCCAGGGAAAAAGGCCAATGAGGAATTCGCGGTTCTCGTTGTTTATCCGACGCCGGAGATTCAGGACATTGGCGACCAGCGCCGCGTCATGCACTGGCTGAAATCGAAGCCACTGGCGCTCGATATTGTCGGGATGCGCTCCGACGCAGCCTCGCACGGCTACGGATCGCCAGGTACGAAAGAGAAGTGGGGATTGCTTCTGTGTGAAGCGGAACCTGACCTTCCCAAAGAGCTACTGAACGCGCTCGAAAAGGAAATCGAGTTTCTGAACTTCAATCCGCCCGACGTTAAGATGCGCAAGGACAACAAGTCCGGAGCCATTGTCGCGGTGAACATCGAGCCAGACAACGTCAAGAAAGAGAAAGAGGAAATCTCCTTCCGCATCCAAGACTTGCGCGCCGATTTCGTCAAGGAATGTCGCAAGTTAGTGACCAAAAAGGAAGTGCAGCGCGCCAAGCACGCACTGCAAATCGAGGACCAGCGTCTTGTGGCCGAAGGCGACCGGATGTGGGCGCGCCCCACGGAACAGCAGAACATCAACGAGATTCACCGCAGGTCATGTACGCGGCTGGGGCAGGAGCGGCCGTGGTCGTACGTACCTCAGCAGCTTGTCGATTGCCCTGGCTGTGGGTCGAAAATCAAAGAGAACGTGCTTTCTTGCTCGCACTGCGGCGGATGGCTCGATGAAGGAATCGAAACTCTCCGCGAGATGCCAGCCAAAGAGCGCGCGATGAAGATGTATCCCGACAGGTATGCAGAACCAGTCACCGCAGGAGCCGCGAAGAAGTAAATGCCCGTACTCGCAACCAGCGCATACGTCACCTGCGAACAGGTGCTCAATCGCCTTCGCATGATTCTGAACGACAGTGAAGTTCCGGGTGGCGACGTGCTCACCGATACGGCTCCTTTCACGTTCGACGTTCTGAACGGGGCGTATGAGCGGGTGCAAATGGAACTGGCGCAAGTGGGCATGGAGACGTATACCGGCGAAGCATGGTTGATCGGACTTCCGGCCATGCCCATTTCGGACCCTGAAGGGCGGTTGATCGTTGACGATTCCGGCACGAACATCATTTACCCGAACGGAACCGGCAACGTATTCGCGCAAACTCCGCAACTGCCCACCGACCTGATTCTTCCGCTGAAACTGTGGGAGCGTCAGAACGGGACGAACAACTTCACTGGACCGCCGATGAAGCAGCCGAATGACGGCCTGCTCAATATGATTCAGCAGACTTTCCTGGTCGATTGGGAATGGAAAGCTGACGGGCTCAGGTTCCGTGGAGCACTTCAGGTTCAGGATGTAAAGGTCAAATACGAGAAGCACCTTCCTTTGCTCGTCGCTGTAACCGACCCGGTTCCTATCCGGGGAGTGACAAACGCAGCCGCGTATTGGGGCGCAAAGATTTTTTGCGAATCGCGCGGCGGGATGGTTGCGCCACAGTTCAAGGCAACTGCTGACGAAGAAATAATGCTTCTGCGAATGGTATCCGCGCGCCGCAGGCAACGCAAGCAAGTGCGGCGGCAGCCCTATTCGGGGCGTGGCGGACGCTCGCAGCGGCCAATCATCTAAGGAGGAAGAATGGCACTGCAAGTTCAAATCACAAGCATTAAGGCGGTAGGCCAGCAACTGCGCGTAGCGTTCAACTTGGTGGCTTCCGGCAATTACGTTTCCGGCGGCGACACGATTGACTTCACGAAGGCCATTAAAGACCCATCGTTCATCGGAGGGCCGGACACTATCGAGACTAGCCAAGGTGCTTGCCAAATCGACATCTGGAGCCAGGGAGGGAATATCGCCAACGGATATTTTCCGATTCTCGGCTCCGCTCTGAATAACTGCAAATTCAAAGTGACCTCGGCTTTCAATACGGAACTTGCTGCCGGAGCATACCCCGGTGCCGTCACAGGCGACAAGATTTGTGGTGAAGCAATCTTTGCAGCACCGTTGCTGTAATTCAGAGCCAACGGATTGCTCTACCCTGATCTGGTCGATTTGAGCGTCGATGTTTTTGGCGGTTACTGTCCTGCCATTCCTCCGCAGGACTTGCCGCCGGGAGCATCGCCATTCTGCCAAGACGTTGTTTTCTCGCAGGGCGGAGTGCGCACGCGCGGCGGCCTGTTGAATCTGGGGTACGCCGCGCTTAACCCGGCTGCTTCCGTGAACGGACTCAAAAGCTTCATTACTTCCACGCTGGCGCAGCGCCTTCTCGTTTGGGATTCCCTCAGCAATTTTTACAAGGAAACGCCGCAAGGCATTCTGGATCTGATTGCTTCGCGTCCCTACCCGAACCTTCTGTACGAATCCACGACCCTGTTCGGCAGGGAATATCAGGCGTTCTTCAATTCCCTGGGCGGCTTCGATATTCCGCGCCAGTTCGATGACATCCACTGGGACAGGGTGAGTCAGTGCGGACCAGGCGCGCCTCCTGTCGTGCAGAACTACCTGCCGCCTGCGGCGACGATTGGCTCAGGCAGTCCGCCGTCTCCGGCGACCATCACGACTATCACGCGCACAGGCCGGGAGTTTTTTGGTGGATTGTTCCTATGGTCAGGCGTTTCAGTTCAAACAGCGACGGCGCACGGATTGAACGTCGGCGATCTGGTAGCCATCGCCGGAGTAACCGATGCGACTTTCGACGGAACTTTCAAGGTGACTCTCGTAACCGGACCCGACAACTTCAACTATGCGCAAACTTTCTCCAGTTCTAGCGGAACTACTCCAACGAGCAGCGGTGGCACGTCAACCAAAGTCGTAACCTCGATTATCAGGCTAAACGGAATCGTGACCGTAACCACTTCCGGAGCGCACGGCTTCTCTGTCGGCTGGACGGTGCTTATCGGCGGGATTCCGAATATCGCCCACGGCGGAGCGGCAACGGCCACGCAAGTCGCTGGCGTAGTGACGATTTCGACCGCCACGGCGCACGGATTCGTCAGCGGGCAGACAATCGTGATTAGCGGGGCGAGCGATGCGAGTTTCAATGGAACTTTCACCGTGCAGACCGTTCCAAGTACAACCACTTTCACGTTTGCATTGGTCACAGCCACGGGCAGCGCCACAGGGGCGACCGCTTCGTCAACCTTCGACGGATACGCCCAGATTCTGTCCATCCCGACTGCGGGCAGTTTCACCTTTGCCCAGATCGGGCAGAATGAATCTTCGACCAGCGCAGGCACGGCGACTATCGTTGGAAACATCTCAGCAGGTCGCCACAATGTCAGTGTGGCGTTCGTCACGCGGCAGGGATTCATCGCCCAGCCATCTCCACCCGCCCCGTTCTACGCTGCTGGAGCGCAACTGGCTGCCGTCAGCGACATCGCAACAGGGCCACCTAATGTCGTTGCGAGGCTGATACTTTTCACTCCGGCTATCATTCCGCCCGCCACGCAAGGGACGTTCTACTCGATTCCCACGATGATGATTAATGACAATGTATCGACCACAGTCACCGTGGACTTCTCTGACGAGATTCTAATTGCGTCCTTCCAAGCCGAATACCTTTTCAATCAGTTGGAGCTTGGCGAATGCGCGTTTTCTGCCGGATACAATGCCCGTCTGATTTGGCTCGGTGAGCGCAACAAGCAACCGAACTTCGTCAATCTGACGTTCGATGGCGGATTCATGCAGGACAACAATGGAAACCTGTTCCCATTGGGCTGGACAGAAGACCCGAGCTTCTATGCTGGCGGCGAAAGTGCATCAGGGCTTGGCCTGCCAGCCGACTGGGGAGACGCTTACGCGATCACAGGCAACGGCTCGTTCATTTGCGGGAAGATGACGCAAAGCGCGTTCGAGGATTATCTTGGAGTTGCCATCATTGCCAGCAATACTTCCTACAGCGTGCGGGCAAGAGTACGGAGCAGTGGCAGACTTGTCGCAGGTACACTGCATATCAATTTGCAGAGCACGATTGGGGGATTCACAACTGCAGGGCTTGCCGTAGCCGCTGCGCAAGTTGGTGCCAATTACGCCGAATTCACGGCTACTCTTACGAATGCGCCCCTTGCAACACCACCGAGCGATTTGCAGTTGCAGGTTTATGCGGATGGCATACCCACAACTGGCGGAACGTTCCTCGTCGATTCAATCGAGATTTTCCCGACCAATTCCCCGTTCAATTATTCTATTGCGCGCATCTCTCACGCTTTCAATCCCGAGTCTTACGATTCGATAACCGGACAAGTGCAGATTCGCCCGAACGATGGGCAGCAATTGCGCGCCGGATTCCCCCTGCGGAACAACTACTATCTGGCGAAAGACCATTACCTCTGTTACGTCACCGACGATGGAGTCAACGAGCCTGCTTCGTGGGCGGTAAATGAAGTCTCTGCGACTGTCGGCATTTGCGGGCCGAACGCAGTCGATTGGACGGAGGAATGGGCGGTGTTCGCGGAACGTTCCGGCCTGTATGTCACCTGGGGCGGCGATCCCGTAAAAATCACTCCGGAGATTCAGGAGGATGCTTCGCTCACGGGCAAAATCGTGTGGAATTCAATCAACTGGGCTGCGGGTTACACCATCTGGGTGCGCATCGACAAAGTGAACAAGCGGATTCTCGTGGGCGCGCCAGTGAACGGAGCCACGGCACCAAATGTCGTGTTCGTAGTCGATTACAAATGGCTCGATTCGGCCCAGGACATTGCCTCAACGCCGATGGTTGTGTATTCGGCCTTCACGGGCAAGATTCTCGCACACGGACGCGGGCGACACTGGACGTATTGGAACATCGCAGCCAATAGTATGACTTTCGCGGAGCGCAGCGATGGGACCGCGCAACCGTTTTTCGGCAATGGTGCTGGCAACGGGAAGATTTACCAGCAGATTGAGGCTCCTAATCAGCTTTCAGATGATGGCGTGGAGATCAATTCAATCTACACGACCTACTTTTGCCCTGGGACGATGGAAGAGCAGCAGTTGCAGCTTGGCGCGCACAGAAAGCTCCTGGGGTATCTGAAGTGGCGGACAATTGGCGCTGGTGGGCTTCTGCTCTCCGTGCTCAAGGCCAATCGCGTCATCAATCTGCGCAACTATACGCTTTCAACGTTTCCTACGGGCGATGGGGAACGATGCGTGAACCTTCACGGAGAGCGCTTCGCGGTTCAGCTTGCGACCGACTCTCTTGGGTCGTGGTTTCAGTTGGAGCGGTTCGTGTTCTGCATGAAGAAGGACGCGACGATTCCCGTGCGAGGCATGTCCGCATGATGAATTGCCAAGATGAATCAGGATGCAAGCAGTGGGCGCAGTGGCGAGCGCTGCACATCGAGAATGGCGTGAAGATGATTCGTTTTCTTTGTCACAGGCACTATCTCGATGCGCAAAAGACCAACACGGAGAAGTTCGCCTTCATAGGAGCAGCGCCAGATGGCGTTAACGCTACCGGGACTCGATAAAATCACGAAAGAGACGCCGCGCGTCGGTGAAGCGCTTACGAAAGCGCAGACTTACATCAACGCCAACACACCAGCGCCAAAAGGGAATCGACTTCCAGCACCGCCATTCCTGAATATCGGCAGGCCGCCAGGATGATCGTCTTTCGGGAGTACGAACAGCGCGACTTGCCGAGAATCACTGAACTTCATGTGGTGCAAGGACTCGCCTACCAACTGCCAAGTCCCGACGCGATGTCGGTGCGCGTAGTGATCGAGGAAGACGGCCTTGTGACCCATGCCTTGTTTCTGCGCAAGACGGCAGAAGCGTATTGGCTGTTCGATTCGAGCGCGGGAACGAAGCGCGAGAAGTTGGGCCGAATGCTCATCCTGCAAAAGGAAACGCCGAAGCTGGCGAAGCTCGCCGGATTCGAGGATGTGTCTTGCTGGATTCCACCTGAGATTGCGCAGAGCAAGGCCTTTGACCGCACCATGCTGAAGTTGGGATGGGAAAGACCGCTGTGGACTGATTATCACCGGGAGGTTCTCTAGTGGCGCGCGGGCAATCGCAGGCTGCTCAAAAACAATTAGGCGTTACAAACGCAATTGGGGCGAACGAACTCAGTGGTGCAAACGCTGGCATAAGCGCACTCACGCCCGAATACACGTCGCTGATGAAGACGGGTTACTTCAACCCTCAGCAAAAAGAAGCGGCGACGACTTCCGAGATGGGCGCGACGGCTGCGCCGTTCCAAGCTGCTGGCATGGAAGCGAAGAACAACGCCAGCGCCACGCGCAACGCTTCAAACCTTCCCGCACAGCAAGACCAGCTCGCGCTAGAAGAAGGGCAGGCGGCCGGAAAGACAGCGGCGGGGCTGCAAACTCAGCAGATGGCTAATCAAGAGGCTGGGGCTTACGGATTGGGCCAACTCACCGACGAGCAGATGAAGATGGCGGGGCAGATGTACGGACTTGGGCCTTCGACGCTGCAAGCGCGCGCCGCTGGACCGAGCGGAGATCAAACTGCAATGGGCTGGATAAACACCGCCTTCAATCCAGGGGGAAGGTCATAGTGGCCGACTATCCAGCAATCATGGATGACGAGCAGGAAGACCAGCCGAAAAACGGTTATGCGCCTGTCCCGCCGCCGCGTCCTATCGTGCCGCCGCCAGTGAACACCATGCCTGTTCCTGCTCCCGCCATACCAACCGCGCCGCCTGTGACTGACCCGAACGCCATATCAAAGCTGACGTCGCCAGCGCCAGCCGTCGAACCTCCGGCGCGCCCGCAGTGGAAGGATTACGCGCCGCCAGAGCGTCACGGGATGGCGAAACTAGGCTCAATTCTGGCGGCCTCCAGCCCGTGGCTAAATCGAGCCGTGAACGTGGCCCCTGAGCAGCGTGCCGAGAAGAATTACAAAGGCGCGACTTCCGACTACGACACCGAGCTTGCGCAAGGCGAGAAGGAACGAGCTGAGCAGCGCTCCGAAGCGAACACGCAATCTGAGGAGCAGTTGCGCCAAGAGCAGGCGAAGCAGTTTGGCCTTGTTCCCGTGAAAGTGCCGTGGCAGGACGCTCCTGTGATGGTGCAGCAGAAAGACGCGGCGCGACTGGAGCAGGAAATCGGCAGAGGGAAGTCAGCGGCGGATATTGCGACGGGCAAAAACGAAACCACGAAGGAAGTTGCCACAGGTAAGAACAAAACCGCCGAGGACATAACTAAAGAACGAACAGCTTCTGCCGAGAGAATTGCCACGGGTAGGAATCTCGCCAACAAGGAAATAGCCACAATCCGCGCTTCGATGGCGAACGACCCGAACAAACTCACCAACACAATGAAGACCATGAAGCAGCAGGCGCAGGCCACGCTTCCGCAAATCGACAAGGCGCTCGACGAAACGGAGAAGGTAGCTGGCCTGTTGGGACCGACCGAAGGCCGCTGGAACGACTTCTGGCAGGGAAAGGTCGGCGTCAGCGATCCCGCCTATGCGCACTACAAAGACGAAATCGGCATGGTGTCCACGGCTGTCACTTTGGCGCACGCACGCGGGCGAATGAGCAACGAGCTATTCGAGCACTTCCAGCAGATGTTCGACGCGGGCAAGCAAAGCCCTGAGAACATGATTCAGGCGCTGAACGTGGCGCATGAGTGGCTCGACGGGTACGCGAAGATGGGCGACGAAGCGCAGCCGCAAACACAAAGCCAGACACAAACGCACGGCGGATATGAGTACACCAAGCAAAAAGATGGAAGCTGGAAGCGAGGCAAGAAGGTTCAATAATGGGCGCACCGCAGACACTGCCAGCGGATTTTTTTGATAAGCAACGCGCCCCTGAAACCCTGCCTGCTGATTTCTTCGATAAGAAGGGAACTGCGGAGCAACCGCCCGCAAAGACTCCACCGCCCCAAACTGCTGCGCCGTCCACATTTGCCACGCGCCATCCGATAGCTTCAAGTGTAGGACATTTCCTCGGAAGCGCTTTGGAAGGAGCAGAGAAAGGAGCGAATCACACGCTCGGACTGTATGAACCGATTCCTTCAGATCGTGCAAGCCGTTCCGGCCTTTATAAGTTTTTCCATCCAGTGATTCCAGGAACGTCTGACCTCGCAGTGCCACCGCAAAACACAGGAGAAAAAGTCGGCTATGGTGGCGAGCAGGCCGCTGAATTCATGGGGCCTGGTGCGGCGGAAGAAGAAGCTGGAAGGCTCGCGGCCAAGGCGTTGCCGAAAGCCGCAAAATACGTTGCTCCGGCAGTTCGCGTGGCATCAGGCGCACTGTCTGCGGGCGGAGTCAATAAATTGCAGGGCGGTTCGTTCAAGCAGGGAGCTGAGGTTGGGGGAGCGCTTGGTGCCGCTGGTGAAGCTGGTCGTGCAGTGGCACCCGCATTGGCAGAATCGGCGCTGGGAGTCACCAAGAGATTGCGTGGATTCGGTAGGACGCCTGGCGAAGCCGCGCTGGAAGAAACCAAAGGCGTCCGTCCTGCTACCGTGGGGCACAGCGCTCAAGAGAAGGCGAGTGAATTAACTCAAGAATTGGAGAAGCGCGCTGCGGCTTCGACTACTCCAGCGAGCACGAGCCCAGCCGTGAAAGTAATCGACCAAGAGCAAATCAAAGCGCTCAAACAGAATAATCGCGGGTATTACGACCAACTGCACGCTCTGCGCGAACAACTGACCAAGGACATGAGCACAGGGCAGCCCTTTCCAGGCCAGATGCCCGCTTCCAGGATTTTGGATCTCAAGCGCGGGGTAGGGAACTTGGAGAAAAGCTGGAATCCAGAACAGCGCGGTGCGATGCGTGGAACGATTCGGAAGGTATACAGCGCGCTCGATAGTGAGCTTGACCGCACTGTTCCTGGGGCGAAAGACATAAATCAAAGGATATCCAGCCTTATTCCTGTGGCGCAGCGCGGGGCAAGCATCGACCGTGGGGCTGGATTGACACAACGAATGTCGCATCGCCTAGCCGCACACACAGGAGCGCTGGCTGGGGCTGGAATTGGAAGTGTGTTGGCGCAGCGCGAGGGGCAATCTCCAGCAATCGGTGCGGCTGCCGGTCTATTGCTACCGGAAATTTTGTCTTCGCCCACTGGCGAGATGATGGCGGCTAAAACGCTTCGGTCTGGATTCCCAGCACGTGCGGCACGCTCGGGAACGATAGGACTTTTAGGAAAGAAGAAGCCAGACGAAATAAATGGCCGCTAATCCAGCAATCCCCATTCGCATTGTGATCCACGGGAACCTGCGCTCTTCCGTGATTTCCATGCGGGCCATATAGCACACGATGGCAACGACAGCAAAGAGAATCGCACCGAAGATTTCAGCGCCGTTCATTCCTTGTACTCTTCTTCGCTTCGACGCCGCAGCTCACGCCGCAACTCGTGCGAAAAGATGAATGACAAGATTGATACTGAAAGCATTATGGCCGTGAATACAGCCGCGAAGACTTGCCAGAAAACATCCATTTCTCGCACGCTACGCCCGTTCTACAGGCGAGTCAAGTATTACGTTGTAACGCTGAGTCGCCAATTTTTTTCCGATACTCCAGCCACCATCTTTATGAGACTTCTAAGCTCTTCCGGGAAGGCTTTGAGTATCATACATATGTTGTGGTGCATTCTTCCTCTGACCACAAGTAATAGTGGTTTTTAGTGGTTTTTATTTGACGAAACTAAAGCGAAGGACAAGATGAAGACAAGGTGGATTCTCCTAACCGTGGTGTGCTTGCTTTTCTGCGCTCCGCGCTCCTACGCGCAAAATCCACGATACGACGGAGTTGTGCAGTCGCGCTCCGGCCAGCCCGCAGGCGGGGCTACAATCGCCGTCTGCACGCAGCCCGCAGGAACGACGACTACGCCTTGCACGCCACTCGCGCCGCTGTGCGCTTCTGCCAGTGACGTTGTTTGCACGTCGCCAAATCCAGTGACTGCTGACGGGCTTGGAAACTTCCACTTCTACATCAAGAGCGGAACCGCTGGGCCGTTCACGCTTCAGTTTTACGGGCCTTCGCTGACTACCTACGTGCAGCCGGATGTGAACATCGGGGGCGGTGGAGGCGGAAGCAACTTCGCAGTCAAGCCACAGCCGAGCGATGCGGTGCAGTGCGTCAGTACGGATGGCAATGATTCCAATGATGGTCTGCCCTTTGGAACATGCAAGCTAACTCTAGCAGCCGCTCAGAGTGCCTTGCCCTCATCGGGTGGCGTGATTCTAGGAAGCCCGAACTTCTCCGAGACTATTTCCAGCACCCTTGCCATCGGCACATCCGCGAAGCCAGTAACAATTATCTGGCAAGGGCCGTGGACTCTCACTTGCACGATAACGAATAGCACTCCATGCGTCACGTTCACGGATGGTTCGGGTATGGTCGGTCAGCTGCACGGTAGCCCCACCTCTTCCATTGCTGTTGGGCACATCGTTCTCGCGTCCACGGCAAACGTCTTGGCCGCAGTTCAGAACGTACCCGGAAGCAGCGGAATTACCACCCACGCAATTCTTGACGGATTTGAGATTAGCGGGAACGCTTCCGCCACAGTGACGGGCGCGCTTCTTGACCTTGCGGGCCTTTATGATAGTGAAATTGACCGCATCACCGTGGATGGCGCGGCACCGAAACTCGTATGGATGCACGACATAAGCGGAGCGATTGGCGACAACTCCGACTACTTCAACAATCTCTCCCTTGATTGCGAGTACGCCACGGGCTGCACGCCCATGACCATCACGGCTGCTAACGCAGTGACCGCAGGTGGCGGAATCAGCCAGATTGATTTCTTTGGCGGCGACTGGGCAGGGCATCCGGGAGCAGGGAACAATATCGTCAACATTAACGGGAACGGGCACGCTGGAGCCATTAACGGCCTAAACTTCTGGGGGCAGCACGGCGAGGGCAACACCAGCGACACAACTACGACACTCTTTGAGGTCAAGGACGCACGCAACATTCTCTTGGAAGGGCAGACGTTTTATCGTTTGGCAACAGGGTCCACCGCCTATGTGTACCAAACAGATGAGTCTGCGTCGAACCAGACGCAGATGGTTTCTCTTGTAGGCGACAGTACGAACTCCAACGGGAATTGCAACATTCTGAATAACACGATAGCCGCACTAACTTTCTTGCCGACCTACAACCAGTGCAATATCACAGCTGTCGGACTAAGCAGCGAGGCGGGCGCTAATGGAGATTTTGCCCAGATCGGAGGGGCCATATTTACAAACAGTGGAGGTATCAGTACGCCTTCATGGAGCTTTCCGGTTTCCAGTGACGGCTTCACCGCGACTCTCCAACACACAATATTCACGAACAATCGGACGTTCTCGTTCCCCGACCAGTCGGGACAGATAATGGTGAACGGAGAGCCGTTTATTAGTTCATCCGCGAATCCGGCCCTGGCTGGGGTGATTCGGCTCTCCCACGGCGACTCGATTGACTTCCGCAACAACGCGAATTCAGCAGATGACACGATCACCGTAAGCTCGACTGACTTGCCCTTATGGAATGGCGGCGCATGGCCTGGGAGCGGCGGTGGAGGCGTAACTTTCCCGCTGGCAGCGAACCAGAACGCCAACAACGCAGATACGATTCTCTATACGCGGTTCACGGACACTTCGCCCACGGGCTTCGCGTGGCGCTTGCAGAATCACGCAGCAAGCTCGACTTTGGCGTCTCTGGACGTGAGCGGAAACCTAATCGCCAACACACTAACGCTCAACACGCAGAACACCTTCACGCTGGGCAGTGGGTCGCAAGCGACCGCTTCTTTCTATCAGGCGGATTCTGGCAGCGGAGCATCGAACACCACGCCAGCCTACTTGAAGCTCGGCGCATCCCCAGCGGACACGTACTTCACTTACCTGTTCCCATGCGCGTCAGCAGGGAACTTCTGCCTTAGCTCAACAACGCCATCTGCCGACTCGAGCCAAACGCTCGTAACGCATAACGGTGTGAACCCGCAGACAGGGACAACGTACACGATTGCGAACGCCGATGAAGACGACCTGACGACGTATAACAATGCAAGCACAATTGCCGTGACCCTTCCGTGCCCATCAGGAACCAACTTCCTGAACGGCTGGAAGA
>Ga0134126_10003087_pt1 | contig 20811 bp, 19 predicted proteins | sample KB31752_FD_96881 | JGI IMG/M metagenome (GOLD analysis project Ga0134126, IMG submission 96881) | Terrestrial soil microbial communities with excess Nitrogen fertilizer from Kellogg Biological Station, Michigan, USA - KB3-175-2 | ecosystem: Environmental > Terrestrial > Soil > Unclassified ... | reverse complement strand
CTCATATCAGGGAGCTGCTGCTCCGTCAGCGGGATGCGCTTCTCGCGTCTCTCGAAGAGATTGCCTCCCTGCGGGATCAATACGCTTAAGTATCGACGAGATCACCCCATTTCGCGATCGATACACTTAAGTATCGACGAGATCACCCCATTTCGCGATCGATACACTCAACCGGCGATCAGCTCCGCCACGGTAATACCACTGCTGAAAGCCGCCTCGACCGTCCCGGGGACGGGCCCATTATATACTGCCTCCCCGGCAAAAAAGAGCGTATCCTCGATCGGCCCCGCAAGTGCAGCGCGTTCTGTTTCGCCGCCCACCGTCTCGAAGCTATAGCCTCCCCGGATAGAGGGGGCATCCTCCCAATCCAGGATTGCCGAATGGACCAGCGCTCCACGAAGCGCCCCCCGCTCCAGCGAGAACAGATGTCCAAGGCTTTCAATACAGACCTCCAGCTTTTCATCCGGACCTAACTTCCTGAACTCCCGCATCGGGCCGCCGGCGATCCAGCCGGTGAGTAACGGACATTCATCCGCGGTTTGCGTCCACCATGTCGGCGCCGGCTCGTCACTGACTATAAAAAGGGTTCGCCCCGGTTTTTTCCGGTGACGCCAAAAAGGTTGATTGAATTCCAACAAAACTTTGATCACCGATCCGAAGCCCAGCTTTGAAATGGCTTCCTGTTGCCGCGGCAGACCGGGAGACCACCTGATAGACCCGGCCTTCAATACACCCAGGGATACCGTGGTTATCAGCCGGGTGCCAATAAACACCTGTCCGCGTGTCGTGGTAACCTCTACCCTGCCCCGCTGCCAGCGAACAGCGGTGACTATCGTCGAAAATTGGAGCTCGCAACCCTGTCTGCGGCAAACCTCGGCCAGATACCCGATCATGGGCCCGTATCCACCCTCTGGCCGGTATTCCTCTTCATCCGACTCACCGGACCATTCCCGATACAGCGAATGCGTACTCACCCGGTGCAGATCGGCCAGATCATAGCCTTCGGCCATGCGCCCTGCCGAATCCCGGAGCCCGGGATATTGGTCGCCCGGAAACCATTCTGCCAAAAAATCGGCCAGTGGCAGGTCCTGCCCCTGCATGGCCATCCTTTGCATGAGCAGCCCCCAGTCCTTCGATTGCCGGTTACGCTGTTCTTTATCGGGCTCTTTTCCTTGTCGCATCCCAACCATCTCAGCAGCAACGGGCTGTAAGAAAATTCCCGCCTCCTCTGCCAGCCCGAGGCTGATAGGCAGGTTACCATGAATGAACTCGGCACCGCCTTCGGCAGCAACGGAAAATCCATGGCTTTCACGGGATGGCAGCGTGAATATCCTGCCGCCCGCTGAAGGACGAGCTTCCAGTATCGTAACCTGATGTCCCACCGCGGAAAGACGCCGACCCGCCATGAGCCCGGCAGCTCCGGCCCCTATGATGATTGTCGAATCCATTGCCGGCAAAAATGGGGACAAAAAATTACAAATTCATCCTCCCGGGGTGGGTTTTTTTGCTATTTTTGTAAGTGCCTGTTGTAATTTACCTACCAAGCCCTGCGTAAAAAATCCCGATCCTTTAACTGTCTAAAAATTCACAATCCTTTAAGAAGCCTGATCCAAACTCAGCACAAGAATTGTTAAATATTATTTCAAAGGGAACCTTATGCAAATACAATTCATCCGGAACATCCAATTCACCAAATTGGTAAAAGCCGACGGCCGATTGAGAGAATTCAACTTCCGCAAGTCGAATGGACTCCAGGAAGGACTTTTCACTGTAGATGTGAGCGACGACCGCGGTAACCGGATCGTTTTGAGAATGCAACGTGAAGACGGCGTCTGGAAGATCGTCAAACAACAGTTACCTGCCTGGATATGGGAAAATGAAGCTACATTTCACACGCTGATCGAAGAAGAGCTTGGCGCCGCAGGGATCGTAAAGTAACAGCGGCTTCCTTTTCCCCATTCGCTCTCCGCATAGAACCGTCCTTTGTTCGCCTCGGCAAACTCATGGCATAGCAGGATACCCAGCCCGGTGCCTTTCTCACTGGCCGTTCCATAGTTGGAAAAGCTTTCTTTTCGCCTGATCCGATCGAGAGCGTCCTCGCTCATCCCGGTGCCTGTGTCGGTGATACAGATCTCTATTTCCCCGCCACGTTTGCAGCCATCGACAAGCACCACGCCCCCGGAATGACAGAACTTAATGGCATTGCTGACCAGGTTGCGGATGACCGCCCGTATCATATCCTTGTCGCCATAGCCGACGACAGATGGGGGTACCCGGTTGGAAAGCAGTACTTTTTTCCCGATGGCCTGGGGACCATACAGGTGCAGCACTTCCTCCACCAATTCGTCCATCGGCAGCAGGACGGGAATAACTTTCATGCCGTTGAGCTGGCTGCTGGCCCAGTACAGGAGATTACCTACCATTTCCGAAGAAGAGTCGACATGGCTGCGGAGCTCGCGCATCATCTGGTTGATCTCCACGTCGGTCAGCTTTTTTTCTTTGCGGAAACCCATCAACCCCTTCAGGGAATTGAGAGGCCCCCTAAGGTCATGCGCAATGATAGAGAACAGCTTGTCCTTTTGCTGGTTGCTCAGCAGCAGCTGAACAGCCTGCTGTTCCAGTATTTCTTTCTGCTCTTCGATCTTCTCGTTCTTTTCATGCAACAGCCTGTTGACCCGCCGGTTCACCGCCCGCTCACGCCAGAGGATGAAGGCGAGCAGGCTCAACAGCACGATCACAAACGCCGTGATGGATATTTTCAGGTCATCCCGGCGCAGGGCGCGCTCATACCCGGCATCCTTGAGAGCCTGAGCCTCTCTCAGCCGGGCCTCCTGTCTTTCATAGTCATATTGCGCCGCGCGTGCATATATCTGTTTGCTGGATTGATCATTGAACAGACTATCGGAGTATTCCTTATAGAGTTGATAATATTTCAGCCCATTCCGGTAATCCCCCTTCGCCTCGTAGATGTCCGCCAGCACTTTGGCAGACCCCTGAGCCTCCAGCTTACGCCGGATGGCCCTTGCTTCCGCCAGCGCTTCATTCGCGTATTTCAACGCCTGGGGATAGTCTTTTAACAGGAGATAATCCTGGGCAAGCAGGCTATTGGTAGAGGTGGTGCCCAACCAGTCGTCCACTCCGCGGTAATAGATCAGCGATTGAAGATGATGATCCAATGCAGCGGGATAGTTGCCGGTAGCCGCGAGTATCCTCCCGAAATCGTTGTTGAACGTGGCGATGGTCGGTGCATCCCGGATGCTACGGGCGGCCTCCAGCGCCCGTCCGGCATATTGCAGCGCCAGTTCGTATTGGTGCTGGCGAAAGGCAAGGTCGGCCAGGTAAGAAGAAATATAGGCCGATTGGACACTGTCCCCGTTGGCCTTATAGAGGTCCTGGACCTTCTGCATCAGCTCCTGGGCCTGATCGAACTCCCCTTCCTGTTTGTAAAACAAGGCGATATTGACATTGGCCTTGCCGATAAGATTGGGATTGCCGATCTCTTCGGCGATATCCAGCGAGTGCTGGTAACAGGAAAGCATGTTCAGGTAATCGCCCACCATCTCGAAGGTATTGCCCAACATCCGCCAGCTTTCCGCCTCCCCCTTGCGATAGTGGATCCTGGCGGCATAATCCAGGGCCATATGCGCATAGTGGAACGCACTGTCCGAATTGATGCCGTAAAAAAGATGGACCAGGCGGTTTAGAGTATCCACGTAGGCGGAATCCGTCAGATTGCCCTCCCCCAGCCCTCTCAGCGAGGAATGCAGACGGGCGACCTCACCCGACTGAGCCGGGGATCTCTCCGTCGCTCCCGCCAGAAAGACCACCATCCATGCCACAACGCAGAAAGATTTCATTCAGGCTACAGTTTACAATAAATTGTGACTTCTTGAATACGAACAAACTCGTAAGAACGTTGTTAAATATTATAATTCAGCTCGGTGGTAGAGGAACGCAGTTATACAGTAGGAAAGGCAGCCGGGCAACAAACATAGGAATTATATTCACATGCTGTTAATAAGAATTGTAGAAAAAAGAGGGCTCTCCGGTCTATATTTGATTAGATACCCGCCGGGGGCCCGGTAGAAAAGTAATCCCATACCGGCCGGAGGCCGGTTAAAAGTAATCCGTTTTCTCAACGCTAAAAAAGCACAGAATTTGACTGAAACTATTATTAACCTGGAAACCGTTAACCCCATTGAATTTTTCGGTGTAAACAACGGTAAATTAGACATTCTGAAGAAAAAGTTTCCCTTATTGAAGATCCTGTCACGCGGTACCCAGATAAAATTGAGCGGATCACCCGAACAAGTGGAGACAGCAAAGGAAAAAATCGATTTGTTGGTGCAATACCTGGAACGAAACGGTCATGTCAGCGAGAACTATTTCGAGCAGATACTGGGCGGTGATGACGCCGAGACGGTAGACCATTTCGTCGACCGCCATCCCAACGACATCCTGGTATTCGGCCCCAACGGAAAGACTGTCAGGGCCCGGACCGTCAACCAGAAACGAATGGTCGTCGCCGCCGAAAAGAACGATATCGTGTTCGCCATCGGACCTGCCGGTACGGGTAAGACCTATACCGCCGTCGCCCTGGCCGTCCGGGCATTGAAAAACAAGATGGTCAAAAAGATCATCCTGACCCGTCCGGCAGTGGAAGCAGGCGAAAGTCTCGGTTTTCTCCCCGGCGATCTCAAGGAAAAGATAGATCCCTATCTTCGCCCCCTCTATGACGCATTGGATGACATGATCCCCGCCGATAAGCTAGGCTATTATATGAGCACCCGCACCATCGAAATCGCCCCCCTGGCTTACATGCGCGGCCGGACGCTCGACAATGCTTTCATCATCCTCGACGAAGCACAGAATGCCACGGATCTGCAGTTAAAGATGTTCCTCACCCGTATAGGGGCCAACGCCAAGGCCATCATCACCGGCGATCTTACCCAGATCGATCTGCCCAAGAATCAGAAAAGCGGTCTGGCAAAGGCACTCTATATCCTAAAGAACATCGACGGCATCGCCCATATCGAGCTGGACGAGGAAGACGTCGTCCGTCACCGCCTCGTCAAGGCCATCATCAAAGCCTACGAAAGAGACAAACAACAAGACGAAATTAAATAACGAAAGCCCGCTCTTCGAGTTCAATGGTAAAGAAATTCATCCCCCTGTTCCTCCTCCTGGTCGCTTGTAACGATTCGCATTCTTTCAAAAAGGCCGAAGACGCGGAAGATGCCGGTCGTGAATTCATCCGTGCCTCGCTGGACGGCAACTACGAAAAAGCCAGCTTCTATCTGTACGCCGATTCGACGAACAAGATGATGCTGGCCAAATGGAAAAAGGATTATGATCACCTGGACCCGGAAGATCAGCAGAAATACAAGGAGGCTTCGATCATGGTGATCAATATCAGCCCCCTCAATGATTCGGTCACCGATTTCACCTATCTGAATTCGTTTAAGAAGGATACTACCACCATTCGCATCGTCAAACAAAAAGGCGACTGGTTCGTCGATCTCGAAGAGATCCTGTATCACCATCGGTAGATCCGGCTCCTGCTTTTCCGGCGGTTGCGCTACCTTGCCATCCGGCGCACCGCGCTCTATCTCCCGCACGACGTCCCGTCCTACTTCACCAGGGCCAGACCGCCCACGGTGGCCAGCAATCCCAGTATCACACTGCCCAGGACATACGTGAAGAAATACGCATAATCGCCCTGCCGGATCAATTGAATACTTTCATAGGAAAAACTGGAAAACGTGGTATATCCCCCGCATATTCCCGTGATGAGGAACAAACGCCAATCCGCATCCAGCCAGGCATAACGCGTAGCAAGACCAAATAAAAGACCGATGACGAAACAACCCGAGATATTGACGAGAAAAGTACCCATCGGGAAAGCGATGGTCATGTGCTTGCTGACGCAGATCGTCATCAGATACCGGCAAATGCTGCCGATGGCTCCGCCCGCCCCGATTAATAGTAATGGCTTCATATTTAAAGTTAAGCGCATCCTTTCCAAAAGCAAATTTTTTTCGTCCCATGGGATGCTGTAGGTTTGACTCATGATAACAGTTTCACACCCCTGGCATGGAGTACCGGTCGGCGACGGCTCTCCGCGTGTCGTAAATGCGATCATCGAGATCCCGCAAGGTTCCCGGGCCAAATACGAGATCGATAAGGACAGCGGTCTGCTCAAACTGGACCGTGTCATCTACTCGTCCTTCTACTACCCCGTGAATTATGGCTTTATTCCCCAAACTTACGGCGACGACAAGGACCCGCTGGACATCCTGGTCATCACCTCCCTGCCCGTACAGGCGCTCTGCCTGGTGCAGGCGAAGGTCATGGGCGTCATGCAAATGGTGGACAGCGGCGATGCCGACGACAAGATCATCGCAGTAGCTGCCAACGACCCCAGCGTCAATCACTACAACAACCTGGAAGAGCTGCCCCGGCACTTCTTCGAAGAGCTGCGCCATTTCTTCGAGGAATACAAAAAACTGGAGAACAAGATGGTCGTAGTGGAGGAATTCGGGGACAAGACCACCGCCCTGAAGGTCATCGAAGACGCGGTCAGGCTCTATGACGAAACGTTCAGAAAAAAGTAAAGCGCGCCGCCCCGATCGTCCGGCATTCGGCAGCATCGCACCGCGCCCCGATCGCCCGCCCGGAAGCGGCACCCCACCCCTCAATCTTCCGGCAGCATACGTTTGATCAGCCGCAGATGATGCGTCCGCAGCCCGGTGTCCGATTGCACGATCCCCATATTATCGATCTTGTCGATCCTCACCTTTCCCGAGGCATGTATGATCTCATTACTGTTGAGCAGGATCCCCACATGCGTGATCCTTCCTTCTTCATTGTCGAAAAAAGCCAGATCACCAGTCTTCGTCTCTTCCAGAAAACCGACCGGATCGCCCTGACCAGCCTGCTGATGCGCGTCGCGCAAGATCGGCACACCCAAAAATTTATATACCGTCTGCGCATAACCGCTACAGTCGATGCCAAAGATGGATTTACCGCCCCACAAATAAGGAACATTCAGGAATTTCAGCGTCAGCTGCCGGATCGATTTGGCATCGCCGGCGCGCTCTCCCGGCTCCCAGGTCTTTCCCTTATAATGGACCCGGTTCTTCCGCCATTGCGCCCGCCCGTTCTTCATGGCCGTGAGATGACTGCCCATGGGAACCATCATCGGATGCCCGTTATATTCCAATGAAGCGACCCATTCCGGTGTAAGGGGCGTCCGCTCCGCCGCAAACTCCTTTTCGTCTATCTCCGTCAAATGGGGGGAAGTACACCAGCCTTCATATCCGTCATATCTGACCCGAACACGGCTCCATTGATCTTTGGTCTGCTCCAGCACTTCGCAACACTCGCCGAAGATCAGCTGGCTGACCATTTCTGTGCGGTGTGAGGGCTCCGCCCGGAGAGGGCTGACGGGGACGCAACAAATTGCTCTGATCATGCGGAAAATTAATCAAAAACTTTAGAATGTGGAATTTCGCCCGTTAAGCATCTTATATTTGTCTCTCTGCATGAAAGACCCTTTGCACCATATGACCGACCAGGAATTGTTGTCGCGCTATTATGAGGAACACAACAATGAATGGCTGGGGGCCCTTCTTCAACGTTATACCCTGCTCCTGTTCGGGGTATGCATGAAATACCTTAAAGAGGAGGAAGAAGCCCGCGACTGTGTCCAGCAAATCTTCATCAAGGTCATTACCGAGCTGCCAAAATACAAGGTGGAGTATTTTAAATCCTGGATCTATACCATCGCCCGGAATCATTGCCTTATGAAGATTCGTGACCGCCACGGTCACAAGACGGGGCTTTCCGATTCCTTGCTGGCCGCCTGGGACGAGGAAGGCGGCGACAGCCTGCACCTGGAAAAAGAACGACTCTTAGAATGGATGGAACAAGCCCTCAATGAACTGGTAAAAGAGCAGAAACTCTGTGTAACTTTGTTTTACCTGGACAAACGCTCATACCAGGAGATAGCGGCCTCGACGGGTTTTACCCTGATGCAGGTAAAAAGCTATATCCAGAACGGCAAACGCAATCTCCGGCTGCTCATCGAAAAAAAGGCCCGCGAGGGCCAGGCACATCGAAAATGAATAAGGACTGGCTGAAAATATTATCCGAAAGCAATAAGGACATCGACAACCAGCAGTTGATGGACTATCTCAGCGGCAAATTGTCCGGAGAAGCCCTTCATGAGCTGGAACGCTCCATGGCAGATAACCCCCTCCTCAATGACGCCGTGGAAGGTTTGCAGCAGCTGAAGAACAAAAAGAATATGCAGACCTATGTGGACGAGCTCAATACGGCCATGCTCAAAAGCCTGGATAAAAAGAAGAACAGGCGTCTGCGCCGCCGTCTCCGGGATACCCCCTGGACCTATTTTGCCATCATCCTCGTGCTGGCGCTCTGCATCATCGGTTATTTCCTCGTCCGCAAAATGCTGGTGGGCTGAGATTAATTCCCTATATTCGGCCTCCTATTAACTGTTTATATGTACCTCAATCGGCTCTGTTTCGTGCTGGTCCTTCTATTCGGCTGGCAGCTCATCTCCGCCCAGCGCATCAGCTATATCGTCAGTTTCCCCAGTCTTGCTCATCATGAAGCCCGGATCGAGCTTGTCGTGAGCGATATCCCCAACCGGACGGCCGTATTCCGTATGAGCCGGAGCTCTCCCGGCAGATATGCCACCCATGAGTTCGGGAAAAATGTCTATGACATCAGCGCTTTCGATCAGGCCGGTAAGCCCCTGACCATCAACCGCACGGACGGCGACGTCTGGGAGGTCTCCCGCCACAGCGGTTATATCCGGGTTCAATATACGCTCTATGGCAACTATGCGGATGGCACCTATGCGGGTCTCGATCCCGATGGAGTCCACCTGAATATGCCCGCCGCCTTTCTGTGGATGAAAGGCATCGACAACGTGCCGATCACGATTCATTTCAACGTTCCGCCGGAATGGCACTGGACGGTAGCCACTCAATTGCAGCCGACCGGCGATTCGCTGACGTTTGCGGCGCGCAATTTCCAGTATTTCATGGACTGTCCCACCAAAATAGGACCGCTGCGCTATCGCAGATGGGAGGTCCGCAATCCTGACGGTAAAGCATATGCGTTCCGCATCGCGCTCGACGGGGCGGGTGACGATTCGACGTTTACCGCCTTCAGCGAAAAAGTGCAAAAGATCGTCCGGCAGGAACAGGCGGTATTCGGTGAAACGCCTGCATACGACTATGGCACCTATACCTTCCTGGCCAGCATCAATCCCTATGTGCATGGGGACGGCATGGAACATCGCAATTCCACGATGATCAGCATACCGGTTGCTTTCCATGGTGACGATCGTCTCCTGGGCGTGTTTGCGCACGAGTTCTTTCACTGCTGGAATGTGAAAAGGATACGACCGCGTAGTTTAGAGCCGTTTAATTTCGAGAAGAGCGACATGAGCCGCGAGCTGTGGTTTGCGGAGGGCTTTACGCAATATTATGGCGAGCTGATGGTGGAACGTGCGGGCTTCGCCCGGGATACCGATTTCGTCAAACATACGCTGGCGGGTCTCATCAATGCGAAAATGAACACCCCGGGGGCGCGTCTCTATTCCCCGGTTGAGGCCAGCGAAGAAGCCGTATTCACCGATGCCGGCGTGGCGGTGGATAAGACCAACTTCCCCAATATTTTTACGACCTACTATTTCTATGGAGGAGCGATCGCCGTCGCCCTGGACCTCGAGCTCCGCAGCCGGTTTGGCAAGACGCTGGATGGCTATATGACGGCGGCCTGGAAAAAATTCGGCAAACCCGAGATCCCTTACAACGTGGAAGGACTGGAGGAGGTGCTGAGCTCCTACACCGGTGATAAGAAATTCGCGGACGCCTGGTTCTCCCGCTATATCAATGGACATCAGCCGATAGATTATTCAGCCCTGCTGGCGCCGGCCGGCTTCCTGCTCATGCCGGCGGAAGGGAACAAAGCCTGGATCGGCAACACGCGCAGCTTCACCGAAAAGGAGGGCCTGATCATCGGGACCGGTACGGTGCGCGGAACACCCCTATACGATGCGGGACTGGACGTTGATGACAAGATCCTGTCCATCGACAATCTGGATGTACGCACCATCGCCGATCTGAACAATGTCCTCTCTCATCTTCACCCCGGTGCTTCGGTGGATATCCGCTATCTGCATCGCAACGAAGAAAGGAAAGGGACCATCAGGCCGATCGAAAACCCCGCAATGTCGGTGGTCACCTTCGAACAGGCGGGACGTCCGCTCTCGCCCGCTATCCTGCAATTCAGGAAAAGCTGGCTCTCCGCCAAATAAGCAACGATGTCGATACGTCCCGCAACGATAGGTGACGGAGCCGCCATAAGCCGTCTCCTGACACAGCTGGATTATCCCGGTACGGAGGAATTCGTGGAGGCGAGACTGGCGACGATGCTGCAGGACCCCGCCGAGGTGCTGCTCGTTTGGGACGATCCGGGCGTCAAAGGATTCGTATCGCTGCATTTCATTCCGATGATCGGTGTCGGCAAGGACTTCGCCCAGATCAGCTATCTCATTGTCGATGACGACAACCGCAGTGAAGGCATCGGCCGCCGGCTGGAAGAGACCGTTACGCGCATCGCACGCGAGCGCGGATGCGACCGGATTATCGTTCATTGCGATTCCCGACGGATACGTGCCCACGCCTTTTATCTCCGGCAGGGGTTCGAAGAGTCTCCCAAGTATCTGATTAAAAGGCTTTAGTGCAGGCACACCAATTGCAACGCCAATTGTAGTAAAATGTTAGGTTATGACAACGCTGCAACAACTACGAAATTGGAGTGCTACCCATCATCCGCGCTGGCTCGTTATCGTTCGCATCGGATTGGGCCTGTTCCTGCTGGCAAAAGGGATCAATTTCATTCGTGATTCCACGCTGCTGGATCGCCTGCTGTATGGGGGATCCAGCATGGCCGAAAATGAGCCGCACTGGTTGCCCCTGATCATCACCTGGGCTAACCTCCTGGGCGGGTTCATGATCATGATCGGCCTCTGGACAAGACTGGTATGCCTGCTTCAACTGCCGATCCTCATCGGCGCCATCATATTCATCAATGCACAACGCGGAGGATTCGCACCGGAGTCCGAACTTGGCCTGGCCATCCTGACCCTGCTGTTGGCGATCTTTTTCCTCATCGAAGGCAGCGGGCCCCTCTCACTGGATGCGTATTTCGACCGGAACAAAGGACGCGGCTCGCAGGGCAGCAATCTACCGTAGCGCCTACTGGTATTGTATATAGATGGGACTGGGCTTTTGCGCCAGGACCTGTTTGGGCGTCATGAGCTGGGTCTCCTTCAATTTCACTCCCCGGGGCGTCCTGGTGTCATTCTTATAGAATAGCTTGAAACCCGTGAACTCTATCGGGAAATCGGCCACATAGCTCTTATAGCTGTCCGTCTTGAGACTGACGGGTCCCCATCCGTCCATGTCCAATATGAATTGGCACTGCGGCGTCGGGTGTATCTGGCGCGCGTTAGTGAGCATGTTCCTGGTAAAACGATGGAACATCAATATCTTCGGAGGAATATTATTCTCCCTTACGAGCCTGGTGAGATAGCTGATACACCAATTGGCGTCCGCGGCGTCCAGCGTCCCGATCACCGTTCCCGGCTTTTTACCCGACTTGGACATAGCGAATTCCGGATCGATACCCAGATGGACATTGGGCATTTTGAGGTATTTCTCCAGCATGGGCACTTCCGATTGCACGTTGCTGAAACCGACCTGGATATCCAGGAAAACGATGGCATTGATCCGCGCCGCCATATGGAGTATTGAATCGATATGTTTGAACGGCATCCTGGCCCGGTATTTACCATCTTTGCCGGGAGATCCCTGGGCCGTGACGGCGATATAATGGAGGGCAGGCAGTACATGGACCGTCGTATCGGCTTCCTGCCATTTCTTACATTCAGCCTTCAGCTTGGCCAGCATCTCATTCGGCGGAAATTCGCCCAGCACGCCCATATTCTTCGAATACAGGTTACCATAGTAGGCGACGATGCGGTTGAAAGGAAGTAAGGCCCCGGCATTGGGATATGCGGTCTTCACCGGCCAGCGACCCGAGGAGTCCCCATTGGCCAGATGTACCACCAGCTTGTTGTAGAGCGTCGTGTCCAGCGGAGCCAGAGGTACAGACGCCGCGGCCTCCCCCGGAGCGATTACCGTGTCTTTATTGCCTGACTTAACAGCGGCGCTGTCCGCCTTTTTCCCGGCTTCCGAACGGCCATTGTTACATGCACTGAAAACAACCAACCCACAGATGCCTGCCACGCAGGCCATTTTTAAGACTTCGATCGAACCCCTAGTTTTACCCATTTTTATCCTTCTACGCAATTTTTAAATTCGCGCAAAGGTAACGGAAAACGCACCTATCGGGATTTTATTTTATTCGCTACGCAAAGACCTCACCGGGTTAACCAACGCCGCCCGGAGGGATTGCACACCCACGGTCAGCAGGGTCACCACCAGCAGAAACCCTCCGGCGAGCAGGAATACATCCGGTCCGAGCTTCGCCCGGTATACGTAGTCCTGTAACCATCGGTGCATGAAATACCATCCGCCTGCCGATGCGATGACCAGCGCGATCATCACGAGTCTTACAAAATCCTTTCCCAATAGCGTCAGGATATCCTTCACGCCGGCTCCCAATACCTTGCGGATGCCGATCTCCCGCGTCCGCCGCTCGGTCGTGAACAGCGTCAGGCCGAAAAGTCCGATACAGCTGATGAAGACAGTAATGGCTGTAGCAATGTTCATGAGCCATTCCATGGTCTGTTCGCGTCGATACAACTGCGCGATCCATTCATCGAAAAAGGAGTAATTGAACACCTTATGCGGATAAACCGTATGCCATTGGCGTTCGATACGCCCGAGAATGATCCGGACTTCCGCCGTGCTCCTGCCCTTCGTGTCCATCCGGAGCTGCAGGTCCGTGCTGGCCCTTCCAACGAGCATCAGCGGCTCGATAGCTTCCTTGTAGGAGAATTCATGGAAATCGGCGACCACGCCGACGATAGGAACATTCTTGCCCCACGTATAGACCAGCTTTCCGACAGCCTCTTCAGGACTCCGGAATCCCAGTCTTCGGGACAAGGTCTCATTTATCACCGCCTCTTTGATCGTGTCACTGGGGAAGAGATTCCTGCCGGCCAGCAACCGGATCCCATACAGCGGGATATAATGTTCGTCGGCCCCCACGAATTCGACGGATAAATGGTCAGGGTTGGTAACCGGGTACCTGATGCCCGTCATCGCCCTGTCGGGTCCCATCGGCGGGATATTTCCCCGCGAGATCTCCGCGACACCCGGCAACTGCCTGATCTCCTCCTCCATCACCTTCACCTTACTTACGCTGTCCCGTTGTTCATCGGTGCTGAAGAGGATGATCGCATCGGTCCTGAAACCGAGGTCTTTGGACAACATAAAACCTATCTGTCTTCCGATGACCATCGTGCAGATGATGAACAATAGCGAGACCGTGAACTGGAATACGATCAACCCCCTCCGCAACCACCATTTCCCGCCTCCCCGGGGCGCGCCGGCGCCCTTAAGACCGATCACGGGGGAATGCGCGGAAAGCATGCGTGCGGGGTATATACCCGCCAGCAGGGTCGTAGCAATAGTTATCGCCAGCAGGAAGAGCCAGTTGGCAGGCGCCAGCGGGTCGAATTGTATGGTCTCTGGTACCAACTGCCGGAAGGCCCCCAATACCGGTCTTACAGACAGCACCGCGATCACTCCGGCGACTGCCGTCAGCAGAAAGGTCTCCGTAAGCAGCTGGATCATCAGGCTCCGGCGGCCGCTGCCCATCACCTTCCGGATGCTGATCTCCTTTTCCCTCGTGAGCGACTGGGCTGTGGCGAGATTGACATAGTTGACGATGGCCAGCACAAGGATGAATAGGGCAATACACAACAACCCATATAGGGTGGATAGCTGAGAGGTCCGGAAGGCCGTCTCATCCTGCCGGGGCGTGAAATGTACGTCGCTCAGGGGCTGCATCTCCACGCGGGGGATTATTCCCCCTGGCCAGCTCCTCTTATACATCGACGCGATCGCGGCATTCACTTTTGCCGCATCTGCCTTCGCCGCCAGCTTCATCAGCACCGAACACATCGCCAGCCGTTTGCTATTGGCGTCCACGCCCAGGGTGTACTGGAGCCAGCTGTGATCGATGGTGGAGTATGATATGAATTCGGTAAAAGGGAAATCCGTATGTCCGCTCCAATCACGGACGATGCCGGTGACGTGGACATGCAGGCTGTCGTTATATACGACTTCCCTGCCGATGATCGCGGCGGGTGGCGTATTTGCACCGAAAAACTGTCTTGCTCTTTTCTCGGTGAGCACGACACCGAAAGGAGTCGACAGCGCGGTTCGCGCATCACCCGCCAGCCAATCATAGGTCATGATCGTGAAATATTCGGGTCCGGCGACTATCGGTTGGGCGGTGTAGTCGGTCTTTTGCCCCTTCGATGCCCCGGCAACGGTCGCCGTCCAATTATGCAACTCATGATAAGCTGCCAGGGTCTCCACACCGGTGATCTGGTTACGGATCATCTCGGGCAATTGAGTCACAACCTCCGGAACCAGCTGCTCCGGCTCATCCTTCATGTATTGCTCATAGGAGTTGACGCGAAAGATGCGCGCTCCGCCGGGATGGTTGCGGTCGAACGAGAACTCATAATGCAAGACGACCCAGATGACCAGACAGGCGCAGATGCCGAGCGCCAGCCCGGCGACATTGACGAGGGTATAGATCCGGTTGCGGACCAGCGTACGCCAGGCGATAGTCCAGTAGCTCTTGAACATGACCATCTCTCTCACACGTTCGATGCCGGATCGGTAAATAGCTGGTTATCAGTGTCGCATACCCGTCCGGAGCTACCGTCTTGTCCGCTAATGATACAACGGGTGTCCGCTTGCCTTGTTTCCCAGCGGGTTAGGCATTTTGTCTGCATTACCCGATCGGTTCACCGGCATCCTTCCAACCTGATAATCCAATATCCTGCAAGGCATCCCGTCAGGAGGTTCGAATCTCAGTGGATCCCGCCTTCCGGAAGCCATCCTCTGACTCAGCATATTCGTATCGGCAAAGCATCGTCGCGGATCGAAATTCCGACGAAAATCCCGTAGCGGATCAAGCGATATTTTTTTGGGCGACCAATGTGGGATCGCGCCGGATAGACCGCATTGTCCGCATACCGCGAGTGGCCCGGCAAGGAGCAACACATAAAAAAACCACTTCATAGCGCGTATTTTTTCCACGGATGTCCTGGATCGCGAAATTACACAACCGCCTACCGCATTTTCTTGAAGGCATTGATCAACCCGTTGGTCGACGAGTCATGGGATTTCACCTCCCCGCTGCCGACTAATTCCGGCAGGATCTTCCCGGCCAGCTGTTTACCCAGCTCGACACCCCATTGATCGAAGGTGTAGATGTCCCAGATGACGCCCTGCACGAATATCTTATGCTCATACAAGGCGATCAGCTCGCCGAGAGAATATGGCGTGATCTCGCGGACCAAAAAGGAGTTGGTGGGGCGATTGCCGCGGAAGCCTTTATAGGGGATCAAGGCCGGAGGCACCTTTTCGGCTTCGAGCCCGGCAACGGTTTTGCCATTCATCAGCGCCTCGGTCTGCGCGAAGAAATTGGACAAGAGCTTGACATGATGATCCCCCAGCGGATTGTGGCTGATGGCGGGCGCGATGAAGTCGCAGGGGATCAGGACGGTGCCCTGGTGTATCAACTGGTAGAATGCATGCTGACCATTGGTGCCGGGCTCGCCCCAGACTACCGGACCGGTCGACCAGTCTACCGGTTTCCCGTTGCGGTCCACGCTCTTGCCGTTGCTTTCCATATTGCCCTGCTGAAAATACGCGGCAAACCGGTGCATGTATTGGTCGTACGGCAATATGGCCTCGGTCTGTGAACCGAAGAAGTTGGTGTACCAGAGACCGATCAGGGCCATAGTCACCGGAATATTTTTTTCGAAAGGAGTCGTCCGGAAGTGATTATCGGCCGCGTGCGCCCCCTGGAGCAGTTGTTCGAAATTGTCATAGCCGATGGTCAATACAATGGAAAGACCGATGGCGCTCCATAGCGAATAACGGCCGCCGACCCAGTCCCAGAATTCGAACATATTGGCCTTGTCGATACCGAACCTCACTACTTCCTTCTCATTGGTGGACAATGCCGCAAAATGTTTGGCGACATGCTTCTCGTCTTTGGCGGCCTTCAGGAACCAGTCGCGCGCCGAATGCGCATTGGTCATCGTCTCCTGCGTGGTAAAGGTCTTGGACGCGATGAGGAACAGCGTCTCTTCGGGCGTTACTTTTTTCAACGTCTCGACGATATGCGTGGCGTCGACATTGCTCACGAAGAAGGCCTGTATACCTTCCTTCCAGTACGGACGCAATGCCTCGGTGACCATCACAGGGCCCAGATCGCTGCCGCCGATGCCGATATTGACGATGTATCTGATCTTTTTCCCGGTGTAGCCCTTCCATTCGCCGCTGTGGATCCTCCCCGCGAAATCCTTCATCTGTGCCAGCACCCGCAGCACATCCGGCATAACATCCTTCCCGTCGCTGCAGACAGGCGTCCCGGAAAGATTGCGGAGGGCGGTGTGAAGGACCGATCTGTTCTCCGTCGCATTGATCTTCTCCCCGGTGAACATCGCTTCGATGGCGTCTTTGACCTTGCATTCATCGGCCAGCTGACGAAGCAGGGTCAGCGTCTTTTCGGAAAAAATGTTTTTCGAATAGTCGAAAAGGATATCGTCCAGCCGGAGCGTATACTTGTCGAAACGTTGACTGTCCGCCGCGAATAGCGAACGCATGTGGACGTCTTTCATCTCCTGGTCATGATGTTTTTGCAGTTGCTGCCAGGCTTTCGTTTCCTTTGGAGTGACTTTCGGGAACATGAGAATATAGTTTAATTGAGTTGTTCAATGACCGACACGACCTTATCCACCATCTCAGCGCTGATGTCGAGATGCGTGACGAACCGTATCTGGTTGGCGGAAATGGGGATGGCCAGGATGTCCTTTTCCCTCAGACGCTGCGCCAGCTGTTTGGCGCAGCCGTCTCCTTCCACTTCGAAGATGATGATATTGGTCTCCACCGGCATGATCGAGCGGACGAACTTCTTTTTCTCCAATGCCGAGGCGATACGGCGCGCATGTGCATGATCGTGAGCCAACCGGTCGATATGATTTTCCAGCGCATAAACGCCGGCAGCAGCCATGAAGCCGGCCTGACGCATTCCCCCGCCGAATACTTTTCGGACGCGTCGCGCATGGCGGATAAAAGCCGCCGGACCTATCAGGATGCTGCCGATGGGACAGCCCAGCCCCTTGTTCAGACAGACGGAAATGCTATCGAAAAGACGGCCATAGGCCGGGGCGGACTGGCCGGTGGCTACCAGCGCGTTGAACAGACGGGCGCCGTCGAGATGCAGCTTCAGCTGATTGTCGCTGCATACCTGGCGGATCTTCCCGATCTCTTCCAGGTCATAACAGCTGCCCCCTCCCCTATTACAGGTGTTCTCCAGCGTGACGAGTGAGGTTCGGGCCCGATGTACATCGTCGGGATTGATGACCATCGACACCTGTGCGGCCGTGATTCGGCCAAGATTGCCTTCCAGCGTGCGCGCCTGGCTGCCCGAATTGAAGGCGATGCCGCCTCCCTCATACACATAAACATGCGCGATTTTCTCGCAAACGACCTCATCGCCGGGTTGTGTGTGACATTTGATCGCTATCTGGTTGGACATCGTTCCGCTGGGACAATAGAGCGCCGCTTCCATCCCGAACATCCGCGCGGCCATGGCTTCCAAAATATTGATCGTAGGGTCCTCTCCAAAAACATCGTCACCGACTTTTGCGCTCATCATGGCATCCAGCATGGCGGGGGTAGGTCGCGTAACGGTATCCGAACGAAGATCGATGGGCATACAAATAGTTTAGGACCGCAATTTAAGGGGAAAAGAGCAGACCCGACTAACAGCGCCACCAACAAAAAAGGAAGCCAGTATGACTCCCTTTTTTATCTTGCATCCCAGGTCCGATGTCCTAAGACAAGGCCTGTTCCTTGATGTGGTTCCCTCTCTCTTTGGCAGCCCTTATCAATGACAACACGCGGGTGCGCACATCATCGCGCAAACCTTCCGTTTCCCGTTCGAATATATCCTTCAACTCGTCCAATTCATCCGCTGTGACGCCTCTCAATTGTCTGAGCTTACGTTTCAAAGAATCTGCCGTATCGGTAATCCGCTGACGGGTTTCTTTCCCCTCTGCCGGAGCGACAAGGATGCCGATCGCAACACCTGCGACAAGGCCTGATAAGGCGCCGATCATAACTTTCTGCATGTTCATACGATAAATTTTAAGTGAACAAATCTTTTTGAACACGGGCTATTTTGAACCTTCCAAGAACAATGCCGAAAAAAGTTAAAGGAACGCTAGAGAATACTCACCACCGACTGGGAAAATTTATCCCCACCCGGAGGCGCGAACGCGGATCAAGTTGCTTATTTGTAATATTTGGTCGCCAGCCAGCTATAGGCATCGAAGCTATGGTGAAGAAAGATCTTGTCGGGGTCATTGGGAAACAGCTGATAATAAGCCGGATCCGGCTCCAGTACGATAGGCACACCGGCCCGTTGATAATTGCTGCCGCCGGCATAGAAGGGTTCGCGAAGTCCCGGCAGAGATCGCTTTATCGCTTTAAAAACCTTGTCGCCTAATATCTCCTGCATGGCCTTTTGCGTCTTTCGCGTGTGACGCCCGAGCTTATTGTATTTGCCCTTGATGTAAAGCCTGACGAAAAAAGCCTGTTTTTGCAAGGCTTTGTCGACATGTGTAAAAGGATTCACCGGGTTGAGATCGGTCAGGGTTTGAACGGTGAAGGGGGTCTCAGGCACCCAGTCCGCCGCATTGACCACCGTAAAGGCCCAGCCTCCACGCGTGATGAAATCGAAATCGTAGGCATAAAAGATATTGCCCGGTTTGGGTGCGGCGCTGCAATAAGTCTTGAAGACGATGTCCTGCGGCAGCTGCCCCTCTTGTTGCAGATAATAAAAATAACTGCGGGTAAGAAATGCCAGCGCGCCTCCCTGGCTATGTCCGAAGATAAGGATGGAATGGATGCCATCGGCATAGACCCGGCGCAGCTGCTCCACCATCGTGGGCGCGAGGTAGGCCAGCCCGATCAGCCATCCCGCATGAACCATTGCCTTATCGTCCGCAGACAACCGGTAATCGAATTTCACGCTATCGCTTAGCTGCACAGATCCCGTAGCCGGCACCATGGCCGCATAAAAATTCTCCAGCCAGCTTAGCCTGTCGTTGACAGTACCGCGGATCGAGATCACCGCTATCTGTTTGTCGTCGCGCACCCATAGATCCCAGCGGTTGCGCATGCCAACTTCGGGGCTTTGGTATTGCAGGCTGTACCGCCCCATATCAGCCAGCGTCGTGTCCGTCAGTCTCCCGTGAAAAGCATAGTCCAGCAACTCCCGATATTCCTTTCCGTCGAAACCGGGATGCAAAGACACCGCCGGCTGCCCGAGAGACGGGCCGCAAATGATCAGCACCCCAAACAGCAGCGGCATCCACCGGTGAAAAAAGATAAACATGCCCGAATGTACGCAATTCCGCGCCCCCCGTGCCGGCCGTAACGGTCTACTCTGTCCGAAGGTTATCGACGGGGTTTGCCCTGCCGGCCTTCAGGCTTCGCATCAACACAGTGACCAGCGCAATGCCCAGCAGCCCAAACCCTGCCACGACGAATATCCACCACGACAATGACGTTCGGTAGGCAAAATCCTGTAGCCACCGGTGCATGATCCACCACGCCAACGGACAGGCGATGAGCACGGCCAGCAATACGGGTCGAAGAAAATCCCGCGACAACAACGCCCCGATGGATGCAATGGATGCGCCCAATACCTTGCGGATGCCGATCTCCTTCACCCGCTGGCGCGCCGCAAAGGTCGCCAGGGCAAACAGTCCCAGACACGCAATCACGATCGTGATTACGGTGAATACGCCCAAAAGGCCTGCCAGGCGATCCTCCGCCTTGTACTGGCTGTCGAAGGCTTCATCCGCAAAGCTATAGTCGAAGGCCGATTGCTTGTTATACCGGTGGAAGGTCCTCCGGATGGCGTCCACTATCGTCGGGATATTCGTATGGGCTTCTATCTTCGCCATCATACAGCCTCCCATCGTGGTACCCCAGGCGGATGAGCTGTCGCGCAGGATGAGCATGGTCAATGGAAAAACATTTGCCTGCAGCGACGAATAATTGAAATCTTTTAATTCCCCTGCGACCGTCTCGTCGATGCTTCCTCCCAGCCGCAGTCGCTGACCGATCGGATTGCCGGGTAATCCCAGCTTTGCCGCTGCCGCCTGGTTGATCAGCAGATGATTTTCCTCATACAGATCGGCCTCCCGCACAGGCGGTTCTTTCCATTGAAGACCCAGCAGCCGTATGAAATCCTCGTCCACCGTCATGGCACGCACTTCGGTTTGCCTTTTCGATCCCGGTATGTCGATCAGCCATCCGTCATATCCCTTATATAACGGGTATTGCGCCGTCGTCACTCCGCGTATGCCCGGGATTGCCGCTATGTCGCGTTTGAAAGCCGAATAATGCGATAGCTTATCCCCAAGCGGCACCATGATGACATTCTCCCGTTCGATCCCGGTGTCCATATGCCGGATGAAGT
>Ga0134126_10003086_pt1 | contig 20830 bp, 15 predicted proteins | sample KB31752_FD_96881 | JGI IMG/M metagenome (GOLD analysis project Ga0134126, IMG submission 96881) | Terrestrial soil microbial communities with excess Nitrogen fertilizer from Kellogg Biological Station, Michigan, USA - KB3-175-2 | ecosystem: Environmental > Terrestrial > Soil > Unclassified ... | reverse complement strand
CGATGGCCACCGATACATGGCAGGCCACTCGATCCGGGGTGGCGCGGTTGTTGGGCCGCGGTGAGCCGGCTCGACGGGTGGTGATCGGGGCTCAACGCGACGAGGTTAATGCCGCCCTGGTGGCTATGGCCAGCGCCCGGAATGGGCGGAGGGCTCAAGCGCCTGTCCTGCGCGGCCTCGGGCGCTCCGTGCCGGCGCGGCGGGTGTGTATCGGGCTGCTGTTGCTCGCGTTGGTCCCCCGGATGGTCGGGCTCACTGCTGACCTGCCCTACATGCACCACCCCGACGAGCCGGTCAACTTGCGGGTCATCGACGCGATGGTTTCCAACGGCGATGCTAACCCGCATTTCTTCAACTACCCGTCGTTGTTTTTCTACCTGCACGCCGCGTTTCACCTCGACGGGCCGCTGCTGGGCTGGATCCCCGGGCTCGCCGAGCTAGCACCAGTCAGTGCGCTGATGGGTGTCTCCTACGCACCAACCCCAGCCGCGGTCATGGTCCACCGCGGCGTCACCGTCGCGTTGGGCATCCTGGTCGTGCTCGTCGGGTGGGTCACGGCGCGCCGTGTCACCACTGGCGTGCTTCCGGCGGCGGTGACCGCGATGCTGCTGGCCCTGTCACCCACCCTCATCACGCACAGCCGGTTCGTCACCCCGGACATGCCTACGGCGCTGCTCGTCGCGGTCGCAGTGCTGGCCTCGGTCCGTCTGCTTCGATCGGGCAGCTGGCTGGCCTACACCGTCAGCGGCCTGACGGTCGGGCTGGCGACGTCGATGAAGTACACCGCGGTGCTCGTCGCCGTCCCCGTCATTTTCGCCGCGCTGCTGCGGTCCACCGACCGCGCGGGTTTTCGCCGAGCGGCAGCGGGACTGCCCCTTGCGGGGGCATGCGCGGTTTTGGCATTCCTGGCGACCACGCCCTATGCGCTGCTGGATCGCCCCGCGTTTCTCAAGGGGCTGGAGTTCGAGCGGCAGCACTACGCCACCGGCCACGCCGGTATGGACGGCAACGCCCCCGGTTTTTATGCGGGCTACCTGGCCACCCACGAGGGGCTGCTGGTTGCGCTGGCCCTCGTTGCGGTAGTGGCGGTCACGGTGTGGGACCGGCAGCGGTGGCGCGTCGCCGTGGTGCTCGGTAGCTTCCCCGTCATTTACAGTGCGGTGGTCGCCATGCAGTCCGTGCGCAACGACCGCACGATCATGCTGGTCCTGGCGCCGCTGGCGGTGCTCGCCGCGCTGGCCATCGAACCGCTGATGACAACGTGTGCGGATCATCAGCGAGCGGTGGGGCTGGCCACCGCCGGCACCGCGGTCGCGGTGCTCGTCGTCGAAGCCGTGGCTCGGCTCCCGTATCCAGGACCGTCCACCTGGAATGCCGCACAGCACTGGCTTGATGAGCGCACGCCGTCCGGCACGACCGTCCTCATCGAGCCCTATGCCCCGTGGCTCAACCCGGCCCGATACCAGGTGCTTCCGTGCGGACGAGTCGTCGATTGCCCACTACCGCGCGGGGGCTACGTGGTGGCCAGCGAGGGAATGTACGGTCGCTTCACCGAACAACCCAAGACCTATCCCGCCGACGCGGCCGCCTACCAGCGGCTATTCCAAGAGTTGCCTCAGGTGGCAATCTTCGATGACCCTACCAGTCCGGTCATCCGCATCTTCAAGGTGCCCGCAGGGTAGGCACCTCACCCAATCAGGACAGTCAGTGGCTAGAAACCAGTAACACATCGCCGCAGGATTCGATGAAACAGGAATGAGGGGAACCGTCCCGATTGCCTGCAATGTCGGCTACACGACGCCGCCCGATAAGGCACTGTCACATTCCGACAACAATTACGACGAAGAGCACGTTGGGATGCGGCGACGGCTCCGCGGCGATCCCTGGGCAGGACGGCGATGACGACCAGTCGACCGAGGCAGAGGGAGACTGGCACCCCACTTGCCGGTGGTGCGCTGCCTGGGTTGGTCCGTACCCTGCGGCCCCGGCAGTGGGTAAAGAATGTTTTGGTGCTGGCGGCGCCGCTTGCTGGTGGAACCCTGTTTGAGCCGCGTGTGCTGGCCGCAGTTGGGATTGCCTTTGTCGCGTTCTCATTGGCTGCGTCCGGGGTGTACCTCGTCAACGATGTCTACGATATAGACGCTGACCGGGCGCACCCGACCAAGTGTCACCGTCCGATCGCTGCGGGGCTGGTGTCGCCGCGGATAGCGGTGGCGGTGGCGGTTGTGCTGTTCGTGAGCGCGGCAGGGTTGTCGTTCCTGGCGTCGGTCGAGTTGGTGTTAGTCACCGTGGTGTATCTCGCGGTGCAGCTGTCCTATTGCTGGGGGCTAAAACATCAGCCTGTGGTTGACATCTCCATTGTCGCGTCCGGGTTTTTGTTGCGGGCGATCGCAGGCGGTGCCGCAGCAGGGATTGTGTTGTCGCAGTGGTTTTTGCTCACGACCGCATTCGGGGCACTGTTCATGGTGGCGGGTAAGCGGTATGCAGAACTCCAGCTCGCGGAGCGCACCGGGGCGCACATCCGTAGGTCGCTGGAGCGTTACACCGCTTCCTATCTGCGTTTCGTCTGGACGCTGTCGGCCACCGGGGTGATCATAACGGATGGTTTGTGGGCGTTTCAGCTTAGCCAGACCAATCACTCCCGTTGGCCGGTGATCTCACTAGTGCCCTTCGCTCTGGCCATACTGCGCTACGCCATGGACGTCGACGGCGGCAACGGCGGCGAACCCGAACAGATCATTCTCAACGACCGGGTACTCCAGGTGCTGGGTGGCTGCCTGCTCCTCACCTTCATTGCAACCGTCTACCTGTAGCCATCCGCTCGCCGACGTGTCAGGCCGGGTCTGTTGCATTAGAAGGCAGGCAGCCACATGTAACGGCGTAGACACCCTATTCAGATGGTGAGGGCGAACTCGGTGGAGACCACCGGAAGCTGATACCTAGGGTCGACATCGGCACCGAGCTCGTAATGGCCGCGGCGAAGATTCTGGATGAAGGCGTGCCCTGCGCTGACCACCCGCGTTGAGCGCAGCGTTTTCAGTCCGCGCATTGGTCGCGACTGAGCCTTCAATCGCTGCGATCAGCCTCGATAGGATTATTGGCATAATGCTCATGATATGGCAGGCGGTGGGCAGAAGCCATCGAGTACTCGTGAGTAGGCTTTGGGGTTCCAAAAGTCGACCTGCGCCTTTGACCTCGGCATCAGTGTACTCGGCCGCCAGGGCATGATCGTGAGCCGTGTCATTGCGCGTCCTTTACTTGATCCTCCTCCAGATTGTGAACCTGCTGTTGTTGCTTGACCGCTCGTCGTTCGCGCTCAGTCTTGAGGCCAAGAGTAAGGGTCGCCGAAGGCAGGGAATTCTTGACCTAAGATAGGCCGTCATTTCTGGGTTCGCACACGAGTCAGGTCTGATCGTCCGAAGCTTGGCTTGGCCAGTCGGCTTTGGGCAGCCGTCATTTGCAGACAGGAAAAATTCAGATTTGGGCGTGGCGGATGGCACAATGCACTCGGATCATGGGGACCCTTTGGATTATTACCTGGGCCAAAATCTGGATTCACTGCCGCGGGTGCCCGCGCCAATGATAAGCCCGGCTGCCGCCACGGTCATGATGACGATCCGCTTCATTTTAATCACCTCTCGATGCGGTGGTTGCTATGCCATGAACCCGCATTATTCCCTATTTAGCGGCTGCGATTGCCGCGCATATCGAACCAGGCCATGCGTTCGTTACAGCTGGCGGATCTATCACCACTTCAGGTGAGGTAAGCCATCACGGTCGTAACTTTCGCCAGTGCACCCGCGATGACGTCCGCGTGCGATTCCATGTTGGGGGCCCGCGACATCGCTCAAGGTGGACCTGCTCGTCAAATCACGATAGGGAGCTTGTACATGTCAGCGCAAAATTTCCGGGGTGGAGCGGGCGACGGGCATCGATTCCGCATCGCCAGCTTGGAAGATTGGGCCGCGATCACGGTGTTTGACCAACCGAATGCTGACCTGCGGCTACCCGGCGACAGAGGCCAGTAGTGACTGTAATTGACCGCTGGTGGCCGTCAGAACGGGCACGCGGGGATACGCTAGGCCGTCGTGCTAATTCTATACGGGTATTGGCTTGCAAGCGTGGTGGGGTGTGGGTATCCCGTCGCATCGGCGAGCTTGTTTCGTAGTGAGCTGGGGGATCAAGTGGCAGATATCTGCGACCGGACTCTGGGGAGGATCTGGTCCTGGTGCCAATCGATGAGGCTTGGCGTGCGGGTGCTGGGGGTCTGGCGGATTGGTCTTCTTGGCGCTCTTGGTGCTCTCGCCGGTGCGCTAGTGCTAGTTGCCACGCGTCGTTACGGTATCAACATCAGCCCTGATTCCACGTACTACCTGGCTGCGGCACGGGGCGTTGTCCGGGGTGACGGGGTTGTTGGCTTAAACGGTGCACCGTTGTCGCTCTTCCCGCCTGCTCTGCCCTGGGTTCTTGCCGGAGCGGCTGCTGTGGGTGATCCGGTGACGGTTGCCCGATGGTTCAACGCCGTGTTGTTCGGTACGTCGGTCTTTGGCGTGGGGCTGTTTCTCGCCGCACGTATTCGTTTCTGGCTTGCCGTCGGAGTCGCCGCGGCCCTGGCCCTGTCTTCGTCGTTACTGACTGTCTACCTGTGGTTGTGGTCCGAGCCGGTCTACATCGCGGTGTCGCTGGTGTATCTGGCGGTGCTGGTACGGATTGCTGGTGCGGCCCGGGCCGGCAGGATCGCGATTGTGGTCTGCGGTGTCCTCGCGGGCGCAGCCACGCTGACGCGGTACTCCGGGATTTCCCTGCTCCCGGTCGCTGCCGTGGTGCTTGTCGGTCGAAGCCTTCCGTGGCGCAAGAAGGTCGGCGACGTGTTGGTATTCGGTATTTCCTTCGCCTGCGTTGCGCTGCCCTGGTTCGTCAGGAATGCCGTGATCACTGGGTACCCGGTAGGTGGGCGTTTCTCTAACGAACAGTCCCCGGTCCAGATCCTGCTGGAGGCGGTCAAGGGCGTTATCGCCTGGGTGGTTCCGGATTCGGCGCCGTGGCTGGTGCAAGGTCTGTTGAGCGTCCTTACCGCTGGCGTAATCGTTGTCGTGGTGTGGGCATTTGTCCGGTCTTGGTCTACTCCCTCCGATCGGCGTGTCATCGTGCTCGCCGTCGCAGCCATCTCTGTGCTCTCGGCGTTCACCGCGCTTTATCTCATAAAGGTCCAAATCACTCTGGATCCACTGCGTGGTCGGCTGCTAGCGCCTCTGCTCCCGCCAGCCCTGGCTGCGGTGGGCGCTGGCGTCGATTTGGCCATGGATCGTCTACGCCGATCGGCCGGGATCACTCTGGCCTGCGTTGCCGGGCTGGTTTTCGCCGGCAACGCGCTGTTTTCTCCACCGGGCAAGGTCAGTGCCACTTACTACGGTCATGGCCTCAACACCCCTAAATTCGCCAACGCAGAGACCCGCGAGCTCGTCGCGGCGCTTCCTGCCAGGAGCACCGTCTTCAGCAATCTGCCGGATCGTGTCAGTTATTTCAGCGATGGCCGGCCGGTAGAAGAACCCAGCCTGCACCACCACGCATCCGATATTCCTCACGACATTGCGAGACTAAGCGATGCGCTTGGCAATGGCCCGGTCTACCTCGTCTGGTTCGACGGCAACGGCGACCACATCCCTGCTGCTGCGCTGGCCCACAACTTCCACCTCAACGAGGAGCGCCGCACGAATGCAGGTGTCGTATTCAGCGTGGCCAAGCTGAAAAACATGGGCTGACCAGGGCTGTTGCATGGCGCGAAGTAGCAGCCGGCAAGATCTTAATGACATTGTGCCAATCAGCACAATGAGCCAGTCGATCGCAGTCTGGACCCCGTAGTCCTACCGCGGCAGGCGTGGTGTCGCCACTGGCCGGCGACCAGCAAGCAGCGCCGCCCCCGCTGGCCGGGCGCGACCGAGCACGGCCCGGAGGGCCGCGCGCAGGGGCGTGGCTGGGTCGGCGGGTCAGGCATCGCGCGCCCAACGTCTAGCGGCTCGGAGTCGCCGCCCAGCACAGCGGGGATCAGTTTGCCATCACATGCGAGGCGGCGGGCCGTGGCCGCGTTGATCAGCTGCCCGTAGTCCAGGGTGGCGGCGCCAAGCGCAGTGCGCAGCGCGTCCCAGTCGATGGCGACCGTGACAGGCACCCCCGACAACCTCGCGCGCCTCCGGATCACTCCGAGATACACGATAGCGTGATAGCGCCGAGAGCTGCTGGCCGCCGCCCGCAAACGGTTGACCACTCAAACAGTCTGGTGCGAGCCATCGAGTAGGGCGGTGACGTCCTGTGGGGGTCCTGGTGCGCCGAAGAGGGCTCCTACCGCCCAGTTCGCACCGATCCAAGGCCAGCACGCGGCTTGCTCGTCGTTATCGACCGGGTAGGCGACCACGTCGATACCGGCAGCGCGAACGATGTGCACCAACGCTTGTGCCGCCTGGGACAGGATGCGGGACGGGTCGTCGGCCACTTGGTCGGATATCGGTGCGGCGATGCGCACCGTGCACACGGGCAGCTCTGCCACGCAGCGCATACCGCCGATGCTGCCGGCGAAATCGTAGAGGCCGGCGCGCACGCCGAGCTCGGTGAGTACCCGCAGACTGTCCTCGGCTTGTGCGCCGCCCTCGTCCGCGAGCTCACCGTCAGCCCTGCGGATCGCGGACACCGGCGCGCGGATCTCCAGCCGGGCCGGTGGCAGGTCGGTCTCGGCGAGCACCGACCGGATCTTGGCCACCAGATCGGGGTCCTGCGCCTGGGACGGCATGAGGTTGACCACCACCGGGGGCACCGAGTCACCGACGCGCTCCCGCCAGGACATGGCCTGTTCAGCAGCCGTGTGCAGCAGCCACTGGCCGACTTCGTGCACGACACCGGTCCGCTCGGCGGCCTGCCTGCACTCGTCGTCGACCAGCGCACCGAGCTGTGGGTGCTGCCAGGTCAGTGCTGCCTCGATGCTGACCAGCCGGTGACCGTCGAGCGTGACCACCGGCTGGTAGGTCGCCCGCAGCTGGCCGGTCTCCAGGGCGCCGGGCATCGCCGCGGCGAGGTGCAGTTTTGCTTGGTCGGCGGCATTGTGGTCGGGGTCGGACAGGGCCCACTGCCGCTTATTGCGTCCGCGGATCCGGCGCAGGGTGGTGCTGGCGGCGCGCATCAGCTCATCGGGCGAGTGCTGATCGGCTCGGCACTGCACGACGCCGACAGTCGCGGTGAGGGCTATCCCGGTGTCGTCGAGGTAAAAGGGTTCGGCCAGCTCGGTGTTGATGGTCTCGATCAGGGCACTGATGTCGGGTGGTGAATCACCGGGTTCGATGAGGATGGCGAATTCGTCGCCGCTCAGCCGAGCTACCATCGCCGGCCGCTCTGCAACTACGCCGGCCAGTCGGCGAGCGACCACATCCAGTGCCAGGTCTCCGGCGCGACGCCCGAGACCGTCGTTGACCGCGGCGAAGCCGTCCAGATCAAGGTGTAGCAGCGTGAGCACCGCCGAGGGTGCCAGCCGCGCCAGCACTTCTTCCAAGTGCGTGAGGAAGTATTGCCGGTTCGGCAGATCGGTCGACAGGTCATGCAGGGTTTGGTGCTGCAGCCGCTGTTCGAGAAGCTGCATGTTGGTGATGTCCTCGACCATCGTCACGACCTGCCGGGGCGCCTGTTCGGCATCACGTAGCACCACGCCGTCCAGGTAGACCCATACCGTCTCGCCGTCTAACCGGCGCAGCGCAACGCGGACCCGCAATCGCGGATCCCCGCCCGTCACCAGGTCCCGGTGATGTTCCTCTGCGATGGGCCGGTCTCCTGGGGAGAACAATTCGGTCAGATCGCGTCCGACCAGCTCACCAGGTGAGGAGCCGAGAATGTCGTCCAGCGACCGGTTGGTTTGGGTGATCCGCCCGTCGGCGTCACTGATCGCGATCCCCACTGGCGAGGCGTCGAACACCTCCCGGAACCGAGTCTCGCTGGTTCGCAGGTTGCGCTCGAGGTCCTGCCATGCCAACGACAGTGCTCGCGTGACCTCCCTTTCCTGGTCGACGACCTGGCTTCGCAGCGCCCAGGTGTATCCGGACGCCAATGCGGCGAGCAGTTCGATGATCCGCCCACAGGGGGCGTCTGCGGCCGTATCGCCTGCGGCGGCCGGCAACGCTTTACCCAGTACGTCGAAGGTCCGCGCCAAGCTCTCAGTACCGGTGAACCCAGCGGTGACCAGCCGCGCGCCCACCTCGTAGGCAGCACCGGTGTTGACCGGGGTATCGGACAGCGCAGCCAGCAGCCGCTGCGTGAGATCCTCGACGTAGTCCAGGACTTCGCCGGTCGGCATCGGTACCAAGCAGGTAGCGGCCAGGGCGCGGGCCCACTTGCGGGCAACACCAGATGGTGACGGGAACCAGCGGTCCCGGTCACCCTGGCAGCCTGAGTAGTCCTGTCTCACTTGTCGCGCTCACTGTCAACGGACCGCTAGTCGCATGTACTGCGGTACGTACACCCTAGCGTCGGAGGCCCGTACCGATTTCGCCGCCATTGGTGTGAAGCATAGGCCACCGTGCTTACTTTCCGTAATCGAATTCGTACTCAGGGTTCCACGGCCGGGGCGAGCCAGATGGCCCCAGCAGGCGGTAGGCGCACCACTGCCGAGTAGGGCCGGCCGTGCCAGGGCGTCTCGTCGGCGACCACTTCGCCGAGATTTCCCACGCCCGAGCCACCGTAGTTTTCGGCGTCGGTGTTGAGCACTTCCCGCCATCGTCCCGGTCTGGGCAGACCGACTCGGTAACCCTCATGTGGGTTCCCGGCGAAGTTCGCTAGGCAGGCCAGCACCGAGTGGTCATCTCCCCAGCGCAGGAAGCTCAGCACGTTGCCCCAGGCGTCGTTGGCGTCGATCCACTCGAAGCCGGCAGGGATGGTGTCCTGGCTGAAGAGTGCGCGCTGTGACCGGTAGGTGGCGTTGAGATCGCCGACCAATTGCAGCAGGCCGCCGTGCAGCGGGTGGTAGCGCAGGTTCCAGTCCAGCGACCGGCTCTCCGACCATTCAGCGGGCTGCCCCAACTCGCCACCCATGAAGAGCAGCTGCTTGCCGGGATGAGCCCACATATACGCGAGTAAACACCGCAGATTAGCGGCCTTGTTCCAGTCGTCACCGGGCATCCGAGCCCATAATGACCCCTTGCCGTGTACCACCTCATCGTGCGACAGCGGCAGCACGTAATTCTCGCTCCAGGCGTACATCAGCGAGAAGGTCACTTCGTTGTGGTGGTAGGTGCGGTGGACTGGATCGTGGCCTGCATAACTGAGTGTGTCGTGCATCCAGCCCATATTCCATTTGAAGCCGAAACCCAGGCCACCCACATGGGTCGGGCGGGTGACGCCGGGCCATGCGGTGGATTCCTCGGCAACCGTGATGACTCCGGGGTGTTGCTTATAGACGGTGGCATTCATTTCCTGCAGGAAGGCTACCGCATCCAGATTCTCGCGGCCGCCGTAAGCATTGGGTGACCATTCTCCCGGTTGGCGTGAGTAGTCCAGGTACAGCATCGAGGCCACCGCGTCGACCCGCAGCCCATCGAGGTGAAACTCGTCGAGCCAGTACAGCGCGTTGGCTACCAGAAAGTTACGGACCTCATTGCGCCCGTAGTCGAAGATCAGCGTTCCCCAGTCCGGATGCGCGGCGCGCCTAGGATCGGAGTGTTCGTAGCACGGTGCGCCGTCGAAGCGGGCCAAGGCCCATTCGTCGCGCGGGAAATGTGCGGGTACCCAGTCCATGAGCACGCCGATCCCGGCCGCATGCAGAGTGTCGACGAAATAGCGGAAATCGTCAGGAGAGCCGTACCGCGATGTCGGCGCGTAGTAGGAGGTGACCTGGTAGCCCCAGGAACCGCCGAAGGGATGCTCGGACACCGGGAGCAACTCGACGTGGGTGAATCCGGTCATCTGGAGGTAGTCGGCGAGCTGGTGAGCAAGGTCGCGGTAGCTCAGGCCTTGGCGCCAGGACCCCAGGTGGACCTCGTACACGCTCATCGGTTTGCTGCCCGGCTGGCCCTGGGCCCGCTCGGCGAGCCACTCGGCGTCGTTCCACTCATGAGTAGCCGGCCCGGTGACCACCGAGGCCGTACTCGGCGGGACTTCGGTGGCGCGGGCCATCGGATCGGCCTTCTCGTGCCAGCTGCCATCGGGCCCCAGCAGGCGGAATTTGTAGCGGGTCCCGGCGCCGACACCGGGCAGGAAGATTTCCCATACTCCTGAGGAGCCGAGCGAGCGCAGCGGCGTGGCCACCCCGGACCAGCCGTCGAAGTCCCCGCACACCCGCACTCCCCGGGCGTGCGGCGCCCACACCGCGAACGAGGTGCCCACGACCAGGCCCCCCGGCGTGGGATAGGTCCGCACATGCGCCCCGAGTACTTCCCACAGCCGCTCGTGGCGGCCTTCCCGGATGAGATGCAGGTCGACCTCACCCAGCGTCGGTAGCCAGCGATACGGATCGTCGGTGATTTCGGTGTAGTCGCCGTAGCGGACCCGCAGCCGGTAATCGCCGCTGCCGTGCGTCACCCCGTGGAAGAACCCGTCACTGAGGTGTTCCAACGGGTATTCGCCGTCGTCAGTGAGCACTGTCACTTCATCGGCATGCGGTCGCAGCACCCGCACCGCCGTGCCGTCAGGGTGCGGATGTGCGCCAAGCATGGCATGCGGGTCATGGTGTTCGCCGGCCAGCAGCTGGTATAGCTCCTCGGCTGCTGGCGCCGACGTGGCGCGGTCTGCCGCCTGCACGGTCACATCCTCCCTGGCTTCGTCTCATCCCCAGTGTGTCGGCTCTGCACCAGATCCGCTCACTGGAAGACCCGGCCGGGTGGCCCGAATCGCGCTGGTGCCGCCGAGTTCGACAGCAGGGTTCCCCCAGCCGGCAGAGGACAACCCTCCTGTCGAACTCGGCGACAATTCGGCGACGCCGGGCGGCTGACCGGCACTGGCAAAATGCGGAGCTAACTGGTCAGCCGAGCGATGGCGGTCAGCGGGATCGGTAGCCAGGTGGGGCGGTTGGCGTGTTCGTAGCCGACCTCGTAGACGGCCTTGTCCAGCTCGAATGCGCGCAGCAGGACAGCGTGCTTGCGCGGGTCCGGCGCGACTTGGGCGTAGCCGTCGCAGAAGGCGTCCTGGTTGCGGATGGTCCAGGCCAGCGACGCCGCGCCGCGCTGCTCGGGGTCGGCATCGCCCAACGGAAGGTGGTTGGCGGCGTAGTCGAACGAACGCAGCATCGCGGCCACGTCACGCAATGTCGATGCCGGGGCAACGCGGGCAGGCAGCGGGATCATCGGCTCGCCCTCGAAGTCGATCAGAATCCAGCCGGTGACACTGCGCAGCACCTGACCGAGGTGCAGGTCGCCGTGAATTCGTTGCAGCGGCACGGGACCAACGACATCGCGCAGCTCATCGAAGGCCGCCCGCAACGCGTCGGCGTGCGGCCGGAGGTCGGTGACCCGCGCCAGGACCCCGTCAAGCCTGCGGTGCATGCCGTCGGCCAGCGCGTCGAGGTATCCGGAGGGGGCCGCAGAACTGCCCAGCGCGGTGGCCAGGTCGGCGTGGACGGCCGCCACCGCATGGCCCAGCCGGTGCGCCTCGGAGGCGAAATCACCGCCGGCATCCGCCGGATCGGCGGGCTCGGCAGGGCCGGGTGCACCCTCGGCGAGCAGGCTGTCGGCCAGCAGGTCACGGACGCTCGCGGTCGCCATCGCCCAGCCGTCGGCGGCGCTTCGCAGGAATTCGCTGAGCATCCCGTAAGTCACCGGGTCGGTGCCCAGCACGCCTTCGATGCTGCCCAGCGGCGCCGCGATGTGCTCGCAACCCACTGCGGCCAACGCGCGGTGCAGCTCGACGTCCGGGCTGCGACCGGCGGCCACCTTGCGAAACAGCTTGAGGATGTAGGTCTGCCCGTAGACCAGCGAGGTGTTGGACTGCTCCGCCCCGACCGGGCGGGCGCGCTGCGCGGTGTCCAGCGTGATGCCCGGTTCGGTGGCGAAGCGCAGCCCGTCCACCTCGGCGCCGCGCGCCATCAGCTCCAGCAGCACGGCGGTGAGCTCGGCGTCGTGTACCGCCTGATACACCGCGTGATCGCCGCAGGCGCCCACCCAAGCGTGACCCAATGACTCCGGCAGTTCACTGCGCACGCCGAGCAGTAACTGGTAGCGATCGCGATGCGGCTCGCCCTGGTCGACCTCGACGACGGCGTGCACAAGCCGGGGATCGGAACCGGCGAGATCGGTGGCGCGCACCGGGATGACCGCACGCACCGGGCGGTGCTTGCCGGCGAACCACCGCTGCTCGGGCAGCACCGCCGCCAGCGAGTCGGAGATGTCGGCAAGGAGGTCCGCAGCGGTACTGATCACGGGTCACGCTCCGCCGCAAGGTCGATCTTGAACCAGTAGAAGCCGTGACCGGGCAGCGTGAGCAGGTAAGGCAGTTCCCCGATCGGCGGAAAACGCACGCCGCCGGTCAACTCGACGGGAACGCCGCCCGCATGCTCGGACAGGTCGAGCTCCACCGGCTGCGGGAAGCGGGACATGTTGTTGACGCAAATCACGAGATCGTCCCCGCCGTCGGCGTAGTTGCGGAGGTAGGCCAGCACGCTGGGGTTGGACGAGCCGAGCTCGGTGAAATCACCCAACCCGAAGGCTGGGTGCTCGCGGCGTACCTGGATCATCCGCCGGGTCCAGTTCAGCAGCGACTGCGATGAGGCCTGCTGCGCTTCGACGTTGAGCGCCTGGTACCCGTACACCGGGTCCATGAGCACCGGCAGGTAGATCCGGCCGGGGTCACAGGTAGAGAATCCGGCGTTGCGGTCCGGGGTCCACTGCATCGGCGTGCGGACACCGTCCCGGTCACCCAGCCAGATGTTGTCCCCCATCCCGATCTCGTCGCCGTAGTAGAGCACCGGGGATCCCGGCAGTGACAATAACAGCGCGGTGAACAATTCCAGCTGGTTGCGGTCGTTGTCCAACAGTGGCGCGAGGCGTCGACGGATCCCGATGTTCGCCCGCATGCGGGGATCCTTGACGTACTCACTGTACATGTAGTCGCGTTCCTCGTCGGTGACCATTTCCAGGGTCAGCTCGTCGTGGTTGCGCAGGAAGATCCCCCACTGGGCATTGGACGGTATGGGCGGGGTCTGGGCGAGGATTTCCGAGATCGGGAACCGGGATTCCCGGCGGACCGCCATGAAAATACGCGGCATCAGCGGGAAATGAAATGCCATATGGGCTTCGTCGCCGCCTACCACCGGGTCGCCGAAGTACTCGACGACGTCCGCGGGCCATTGATTGGCTTCGGCCAGTAACACCCGGTCCGGATACTCGTCGTCGACCACCTTGCGGCAGCGTTTCAGGAATTCATGAGTGCGTGGCAGGTTCTCGCAATTGGTGCCTTCCTGCTCGAACAGGTAGGGCACCGCGTCCAGCCGGAAACCGTCGATGCCCAGATCCAGCCAGAACCGCAGCACATCGATCATCGCCTCACCGACGGCGGGGTTCTCGTAGTTGAGATCGGGCTGGTGGGCGAAGAAGCGGTGCCAGTAGAACTGCCCGCGCACCGGGTCGTAAGTCCAGTTCGATGCCTCGGTATCCACAAAAATGATCCGCGCGTCTGCGTAACCGGTGTCTTTGTCACTCCACACATAGTAGTCCCCGTATGGTCCCTTAGGGTCCCGCCGGGACTCCTGGAACCAGGGGTGCTGGTCAGAGGTATGGTTCATGACCAAGTCAGTGATCACCCGGATGCCCCGTTTGTGCGCCTCGTCCAGCAGCACCACGAAATCTTCGACGGTGCCGAACTCGGGCAGCACCGCCCGGAAATCGGAGATGTCGTAACCGCCGTCGCGCAGCGGGGAGGCGTAGAACGGCGGCAACCACAGGCAGTCGATGCCCAGCCACGCCAGGTAATCCAGCTTCTGCGTCAAGCCGATCAAGTCGCCGGTGCCGTTGCCGTCATGGTCGTGAAACGCCCGGACCAGCACCTCGTAGAAGACTGCCCGCTTGTACCAATGCGGGTCTCGTGGAGCGGCTTTGGCGTGCTCGAAGTCCTCGGCTTGTGGTTCGACCAGGTAGCCGTCGGGCAGCGCCGCCTCACCGGTGTGCGGAATACCGGCTAGATCCGGATTCGACTCGTGTTCGAAGACTTGGGCGCGGAGATCGTCAGGCGACATCAAGAGGCGACCTTCGTGGGACGGTGGACTGGCTACGGCGTGGCCGGATGCTCAACGCTTCGAGCCTGCTCCGCCCTGCGAGCAGGTCTCAGGGCCTAGTCGTACCCGTCCAGCGCCGGGAACGCAAAAGAAGATAACGTCAGATGGGGCCCGGTCGGTGGACCGGGAAAGGAGTGCGTGATGGTGGGGAGTGACCGGATTCCGCTGCAGCGGTTGCCGGCGTGGACCTGGGCCGGGCAGGAGCCGACCTGGCGCGACGCCCGGCCCGGTCTGATCGAGGAGGCGCTGAAACGAGCGCAGGCTCGCCCGTCGGGCAACTGGTTCGTGCTCGCCGCGAGCCGCGAGATCCCGCATGACAAGCCATTCGGCCGCACTATCGCCGGTATCGAGGTGGTGGCCTGGCGCACTCCCGACGGCGCGCTGCACGCCGGCCCCGGCGAGTGCCCGCACATGGGCGCGCCGCTGTGCCGCGCGGCGGTGACCGGGGGCAACCTGGTGTGCCGCTGGCACGGTCTGGCGATCGGCGCGCGGGGTGTCCCGGGATGGGACCCCTTCCCAGCCCATGACGACGGGGTGCTGGCCTGGATACGGCTGGATTCAGTTGGTGGGGAAGCGCCACTGCCCGCGCCCGTGCTGGCGCGCAGGCCCGATCCGAACAGCAGCATGGATGCCGTGTTCACCGGGATCGGGCGCTGCGAGCCGGAAGACGTGGTCGCCAACCGGCTCGACCCGTGGCACGGCAGCTGGTTTCACCCGTACTCCTTCGTCGGGCTGCGGGTCGTGGAGGAGCCAACCGAGGAGGTGGATCGGTTCGTGGTGGATGTCGCCTTCCGGCTCACCCGCCGGATCGGAGTTCCCGTGCGCGCCGCATTCAGTTGCCCCGAACCGCGGACCGTGGTGATGGACATCCTGGAAGGCGAGGGCGCGGGAAGCGTCGTGGAGACGCACGCTGTCCCGCTGGGCGTCGACGACGCCGGTCATCCGCGGACCGCGGTGGTCGAAGCCAGTATTGCCACCTCACCCCGTCCGGGCTTTGCGGTAGCCCGCCGCGGGGCGCCGTTGATGCGCCCGGCGATGCGCTGGGCAGCCGCCCGGCTGTGGCGTGACGACCTGGCCTACGCGGCGCGTCGCTACGAACTGCGGACCACCGGCCGCTGGCCCGGGTAGCTCGGCCCCGGGGTAACTCAAGCTCAGCCGAACCGAGCCGCGACGGCCCGCAGCGGCGCCAGCCGGCCCCGGATCGGCACCGTCCACAGCGGGTGCCCACGCAACTTCCAGCCCGCCAGCAACGCGTTGGCGGCGAGCAGACCGCTGGTGGCGGCGCGTTCCATCAGCGCCACCGGAAGATCCACCCGGGTGAGGTCCCCGGCGAGCACCACAGCCGGATCGGGCGTGGTGACAGTGGGCCGGTCACCGAACGTGCCCGGCGCGAACAGCGGGCAGTCGGCGCGCAATTCGTGACGCTCGTCGACGATCGTGGCAGCAGTGGTTTCCGGGTAGACGCGATGCAGTTCCGCAACGAGCCGGCGCTTGCTTTCCTCCGGGTCCGACGTCAGCGCGTAGGCGTGCAACTCGACCACCGAACCACCGGTGCGCCGAGCCCAGCGCGCCGCCTCGCCTTCGAAGCGTTCCAGCACGCTGACGTTGTCCAGCGGCCCGAACCCACTGGTGCCCAGGAACCCGGGCCGGTCGCGGCGCACCGGCCGATCCAGCCACAGCCGCGACACCAGAAACGGCGGCGCGGTGCGTAACCGCGCGATGCGGGCCCGCCAGGACGTCTCACCGACCTGCGGGGAAGCGGACAGTAGGGCTTGCAACCCAGCGACGTCGGTGGCCAGTACCACGGCGTCAACGTCGATGGTGTCGGCGGCGTTGCCGCCGCCGGCCCGGACGGTGAATCGACGCTCGCGCCCCGGGCGGATCTCCTGCAGGGTCACCCCGGTGTGGATTTCGACGCCCAGTTCGGCCAGGTAGTCGCCCATCGGCTCCCACAGCGCTTGCGGGAACGGCTCGGCGGTGACGTCGAACACCAGGCCCTCGGCCGAGCCCAGGAAATAGATGTGGAACATCGTGGCCAGCTCGGCCGCCGACAGCTCCCGCGGATCGGCGAAAAAGCTGCGGGAGAACACCGAGAACGCCAGGTGCCGCGCCGCGTCCGGGAACCGCACGCGCTCCAGGAAGGTCATCGCGTCCTGGCCATCCAACCGGTGGTAGACATCCGGGACCGACACGTCGACCAGCGGTAATGCAGCCACCGGGTCGATCCGCACGATCAGGTCGCGCCACCGGAAGGTGGGGGACTGCAACGCGAAAGCCAACGCGTTCCACGGAGGAGTGCGCGGTAGCCCCTGGAAGGTGTCCCGGTGGCCGTCAGCGTCGACCAGCGGGTAATCCGTCATGGGGACCAGCGCCCGGCCCAGCGGATCGGCTCGACGCAGCAGCGCCCGCAGGTTGTAGTACTGCCGGAAGAAGGCGTGGAACCCGCGGCTCATGGTGACCGCGGAACCGTCGGACAGGGTGGTCGGCCAGCCCCGCAACCGGCCGCCGAGCTGTTGCTCCCGCTCCAGCAGCTGCACGTGCACACCGCGCTCGGCCAGCGCCAGGGTGGCTGCGATGCCGGCGATCCCACCGCCGACAACGGTGACGCGAGGAGGCGGCCCCTCGGGCCGCGACCGGCCGCCGTGCGGCGGGTGCAGCACGGCCCGCCGGTCCCGGCCGGGCCGATGTCCGTTGTGGTTCGGCAGCTTCACGCTGCTTTCCTGGCGGGTTTTCTCGCAACGACGGTGTGCACGATGCCGCGTTCCCAGCCCGGCATCGTGGCGATCTGGGGGTCGACCAGGCCGTGCCTGCGCAGCCGCGCAGCCAGCGCGTCGACGGTGTCAAAGCGCAGCACGCTGCGCCACAGGTACCGGTAAAGCCCGGCGCGCCCGGTGACCACCTTTCCGGCTGGGATGATCACGCTCCAGCACACCGCGGTCCAGATCGCCCGGCTGCGCACCCGGCCGTCCAGCGCGTAGTCGTGTACCCCGAGCGACGCCCCAGGGGCCAGCTGCTCGCACAGCATCGCCAGCACGGGGTCCGGGTCCGGCAGGTTACGCACCAGGTAGGCAGCGAAAATTCCATCGAAGGGTCCGTGGACCCCGGCTGCGGCGAGTTGTTCAGCCTGGGCGTGCACGAACGACACCCGTGGGGGCCAGTCGGCTTGCCGGGCTTTGGCGAGCATGCCGGCAGACCCGTCCACCGCGGTGATCCGGGCCTTGGGTGCCGCGGCCAGCAGCGCCAACGTCGATGCTCCCGTGCCGCAACCCAGATCCAGCAGGTGCAGCCCGGCCCCTCCAGCGTCGCTGCCCGGCAGCTGCATCCGGCGGGCCGAACGCGCCAGATTCCGGTAGTAGCCCGGGCTGGCGGCGACCAGCCGGTCATAACTGGCCGCTGCCACGTCGAACTCGCTCGTTACATCGATCGCCACAACAGGAGCCTACGGCTACCCGCCTCGTCCGGTTCGCCTGCTGCCGCTGCTCACCAGTCACGTCAGTGCTGCGCGATAGTGTGCTAGCTCAGCGTAGATCGCGTGCTCGATATTCCCGGGCCGGCTCAATCCGTGACCCTCATTGGGGAAGGCCACCAGCGATGCCCGGTCACCGAGCGCCGTGACGAACTCTTGGACTTGACGGACTGGCGTGATCGTGTCCTGGTCACCGTGAAAGGCGAGGATGGGGCAGTGGGCGGTGATACCGGGACGAAGCAAGGACCGGTCTGGCCAGGTGCTGCTTGGTCCCAGGAGAAGGTCGGCATGATGTGACTGGAACTTCGGTGCGGCGCTGCGCCAGGCGGCGGGGTCAACGATGGCGGACCGTACTGTGGCGGCCCGGAACCTCGTGGTGTTCGTCGCGGCCCGCAACGCGGTGTAGCCACCCGCGCTGGCGCCGCTGATGACGGCGCGGGTCAGATCGACGGAGCCATCTTGCCCGATCGCTTGTACGGCATCGACGCAGTCGGACACATCCAGGATGCCCCAGTGGCCGCGTAGCGCGTTGCGGTAGGCGCGACCGTAGCCGGTGCTACCCCGATAGTCGACGTCAAGCACCGCAAATCCTTGATCGACGAAGAACTGGACCCACGGGTCGAGCCGCAATGGAGCGTTCGACGTCGGCCCTGGGTGGGCACGGACGATCACAGGCACCGGCTGTGGACCTCTATCTGGTCGGGGACGGTACAAGGAGGCATGCACCCGGGCGCCGTCCCGAGCGCGGATATCGACAATCTCGGGTCTCGGCGCTGCTCGTGATCCGGCCGTACCTCCCATTGCCGCTGTCAACGCGCGGATGTCGCCACTGTCGATATCAGCTACGATGACGGCGGGCATCCGATCCGGAGCCGACCCGATCATCGTGACCCGTCTGGGGTGTGCCGCCAGATACGGCTTTATCGAGGTGTAGGGCAATTCGACGGCGCGCATATCGCAGCGGCTACGGCTCCAGACGTGGAGCCGGGTAGCTCCGCCTCGGTGTGCGAGTACAGCGATCCGGTCGTTATCCAAAAAGGCGTAGGTGGAGTACCCGAACTCCCATTGCGCCGTTCCCAGATCCGCCGACTCCACATGAACCAGCGAGACGATGTCACTATTCGGGCCACCATCCGGCGGGCAGGCGTACAGATCCCACCAACCGGTGCGATCAGACACGAAGTGCAGCACACCGCCGGGACTCCATTCCGGCTGGAACACCGATTCATCCGAGCCGCCAGCGATGTGTCGGAAAGTACCGAGCGTCCCATCCTTCCGGATTTCGGCTACCCACAACCAGGTACCGTCCCAAGGCATCAGCGGGTGCCGCCATGTCGTCCACGCGAGCGCTGTGCCGTCGGGACTGGGCCGGGGGAAGGAGTAGAAATCCCAGCCCTGCGCCACCGGCCACGGGGCAGCCAACCCATCGGCCGGAACCATCACTAGCTCGTTGGTCACCCCTGCGTTGTGATGGCGTTCCCGCACGGCGACGAGCAGCCCAGTGGCACTTAGCCGCAGGTCCGCATAACGGTGCTCGCCGTCCTGCGGCGCTGCGGTGACCGCGCGCAGCCCACCCCTGGTGGCCCGCCAGATTTGCTGGTCATCAGCACGGACGAACCACACGGCGTCATCCGTGGCTACATAAGCACCGCCACCGTACTCATGGACGCGCGACGCTACCGCCACGCCAGGCGGCAGGACATCCTCGACCCCGGCCGACCCACGGGAGCGGACCAGAACGTCACCACTGGCGCGTCCCTCGATCCAGTACACGTGCTCTCGGGCGAGTTGCACGGCATCAACCGACGCAACGCCCGGCTCGGCGGGTGCACTCACGCTTGTATGGCCCCCAATGCGCGCGCCTTCTCATCGATTACCGCAGCGGCGCGAACGTAGCCTCTGGCCTGGAAGGTCCTGCGCAACTCCCGGACCCGTTGCAGGCCCGCCACCGAACCCCGTGCGGCGAAGGTCGCCAGCGAGGTCAGCGTCAATCGTTGCGCCTCCTCCACTTCCCCGGACGCCAATCGTGCGGCCGCTAGCCCAAGCTGGATCTCTGCACCGCGACGCTCACAGGAAGCAGGCAATAAATGCAGCGCGTCGGTGAACGCCGCCGCCGCGCTCTCCGGCTGCCCCACCGTGAGCAGGCATGTCCCTGCGTGTATCGCGAGGTCGCCTTCGTCGAAGTCGTACATCCACTCGTCTGTCCGGCTGTCCTGACCTGCCAGCAGCGAACGCGCGGTATCCAGCGCGGCCAACGCTTCGCGACTGCGGCCGACTCGCGCCAGCGCGTCCGCGGCCAGCGCCGTCAGCCACGACCGGGTAGGGTCAGCAACGGACCCCTGGGCAGTCTGGCGTGCCTCGTCGACAAGCCCGAGCGCTGAGGCCGGCCGGTTCTGTGCCTGCGCGACGAGACCCTGATAGCCCAGGATGTAGGACCGTAGACCAATGTTGGACGATTCCTTGGCGGCCGCGGCCGCCTGCCGATAGCAGTGACCCGTCGTGTAGAGGTCACCCAGGTCGTACCGCGACCATGCCGTGAAGCCAGCTGCCTCGGCAGCCGCTGAGGCGACCCGGCACCGCAGCGAGTCGGGCGCGGGACCGTCCAATAGCGACACGAGTAGGCCGAGGTGTGCCTGGACGTGCACCATCATCTCGGCCGAGGACAGTTCGTGATACAGTCGCCGCTGCCGAGCAGTGATCAGCTCAAGGTCGTCAACAACCGCACGGTTGCACCGCGAAGGCCGACGAGCCACATCGGCCAACCGTGCCCAATCGAGGTTGTCTTCGTCGCACCGCTGCCAAGTCCTTGCCCATAGGGGATCGTTCGACCAGCCCGAACGCCTGGCCGCCTCATGCTGATGCCGAATCCGGGCCTGCTCCCGAATCACCGCCGGCAACATCGCTACCAAACGACCATTCGCTAGTACCGCAGCGTCACACGCTGATACCACGACCTCCGAGGGCACCGCTTGACCCCGCTCCACCGCGCCTAGGTGCTGCCCGGAGTACCCCACCAGTCGGGCAAGTTGCGCCAATGTCAGACCACGATCAATCCGTAACCGCCGCAGCTGCGCACCTAGCGCCGCAATAGCCGAACTTCCCGGGTCAGTGGTCTTCGGTGGCCGCCCTGG
>Ga0134126_10003085_pt1 | contig 20861 bp, 22 predicted proteins | sample KB31752_FD_96881 | JGI IMG/M metagenome (GOLD analysis project Ga0134126, IMG submission 96881) | Terrestrial soil microbial communities with excess Nitrogen fertilizer from Kellogg Biological Station, Michigan, USA - KB3-175-2 | ecosystem: Environmental > Terrestrial > Soil > Unclassified ... | reverse complement strand
GGATGGACTACGTCTTTTACGAGAGCGGCCTGTCCATCAACGTGATGTACTCGATCGACGGCACCGACAAGCGGGCGGTGGGCTTCAAGCTCTCCGACGGCATGGAGGTGCCCGCCGAGCTCGCCGCGCAGTTCAAGTTCGCCCGGCAGAAATCGCGGCTGGCCGGTACCATCCGGGGCTCCTTTTTCCTGATCAAGAACGAGTACTGACGGCGCGGGGGCGGTGACGGCCCGGGCCAAAGCGGCGGGCGCGCTGCTCTTGTGCCGCCCGCAGGGCGCCGGCCGCGATCCGGCCGTGCCGTGCACGCCCCCTTACTGCCGGCGCGGGAACGCGAATGGCGGCAAAAACAAAGAGGGCGACGGATGCACCGTCGCCCTCGACCGAGATCCGTGACGACCTCAATGCTTAATCTTCGGCCTCCCCCTCGCCCTCGGGGCCGGCGATCAGGGCCTCGCTGAGGAGGCCCGAGCTCTCGCGCACCGAGGCCTCGATGGTGTTGGCGATCTCGGGGTTGTCCTTGAGGAACTGGCGGGCGTTCTCGCGGCCCTGGCCCAGGCGCTGGCTGTCGTAGGAGAACCAGGCGCCGGACTTCTCGATCACGCCGGACTTGACGCCGAGATCGAGCAATTCGCCGGTCTTGGAAATGCCCTCGCCATACATGATGTCGAACTCGACCTGACGGAACGGCGGGGCGAGCTTGTTCTTGACCACCTTGACGCGGGTCTGGTTGCCGATGACCTCCTCGCGCTCCTTGATCGCGCCGATGCGGCGGATGTCGAGGCGCACGGAGGAATAGAATTTGAGCGCATTGCCGCCGGTGGTGGTCTCGGGCGAGCCGTACATGACGCCGATCTTCATGCGGATCTGGTTGATGAAGATGACCATCCCCTTCGACTTCGAAATCGAGCCGGTGAGCTTGCGCATGGCCTGGCTCATCAGGCGGGCCTGCAGGCCAGGCAGCGAGTCGCCCATCTCGCCCTCGAGCTCGGCCTTGGGGGTGAGCGCGGCGACCGAATCGACCACCAGCACGTCGATGGCCCCGGAGCGCACCAGCGTGTCGGCGATCTCGAGCGCCTGCTCGCCGGAATCGGGCTGGCTGATCAGCAGCTCGTCGACCTTGACGCCGAGCTTTTTGGCATAGACCGGATCGAGCGCATGCTCGGCATCGATGAAGGCGGCGATACCGCCATTGCGCTGCGCCTCGGCCACCACATGCAGCGCCAGCGTGGTCTTGCCCGAGCTTTCCGGCCCGAACACCTCGACGATGCGGCCGCGCGGCAGGCCGCCGATCCCGAGGGCGATGTCGAGCCCGAGCGAGCCGGTCGAGATGGCCTCGACCTGGGCGATGGCGCCCTCGCCGAACTTCATCACCGTGCCCTTGCCGAAGCTGCGCTCGATCTGGCTGAGCGCGGCGGCAAGCGCCTTCTCCTTATCCATTGAACCCTCGATAACCCTGAGCGGCGTGACGGCTGCAGCCATGAGATTCTCCCTTAGACCATGCTCTGAGACGCCGCGAAAGCGCGATGGCTCGTGCGTCGAATGTGCTTACTTTGTTCTCATTTTGTTTCCAAACTGTCAATGGCCTGCGCGGCGAAGTTTTTTGGTCGTGTGGCAGTTTGAGAGAGGATTTTCCGGTCGCGGTCCGATGACATGAATTGGGCGGGCGCCGGTTGCTTGAAACAGGGAACCGCGCTCGCGAATACACCAGACTCGGGGGTGACAAGGGCATAAGATGCCGCCCTTACCGAAAGGGGGCGTCATGCCCAACCGTTTCGAGAAGTTCGTCCACGACGAGAACATCAGGTCCTTCACACGGCAGATCGAGACCGAGGTGGACCCCGTCCGCCTCGCGATGCTCAAGACTTTGTTGAAGAGCGAGCAGGCGCGCCACGGCCCGCCTCGCGACGACTGGCCGGTGGACAAGAAAGACTCGTCCTAACCGCGCCGCTTGCGAGCATTTCAAGCGTGACTTTTATGTTGCGCGTGCCGGTCGTGCCGATGGGCTGCCGGTGGCGAGCCGGACGGTTTGGCCTGGGCGCGGCGGCATGGAGCAGCCCGACGATCCAGTCCATATCGCGGACCACGTTATCGATGCCGGCCGCCATGGCCGGCGTTGACGCGCAGGTCTTATGAATGCGGCCGAAGCTCGACGGCGACGGCGCCGCCGGCGCCGCATCCGGTCCGCCAAAAGTCCTCGCTTTGGCGCTTGCGTCGGGCGGGCGGTTCGGCGTTATTGCGTGCGCTCGGAGGACCAGATGCATCTCATCCAATTCACCAAGAACAACGGCAAGCGCGCGGTCGGCGTGATCGACAAGGGCGAGGCCCACATCGTCAAAGGTGCGGACAGCGTCTACAGGCTGGCGCTCAAGGCGGCGGACGAGGGGCGCAAGCTCAAATCGGTGATCGCCGACAAGGGGCTCGGCAGCCGGATCGACCCCGCGGCAATCCTCGAGGACGGCCGCATGCTGTCGCCGATCGACCACCCCGATCCGGCGCATCTTTATGTCACCGGCACCGGCCTCACGCATCTGGGCTCGGCTTCGGCGCGCGACGCCATGCACAAATCCGACCAGCAGGCGGTCGAAACACCGCTCACCGACTCGATGAAGATGTTCCGCATGGGGCTCGAGGCGGGCAAGCCCGCCAAGGGCCAGGAGGGCGTGCAGCCCGAATGGTTCTACAAGGGCAACGGCACGATCGTGGCGGCGCCGGGTGCGCCGATCCCCTCCCCGGCCTTCGCCAAGGATGCGGGCGAAGAGCCCGAGATCGCCGGCATCTACGTGATCAACAAGAAGGGCGTTCCATTCCGGCTCGGCTATGCGCTGGGCAATGAGTTCTCCGACCACGTCACCGAGCGGGTGAACTATCTGTGGCTCGCGCACAGCAAGCTGCGCTGGTGCTCGTTCGGCCCGGAAGTGCGGATCGGCGACCTGCCGGCGAGCGTCGAGGGCACGTCGCGCATCCTGCGCCAGGGCAAGGTGGTGTGGGAAAAGCCGTTCCTTTCCGGCGAGGACCATATGAGCCACACCATCGCCAACCTCGAGCACCATCACTTCAAGTACGAGCTGTTCCGGCAACCGGGCGACGTGCACGTGCACATGTTCGGCACGGCAACGCTGAGCTTTGCCGACGGCGTGCGTACCGAGCCGGGCGACGTGTTCGAGATCTCGGAGCGCCAGTTCGGGCTGCCGCTGCGCAACTCCGTCGCCTGGGACAAGGCCGAGAAGCTGACGATCAAGACGCTATGACGGCCAGACTCAAGGTCATCTACGACACCGATCCGGGCGTCGACGACGCGATGGCGCTGCTGCTCCTCGCGCGCCATCCGCGGATCGAGCTGATCGGCGTGACGACGGTGTTCGGCAACGCCACGATCGACACCACGACGCGCAACGCGCTCTACCTCAAGCAGGCGTTCGGGTTCTCGGCGCCGGTGGCGCGCGGCGCGGCCAAGCCGATCAATGCCCCGGTGGCGGCCGCCCCGGTGACGTTCGTGCATGGCGACAATGGGCTGGGCAACATACCGATCCCGGCCGTCACCGAGACCGCCGACACGCGCAACGCCGCCGAGCTCATCATCGACCTCGTCCGCGCGCATCCCAACGAGGTGACGATCATCGCGGTGGGGCGGATGACCAATCTCGCCGAGGCGATCGCCAGGGACCCCGGCATCGTGCCGCTGGTCAAGGCGGTGTCGGTGATGGGCGGCGCGTTCGGCCGCAACGGGCATTTCGGCAATGTCACGCCGGTGGCCGAGGCCAACATCATCGGCGACCCGGTGGCGGCGGACATCGTGTTCGGCGCCGACTGGCCGATGACCATCGTGGGCCTCGACGTCACGCATGAATCGGTGATGACCGACGACTACGTGAAGGACCTCGCGGCGCATGGCGGCAAGGACGGCGCGTTCCTGTGGGAGGTGTCGCGCTTTTACGCCAATTTCTACGCCTCGACCCGGCAGTTCCTGAACGGCTTTGCGGTGCACGATTCGAGCGCCGTGGCGGCGGCGCTCCATCCCGAGTTCTTCACCTATGAGCGCGGGCCGGTGCGCGTGGTGGCCGACGGCATCGCCAGGGGCCAGACGATCCTGAGGCCCGAGGGCCACTACGACCGCGCCACGGACTGGGACGGCCGCCCCTCGTGCAACGTGGCGGTGAGCGTCGACGCCAAGGCGTTCCTCGCCTTCTACCGCGACACCATCGTCAACGGCGCACGCTGATGCCTGGGCGGGTCGGCCGCCCCGGGGTGATTGCGATGCTGCTGGCGCTCGCCAATCCGGTCATCGGGCCGGCGCACGCCGCGAGCCCGGGACCGGGCACCTCCGGACAGACCTATCTCGACGGCCTGATCGCCGGGCAGGCCAGGGTCGCGAAGAAGGCCGGGCACTCGCGCTCGGCCAGACCCTGCCGGCGGGTGAGCGCGACGCGGTCGAGGCCGCCTTCAAGGCCGGCTATGCTGCGGGCGCCAACGACGTCTTCGGCGGCTATGACGGCGGCTGGGCGATGGGCGCGCCGTATGTGGTGAGCCTCGCGCCGGGCGCCGGGCCGATCACCTACCGGATCGGCAGCCGCACCCCGCTCGAGCCCGGCATCGCCTACTATCTCTGCCCCGATGGCCGCGGCCTCTGCCAAGAGCCACGGAAGTAGCGGCGGGTGCCCGAGTCATGTTTGAGTGGGCGCGCGCAAAGGATCCTCAACGATGTTCGGACTGATCGGACGCATCAAGGCCCATCCCGGCAGGCGCGGCGAGCTCGCGGATGTGCTGGTGCAGGAGGATGGCAGCATGCCCGGCTGCCTGAGCTACGTCGTCGCCGAAGACCCCGGCGATGCCGATGCGCTCTGGGTTACCGAGGTCTGGACGGACCAGGATGCCTGGCGCGCCTCGCTGCACTTGCCGGCGGTGCAGGCCGCCATTGCGCGCGGCCGGCCGCTGATCGCCGGTTTCGACAGCCGGGTCGAGACGAACGTGCTGGGCGGCATCGGCCTGGGTGGGGCGAGATGAACCCGCTCGCGACCTGGCAGTTCTGGGCGCTCGGCTCCGCCGTGTTCGCGGCGCTCACGGCAATCCTTGCCAAGATCGGCATCGAGAACGTCAATTCGGATTTCGCGACCTTCATCCGCACCATCGTGATCCTGGTCGCGGCGGGCGCGATGGTGCTGATCACCAACCACTGGCAGGCGCCGGCGACGGTGACCCCCAAGACCTGGACGTTCCTCGTGCTTTCGGGCCTTGCCACCGGCCTGAGCTGGATCTGCTACTTCCGCGCGCTCAAGATCGGCAATGCCGCGCAGGTGGCGCCCATCGACAAGCTGAGCGTGGTGCTGGTCGCGATCATCGCCGCGGTGTTCCTCGGCGAGAAGATGGCGCCGCTCAACTGGTTCGGCGTGGCGATGATCGGCGTCGGCGCGATTTTGGTGGCGGTGCCGGCGTAGGCCGGCGGCGGCTCAGGCCGGCTTGCTGTAGCTGTAGATGCCGACGTCGATCGAGCCTTCGGCGAAGCCGGCTTCGCAGTAGCTCAGGTAGTAGACCCATTTGCGCTTGAAGGTCTCGTCGAAGCCGAGCTTCTGGATTTCGTGCCAGCGCTCGAGGAAGCGCTCGCGCCACAGGGCCAGGGTGCGGGCGTAGCTCAGGCGGAAGTTCTCGACGTTTTCGAGCGCGAGCCCGACGCGCTTGGCCTGCTCGCGCATGGCGGTCTTGGTCAGCAGCATGCCGCCGGGGAAAATGTAGCGCTGGATGAAATCCGGCGTGCTGCGGTAGCCGTCGAAATCGGCCTCGTTGATGGTGATGGCCTGGATGGCGGCGGTTCCGCCGGGCTTAAGCCGATCCGCGACGGTCTGGAAGTAGCTCGGCCAGTGCTCCTCGCCGACGGCTTCGATCATCTCGATCGACGCGATGTGGTCGAACTGGCCCTCGGTGTGGCGATAATCCTCGAAATGGAACGTCGCGAGGTTGTCGAGGCCCTGCCGGTGAATGCGCTGCTCGGCAAAGGCGAGTTGCTCCCTGCTGAGGGTGATGCCGTAAACCGAGGCGCCGTAGTCGCGGGCCGCGGTCTCGGCGAAGCCACCCCAGCCGCAGCCGATCTCGAGCACGCTGTCGCCCTGCTTGACCCCGGCGGCGTCGGCCACCGCGTGGTATTTCGCATACTGCGCCGCCTCGAGCGCCTGGTCGTCGGACTCGAACACCGCCGACGAGTAGGTCATCGAGGGGTCGAGCCACTCGGCGTAGAACGCATTTCCAAGATCGTAGTGCTCGGAGATGTTCTCCTTGCTGCCGTCGATCGTATTGGCGCGGCTCAGATGATAGGCGAGGTCGGACGCGGCGCGGCCGAACCAGCCGGCGCCCTTGGGCTGGAACTCGTTGCGGTTCTGCAGGAAATAGCGGAACAGCGCCGTGAGGTCGTCGACCTCGAGATCGCCGCGCATGTAGGCGTGTGCGAACCCGACCGTGCCGCGGCGCAGGGTCTCGGTGACCATCGAAAATTTGTGGACGATCAGGTGCGGGTGCTCGCCGGTGCCGGGGCGGCCGAAGGTCCTGGTCTTGCCGTTGGGGAACGTGATGGTGACGGCGCCCTTTTTCGGGCGGCCGATCAGCCGTTCACCGAAGAAGGCCGCGATATTGGAGGAAACGTGGTCCCAAAGCGTCGGACCCCGCAGGCTGCGCACGTCGGCAAGCTTATCCATGCTACTAATCCAGAACTCGGCCGTCCACGCCCCCGGAACCGGCCATTTGTGATCGACGGTTGGGCCGCAACGAGCCGTCCATCGGTTGTCGGCGATAATTTAGCGTTCACAGACGGATATGCAAGGCGAACCTGCCTCAAACGGGAACCGGTGCGGCATCCGTGACACGCAACTGCACGCTCGCCTGCCCCTGATAGTGATCCAGCCCCAGCGTTCCCGCGACGTGCAGCCTGGTGTCGTTGCCGGCGGCGAGAAGCGCCTGTCCCAGCGGCGTTTGCGCGGCGCGGAAGGCAATGGCCTTGAGCCGGGCGCCATCGTCGGCCGTCAACTGGAAGCTCACATGGCCGCCGGCGCCGACGACCTGCGGGAATTTTATCCGGTGCCCGGGAAACGCGAAGACCGGCTGTGGATTGCCAGAGCCGAAGGGCCCGGCCCGCTCGATGTCCTGGACGAACTCCACGGTGGCGCCGCGGGCGCTGAGGGCGGCATCGATCCTGAGGGCGGTGAGCGCACGGGCGGCACCGACCGACCCCCTGAGCGCCTCGCTCATATGGGAGCGGAACGGCCCGAGCTGGCCGGGTTTCAGCGTGACGCCCGCCGCCATCGCGTGGCCGCCGCCCTTCTGGATGATGTCGGCTTCGACCGCGGCGAGCACGGCGCGGCCGAGATCGACGCCGGGCATCGAGCGGCCGGAGCCGACGCCGGTGCCATCCGGGTAGAGCGCAATGGCAAAGGCCGGACGCTCGAAGCGCTCGCGCAGGCGCGCCGCGATCAGCCCGACGACGCCGGCATGCCAGTTGGCCGAGGCGAGCACGAGCACCGGGGGTCCCTCGCCCTCCCCGATCTCTTCTTCAGCCACGGCGGTTGCCTGCTCGACGGCCTCGGTCTCGAGCTTCTGCCGTTCGGCATTGAGCTCGTTGAGGCGCGCCGCGATCACCAACGCCTCGTGCTCGTCGTCGAGCGTCAGCAGCCGGGCACCGAGCGCAGCGTCGCCGATGCGGCCGCCGGCATTGATGCGCGGACCGACGAGATAGCCGAGGTGATAGGGGTTGAGCGGGCCGGTGACGCGGGCCGCCAGCGCCAGCGCGCCGATGCCGCGATTGGCCTGGCGGCGCGCGACTTCGAGGCCGCGAACGACAAAGGCGCGGTTGAGGCGATTGAGCGGAACCACATCACAGACCGTCGCCAGCGCCACGAGATCGAGAAGCTGCATCAGGTCCGGCTGGCCGGTGTCGCCACGCTGCCGGAGAGCACGGTTGACGCCGACCAGGACCATGAAGGTGACGCCGGCGGCGCAGAGGTAACCCAGGCCGGAAATGTCGTCGGGCCGGTTGGGATTCACCAGGGCATTGGCGTCGGGCAGCTCGCGATCACTGAGATGATGGTCGATCACCAGCACGTCGGCGCCGCGCGCGCGGGCATGCGCAATCGGCGCCTCGCTGACGGTGCCGCAGTCGAGGGTGACGATCAGGCGGGCCCCGCCGTCGATGAGCTTGTCGATCGCGGCGATGTTCGGGCCGTAGCCTTCGAAGATGCGGTCGGGGATATAGACCTCCGGGTCGAGCCCGAAATGCCGAAGGTATCGGCTCATCAGCGCGCAGGAGCAGGCGCCGTCGACGTCGTAGTCGCCGAACAGGGCCACCTTCTCGTTATCGGTGATGGCACGCACGAGGCGGTCCACCAGCTTGTCCATGTCGGCCATCGAGGACGGGTCCGGCATCAGGCCGCGCAGCGTGGGATTGAGGTATTCCGCGGCTTCGTCGATGCCGACGCCGCGGCCGGCGAGGATGCGGGCGAGGATTTCGCTCCATCCGGTGCGCTGCGCGATGGCCTGGGCAATGCGTGTCTCGCGCTCATCGAGGCGGTCGACCCAGGCGCGGCCGGTCAACGAAGCGGAAACATTGAGGAACGGCTCGGACATGGAGGCGTCAGTTAGGCGGAAAGCGCGGCGCCGTCGAGCCCGGGCAAAAGCGACATGGTCCCGGTTTCAAGGACTAACACGCGATTTTTTCGCTCCCATATTTCGGCCATCTTTCACGATGGGGACACCAATGTTCCGGTCACGCTGGTTTCGACTTTCCGCCCTGTTCGCCGTGCTGCTGACGGTGTTTTCCTTCGCCGCAGTCGGGACGGCCGAAGCGCGGTTCGGCGGCAGCTTCGGCAGCCGCGGCATGCGCACCTACCAGACCGTTCCCGCGACGCCGACGGCGCCGTTCACCACCGGCCCGGTGCAGCGCAGCATGAATACGCCGAGCTACGGTACGACGGGCTCGGGCTGGGGCTATGGCGGCTACGGGTATCGGCCGAGCATCTTTGGCGGTCTTGGCGGCTGGATGCTGGGCGGCCTGTTGTTTTCCGGCCTCTTCGGCATGCTGGGCGGCGGCTGGGGCGGGTTCGGCGGCATCGGCGGCTTCTTCCCGATGCTGATCCAGCTCGCAATCCTGTTCTTCGTGCTGCGCTGGGTGTTCCGGCGCTTCGGCTGGGGCGCCGGCGTCGGCACCGGGCCGAGCAACTACACGGCCTACAATTATGGCGGTCCCGGCCCGCAGCCGGGCGGCTTCGGCGGGTTCGGCTCAGGTGGTCCGGGCTACGGCGCCAACCGGTCGCGCGGCGGCCGCGACGAGATCGGCATCGGCAACGCCGACCTCAACACCTTCGAGACGCGGCTCAAGCAGCTCCAGGACGCCTACTCCCGCGAGGACTACGACGCGCTGCGCCAGATCTGCACGCCCGAGGTGATGAGCTACCTGAGCGAGGAGCTGGCACAGAGCGCGGCCAAGGGCCTGCGCAACGAGGTCTTCGACGTGAAGCTCCTGAGCGGCGACGTCGCCGAAGCCTGGCGCGAGGGAGCGGACGAATATGCCACGGTGGCGCTGCGCTACGAGAGCCGCGACGTCATGCGCGACCGCAACACCGGCGCGCTGGTGTCGGGCGAGGACCGGATCGTCGAGCGGAGTGAAGTCTGGACCTTCGTGCGCCACAATGGCGGCGACTGGCGCCTGAGCGCGATCCAGGGGACGTAAGGCCCTCACCACGAGATTTGAACGGGCGGTCGCGAGGCCGCCCGTTTGCTATTACCACTTTCGCAAAAATGGTAATAGCGCGGTGGCGAAAGGTGTGTTATTACCATTTCCGCGAAAGTGGTAATAACACATGTTCCCCGCGATCCCTCTCAGCTACCAGACCCTCTATGCCGAGTTGGCTCAGCGCGCGCTCGACGCCGCATTCTCTTCTGACTTTTCGGCCGCTGGGCGCTTCATCCGACAGCAGAGCCGCGGACGCTATTACTGGTATTTCGATCGCGACGACGCCAGCGGCAAGAAGAAGCGATCCTATGTCGGGCCGGTCGATGATCCCGAGGTGACCAAGCGTGTCGACACCTTCAAGACGCTGAAAGCGGACATTCGCGCCCGGCGAAAACTGGTGTCCAGCCTCGTGCGCGATGCCTATCTGACGCCGCCGGAACGCAAATCCGGCATGGTGGTGCAGGCGGTGGCGGAGGCTGGGTTTTTTCGCCTGCGGGGCGTTCTTGTCGGCACCCTCGCCTATCAGTGTTATTCTCCGGTGCTCGGACTGCGGCTGCCCAATACGGCGGCCATAACCGCCGATGCGGACTTTGCCCAGTTCCACGCCGCCTCCAGTTCCGTCGAAGACGAGATCGATTCGCTGCTCGACAAGCTCAAGGAGATCGATCCGACGTTTCGTGCGGTGCCACATATGTCAGACGGCCGCTTCAGTACCCGGATCGTCGCCAAGGACGGCTACCGGCTCGACTTCCTGACGCCCAACGCGAGTTCGGACGACTACGCCGGGCAGCCGGCGCCGATGCCTGCCCTCGGGGGCATGGCAGCGCAGCCGTTGCGGTTTCTCGACTATCTCATAGCCGAACCGATCCGGGCGGTGCTGCTGCACGGCCCGGGCATTCCGGTCCTGGTCCCTGCCCCCGAGCGGTTTGCCATTCACAAGCTGATCGTTGCCTCGCGGCGGCTTGCCGACGACAACGGCTTGGGCAAGAGCCTCAAGGACCGCCTGCAGGCCACGACGCTGATCGGCGCGATGGTCCAGACACGCCGGGAGGCCGACATCGCCGACTGCTTCATGGAGGCCTGGGATAGAGGCCCGCATTGGCAAGAGGCGCTGGCCAAAAGCCTGCATGCGCTGGAGCCGTCCGACGCGGCGCCCGTCATCGACACCCTAAGCGCCGGCGTCGTCCAACTTGGCGGCAAACCCAAAGAGTACGGCTTGACTACCGGTGATGCTCGGCGGTGATCCAGCGCACCGTCTGGCTCCAGGAGCGCATGACGACGGTGGCGGTGCGGACGCTGTTCTTCCTGAAGCGGACGCCGCTCAGAAGGCTCCCGTCGGTGACGCCGGTGGCGGCGAAGAGCACGTCGCCTGAGGCGAGTTCGTTGGTCCGGTACTTGCGGTTGGGGTCGGAGATGCCCATGCGCTGGGCGCGCTGGCGCTTCTCGTCGGTATCGAGCATCAGCCGCCCCTGCATCTGGCCACCGATGCAGCGCAGCGCCGCCGCGGCCAGTACGCCCTCGGGGGCGCCGCCCGAGCCGATGTAGACGTCGATGCCGGTGTCCTCGGTGTTCACGGCGTGGATGATGCCGGCGATGTCGCCGTCACTGATCAGCTTGATGGCGCAGCCGGTCGAGCGCAGCTCTTCGAGGAGGTTGGCGTGGCGCGGCCGGTCGAGCATGCAGGCGGTGATCTCGCTGACCGGCACGCCCTTGGCCCTCGCGAGGGATTCGATGTTTTCGCGCGGGCTCATGTCGAGATCCACCGTGCCCTGGGCATAGCCGGCGCCGATGGCGATCTTTTGCATGTAGACGTCGGGGGCATTGAGCAATCCGCCGCGCTCGGCCATGGCGAGCACGCAGATCGAATCCGGCTGGTTCTTGGCGCACAGGGTGGTGCCTTCCAGTGGATCGACGGCGATATCGACCGCCGGCCCCTGCCCGCCTCCGACGTCCTCGCCGATGAACAGCATCGGGGCCTCGTCGCGCTCGCCCTCGCCGATGACGATGCGGCCGCTGATCGGAACCCGATGCAGCTCCTCGCGCATGGCTTCAACCGCAGCCCGGTCGGCGGCCTTTTCGTCGCCCTTGCCGCGCCAGCCGGCGGAGGCGATGGCGGCGCGCTCGGTGACGCGGACCAGTTCGAGGGTCAGGGAGCGATCGATGATCGCCGGCGGCTGGGGGTCCTCGATCTGGGTCAGGCGCAAATCACAAGCTTTCGATGCGGATCAGTTGCGGCATGCCGACGATAAAGCCGTCGGCGGCGATGAGCGCAAGCGCTTCGCGCACCGACTGTTCCAAAGTCGAATGCGTGAGCAGCACAATGGTTCGGCTGCTCGACTCGCTGGCGGCGGTGTCGGTAACACGCAAATCGGGACGCTGGATGACACTTTCGAGCGAGATGCCGGCCTCGCCCATGCGCCGGGCGACCGCGCCAAGCGCGCCGGGAACGTCGCGGGCATTCAGCCGGATGTAGTAGCCGCCTTCATGCGCCTTCATCGGCGCCTGGCGGTAGGGGACGAGCTCGTGGCTCGGCACGCCCAGCGGCGGCACGCGCGTGCCGCGGGCGATGTCGAGGATGTCCGACAGCACCGAGGAGGCGGTGGGCGGGCCGCCGGCACCGGGCCCCGCAAGCAGCAGCTCGTGCACGTGGTCGGTCTCGAGCGCCACGGCATTGAGCACGCCATCGACGCCGGCGATCGCCGACGATTTCGGCACCAGCGTCGGATGCACGCGCTGCTCGATGCCCTCGGGCGAGCGCTGGGCGATGCCCAGCAGCTTGATCTTGTAGCCGAGGTCGCCGGCGACCTTGATGTCGGCCTGGGTGATGGTGGTGATGCCCTCGACGAAGACCTCGTCGGGGGCAATCTCGCAGCCGAAGCAGAGCGAGGCCAGGATGGCGAGCTTGTTCGCCGTATCGAAGCCGCCCACGTCGAAGGTCGGATCGGCTTCGGCATAGCCGAGCTCCTGGGCCTCCTTGAGGGCCTCGGCGAAGCTGCTGCCGGTGGCGTTGCCGCCCGCACCGGTCATCTGCGTCAGGATGTAGTTGCAGGTGCCGTTCATGATGCCATAGACGCGGGCGATGCGGGCCGAGCCGAGGCCTTCGCGCAGCGTCTTGATCACCGGAATGCCGCCGGCGACCGCGGCTTCGAAGCCGAGCTGGGCCGCATTCTCTTCCGCCAGCCTGGCCAGCGCCACGCCGTGGCGGGCGAGCAGCGCCTTGTTGGCGGTGACCACCGGGCGGCCGATCTCGAGCGCGGCGCGCACGGAAGCCAGCGCCGGGCCATCCTCGCCGCCGATCAGCTCGACGAACAGGTCGATGCCGTCGGATTTGGCGAGGGCCACCGGATCGTCGAACCATTTGACGCCGGAGATGTCGATGCCCCGATCCTTGCTGCGCGAGCGCGCGGCGACGGCGGTGACGACGAGCGGGCGGCCGACCTTGCGGGTGAGCTCGGTCACGTCTTTCTGCAGGATGCCGACGAGCGTGGCCCCGACATTGCCGAGGCCGGCGACGCCGATGCGGAGCGGCGGCAAGGCCGGCAGCTCGGCTTCGTCGGCCATGGCCTTGAGGATGCGGGCGCGGGTGTCGCTGCGCGGCTCGCGACCCTCGCGCAGGTCGAAGACGAACAGCGGATCGCCGGCGATCTGGCGGCCGAAGCGGGTCGGCGTCCAGCCGCGGGCAGCGATGAAGGTCTCGATGGCGTCGCGGAAAGACTGGATGTCGGACATGGGCGGCTCCTGCTCCACCGCCTCATGCTAGGAGTTTGCCTATTCGTCAATAGGATTGAAGAGGCGATCGACCCTGGACGGCGCGACCCCTACTTTCCTGCCGCCGCCAGTGGAACGACGTTGCTGGCCTGCTCCGACCTGCCGCCGAGGAATTTCTTGATGTTGCGGGCGGCCTGGCGGATGCGCTGCTCGTTCTCGACCAGGGCGAGGCGCACATACTGGTCGCCGTACTCGCCGAAGCCGACGCCGGGCGCGACGGCGACGCCGGTCTCCTGGATCAGCAGCTTGGCGAATTCCAGCGAGCCCATCTCGGCAAACTGGTCGGGGATCGGCGACCAGATGAACATCGTCGCCTTGGGCGACGGCAGGCGCCAGCCGGCGCGCGCGAAGCTCTCGACCATCACGTCGCGGCGGTTCTGGTAGATGCCGCGGACTTCGGAGATGACGGAATCGTCGCCGTTGAGCGCGGCGGCCGCCGCGACCTGGATCGGCGTGAAGGCGCCGTAGTCGAGGTAGGATTTGACGCGCGCCAGCGCCGCGATCAGGCGCTCGTTGCCGACGGCGAAGCCGACGCGCCAGCCGGGCATCGAATAGGTCTTGGACATCGAGGTGAACTCGACGGTGATGTCCATGGCGCCCGGCACCTCGAGCACGGAGGGCGGCACCTCGCCGTCGAAATAGATCTCGGAATAGGCCAGATCGGACAGGATGAAGATGCTGTGGGCTTTGCAGTAGGCGACGACCTCTTTGTAGAAGTCGAGCGTCGCGGTGTAGGCCGTCGGGTTGGACGGGTAGTTCAGCACCAGGGCGATCGGCTTGGGGATCGAGTGGCGCACCCCCCGATCCAAGGCACGCATGAAATCCTCGCCCGGATCGGCCGGCATCGAGCGCACCACGCCGCCCGACATGACGAAGCCGAACGAGTGGATCGGGTAGGTCGGGTTGGGCACCAGCACCACATCGCCCGGCGCGGTGATGGCCGACGCCATGTTGGCGAAGCCCTCCTTGGAGCCGAGGGTGGCGACGACCTGGGTGTCGGGGTTGAGCTTCACGCCGAAGCGGCGGCCGTAATAGCTCGCCTGGGCCTTGCGCAGGCCGGGGATGCCGCGCGAGCTCGAATAGCGGTGGGTCCGCGGATCCTTCACCGTCTCCTGCAGCTTTTCGACGATGTGGGCCGGCGTCGGCATGTCCGGGTTGCCCATGCCCAAATCGATGACGTCGACGCCATTGGCACGGGCCTTGGCCTTGATCGGATCGATATGCGCAAAGACATAAGGCGGCAGGCGGCGGATTCGATGAAAGTCCTCGGTCATGGTCTTCCTCCGGGAAGGCGCGACTCCTGCGGCGCTCAGGCGCAAATCAAGGCACGGATTATCGCGGAATTATGGTTTGGACCCGGTTAAGGTCCGGCTCGGCGTGTCCGCTCTCTCCAGTCGCGCGGGCGACCCACGGAGAGAGCTAGCGAGCGGGGGCTGACGCTGCGCAAGCGGCAGTCGTCACCCAAACCGGCCGGAGGTTTTTCCGAAAGACCATGAGGCCGTCGTACCGGCGATCGACTGTCTTGTCCAGCGAGAGCACCGCGGCACGTCGGACCTTTACCTACGGTTTACCACTCCCGTGCACCTTCTATTCAGCATTTGCTTTGGGGGTTTTCATGAGATTTTTCCGAACGGCCACCGCCGCCGCGTTCCTGGCTTTCGCCGGCGTTGCACACGGAGCTGACCTGATCGTCGACGAACCGGTAGTCGAGTCGAGCAGCATCGACTGGAGCGGGTTCTATGCGGGCATCAATGGCGGCTACGGCTCGAGCGATGCGACCTCGGTCGTCGGGCCGATCAATCCGGCGGGCCCGATCGCAGGTGTCCAGGCCGGCTACAACCAGACGGTCGGCAAGTTCGTCGTCGGCGTCGAAGGCGACCTGCAGTGGTCGGGCGTCAAAGGAAGCCATGTTGGACCGACCATCACCTCGACCGCTTCGCTCGACTATTTCGGGACGCTCCGGTTACGCGGCGGCCTGCCGGTCGACCGGTTCCTGCCCTACATCACCGCCGGCGTGTCCGCCGGGCAGGTCAGCGGCACGTCGACCTTCGGCGGCGGCTTCACCACGACCCGGCCGGGCCTCGGGCTCACGGCGGGCGTCGGCGCCGAATATGCCGTGACCGACAATCTCTCGCTCAAGGCAGAGTATCTGTACGTCGACTACGGCGACATCACCTTTTTCCCGGGGACCGCCATCGAAGAAAAGATCCGCAGCCGGATGGGGGCCATCCGTGTGGGCCTGAACTACAGGTTCTGAGGCCGTCGAGGCCAATCGGGTCATCCCGCGCTCTGCGGCGAGCCTCAGCGTGGGATGACCGGCAGATGCGCCAGGAACTGGTCGGCGCTGGCGGCCCAGGAATAGCGCTCGGCATAGCTGCGGCAGGGATCGTGCCGGAGCTGAAGCGCCGCGAGAGCCGCTGCGCGCAAATCGTTGTCCAGGACTCCGATTGTGGCGTCGGCGATGACGTCGATCGGGCCGGTCACCGGATAGGCGGCAACCGGCGTGCCGCTCGCCAGAGCCTCCAGCAGCACCAGGCCGAAGGTGTCGGTGCGGCTGGGGAAGACGAAAACATCGGCCGAGGCAAAGAGCCGGGCCAGTTCGTCGCCGTGCCGCGCGCCGAGGAACGTCACGGCCGGATAGGCGGCCTTCAGCGATCTGAGGCTCGGGCCATCGCCCACCACGAGCTTGGTGCCCGGCAAATCGAGCGCCAGGAAGGCTTCGATGTTCTTTTCGACCGCGACGCGGCCGACATAGAGGAACACCGGACCGGCATAGGGCAAGGGCGCGCGCTTGGCTGGGGTGAAAAGCGTGGTGTCGACGCCCTTGGGCCAGACCTGGACGTTGCTGAACCCGCGCTCCTCGAGGACGGCCTTGAGGTAGGGCGTGCCGACGAGGCAGGCGGTGGCCGGGCGGTGGAAGTACTGGACGATCCGATAGCTGGCCCAGAGCGGAAACGGCACGCGGGCGCGCAGATATTCGGGGAACTGTGTGTGGTAGGCGGTCGAGAACGGCAGCTTGCGGCGTACGCAATAGCCACGGGCGATCCAACCCAGCGGCCCCTCGGTGGCGATGTGGATCGCATCGGGCTGCAGCGCCTCGATGCGGTGGACCACGGGGGCGCTGGTGGTCAGCGACAGGCCGATCTCGCCGTAGCCGGGCATCGGCACGGTGCGGAACTCGTTGGGCGTAATCAGGTCCACCCTGATGCCGCGGGCGCGCAGCTCCTCGGCCGTCTTGTCGATGGTCCGGACGACACCGTTCACCTGGGGATACCAGGCATCGGTGACGACCAGCAGCGAGCGCAACGTCGCCGACATCGAAACGCACCCCACCGGCGCGCCCCGCGCCCCGTTCATATGTGCACGGGTTCGCGCACGGCGTCGAGGTCAGTACCGGCGGAAGAAGGGCAGCGCCACACCGGTGCCGGTGAGCACGATCAGGAGCTGGATAAGCAGGAACAGGATGGTGAGGCCGGGGATGATCAGGCGGATCGCGGCGGCGGCATGGGCCCCTCGCCCGCTGTTGCCCCAGCGATGGATGGCATAGGCCAGCAGCCAGATCGCCAGGGTCGCGATCGGCATCTGGATCAGCGCGTAGTTGCGCGGCAACGCGGCATCCACCTGGCCGCTGAGCTGCCAGTGTACGGGCACCAGGCTGTCGGCGGGAATGAGGAGGACGCCGGCGGCGGTGACGAGGACCAGCAGCGCGAGCAGGACGAGATTGAGCGGCTGGCGAACCGGGTTCATCGGTGGAGCGTCCCTCGAAAAGCAGAAGGGCCGGACGAGCCGGCCCTTCGAAATATGGCTCCGAAGCTTAGCGCTTGGAGAACTGGAAGGAGCGGCGGGCCTTGGCCTTGCCGTACTTCTTGCGCTCGACCACGCGGCTGTCGCGGGTCAGGAAGCCGCCCTTCTTGAGGACGCCGCGCAGCTCGGGCTCGTAGTAGGTCAGCGCCTGGCTGATGCCGTGACGCACGGCGCCGGCCTGGCCGGAAAGACCGCCGCCGGAGACGGTGGCGACGACGTCGTACTGGTCCTTGCGGGCGGCGGCGACGATCGGCTGCTGCAGGATCATCTGCAGCACCGGGCGGGCAAAGAACAGGTTGAACTCCTTGCCGTTGACGGTGATCTTGCCGTTGCCCGGCTTGATCCAGACGCGGGCGATGGCGTTCTTGCGCTTGCCGGTGGCGTAGGCACGGCCCTGCTTGTCGAGCTTTTGCACATGCACCGGAGCGGCCGGCTGCGCGGCAACGGCAACGGCAGCGGTGCCGAGGTCTTCGAGCGAGGTGATGGTCTCGGCCATTATTCGGCCCTCACATTCTTGGAGTTCATCGCGGCGACGTCGAGCTTTTCGGGCGACTGCGCCTCATGCGGATGCTTGTCGCCGGCATAGACACGCAGATTCCTCATCTGCTGGCGGCCGAGCGGGCCGCCCGGGATCATGCGGCGGACGGCGTTCTCGAGCACGCGCTCGGGAAAGCGGCCATTGAGGAGCTGGCGCTGCGTGCGATCCTTGATGCCGCCCGGAAAGCCGGTGTGCCAGAAGAACTTGCGGGCATCGAGCTTGTTGCCCGTCAGCTTCACCTTCTCGGCGTTGATGACGATGACGTTGTCGCCCATGTCCATGTTGGGCGTGAAGGTCGGCAGATGCTTGCCGCGCAGGCGGAGCGCCACGATCGAAGCGAGGCGGCCGACGACCAGATCAGTGGCGTCGATCAGCACCCATTTCTTCGTGATGTCACTCGGCTTGGCCGTGTAGGTCGACATCGAAATTTCCCTGAGATTTGGCGGGTTCCGCCGGTTTTGGTGGCGCGTGTGTAGCAGGGATTCGCAGCGCGTCAAGTGCGCGTGATTTTTCGTGTAATATCAGCTGCTTAGCTTTTTGGTATCATAATACCGCAGGCGAATGCGCTGGATCTCTAGGCGTAGCCGCGCTTGAGCAGCATGGCGGCCGCCTTGTCGTACTCGGCCTCCGTCGGAATGGCGAACTGCAGGGCGTCGGCGTAGCGCGTGATGACGCCGAAGACCGTCGCAACGGCGACGGCATCGGCCAGAGCCGCCTGCGAAACGCCGGCCGCGAGGACGGCCCTTGCGTCCGCCGCGGCGACGGCATCGGGCGTCCGCGTCAGCGTCTCGAGAAAGCCCAGCGTCGCCACCAGGCCGGCAGACAGCGGCGCCGTGCGATAGTCGGCGAGCGCGGCGTCCACCGTGGCCCTGGTCAGGCCCTTGGCTGCCGTGGCGCGATGGGCGCCGGTGCAGAAGGCGCAGGAGTTCCAGCGCGCGACCATTGCCGCCATCAGCTCGCGTTCGCCCACGCTCCACTCGCTCGGACCACGCATGGCGGCCTGCGTCCAGGCGCCGAGCGGCCCGAGGAAGTCGCGGTGATAGAACGCGACACGGGCAGCGTCCGGCAGCCGCATGCCCGAGACCATCGAGATGAACCGGATGAGCAGGCGGGACTTGAGGCTCTCGCCGCGATCGATCTCCGCCAGCCTCATTTGACGGCCTCGTCGATCGCGGCCGCGCCCTGGCGCCAGCGCTCGAGCGCGGCGCCGACAGCGGCCGCGGCAATCAGCTCGAACGTGGCGCGCTCGGTTCCGGTCTTGGTGCGGAGTGTCGCGACCTGTGCGTCGGTGACGCGGTAGGCTGCCTCGCCGATCTGCCGGGCGATCTCGTCATAGGGAGGCGCAATCGCCGGCCCGCCCGACGCACGCTCGCCCATGGAGCGGCGCAGATCGGCGGGGGTGTCGGCCGGCTCGTGGAAGACACGCTGCTCCAGGCGAGCCGCCAATGCGGCGTGATCGGTCCGGTCCATCGCAACCTCCTTTGCGCTCCCGGCTTTCAGCGTGGCATGCGGGGTGGGCGAACGCCAGCACCGATCCGGCTTGAGTCCGCGGCGCGGGGCGGGCAAGGTCCGCCCGAACAAGGAGTAACTCATGCCCACACCCATCGCCGAGCGGATCGCGGTTTCGACCTGGTCGCTGCACCGCCTGTTGGGAACGACCTACCCGCACGATCTGGGCACCGATGCCATTGGTCGCGTGCAGGAGACCTACGGCCCGGTGGTCGAGCCCCTGCTCGATCTGCCGGCGGCGCTCGACAATCACGGCTACCACCGGCTGGAGCTGGTGTCGTTCCACCTGCCGAGCCGGGACCGGGTCTATATCGGGGAGTTCCGGGAGGAGCTGAAGCAGGCCGGCGTGGTGCTGCAGACGCTCCTCATCGATGCCGGGGACATCACGCATCCCGAGCACGGCGCGCGCGACCAGGCGTGGATCGCCAAATGGATCGAGACGGCGAACGAGCTCGGCGCCGAGAACGCCCGGATTATTGCCGGCAAGCAGGAGCCGACGCGCCAGAACCTCGACCGCTCGGTGGCGGCGCTCAGGCAACTCGCCGACGGCAATGCCGGATCCTCGGTGAAGCTGGTCACCGAGAACTGGCACGATCTGCTCAGCAATGCCGCGGAGGTGAACTACGTCCTCGACCGGCTCGAGGGCCGCATCGGGTTGCTGGGCGATTTCGGCAACTGGAAGGGCGCCGACAAGTACGAGCAGCTCGCGCAGATCTTCGGGCGGGCGACGCTCAGCCACGCCAAGGGCAGCTTTGCGGACGGCGCGCTCGATGCCGAGGACTATGGCAGGTGCGTGGACCTTGCAGAGGCCGCCGGCTATGCGGGGCCCTACACGCTGATCTTCGACAATGACAATCCCGGCGAGTGGCAGGGCCTTGCGGCCGAGCGCGACTTCATCATCGAGCGGGTCGGCTGATCAGGCGCTCGCCTGGCGCGGCGTGATGTCGGCGAGCCAGGCCATGGTCGCGCCCGCCAGCATGAAGGCCAGCGACTGGTGGCCCAAAGCGAGCCACAACGGTACGGCGTTCACCAGCGTTGCGATGCCGAGGCAGGCCTGCAGCAGGATCAACAGGCCGATGCGCGGCAACCAGCCATTGACGCCGGCAAAGCCGCCCGCGCCGCGCTTCCAGACGAACAGCGCGGCGACGTAGAGCACGATGACGTAGGCGATGGTGCGGTGGATGAACTGCACGGTCAGCGCGTTCTCGAAGATGTTCTTCCACCACGGGTCCATGGCGTTGAGGCCGTCGGGGACGAGCGAACCGTCCATCAGCGGCCAGGTGTTGTAGCCCTGCCCGGCATCGAGGCCGGCAACGAAGGCGCCGGCGATGATCTGGACATAGACCAGGACCAGCAGCAGGATCACCGGACCGCGCTGCGCGTCGGCGGGAATCGGGTGCGACGCACCGAGCCGGCGCGCCACCCAGATCAAAGCGAGGAACAGCAACAGCGCCGCGCCGAGGTGCGTCGCCAGCCGGTACTGCGAGACCGAGGTCAGGTTCTCGAGGCCGGACGAGACCATCCACCAGCCGATGG
>Ga0134126_10003083_pt1 | contig 20871 bp, 21 predicted proteins | sample KB31752_FD_96881 | JGI IMG/M metagenome (GOLD analysis project Ga0134126, IMG submission 96881) | Terrestrial soil microbial communities with excess Nitrogen fertilizer from Kellogg Biological Station, Michigan, USA - KB3-175-2 | ecosystem: Environmental > Terrestrial > Soil > Unclassified ... | reverse complement strand
TCCGCGCGCGAGATAGAAGCAGCGCGGTTGCACGCCGGGCGGCGGCCAAGTCTCGAAGCTCCGTGTGACAGTCGAATTCTTCAGCACGTATTCGACATTCGGCCGCGCGGCGAATTCCGTCTTCGCGCCCTTCAAATACATGTCGTAAAACGGCAGCAGATACTTTTTGTGGAACTTGACGCCGGCGAAATCGATCGCCGAGGAAAATGCGGTCGGCGTGCCGGTGATGGCAAGCTTCTTTGGCCCTTTGGCGGCGTGGAAGCCCCTAATATTGCCGTCGAGGTGGAGATCCTGCTTCGACCAGACGCCGATCGAAAACAGCGGCACCTTGATCTGATCGAGCCGTTCGACGGCCGCGCGCTCTTTCCAGTAGTCGTCGTAAAGCGGATGGTTCTGTACATCCAACAGCATGTCGTACGCCATCTGCCGCGGATGCTGCTTGTTTGCCGGATAGAGATTGGCGACGCGCACGCTGGCATTGAACCAATAAGGCAGAAAATTGCCTTCGATGCCGCCGGGATAGCCCATGTACCGATAGGGATCGTTGAGCCCGTCGTAGAGGCCGAGACAGGCGAGATGCGGGGGATTCTCAATGCCCATGAACCATTGCGTCATCGCGTAATACGACTGGCCGATACCGCCGACCTTGCCGTTGCACCAGCTTTGCGTGCCGATCCATTCGATCAGCTCATAAAGGTCCTTCTGCTCCTCGCGGTCGAGAAAGCGATAGACGCCGTCGGAAAATCCGGAACCGCGCACGTCGGCATGGACATAGGCGTAGCCCTGCTCGACGTACCAGTCGATGGGGCCGGTCTCGCGCCAGAGATAGAGCGGATAGGCCGGAGCCTCGTTGTTGTCGTAGCGATAGGGCGAAGCAGCGAACAGCGCCGGAAACGGGCCAGTGCCTTCCGGCCGATAGATGCGCAAGGCAATCTTAGCGCCGTCACGCATGGCAACGCGGACGTCTTTTTCTTCGATCATGGCGCCTCCCCGCGGGCTCCGGCGCTGACGGCCGGATTGCGAGCACATTCGGCAAACGGTAGTCGCGCCAAGCAACGTGTGCAACTCGGACAGAAAATTGCCGACGATTTCGTGTTTCAGCCGTTGACGGTGGCGCCAGGAGGTCTAGCCTCCGAGGTGGCGTAACTACGATGGAGGATGCCCAAACCGCATGACTCCACCTGATCAGTCGGATCAGCGCCTAGATGAAAGCTCGACCTTGTGGTCGGGCGGTGAGCTTCGAGCCACCCAATGAGCCCCGCCATCGTCCCTGCGGCCGCAGGCTCCCTGGCGGGGTTCGCGCACCATAAGTCCCCTCGTCCGGCGCATGCGCCGCAGCCATCGATGACGGAAATTTAATCCGCCGATTCCGTGTGTAACACTGCAGCGACGACGTGATTCCGCCGCATTAAACCGCTAAAATCTCTTCCCGAATCCTGCCGCAATTTGCGGCCCTAATCCAACCACCTCTCATATTTCGAAAGGCTCATATGATGACACTCAAACACCGTTTCATCGTTCTGGCCGCCGGCGCCGCGTTTCTCGCTGCCGCGCCGGCAGTGCTGCCGGCCGTCGCACAGTCGCAGGTGCGCAACAATTGCGCGCCCGAAGACAAGATCGACAGTTCGACCCTGCCGCAAGCAAAGAAAAAGATGGAGGCCGCGGGCTATACAAAGGTCCAAGACCTGAGGAAAGGCTGCGACAATTATTGGCACGCCACCGCCATGAAGGGCGGCAGCCAGGTGTTCATCGTGCTATCGCCGGCCGGCCAGGTAATGCAGGAAGGCGACTGACGCGCCGCCGCCGGGTCATTTCAGGCCTGGCGGCTTTTCATCTTTGCCCGCGCCGCGTCAACCCAAAGATTCCAGGCGCGCTCGAGCGAACCATCGATCGAGGCGGCGGCTTTCTCCGCCTCTTCGCGGGCGAGGTAGATTGGCGTGCCTAGCTTGAGCGCGTCCATCTGCAATGACGCGTTCAGCCGCGCATAAATCGCGCGGTAGACGACTTGTGAAATGCCGTTGCCGACCATAGTGGCGCCGTGGCCGCGCATCAGCACCAACGGCTTATCGGCCAGTGTTTCGGCCAGCGCCGCACCGAGCGCCGGCGTGCGGATCAGCATATCGGTCATGCCAGCCGCCTCGCGAATGTCGAACACCGGCGTACCGGCGCCGAGAAACGCGCTCATGTGGTAAATCGGTTGCAGCTTCGTGCGCGTTGCGCCGAACGGTATCAACGGCGGCGCGTGGCAATGCACGATCGCAACCACGTCCGGCCGGCGCTTGTAAATCTCGCTGTGGATGAAGCGCTCGCTGTAATAACGCTGCGCCGAATTGGCCACCGCATTCGCTTCGAGGTCAAAGGTGACAATGTCTTTCGCCGTCACCAGACCTGGCGCCAGGTGCCGTGACATCAGGAATTTTGTCGGGCCTCGGTCGTGGCGCACGCTGATATGGCCGAAGGCGTCGACGACGTCGTGATCGAAGAGGATTCGGTTGGCAATCACCAGCGAATCGACGAGGTCGCGGCCAGCGGCCGGTATCCGTGCGGAGTTCTTCGTTCGGTCACCGGCAACCATGGTTAGGTGAGCCGTAACAGGCGCCGCGCGTTGCCCGAATACATTTTCTCGCGATCAGCCGCTGACAGCTTCATGGCATCGATCGCCTTGACGATCTCGCGGATAAAGAGCGGTCCGCCTTCGGGATCGAAGGGGCAGTCAGTGCCGAACAGGCAATGGTCGATGCCGAAGAAGCTCAAGCCGCATTCCATTCCGGCGCGTGAGCCGTTGATTGAGGTGTCGGCGTAAAACTGGCGGAAGTAATCGACCGGCCGTTTGCCCTTGGCCTTCATGTCGGCGACGATTTTTCGATAGCCCTCTTCGGCGCCTTCGCGCGAACCGAGCTGATCGAGACCGAGCCCGACGCGCGCTTCGAGAAACGGCACCATAGCGCCCATGTGATGGGTGATGATCTTCAATTTGGGCCAACGGTCGAAGAAGCCGGAAAAAACCATGCGCGCCATCGCCGCCGACGTTTCGTACGGCCAGCCAAAGACCCACCAGATATCGAAGCGCGAGCTCTTCTCCGTCGGATAGTCGGCGAATTTCTGGCCACGCGTCGGATGCATCCAGATCGGCAGATCGTAGGAATGCATTTTCTCGAAGACGGGTGCGAATTCTGGATCGTCCAGCGGCCGGCCATTGACGTTGGTGAAGATCTGGATGCCTTTGGCGCCGAGTTTCTCCACCGCGCGGCCGATCTCGTCGAGCGTTGCCTTGACGTTGTTCATCGGCACGGATGCGACCCAAGCAGGAAACCGGTCTGAATGCCGCGCGCAGATATCGTGCATGCCGTCATTCGCCAACCGTGCCAACGCCGGCGATTGATCGGGCTGCGCGACAAATTCGATTGCCGGCATCGACAGCGTCAGCACCTGCTGATACTGCTCGAACTCGTCCATCATCTGGAGGCGCTTTTCCAGATCGTAGAGCACCGGAATGTTGGTCCAGCGCCGGATCGCATCCTTGCTAGGGACGATCTCGACCATCTTGTCGAAATACGGCTTAGGAAAGATGTGCGGGAAGATGTCGAGCTTCTTCATCGCGAGCGGCCGCCTCCGGTTGCGCGATACTATTCCGGCGGCGGCGCAGCCTTGTCCATAGCCAATCGCCGAAAGCGGCCGCGCAAATTGACATCGCTCCCACTTTGCCCATGATGGGCGGCCCATCAATGGGAGCGTTCGTGGCCGCCTTGGACGAGGTGATTGAGGACCTGGTCGTCGCCAACCGCATCCTTGCGGTGCAGGGCGTGGTCGATGGCTTCGGCCATGTCAGCGCGCGGCATCCGGATAAAGCGCAAGGCTATCTGCTGTCGCGGGCGCGGCCGCCCGAGTGCATCGAGGCCGCCGATATCATGGAGTTCGCACTCGACGGCGAAGCGATCGACGCGCGCGGCCGGCGGCCCTACAACGAACGCTTCATTCATGGCGCGCTTTACGAAGCACGACCCGAGATCAACGCCGTCGTGCACAGCCACAGCCCGTCGGTCATTCCATTCGGTATCGTCGGCGAGATGCTGCGGCCGGTTCTGCACATGGCCGCGACGATTGGCGCGCGCGTCCCAATTTGGGAGCCGCGCGAACGCTTCGGCGACACCGATATGCTGGTGAGTGACATGGCGCAGGGCCGCGATTTGGCGCGCGCCGTTGGCGCCGGCACCGCTGCGCTAATGCGCGGCCACGGCTCGGTCGTCATCGGCCGCTCGCTGCGCGAGGCGGTTTATATCGCCGTCTATCTCGAGGTGAACGCGCACTTGCATTTGGATGCACTGCGCTTCGGCAAGCCAATCAATTTTCTGTCGCCGGGCGAAATCGAGAAGATTCTGGCGCGTCAGGCCAAGGGCAAGCCGGCAGAGGGTTTCGATCGGGCCTGGGAAGGCTGGTGCAACCGCGCTGGCATCACCTTCAAGCGGCGCGGTTAGGCGCGCTTATGCTGACACCGTCTTGACGCCGGGCCGCGCGAAATTCTTGTCCTGGTGGCCTTTGCCTTCGAGATCGCCGAGACCGAAAAGCCAGGAATACCCGCCCTTCGGATTTGTCAGAATCTCCCAGCAATTGTCGTCGCAATCCCAGAAGTAGAAGCTGTATGTGCCGTGCTGGAGCAGCGGCGTGGAAATTTTCTTGAGCTTCCATTTGTCGGCCTGTTCGACCACCGTCTTGTAGGCGGCATCGACCTCTTCCTGGGTCTCGACATCGAGACCATTATGCGCCAGCAGATTCATTGGCTGCTTGGCCTTGCATTTCACAACGGCGATGGTGTTGTCGCCGCCGAGACGGATCATCAGCGAAATCGGGCTGGTGCGGACGACATCGAGGCCAAGAAATTCCTCATAGAAGCGCCGCGAGAAATCGAGATCGGTCGATTCCAGGGTTCCATGCGAGAGGAATTTCAGCTTGAGCGCCGGCTCGGCCTTCGCGTGGGCGACAGCATGCTCCGACATCGCGTTCCTCCGTCCGAGCTTTTCGGGCCTTTGGGGCGCGTTTTCGGCGAATTGTACAATCGTCAACCCCGGACGGACAACCCTTAGCGCAGCATCAGCAACCGCGTCGCAGCCGTCGCCGATGGCAGCACCACTCGCCCGATTGCTGGCGCCAGGTTAAGCGGTTTGAGGAACATTTTCAGTGCCATACCATAAGGAAAGTATGTGCGACCGATCCTACGCACGCCGGTGCGGAACGTTTCGTAATCCGCCGGCCGGAATTCCGCCTCTGGATTGCTGACGAGAAAAACGTGCTTGAAGGCGATATAGGCGTCTTCCGTATCCACCTCTTGCGCGCGATCCCATAGCGTCTTCAGGACGGCGGCGCGCCCCGGATGCTCGCTCGCACGATACCGGCGGAAGAAATAATAGAAATTTTTGTAGTGGCGGACCTCGTCGGCCGCGATGTTGCTCGCGATCTGACGCAAGATCGGTTCGGGCGCGGCCTCGGCCAGCATGCGGTAAAAGCTTGCGGTACCGGTTTCGACGACGCAGCGCGCCACCATCTCAAGTGCGCGCGTCGGCGCCAGACTCTCGAGCGAACAACAGCACGAATATTCGGCGAAAAAGCCCGCATAGGCACGCTGCCAATCGAAATCCGGCCACACGGTTTCGACGTAACGCTTGAGCGCCGCGCCATGCTGCAGTTCTTCGGGTTCCCAGTGATGCGCGAGCCAATCGACCAGCTCGGGATCGTCGTGGAAATATTCGATCAGATTTTCGGTGTACAGGTCCGAGGTGATTTCGATGAACGACGCAGACGCGACGATCTGGAACAGCAATGTATCGTCCTCGACCGCGTCACGCGCGATATCGCGGTATCGGATCGCCTCCATCGACCAAGGAAGATCGGTTCTGCCATCGACGGCACAGCTGGTCATCAGTGGGCTCTCCCTTCCCTCTGTTTCTAGGGACGCCTGAAGGGTTCTCTCCCCCGATTCTCGCTATATGTACCTGGACTATATGCGTGTTAAGGTGAAAATGAAAAGTGGCGGCCCCGCACCACAGCTATGCGTGCCCCGTTCCGGCGTATACGCTAGCAGGTAGACCGCCCGATGACCGAAATCTGACAAGCGCGAGGCTGAAATGGCATTTGAACTTCCCCCCCTGCCCTATCCGATGAACGCGCTCGAGCCGCACATGTCGGCACGCACGCTCGAATTTCATCACGGCAAGCATCACAGGGCCTATGTCGACAATGCCAACAAGATGGTGCAGGACACGCCGCTAGCCAGTAAATCCCTCGAAGAGGTGATCCAGGCGACAGCGAAGGATGAATCCAAACAGGGCCTGTTCAACAACGTTGCGCAGATCTGGAACCACAACTTCTTCTGGAAGTCGATGCGTCCGAAGGGCGGCGGCCGGCCGACAGGCGATCTAGCGCGCGCGATCGAGGAAACGTTTGGCGCCTACGACAAGTTCCGTGAAGCCTTCAAGACGGCCGGCGCGACGCAATTCGGCAGCGGCTGGGCATGGCTGGTGCTTGAGGGCGGCAATCTCAAGGTCACGAAGACCGCCAACGCCGTCAATCCGCTTGTGCAAGGCAGCAAGCCGTTGCTCACCTACGACGTATGGGAGCACGCCTATTATCTCGATTATCAGAACCGGCGGCCGGATTTCATCGACGCCTTCATCGATCATCTTGTGAACTGGGACTTCGCAGCGGAGAATCTGGCGCGGGCGCGTGCCCAGCGTACCGCCGCCGAATAGCCGGAGGTGCAGCGCTGCGTGAGCGCACGACGGCTTCCGTGCTTGGTCGTGCTGCTCGCCGCGCTGATTTCGGTGCTCGACGCGTGCGCGGTTCCCAATGTCAGTGGCACGATCGCCAAGGCACCACCGGGGCCGCAAGCCGTTGTTGGCGCGCACGGACCGCTCAGCGCAGCGCGTAGTCGGGAGATTCTCGATGCCTTGAAGCGCCAGTCGCCAAACAGCGACATTCTCGATCGCCACATTGCAATCGAAGAAGCGGTGACCGGCACGCCACTAATCGCCGGCAATCGCACCACGATCCTGCACGATGGCAATGCAACTTTCGCCGCCATGTTCGATGCGATCCGCAGCGCACAGCATTCTATCAACCTTGAGTTCTATACATTCGAGGACGTCGAAAGCGCAGACGAGCATCTCGGCACTCTGCTCATCGCCAAGCGGCAACAGGGCGTTGCGGTCGATATCTTGTACGACAGCTATGGCTCAGCGGACACGCAACCAGAGTTCCTGAAATCTCTGCGCGCCGCGGGCTGTCTCGTCCTTGACTACAATCCAATTGATCCGTTGCGCGCACGTGGCGCCTATCTTCCAAACGACCGTGATCATCGCAAGCTCCTGATCGTCGACGGTCTTACGGCATTTGTCGGCGGCGTGAACCTGTACACCGGATATCAGGCGCACCCCCATAGTGAACTAATCGGTTCTGGCAGCGATTTCGGCGTTTTCTGGCATGACACCGACATGGAAATCGAAGGCCCAGCGGTCGCCGCTTTGCAACAGCTTTTTGTCCAACACTGGATCGATCAGGATGGCCCGCCACTCGACCAGTCGGCGTTCTTCCCGCCGCTACGGCGCCAGGGAAATGAAGTGTTGCACGTGCTCGGCAGCACCCCCAGCCAACTGGTGCCCGCGTATTACGCCACAATTCTTTCAGCGATCACCAATGCCGAACAGCGCATTTGGCTTACCACAGCTTATTTTGTCCCGACCGACGACGAACTCGACAATTTAGAGAGCGCAGCCCGGGGTGGCGTCGATGTGCGGCTGATGCTGCCGAGTCAAAGCGACTCTCAGGCGGCCTTTGACGTCGGCCGTTCGCACTACGACGATCTCCTGGAGGCGGGCGTCAAAATATATGAAATCCAGAACGAGGTCCTGCATTCGAAGACCGCCGTGATTGATGGCGTCTGGTCCGTGATCGGCTCGTCGAATTTTGATCACCGCAGTGTGCTGTTCAACGACGAAGTCGATGTCATCGTCCTGGGTCGCGCGACGGCTACCCAGCTTGAGGTCGAGTTTCAGGCCGACGAGGCCAAGTCGCGCGCGATCGACGCCACAACTTGGTCGCATCGGCCGCTCAGCGAGCGCGTCCGCGAGTTCTTCGCACGCATTTGGCAGTCCATGTTATAAGCGGCAGTCACACGCGGTGCGGTGTTCGGCTGTCTGAGCCAAAATTCGTCGATGACAATGGACATATTTAAGCGGGTAGGAAATTCCCGTGCTGCGCGCTGGCTGGGCGCCTGCTTGGTTATCACCGTGGCTATCGGCTGGTTGGCCGGACCACGAGCGAATGCCACTGTTATCCGGCCGATCGAACCTGCTGCCATACAAAGAACAAACGCGCACCTAGCGCCAAAGCTCTCTGTGCCCCGCATGTATGAGCGTCTCGCGGGGCAGCTGCTGTGCCGCGACAGCAGTAAGTTCCGCATCGGCATGGCCTCGTGGTATGCGGGCACGCGCACGACGAGCGGCGAGACATTCCGTGCCGACGGCTTGACCGCGGCATCGCGTAGCTTGCCTTGCAACCCGCGCATCCGCGTCACCAACCTGCGCAATGGGCGATCAGTGGTCGTGCGCATCAACGATCGCGGCCCCTATGTGGGCAGGCGCATTCTTGATTTGACCGCCAAGGCGGCCGCCAAACTCGGCATGCAGATGTATGGTACCGCGCCCGTCTATATCGAGACCGTGCGCCGCGAGACGCGATCTGCCGCTACGGAGCCAATCGAATACGATTTGCGCTGATTCGGATTCTGCGCGCGGCCGCATGCCGTGACATTTCGCGTCGTAATCTCACTTTCGCCATATTTCATTCCCACCTTCTTTTGATCGACTGCGTGTGAAGCCTTTGCGCCTATTCCTTCGGTGCAGAGGGCGTGGGGTATTCCTGTGACCGAAGACGGAACGAGAACCGCAGACTGACGCTGTCAGTCAGATACCCGCGTTCCACCCCGGTGAAAAAAGTGAATCGATGGGGGTCATTGCGATGGACACGATTCTGGTCTCGAACCGCATTGCGGAGCCTTCGCGTACAGGCGCCATTCCGGGCGGCCTCGCGGCCGCTCTGCTGTCGGCGGTGAAAACATCCGGCGCGACGTGGATCGGCGCCAGCGGCAAGTTTGCGGCGGCCGAAGACGGGCGTGTACCGACGCATTCGAAACGGCTCGGAGCCGGCACGTTGACGATGGTTGACCTGCCGATCACGGACTATCGGCGTTTCTACAACGGCATGGCGAACGGCGCGCTGTGGCCGATCCTGCACTATCGCGCCGACCTGTTGTGCTACGAGCCGGAGTTCGTCGCCTCCTATCGTGCGATCAACCGGATCATGGCCAACGTCGTGGCCGATCGCGCGCGGCGGGATTCGCTGGTTTGGGTTCACGACTACCACTACTTCATGCTCGGCGAGTTTCTGCGCCAGCGTGGTTTCGCCGGTCCGATCGGCTTTTTCCTGCACACGCCTTTTCCGACCAAATCGGTGCTGATCTGCCTGCCGGAACACCGCACGGTGCTCAAGGCGCTGTCGGCCTATGACCTCATCGGCTTCCAGACCGACGAGGATATGTTGCGTTTCCGCGACTATGCGACGATGAAGCTGTCGGCGACGCTAGTCGGCCCTACTGAGCTGCAATTCGGTGGTCGCCGCGTGCGGATCAGCGTTTTTCCGGTCGGCATCAATGTCGATTTCTTTGCCGATGCGGCGCACGCCAACATCGACAGCAATAAGATCAACCGCATCCGGCGCGGCCTGAATCAGGGCAAGATGGTGATCGGCGTCGACCGGCTCGATTACAGCAAGGGCCTGCCCGAGCGCTTCGCCGCCTACGAGCGGTTCCTCACCATCTATCCCGACGAGCGCAAGCGCGTGTCGTTCCTCCAGATCACGCCGCCGACCCGTCCTTCGGTCGACAGCTATCGGCGGATCCGGGCCGAACTCGCAAGCCACGCCGGCAATATCAATGCGCGCTTCGGCGACGTCGACTGGATGGTGTTGCGCTACATCAACGAGAGCTTCCCGCCCGATCAGCTCGCCGCGTTTTACCGCATCAGCAGAGTCGGCTGCGTGACGCCGTTGCGCGACGGCATGAACTTGGTCGCCAAGGAATATGTCGCGGCACAGGACGCGGAAGATCCGGGCGTCCTGGTGCTGTCAAAATTTGCAGGCGCTGCCAAGGAACTCAGCGCAGCCCTGGTGGTCAATCCGTACGATACCGGCGAACTCGCGCAGGCGCTTTACCGCGCACTCTATATGGAACGCGGCGAACGTCTCGAACGCTGGAATGCCATGATGAAGATTTTGCGCGCAAACAATATCACGCATTGGTACGCGGGCTTCATCAGCGCGCTCCGCGACTCAGCGCTCAAATCGATACGGACGGCCTCACGCAGCGTCGCCTAAGAACTCGAGCGGCCGGCACAATCGCCGTAACAGTTCATGATGCGGTCGCTGGGCGCGGCTCGTGACCGGCTGTCAGATGCTCCCAGTCGGGCAGATGCATCGCGCGATGCCACTCCAGACCATGGTTACGCGCAGAATCCGCACCGTCGAGAAGAGTCTGGAGTTGCAGCCGCGCGCGCGACACGCGGCTCTTCATCGTGCCGACGGCACAGCCGGCCATGGCGGCTGCCTGTTCGTAGGAAAATCCGCTGGCGCCGACGAGCACGAGCGCCTCGCGCTGCACGGACGGCAAGGTGTTGAACACGCCTTCGAAGTCGCGCATACGCATGTGCCATTCCTGGCCGCCGCTTACGGTCGTCGAGTCGCGTGCGGCTTCGGCGTCGAGTTGCGTGATGCGGCCCTGGCTGCGCTTTTCGGTGAAATAGGCATTGCGCAGGATAGTCGTCAGCCACGCCTTGAGATTGGTGCCAGGCTGGAATTGATGGGCATGACCCAGGGCACGGACGACGGTCTCCTGGACCAGATCGTCGGCCAGCGTGCGATCCTTCGCCAACATGCGAGCAAATGCTCGGAGGTGCGGCAGATACGGGACGATATCTTCGGTGAGCCGTTCGGCCATCTTTCGCTCCTTGTCGTTGTGCGTCTCGTGTCGTGCACAGCACTCAAGGTGCGAAGAAATCGACTGGCGGACAATCGGGTAACACATGATATCACGAGATAATCACATGGATTGCACGATATTGCGGAACGCGTCCACGGTTTCGCCACAATCGAGCGTGGTCTGCCGCAATCGCGTCGGTCATCTTACCGCGCTGTTGACATCACATCGGACAAGCGGAAATTTCCGGCCTATGCCCGAACACAAATCTGGATGAAATGGCACGACTTGCCATAATCTGTTGGACTGCATCCGGAGTCCCGCCGCAGCGGCGAACAGCGAGCACGCCAAGCGAACACAATGCAACTGGGAGTCGTCGGTTTGGGCCGCATGGGCGGCAATATCGTGCGGCGCCTGACAGCGCGCGGCCACGAGTGCGTCATCTATGACCGTTCGCCGGGCGCCATCGCCGCCCTCGCCAAACAAAAAGGCGCAACCGGCTCGGGCGGCTTGCCCGATATGGTTCGCCGCCTGCAAGCGCCGCGCGCCATCTGGGTGATGTTGCCAGCCGGCGACGCCACCGAGCAGACTGTGACCGAGATCGGCACGTTGCTGGCGCCCGGCGATACGATCATCGACGGCGGCAATTCCTTCTGGCAGGACGATGTCCGCCGTGCCAAAGCGCTGGCACAAAAGAACATCCACTATGTCGACGCCGGCACGAGCGGCGGCATCTGGGGCCTTGAGCGCGGTTACTGCCTGATGATCGGCGGTGCCAAGGATGTGGTCGATCGACTCGATCCGATCTTCGCTGCGTTGGCACCGGGCCGCGGGGACATTCTTGCCACGCCGCATCGCGGCGGACGCGACCCACGGCCCGAGCAGGGCTATCTCCACGCCGGCCCGCCAGGCGCCGGTCATTTCGTCAAGATGATCCACAACGGCATCGAATATGGCTTGATGCAGGCCTATGCCGAGGGCTTCGACATCCTACGCAATACGAACCGTGCGGATCTGCCGGCCGAACAACGTTTCGATCTCAACGTCGCCGACATCGCCGAGGTGTGGCGCCGTGGCAGCGTGATCTCGTCCTGGCTCCTCGACCTCACCGCGGCGGCACTGGCGGAGGACCCGGCGTTACAGGCCTTCAGCGGCTATGTCGAAGATTCGGGCGAGGGCCGCTGGACAATTGCAGCGGCGCTTGCCGCGGCAGTCCCAGCCGAAGTGCTTTCGGCGGCGCTCTACACCCGCTTCCGTTCGCGCGAAAAAGCAAGCTTTGCGGAAAAGCTGCTGTCGGCCATGCGCAAGGGATTCGGCGGCCACATCGAACAACCGGACAAAGGCTGATGGCGCGCGCAACCCGCGAACGGCCGCGCCGGTCCGATCCCTGCACGCTCGTCGTTTTCGGCGCGTCCGGGGACCTGACGCAGCGGCTGCTGATGCCGGCGCTTTATCACCTCGCCGCGGCGAAGCTCTTGCCCGAGGGATTTGCCGTGATCGGCGTGGCACGCTCGCCGATGAGCGACGCTCAATTCCGCATCCGTATCAGCGACGGGCTGAGCAAGTTCACCGGCGTCACCCCGGCTGCGGCAACGCGCCGATGGCTGCTCGAGCGGCTGTCGTACGTCGCCGGCAATTTCAACGATGCCGCGACATTCGAGCGGCTGGCAGTGGCGCTGCGGCGGCGGCGGCATGTGACGCACGGCAATACGCTGTTCTATATGGCGACGCCGCCAAATGTGTTCGCGCTCTTAGCGGAGCAGCTCGGCAAAGCGGGTTTCGCTCGGCCGCCGCACGGCACTTGGTCGCGATTGGTAGTCGAGAAGCCGTTCGGCACTGACCTCGCATCGGCACGCACGCTGAATAAAAAGATCCTCGCCGTCTTCGCCGAAGATCAGGTCTATCGGATCGATCATTTCCTCGGCAAAGAGACCGTGCAGAACATCCTGGCGCTGCGCTTTGCCAACAACTTATTCGAATCGCTGTGGAGCCGCGACCGCATTGATCACGTCCAGATCACGGTCGCCGAAACCGTCGATGTCGGCCGACGCGGTCGATTCTACGACACGACCGGTGCGCTGCGCGACATGGTGCCGAACCATCTATTTCAACTTTTGTCGCTCATTGCGATGGAGCCGCCGGCGCGTTTTTCCGCCGACGCCGTGCGCGCCGAAAAAACCAAAGTGCTCCAGGCCATGCATGCTTATGACCATGACGCGGCTTTTGCCTGCGGCGTGCGCGGCCAATACCGGTCCGGCAAGGTCGGTGGCAAGGCGATAAAGGCATACCGTCTGACGCCCGATGTCACGCGCGGCAGCACGACCGAGACCTATGTCGCGCTCAAGCTGCTGATCGATACTTGGCGTTGGGCCGGCGTGCCGTTCTATCTGCGTACCGGCAAAGCGCTCAAGGCACGCCGGACTGAGATTGCGATCAAGTTCAAAGACGCACCCTTCGCCATTTTCCGCGGCACACCGGTCGAGCACTTGGCGCAGAATTTCGTCGTCATCGGCATCGCACCTGAAGAGGATATCTTCATTCAATTCAACGCCAAAGTGCCCGGCCCGCAGCTTCGGCTGCATGGCGTCGGTATGGAATTCAAATACGAAGACTATTTCGCCATCGCGCCCGAGAACGGCTATGAGACGCTGATCTACGACTGCATGATCGGCGACCAGACCCTGTTCCAGCATGCCGACGACGTCGAAGCGGCATGGCGCGTGGTCCAGCCGTTTCTCGATTGCTGGCGCCGCGACGGCACCAATGGTCTCGATCTCTACGCTGCCGGCAGCGACGGACCGCGCGCAGCCGACGCGCTGCTAGCGCGTGATCATCGGCATTGGCGGCAGATCGCAGAGAAGGACCGGCCGTGACCGCGGCAGCCGCGCGAACTCCGCGCTCCCTGCCGGGCCGACGTGTCGTCCTGGCCGACGCCGAGGTCCTCGCGCGCCACACTGCTGCCTGGCTGCTCAATCGCGTCCTCGGCACGCCCGGACGCGTTGCCGTATGCCTGTCCGGCGGCAACACGCCGCGGCCGGTTTACACGTTGCTGGCGCAGTCGCCGTACCGCGATTGCTTCCCATGGGACCGGGTACATTGGTTTTGGGGTGACGAGCGTTGCGTGCCGCCGGACCACCCGCGCAGCAATTTCGCGATGGTACGTGCGGCGCTGTTGGATCGGGCTCCGGTTCCACCGACACATATTCATCCGATTGCCGCCGCCGATGGACCAGTGCGCGGCGCGGCTGCGTACGAGACCGAGCTCAAGCACTTCTACGGCGCCGACGTGCTGGCGGCGGATCGGCCGCTGTTCGCGGCGACGCTGCTCGGCGTGGGCGAAGACGGCCATACGGCATCCCTCTTTCCGGGCGTCGCGGCATTGCGGGAACGGACGCACTGGGTTACGGGCGTGCCAGAAGCGCAACCCGAAGCTCGCGTGACGCTGACCTATCCAGCGCTCGACAGCAGTGCAGCCGTCGCCTTCCTTGCCAGCGGCACGGCCAAACAGAATGCGGTGCAACGGCTGGCGCGCGGCGAAGATCTGCCTGCGGCCCACATCCGGCCAGTCGGGCATATCATATGGTTTCTCGACCGCGACGCCGCGCCATGACGCGTGAAGCCGGGCACTTGCCGCACGCCGTGGCGATTGAACGCGCGACGCCGCCCTTCACGCTGGCGATCGACGTCGGCGGCTCGCACGTCAAGGCGTCGGTGCTCGACCGCGCCGGCGTGATGATCGCCGCACCGGTGCGCGTGCGAACACCGCAACCCGCGACGCCGCAAGCGCTACTGCGCGCTATCAGGAGTCTCGCGCGCATGTTGCCGCGCTATGATCGCATCTCGGTCGGTTTCCCCGGTTATGTCCGCCGCGGACGCGTCCATACCGCCCCCAATCTCGGCACCGAGCGCTGGGCCGGGTTCCAGCTCGACGGCGCGCTGACGCGACAACTGCGCAAACCGGCGCGCGTGCTCAACGATGCCGACGTTCAAGGCCTGGGCGCCATCGAAGGTCGCGGACTCGAATGCGTGCTCACGCTCGGTACCGGCGTCGGCTCGTCGCTATTCGAGGACGGGCGCCTAATGCCGCATCTTGAGCTTGGCCAGCATCCGCTGCTCAAGGGTAGGACCTACGACCAATATCTTGGCAACGCGGCGGTCGACAAAAAGGGTACGCGCACCTGGAATCGGCGACTGGGCAAGACGATCGAGATCGTCCGTACCTTAGTGAACTTCGATCGGCTTTACCTGGGCGGCGGCAACACGCGGCTGATCGACTTCAAGCTGCCGCGCGACGTGAAAGTTACGCCCAATGCCGACGGCATGACGGGTGGCGTCCATTTGTGGGACGCGATGCTCGATCCAATCTTTGCGGCGCCGCGACGCACCGCCAAGTCGCGTCGGTGATCGTAACCAGTTGACGCCGGGTAGCCCAGCATACACGCCGTTTGCTGGCCTTGTGTTTTTCGTGGATTCGGTCATGCTTTTAAACTCGCGTAACGTCCGTGGTCTATGCAGTAACAGGGGTTACGATGAGTGAATCCGCGAAAGCTCGGGCCAATGGTGCCGACCTCGATACGATCCGCGAGGACATTGACACCTTGCGCAAGGATCTGGCGCGTCTGATGGAGCACGTAAAGTCGGGTGCGTTGCACAATATCACGGGCCAAGTCGAAGAAATGTCCGATGAGGCACGCCGGCTTTACAATCAGGCGCTCGCCGAAGGCGAACGCGGCGCCGAAGCGCTCGCTCGCCAAGTCGAAGAACGGCCGCTGACGAGCCTGCTGATCGCTTTCGGCCTGGGCTTCATCGGCAGCCGATTGATTCTTCGCTAGGCCGCTGATGCGGATGGGCGGCATCGTCAAACTCGCGTTAGCCGTCCTCGCCGAAGTCACCACCTTTGAACGCGTACGGAAGCGGGCACCGCGAATTGCCATCGCGGCGCTTCTGATCGTCCTGGCGTTCGCAGTCGTTGCCGGCGGCTTCGGCTGTGCTATTGCGGCCCTGTGGATCTGGCTGTTGCCGCACGTCGGCCCGTGGGGCGCGCCGCTGATTTGCGCCGGCGTTCTGGTGCTCATCGCCGGCGGATTGATCGGTGGTGGATATTGCGTCGCGCGGAGCCGACCGAAGACCGCCAACAGTGCACTAGCAAACGCGATCGAAAGCGGCGATTTCGCACCTCTGATCCACGAGCACAAATGGCTCCTGTTGGCGCTGGCAGCGCTGAGTGGCGCGGCCGCCGCCGAAAAAGTCGGCAAGACGACGCGACGCAAACGCTAGCCGCCGGCCGTGTGTCCAGGCGGTCCACGGTGCAGACTTAGATTGTGTGCCGTGTTGATGAGGCCAACATGCGAGAAGGCCTGCGGAAAATTCCCCAACAGCCGTCTGGCATGCGGGTCGTATTCTTCGGCGAGCAACCCAACGTCGTTGCGTAACGCAAGCAGCCGTTCGAACAACGTTCGCGCTTCGCGCCGGCGGCCTATCAGCGCATAGTTGTCAGCGAGCCAGAACGAGCAAATCAAGAACGCGCCTTCGTCACCCGGCAACCCATCGGGCGCCTGGTCGGGATTATAGCGGCGCACCAGCCCGTCGAACGTCAGTTCCTGGGCGATCGCATCCATTGTCTTGATCACGCGTGGATCATCGGGCGGTAGAAATCCGACCAACGGGATCCTCAGCAGCGCCGCGTCGAGCGCCTTGCCGCCGAACTGCTGCACGAAAACGCCGCGATCATGATCGACACCGTAAGTGCATGCCTCATGATGGATCTGATCGCGGACCGCGGCCCAGCGCTTGGCCGGGCCTTTCAGGCCGAATTTCTCCGCCGACTTTACCGCGCGGTCGAAGGCCACCCACGCCATGACGGCGGAATGGGTATTGCGTTGTTCGGCGTGCCGCGCCTCCCAGATACCGGAATCGGGCTTTTGCCAATTGCCTTCGAGATATTCAAGCAGCTGCTGTTGCACGCGTTCGGCGTCGTCTTCGGGTTCCGCGCCATGGACCCGCGCCGTGTAGAAGACATCCATTACGTCACCATAGATATCCAACTGCCGTTGCAGATGCGCCGCATTGCCAATCCGCACCGGTCGGCTGTCGGCGTAGCCCGGGAGCCAAGGCAATTCGTGTTCGCTCAGCCGCCGTTCGCCGGCGATGCCATACATGATCTGCATGTCGGCCGGCGCACCCGCGACGGCACGGAGTAGCCACTCGCGCCAGGCCTTGGCTTCGTCGACGTAGCCGGCCAAAATGAACGCGAACAACGTGAACGCCGCATCGCGCAGCCAGCAATAACGATAATCCCAGTTTCGTCCGCCGCCGAGTTTTTCCGGCAGCGATGTCGTCGGCGCAGCGACAATGCCGCCGGTCGGCGCATAGGTCAGCGCCTTGAGCGTCAGCAGCGAGCGCATCACCGCGTCGTGCCATTCGCCGCCGGCCTCGGGTGTGCAGCGTGCGCTCCATTTTCGCCAATAATCTTCCGTATCGTCGAGCGCCGCCCGCGGATCGAGTCCAGCCGGTTCGTCGTCATATGAACGCCACCAGGTAACTGTGAATGACGCGCGTTCGCCGGCGCGCACAGTAAAATCTGCAACGGTGCCCTTGCCGTGATTTTTGAGATCGACAGAGGTCCGCAGCACCACGGCTTCCGGACCGGCGATCATCTGCACGCCATGCGCGCGCCGGCGCAGCCAGGGAACTGTACTGCCGTAATCGAATCGAAAGTTCACATCGAGCTTCATTGGCACCGCACCGCGGTCGCCGCGGACGACGCGCATCACGTCGACCACGCCTTGCCGCGCCTTGGGCATGAAATCGATCAACGTGACAACGCCCGAATCACAGATGAATTGGGTTTCGAGAATCATCGTGTTGCCGCGGTAGCGCCGCGACACGTTGCGCACGGGCTCGGCCGGCGCGATCAACCATCGGCCATTGTCGGGCGTACCGAGCAACGCGGCGAAACACGCCGCTGCGTCGAAACGCGGCAGCGCTAGCCAATCGATCGATCCGTCGCGGCCGACGAGCGCTGCGGTCGCGCAGTTGCCAATCAGCGCATAATCCTCGATCCGTGCCGCCGGCTTATTTGGCGCAGTCATGCGGTGCGACCGTCGGCCGCCCTGGCGGATGCTGTCAAGCAAATCGCCACCGGCAACTGTGCGGCGTTCAATCCATTATGATCTGGCATGGCCATTCCGTCGTTCGACACGCGTGCAGCCCGGGCAATTTGGCGAATAATAATGCCGTTACGTCGGCAAGAGCTCCCATTCGGCATGCCCGTTTAATCACGGCACTTAAGACGGTTGAGCAACTCAACGAGTCGCTGCGGCAAGGGTTCCGCGGCAATGCGGCCATATATTTCGCGCAGCGCGGCCGCAATCCGGTCAAACTCGGCCCGCGTCGGCGGCTCGGGCGACGATGCTTTGCCGGATATCGAGCGCCGTTTGTCGCGCGCCGCCGCCATCGGCATCGGATCGCGCTCAAGCCGCGCGCCGCACCGGCAGCGAATCTGCCGTGGCCGCCATCCAATTCGATCGGTAGCTGTACCGGACCATCAGATCACTCCACGCCTCAGCAAGCAAACGACGGTGCCGGCAGATTGGTTCAACGAATTCAGCGTGGACGCGCGCTATAAGCTCGCGGCAGCGGTGCTTTGGACGTTACGAACGCGGCGCCGGCGTAAACGTCCGGACACCTGACGCGCCGGCGACAATCGCCTCCTTGGCCTGGCCGACGAACAGACCGCAATCGATCACGCCGGGAACCGCTGCGATGCGCGTCACCAGCGCCAGCGGATCGGCGATTGGACCGCATGTACAGTCGGCGATCACCAGACCGTCGTCGGTGACGAAATCGCGACCGTCAACCTGACGAATCGCGCCTGATGCGCCGACGGCTGCAAGTCCGATGAGCGCTCGCGCCCGTGCGAACGGTAGCAATGCAACTGGCAACGGCGCATGGACACCGAGCCGGTCGACCATTTTGCGGTCATCGGCGATCACGACGAAGTGCCGGCTGGCGCGCGCGACCAGCTTTTCGCGCACCAGACTACCGCCCCCGCCTTTGATGAGATTGAGCGTGCCGTGTTCGATCTCGTCGGCGCCATCGATTGCCAGGTCGATCGACCGGCCGTCGAACGGGATTAAAGGGATTCCATGCCGGCGCGCGAGATCGGCCGTGCGCTCCGATGTCGGAACGCCCACAACCCGCAAGCCGCCGGCGATCCGCGCTGCCAGCGCCGCGAGCGCATATTCGGCAGTGGTGCCGCTGCCAAGCCCAACGGTCATGCCGTCGGCAATCATTGCAACAGCGCGCTCCGCCGCCGCACGCTTGAAGCCGTCAATCGCCGCTTGCGAATCTGGCATCGGCTCAGCGGCCACGATGGCGCCGCACCGGAACGCCCGCGCGCGCCAATTCGCTGTTCAGACGTCCGCTCAGCCAGAGGCCAAACATGCGTAGGTCGCTGATCAGCGACCACAAGGGGTGCGTGAACGTGGCCGGCCGGTTGCCTTCGATCATCGCGTGCGCAATCCACGCCGGGCCGTATCCGGCCGCGATCGCGCCGGCTAAGAACCAAATACTGCCGGTCGCGATGAGGCCAGCGACACAGACGATTGCAGCGCCGGTACCGAAAAAATGCCAAAGGCGCGTTCTGGCGCGGCCATGCTCCCGTAGATAGTGCGCCCAAAACTGCGCATAATTGTCGAATGGGCCAGTGTGCCGACGCGGCGGCTGGGTGGAGTTGCGGGCCATGGATCGCGTCTGACTATAGAAAATCAGCCGGGAGCGCTACCAGTGACTACCGGCGTGCGGGAATTGCCTTCAATCCGCCAAAATCGGGCGCATCATCTGGCACATATGATTGAAATGGGCGCGCGTCGGCGCCCGACCGCCTGTCACGGAGGTTTCGATGAAACGCGCAGCCCTCGTCCTACTGGCCTCCTTGGCCTTGGGCGGCACGGCGCACGCCCAGGCTTGGCCGAATGCAACGCCGTCACCATACGGCGCGCCCGCAACGCCAAATTCCGCGGCCGTACCCGCGCAGCCCACCGCTGTTGTGTCGTCACCAGCCTCGGTGGCCGGCGAAGAGCTGGGCACACCGCCGCACGCGCTCGGTGCCGCCGCGCCCAACGGAGGCGTAGCGAACCAAGCGACGCTGTCCGCGACCGGCGAGACGCCGGTTGCCGACCTCGACAACCCGGAAGGCAGCCGTACGACTGCTGCGCTCAACGTGCTCGAGGCGCAAGGTTACGCATCATTTAGCGATTTCCGTCCGGACGGCACTAAATTCACGGCCCTGGTGAGCGATAACGGTCAGCAATTCCGGATTATCATCGATCCGGACACGGGACAAATTTCACGGCAATAAGCGGGGAACCGCTGGTGGTGGCGGATTGGCCGCCCTATCATTCGCACGTACGTACGACTGCATGACACGAGCGTGATCGCTCCTGACCGCTGCCGCTCTCGGTCTGGCGTCCGCGCTATTCGCGTCCGCCCGGACAGCGTGCGCCGACACGCAAACCTACCAATACGAAGTCGAGCACCCGACATTCGGGGATATCGGCACCTATACGAACCGCATCGACCAATCGGGCGATCGCACGCACATCAAGAGCGTGCTACATGTCGCGGTGCGGTTACTTGGCATCGTCGTCTACCGCCAGGATGCGACGCGCAGCGAAGATTGGCGCAAAGGTCGACTCGTCGCGTTCCATGGCGTCACTACCACCAACGGCACCAGCGTCGAGATAGCGGGTCAAGCGCGCGGCAACAGCTTCGTAATTACGACGCCTGACGGCACGACGCTGGCGCCAAAAGACGTACGAACGTCCGATCCGTGGTTGTCCAGATTCCTC
>Ga0134126_10003082_pt1 | contig 20877 bp, 17 predicted proteins | sample KB31752_FD_96881 | JGI IMG/M metagenome (GOLD analysis project Ga0134126, IMG submission 96881) | Terrestrial soil microbial communities with excess Nitrogen fertilizer from Kellogg Biological Station, Michigan, USA - KB3-175-2 | ecosystem: Environmental > Terrestrial > Soil > Unclassified ... | reverse complement strand
GGCCGACGGCGGGCGAACTTCTGGTGCTCGGCCAGAATATTTTCAGTTTCAGCGACGCGCAGTCGGCGAAGTGGCGCAACGAGCACATCGGCTACGTGTTTCAGACGTTCAACCTCATCCCGGTGCTCACGGCATTTGAGAACGTCGAACTGCCGCTGCTGCTGACCAAGCTAAATTCACAGCAGCGAAAAGACCACGTGATGACGGCGCTGAAACTGGTTGGGCTGCAGGACCGCGTGCACCACCTTCCCAAGCAGCTCTCCGGCGGACAGGAGCAGCGCGTCGCCATAGCGCGCGCTATCGTCAGCGATCCCACGTTGCTGCTGGCTGATGAGCCAACCGGCGATTTGGACAGTCAATCAGCAACCGAAGTCCTGGAAATCCTGAAACGCTTGAATGAAGACTTTCATAAGACCGTGGTCATGGTGACCCACGATCCCCATGCGGCCTCTTACGCGCATGTGACGCGGCATCTGGAAAAGGGCATGTTGCTGCCGATGTAGCTAAACAGACGGGCGAGGGCGCCCGCCTCTCCATTTTTAAGGGCCCTCCTGAAGCTTTTTAAGAACCCCTGCTAAAGGCCGCTCCCGGCCTGCCGATGTAACGCTCTATGCAGCACCATCTTGCCTGCGGTGCGGGAAATCGGGCCTCGCGCTCTTACCTAAACCGGGTGCAACCGTGAGCGGGGCTTCAGCAGCCATGCGCCCCGTCAGCGGGAGCGCGAACGCAAAACTTGATCCGCTGATTCAAATTCGCGACCTGATCTACAAAACCGCCGGAATTTTCCAAGCCGACAACAAACTACAAATCCTCGACGATCGCTGCCGACGACGCATGAAAGCTTTGGGGGTGCCCACGTTGCGCGACTACTACGGGTGCCTCACCGTGAATTCCATGCGACAGGCGGAGATGGTGAGCCTGTTGAATGAAATCACCGTCGGCGAAACCTACTTTTTTCGCAACCTTCCGCAGCTGGACGCCATTCGCAAGATCGTGCTGCCCGCAATCATCGAAGCCAAATCGAAACTCGGCCAGACACGGCTTCGCATCTGGAGCGCCGGCTGCTCGACCGGAGAAGAGCCCTTCACCCTGTCGATGATGCTGCTCGAAGAATCGCGGGGCGAATTGAAAGGCTGGACTACAGAAATCCTGGCCACCGATTTGAACGAACGCTCCATCGCTTACGCCAAAGCCGGCAGCTACGGTGAGTACAGCACTCGTACCATTGAGCCGGCCTTTCTAAACAAGTATTTCCGTGTCAATGGCGACAGATTAGAGGTCAAGTCCGAAGTCAAGAGCAGCGTCGTCTTCAGCCGGCTGAATTTACTAGACGATTCGCGCATGATCTTTGCTCAGAACATCGACCTCATACTTTGCTGCAACGTGCTGATCTACTTCGACACCGCCTCCAAGAAACGGGTGATCCAACATTTCTATCGCACCCTGCTAGCGCACGGGTACTTGTTTCTGGGACACTCCGAATCTCTTTACGGAGTCAACGAAGATTTTCGGCTGGTGCATATGCCGTCATCTACTGCCTATGTCAAATCAGAGAGTCCGGAAATCAGCGCGCTGAGGTGAATACATGAGCGTCGCCACTGCGAATCATATTGTCCAAAGGTTGGAGTCGACGCGTGACTTACCCACCATTCCAGCAGTCCTGCTGCCGCTGCTGCGCTATATGGATAAGCCGTTAGAGCAGGTGGACGTGCCCCATGTGGTAAGCCTGATTTCGCAGGACAAAGCGCTGGCGGGACGCTGCATGCAGGTAGCCAATTCGCCGCTCTTCGGCAGCTGCCACGAAGTGGAGACCATTCAGGCTGCGGTGGTAGCACTCGGGCTCGATCGCATCCAGCAAATCGCCGTCTCCTGTTCCCTGCTCAAGTTAATGCCTGCCGTCTCCTTTGGAGTTAACCCCGCAGTTTTCTGGTCGCATTCGCTGGGCTGCGCGCTGGTGTGCCACGAATTCGCATCGCGCATCGGTTTTCCTGACGTTGCGAAGGCATACGCGGCCGGACTTCTGCACGATATCGGCATCGTCGCCTTGCTTTGGGTTGCGCCGCACGAGTTCCGGGACTGCTTTGAAGAAGCCAGCCGCAGCCGCATTCCGTTACATGAGGCCGAACAACTGGTCATGGGAATCACGCATTGTGAGAGCGGAGAGATTATAGCCCGCAACTGGCATTTGCCGGAGGAACTCACGCAGGCAATCGCCAGACATCATGTGCCCGCCAATTCACACGGCAACCCAGTGCTCACCAGCATTGTTTGCGTAAGCGATCTGCTATGCCGGATCGGCGGTCTGGGATACGGCTATAGCGAAGACAAGCAGACTAATTTCGCGGAGGAGCCCGCATTTGCCATTCTGGCAGCTAAGTATCCGGCGCTTCGGCCATTCGACCTTGCCCGTTTTACTTTTGAGATGGAATCCATGCTGGATGAAGTCCGCACCATGGTGGCGCGCATATACGTGACCCACTGATGAACCCTGCAGCCACACAAGTATCCTCTGTCGGATTGAGGCATTTCCGAGTTGTTCCCGAAATTGTCGCCATCGCAACTTCTACCGGAGGTCCACAGGCGCTGCAGGACCTCTTGCCGCAATTACCGGCGGATTTGCCGGTGGGAGTGATTATCGTTCAGCACATGCCCGCGGGGTTCACCGGGCCGCTGGCGAAGCGGTTGAACACCCTTTCAGCAATTGAGGTGCGCGAAGCCGAACATGGGGACAACATTGAACGAGGCAAAGTTTATATCGCACCTGCCGGTCAACACATAACCATCGCGGATCACGGAACCAGCAGCGAATTGAAAACCAGGATTTGCCTGTCTGACCATCCGCTTGCAACTCTGCACCGGCCGTCAGCTGATGTGATGATGGCCTCGGTCGCGAAAGTGTTCGGGCGATACTGCTGCGGCATCATTCTCACCGGAATGGGGACCGACGGACTCAAGGGCATGACCGCAATCCACGATGCGGGTGGAATCACTATCGGTCAGGACGAAGCCAGCAGCGCAGTATATGGAATGCCCCGGGCCTGCGCCGAGCGCGGAATCCTGCAAGGGATCCTTCCCCTGTCGCAAATGAGGAGCCAGATTTTGCGGGCGCTCCATTACACCGAAAAAGATGAGCGGAATGGCGGCGGCAAATCACCTGGCGCGCGATAGCAGCGTCTGTTCGGGATCGATAACCAGTCTTCGGGTTCCGGCGGGAGCGGATATCCGGAACTGAGTCTCGTCACCTTCGGCAAAGATTCGTTTCAGAAAAATATTCTTTCCACCAATGGAAGCGTAGAGAGGAACCGCAGTGACCAGCGTGTCCGGCGAGTGCTCTTGAATCAAGGTACCGGTAACCAGAGTGGTTTTACTTTTTTCTTTGTCGGTGAATTTCACATCTCGAAGATCAAACGCCGGAATGGCGTTGCCATTGATCCAGCCTTCGTAGAACCAATCGAGCGACTTATGCCCTTCATACCACAAGGAAGGAGGAAGTTCGGATTCAAAGATGTGCATCAGGTCAGTGGTGCTCGCTGTTTTGTCTTCATAATTTTTCCTGAGCCTGCGAAGAGCACGCAAGAATGGTTCATCTTCCATTTTTCGGGAGCGGGACGGGCTTTGGTTTTGCCCGTCTCGCATCATGGTGCGCAACATGTGCAACATCCACGTGCCGCGTCCATAGCAGATTGGTTGATAGGCTCCGGGAAATTGCGACGAAGAAAGCCGGAACCCCAACGTTACCGGTCCGGCATTCATCAGTGGTGTTCCCTTTGGACCTTTTGCAAGCAGATCATCACGGTAACTTGCCATCACACGCCGGAACTTCGCTGGGTCATGCGATTCCAGCAGCATCATAGAGCTGTAGTTGGCCAGTGCCTCCATCATCCACTGATCGCGATAGCCACTCCAATTCACCAGGTCTCCCCACCACTGGTGGGCCGTCTCGTGCGCAATCACCTGATCGGAAAGAATTCTCAGCACTGGATCGGGTTGTAATTTAGTTTTTTCCTCCGGAGTGAGAAAAGAATAAGTGGAGAGAAAAATGAGCCCAGGCCAGCCCTGGCTCACGGCTCCCGGCATCTGGGTGATGTCGAGTTCGTCATATGGATACGGGCCGAAGTAGTGCTCAAAAAACTGGATCGCTCTTCCCGCCGCGGCACCTACGGCTTGGGTATTCACCGCCGGCGACGGGGCATGCGAAACAGAAACCATGGGAAACGAACGCAGCCCTTCACGCGGCACCGCACTCCCCGGACTAGGCGGGGATGGAATGACTGAATCGGCGAGGTCAGTGGTCCCCGGAAACCCGCGTTCCACATTCACCGTTGCATAGGTCGAAACCGTAACCGCCCCGGCGCGATTGACGTTCTGGGAATACTTGCCCAGATTAAAACCTGCGACCGGCACCGGTCGATCGGTGACCCACTTTGAAGTTTGCTCACCCCCGGCAGCGTTGATTTGGGTTCGATGTCCAGTAGCGACCAGCGTCCATGCCGTCGGGTAATGAAATTCCAAGTCGAATGAGGCCATGGCAAAACCGCGATTGGGATACCACGTGCCGTGATCGCCAACATAGAGCAAGCCGTTGGCTGCTTCCGAAAGCACCGAGCCGGAATATTTGAACGCCAACTCGATTTTGCGGCCCTTTTCAAGCGATTCGGGCAAGATCACCGCGACGGCGTCATTGCCTTGCTTGGCCAGGTGCGAGCCTTCAACCGCCTGGTTGTGAATGAACTCCACCGGTCTGCCATCGGCGAGCACTTCGCTGACGCGCAGAAAGCGTGACAACTCGAAGAACATGACACGCCGGGTCCTCTGGCGCGCTACCAGGCTGAGAGTGGCCTTCGCATCCAGTTCCTTCACCGGTCTAATGCGAGCGTCGATCTTGAAATTGGTGATGTCGAAATCAGACGCGGAAGGCTCGTCGACTTTGCTGCGCTCGGAAATCGCAGCCGAACCTGCAGGCGTTGGGACGGTGAATGAGGCCCACATGTCGTAAAAATCTTCGCTCTCCACGCGCCGATGTTGGCCGGCCGCAACCTGCTCCTCCAGCAACGAGTCATAACGCACGTCAAAAGCGCCGAGCTTGTTACCTTGCACGTAGGCGTGCAGCATGCGGTCCGTGGGTTTTGCTGTCGGACCCCTGGTCCCAGGCAAGCCCTCGCTGTAACTCAAAAGCAGGCGGAGGGCATCTTCCTCCGCAAGATTACTCGCGGTGCTGCCCCACAATGCGATGAACCCATCTGGATCATCTGCCTGCCGCAAGTAGGGTTGCAACTCGGCGAAGACATCATCGTTAAAGCGAAAGTACGCGTCGGAAAAGGTCTCCTCCAAAATAGCACTCCCGGTAAAAAGCGACATGGACGAGCGCTCCGCCTGATTCGGCGGCATCAACAATACCTCCCCATATCCCTGATAAAACGCCCCCGTAATCCGCCCGTCCACAGCTTCAGTAAAAGCGATGGTCCCGTCATCAAGCGAGATGTGCAACTGAGCGCGATCGAGCGAAGCTTCTCGAATCTTATAGACCTGGGACTTATTCAGTCCCACCGAGCGAAGCTTCAGATAGAAAGCCTCTCCTGGGTTATTGGGGTTTGTATCTGCCTCTGTCGCGGCACTGTGAGTTTGCGCGCGCCCGAGGACGACAATGGCGGAGAGGAAGAGTGCGAACGAAAATACTTTGACAGCCCTACACATGTTCTTGCAGGATTTTCAGTGACCGACAGGCCATTGTTTCTTCCGTGACCTTGGTCACCTTCGAACCAAGCTCCCGCACCCATAGAATGCGCCTAAGTGCGCACATTTGTCACGCCATACTATTGCCTCGTCCTGCTGGTGGGCGGGCTCATCCGCCCGGCTCAGGCCGATATCATCCACTTGAAAAATGGAGAGGCGATCTACGCCGACCAGACGAAACAAACTGCAAGTGGCATTGAGTACCAGAAAGGCGACGATTCTTACACTATCCCGAACTCGGTGGTCCAGACCGTAGAAAAAACTACCGCGCCGGTGACAAGTGCTGCGGTTCCGGCTCAGCAGCTTCCGGCATACACCCCTGAAACGGCGGCGCGCGGCGAAGAATATTTCCTGGATCAGATACTTCATGGCGGCAAAATAGACCGCAACGCACTCATAAAGATTGATTCGCAAGGCAACCGCGATGAAACCGCGATTGCCTACTACATTGCAGGCAAGCAGGAATTTGAAGCAGGAGATTACGGCTCAGCTCGTCATGACTTTGAGAATGCGCTGCGGAACAATCCGCAGAATCCAGCCATCCTTAATTTTTATGCTTCATTGCTGGTGAAAACTGGGAATGCGCGGCAGGCGATTATCTACGCCGAACAGGCGGTCGCGCAGGCCCCGGATTCAGCAGACGCTTATGCGGTGCTCGGCTACGCGCAATACTCGGCCGACCATCCGAAAGAAGCAATTCTAAGCTGGAAGAAGTCGCTGGCCCTGCGGCCCGATGCTTCCATCAGACAGATACTTGCCCGTGCGCAACGGGAAAAATACGTCGAGACCGATTACTCTGAGCGCGAGACCGGGCACTTCGTGCTGCGCTATGAGGGCGCGCAGAGTTCCGAGGCGCTTCGCGGGCAAATTCTTGAAACCCTGGAGTCAGCGTATCAGGATTTGGCGCGGCAGTTCGGCAGCGAACCGCGATCCAGTGTTGCGGTTGTTCTTTATACGAATCAGGCTTTCTTCGACGTGACCCATGCCCGTGCATGGGTGGGCGCTTTGAACGACGGCAAGATTCGCGTCCCTTTGCGCGGGCTGTCAGGAATGACGCCGAGCCTGGCCCGCGTGCTCAGGCACGAATTGACTCATTCCTTCATCGACCAGATAACCCAGGGCCGGTGCCCGCAATGGCTTCATGAGGGTATTGCCCAAATGCTGGAACCAAGAACACTCAATGGGGGCGCTACACTCGCGCAATTATTCAAAGCAGATCGCGAAATCCCGCTGAACTCGTTAGAAACAGGATTTTCGATGCTCTCCAGCGCTCAAGCAGAACTCGCTTACGCCGAGTCATTAGCGACGGTGTCTTACATTCGGGACCGTTATGGCATGAGCGACGTGATGCGAATTTTGGACAAGCTTGGCCAGGGCGAATCGGTTGAATCAGCACTACGCTCGACGGTCCATTGCGACTACCGGCAACTGCAGGAAGAAACTGGATCCGCGCTCATCCATCAGTTTGGCAGTTGATGTTCCATTGTGGGCTGCAGTCCCATACCTTGGTGTCCAAAGTGACTGGTTCATGACTCCTTCCGATCCCGCCCGATGCTACAGTTCGACATGAATTGTGACTACCGCATCGAACGGGCACACTCTGCTCATGCCATGGAAAGACCCTCTCCAGGCGACAGTCCCGGAAATCCGCAACGCTTCGTTCAGCGCCGTTTACTATGGCCAGCGCCGCAGCGGCGACTTCTACGACTTTGTCTCGGTAGCGCCGTATAGGGTGCTCTTCGGATTGTTTGACGTAGCCGGGGAGCTACAGCAGACGCGCCGGATCATGTTTGACCTGCAGCGGAAGTTTCGCTCGGCAGGAGCAAAGTTGTTGAAAGGGGAAAGAGCGAACGAGCCTAATTCTTTGCTTGAGCTTTGGATTGAAATGAATCGCTCGATTCTGAAATCTGCGGGTGGAGTGCACGCTTGCTGCGCGCTGTTTGGCTGTTATGACGACGTCGCGGGCACCGTGTGGTACGTCAATGCTGGGCATATCGCGGGCCTGGTGCGGCACAAGCAACAGGTTCGAGAGCTCGAGGCTACCGCGTTGCCGTTCGGACTTTTCGCAAGCCCGGTGGCGGCGGGCGCATCGGTGGTAGCGTTGAACTCTGGCGATGCGCTGCTGCTGGTTTCCAAAGGCGTCGTAGAAGCAAAGTATCGCGGAGAAGAGTACGGGCTGCAGCGGGTGGGAGAGTACCTCGATCGCTCGCGGGCTGAGAGCGCGCACGAGATTTGCGTCGGTCTGCTGGAACGTGTGCAACGGTTTATCCACACCGCTCCAACGCATGATGATGTGACCGCCTTGGCGCTGGTGCGATCAGCGTAGGGCATATAATCTCGGGAATTTCCTGATCAGAAACCTGCCCGCCGGGGTTTGTCTTTTAAACATCACGGGCGTATATTAGGTACTGGAACTGCTGTGTAGTACCAGGATTGGCGAAACACACCAGTGGGCGCAAGCCCACTTTTTACTTGCGGGTGGTTTTGTGCGGCTTGGGAAGCATCTAAGCCGCTGTTTTTATGGCAGTTGACCTGGATCACGTACGCGCGATTGTCGAGCGCGTGGCGGCCTCGCTGGGCGTGGAAGTAGTGGAAGTCGAACTGCGCGGCGGCGGGAAGTCACGCATGCTGCGAATCTTCATTGACAAGCCGGCGGGCGTGACCCACGAAGACTGCGCCGCCCTGAGTCGCGAAGTAAGCACGATATTCGACGTCGAGGATGCAATGCCCGGCGGCCCATACGTGCTGGAAGTTTCTTCGCCTGGGCTGGACCGCAAGTTGTCGCGTGCCGCGGATTTTGAGCGCTTCCAGGGAAGCCGGGTGAAGCTTACGACCCGGGACCCGGTAAACGGCAATCGCCATTTTGAAGGACGACTCGCCACTTTTGAGGCCGGCAGACTAACGCTGGATTTGGCCGAGGCACGAAAGAAGTTTCGACCGAAAGAAGGCGCGGCAGAGAAATTGGTAATCGAATTGGCGAATGTTGAAAAGGCCAATCTGGTGCCGGAACTATAGAGCGGCTGTTAGATTTTAGCCCTTAGCCTTTAGCTTGGACCGGAACGGGTTCAGCTAGTAGCTAAGAGCTAACAGCTAAAAGCTGATTTTGATTATGGCAAGCGAGCTTTACAACACGATCGACGCCCTTAGCAGGGAAAAAGGAATTGATCCGCAGATTGTAGTCAGCGCGGTGGAAGACGCCATTGTTGTGGCCACGCGCAAGTACTACAAATCCCAGGAAAACCTGCGTGCGCAGCTCGACAAGGACACCGGCAAAATTCGCGCCTATGCGGTGAAAGCCATCGTCGAGACTCCAGAGCAGGTCGAGGACCCTAATCTTCAGGTCACGATTGACGATGCGCGTAAGTCTGACGCCAATGCTGAAGTCGGCGGCGAATTGCAGATTCCCAAAGAGACCGAAGGGATTTTAGGACGCATTGCGGCTCAACTTGCGAAGCAGGTCATTTTTCAAAAGGTCCGAGAAGCTGAGCGCGACACGGTTTACAACGAATACATCAACCGCGTCGGCGAGATCGTAAATGCCACGGTCAAGAGAATCGAAGGCCCGGATGTGATCTTCGATCTCGGCAAGGCCGAATCCCGCATGCCGCGCAAAGAGCAGTCACGGCTGGAATCTTTCGCTATGGGCGAGCGTGTGCGCGTGGTAATTGCGCGTGTTGAAAAAGCTTCTAAAGGTCCCGGGGTTGTGGTTTCACGCGCTGCTCCGGAATTGGTGCAGCACCTTTTCCAGACTGAAGTCCCCGAAATTTATGACGGCACGGTGGTAATTCGCGCCATCGCCCGTGAAGCCGGGGAGCGCACGAAAATCGCCGTAATGTCCAAAGACAAAGAAGTGGACGCGGTCGGCGCCTGCGTCGGAATGAAAGGCATGCGCGTGCAGTCGATCATCCGCGAGTTGCGTGGCGAGAAGATCGACATCATTGAATACCACGAGGATTCGGTGACCTTCGCGGAGAAGGCGCTGCAGCCGGCCAAAGTCAGCCGTGTCACGGTAGTTGATTCTGCCGACAAGCACCTCGAAGTCGTGGTCGACGATAGCCAGCTTTCGTTGGCGATCGGTAAGAAGGGGCAGAACGTCCGGCTGGCGGCGAAGTTGCTCGGGTGGAAGATCGACATTAAGAGCGAAGAAGAAAAGCGCCAGGAAGTGGAAGCGCAGATGGCCGAGCTGACCAGCTCGACAGCTACTCCGCTCGAGAGTGTCGAGGGATTGGGCGAAGGTCTGGTTGAGAAGCTCAAGGAAGCCGGGATTTCTACGGTCGAAGCCCTTGCCGACATGACCCCTGAGCAATTAGAGGCGATCGAAGGAATTGGCCCTAAAACGGTGGAAAAAATTAGCGTTGCGGTCAATAATTACTTCGCCGCGCTAGAAGGTGGCGAGGCAATGGCCCTCCCTGAGAACGAAGGCGAGGCCGTTGCCGGCGAGCCAACCGAAGAACCGGCCGTCGAGAGCGGCTCGGAAGAACTCAGCGCCGAAGTTGCGGCTGAAGCGCACGCTGAGGGAACCGAACCAGAACCTGAGCAGGCCGCGGAGGGCGGGCAATCGCCCGAGCCTGCAGAACAGAAAGAATAATTTTTTGTAGAGACGTTGCTTGCAACGTCTCCGGGAAGACATAGCAAGCTGCGTCTCTACACACCGTGAGGTTGATATGAAGGCTTAGCGGGACAGTGCGGAGGGACAAAGAGGCGGATGAGTAAGATTCGAATTAACGATCTGGCAAGAGAGCTGGAAGTCAAAAGCAAAGCGATTCTCGATGTCTTGACCGAAGTCGGGGTCACCGAGAAGAAAACGCATTCCAGTTCACTTGAGGACCACGAAGCGGACAAGGTCCGTGCGGCTTTGCAGGGCTCGGGCAATGGCCAGAGCGCAAAATCAAGCCGGGCTGCGCGTCCCGACAGCGACGGCGTCAAGCCTAAGATCGACCTGTCTCACATCTCCAAGCCGGGAGATGTTTTGAAGGCGATCCTGGCGAAGCAGCAGGGCACAGCGCCAGCTGCAAGCGCGCCGCCACAGCGTCCCGTAGCGCCACCAGCGCAGGAAACCAAGTCGGCTGCGCCTGCGACAAAGCCGTCTGCGCCGAGCACAGCCACCGCGCCACCGCGGGTCGTAGCTCCGATCGCGCCGCCCAGACCGGCTGCTGCGCCTCCTTCAGTTGCGCCGCCCGCAAGCGCGGCGCCTGCAGATTCTCCCGCAGCTCGCGTACCTTCAGCTCCGTCTGCCGGCACTACGCCACCAGCTTCGCCCGTGCAAGGTCAAAGTCCTAACATCGCATCGCAGGCTCAACGGCCGGCTGCTCCAACTCAGCCTGCTCGCCCCCAGGCGCCTGCGCCACGCATGATTGTGCCGCAGACAGGCCCACGCCCGGTTTATCAGGCACCGCCACGGCCAGCGGCAGCGCCGCCAAGAGCGACCGGACCGCAGCCGGGGCAGCCTATACGTCCGATGTCGGCGCGTCCTGCCCCAGGCAGGCCAGTTCCAGGACAACCAATTTTTCAGCGACCGCGACCGGCAGCTGGAGCTCCCGGCAGTCGTCCGCCGATGCGTCCCGGCGAACGACGGCCCATGCATCCCACGCGGCAAGGTTCTTCCGGTCCACGCCCAATCGGCGTAGGGCCAGGACTTCCGCCGCCCGGGCCGACCCGTCCGGGCAGCCGCCCTGGAGGGCCTTCTCGCCGGCCAGGTCAACGCTACGTGCCGCGCGGGGTGAAAGAAGGGCCGATGAAGGGCTTCGTTCCGCCGCCTCGGCTTTCGCTTTCGAATGAGCCGTTGCCGATCACGCGGAACATCACCATCACCGAAGGAATCAGTGTCAAGGACCTCGCTGAGAAGCTGGAGATTCGCGCGAAGGATTTGATTGCGCGCCTGTTGGCGAAGGGCGTCTTCGCGACCATTAACCAGAATCTTGATACCGAGCTCGCCAGCGAGATGGCGCGCTTCTTCGGCGCTGAGACCAATGTCATCAGCTTCGAAGAGCAGGCTGCGAAAGAAGCCGCCGAAACTACCTCCACAGAAGAAGGCGGCGCAGAGGCAGTTACGCGGCCGCCGGTGGTCACGATCATGGGCCACGTCGATCACGGCAAAACTACGCTGCTCGATTCGATCCGCTCCACCAGCGTTGCCGAGGGCGAGGCAGGCGGAATCACACAGCACATCGGCGCGTACAAAGTTTCGATTCAAGATAAGAGCTCGCCCGCATTCGGTCGTCAGATTGTGTTCCTTGACACGCCGGGTCACGAAGCCTTTACCCGCATGCGTTCGCGGGGAGCCAAGGCCACTGACATCGTTGTGCTGGTAGTCGCCGCTGATGATGGCGTGATGCCGCAAACACTTGAAGCAATTGATCACGCGCACGCTGCCGAAGTTCCAATCATTGTTGCAGTCAACAAGATCGACAAGCCCGGAGCCCTGCCCGATCGCGTCAAGAAACAGCTCGCCGACCGTGGGTTGATGCCGGAAGATTGGGGCGGTAAGACGGTTTTCGTCGATGTCTCAGCGAAACAGAAAACGAATTTGAACCTTCTGCTCGAAATGATTTGCCTGGTTGCGGACCTGCAAGAGTTGAAGGCGAATCCGGATCGTCCTGCTACTGGCGTGGTGCTCGAAGCGAAGCTTGATCGCGGACGCGGACCGGTTGCGACCGTGCTGGCGCAAAATGGCACGTTGCACACCGGCGACAACTTCGTCGTGGGAAATGTTTATGGCAAAGTTCGCGCCATGTTCGACGATCGCGGACAGCAACTCACCGCTGCGCCTCCATCCACGCCGGTTGAGATTCTCGGCATGGAAGGTTTGCCGCAGTCGGGCGACCAGTTCGTGGTGGTGGCCGATCGCGACAAAGCGCGCGGCATCTCCGACTACCGTGAACAAAAAGCGCGCGAAGCCACGCTGGCTAAGACCTCCCGCGTATCGCTGGAAGGTTTGGCGGAACAGGTCAAGAGTGCGGGCACGAAGGAACTCAACATCATTCTCAAGGGCGACGTCCACGGCTCGATCGAAGTATTAGGCGATCTGCTGGGCAAGATGTCGAACGACAAAGTTCGCCTGAAAGTTCTGCGGTCTGGGGTTGGCGCGATCACCGAAAGTGACGTGCTGCTGGCGTCGGCATCGAACGCGATCATCATTGGCTTCAACGTTCGTCCGGAGCGCAAAGCGCAGGAACTCGCCGAGCAGGAAGAAGTCGACATTCGTTTGCACTCGATCATTTACGAGTTGCAGGATGAGATCAAGCGCGCTATGAGCGGGCTGCTTGAGCCGACAATCAAAGAAACTTATCAGGGCCGAGCGCAGGTGCTCGAAACTTTCCGCATTCCGAAAGTTGGGACGGTTGCCGGTTGCCGCGTCACCGATGGCCTGATTAAGCGAGACTCTGAAGTGCGGCTGCTGCGCGACAACATTGTTGTCTTCAAAGGCAAAGTCAGTTCGCTGCGCCGCTTCAAAGATGACGCCAGCCAGGTCACCAATGGCATGGAATGCGGCATCTCCATCGCCAACTACGGGGACATCAAAGCCAACGATGTGATCGAAGCATTCGTGACGGAAAAGGTCGCAGCGGAAGTAATGGCGTAAAGCATCGTCGTGAGTCGCACGTCGTTTGTCGCAAGCTTTTAACGCACGGCTCACGACGCACCGCATGGTCGCTCTCCTCACCCTCGAACTCAGCATCGAACACGCACAATCCCTCAAAGATAAACGGCAAGTGGTGCGCAGCCTGAAAGACAAGCTGCGCGCCCACTTCAACGTGGCGACGGCTGAGCTCGATGCGTCAGGTCTGTGGAACCGCGCGACCGTCGGCGTGGTCAGCGTCTCCGATTCTCGCGATTACCTAGACGGTCTGATGAAGAATGTCGAACGCCAGGCCCTGCGCATTGCGAATAATGCCGGCGCGGAGGTGACCGATTCGTTCGTGGAATTTTATTGACTGTCCCCATGGCGTGTCATCCCGAAGGGACGCGCTCGCGCGTCCGAGAGGGACCTTACGAAGCGTTCCCCGTGGCACCGGCGTTGATAAGATCAGTGCGCTACATGCAGAACATGCAATCCTACGAACGCCTGTCGCGCTGCCCATCGAGGTACGGTCCCTCTCTCGCCCGCTTTCAGCGGGCGCGTTCGGGATGACACCAAATAAATACTCTTACAAAAAATCCTGATGCTCTGCATCAACCCTTTGACATTCCCTTAACCCTCATTTCTGATATTCTCATTCGTTTTATTCCGAGGTGACCCTGTGGAACGGCGCGGACAGAAATATCATCGGGAGCGCCTGGGCGAGGCCCTGAGGGAAGAGATTGAAACTATCGTCGAAGGTGAGTTGGCCGATCCGCGAATTGGGTTGGCGACCGTCACCTCGGTAGAAATGGCCGCCGATGGGCGATCGGCGCGAGTGCTGGTCTCGGTCAGTGGCGACGACGAAGAATGCCAGCGCAGCATGGAAGGACTGGTTGCGGCAGCGGCATTCATTCGGCATGAAGTGGCTGACCGTCTGCATCTGCGCCGCGCTCCCGAGTTGCTTTTCATTCTGGACCGCTCTGAGAAATTCAACGCGCGCGTCGATCAGTTATTGAAGCGGACGAAAAAAAGTTGATCAGGTTGTGAAAGCAGGGTTCCATGCTTGACCAGGTCCTAGCCGAGATCAAACGCCGCGAGCGGTTTGTGCTCACATCGCACGACCGCGCCGACGGCGATGCCGTGGGATCGAGCCTGGCGTGCCGGGAAATTCTGCGCCGCATGGGTAAGCAAGCTGAAGTTGTCCTCCGGCATGGAGTCCCGCGTGTTTATCAGCAGTTGCCGTTTGCTTCGACCGTCATTCAGTCCGAACGCGTAAATGGCGATTACGACGCAGCAATTCTGCTGGAGTGCGACAGCATTCAACGTGCACGGCTGGAGGGATTAGAGAACCAGTTCCTAATCAACATCGATCATCACAAGAGCGGCCGCGAATTTGCGCACGTGAACTGGATTGATCCCAGTGCCGTGGCCACCGCCGAAATGGTCTACCGTTTGGCCAAGCAAGCGGGAGTAAAAATTTCTCCGGAGATCGCGACCTGCCTTTACACTGCTGTGCTCACCGATACTGGCGCGTTCATGTTTGAAGGCACCAGCGAGCACACGTTTGAACTGGCGCGTGAACTGGTATTGGCCGGAGCCGATCCGGCGCGCAGCGCACGCCACGTTTATTTTGGGCACTCGACTGCAAAGATGCGCCTGCTGGGCGCAGCGCTTTCGGCTTTGCAACGCGAAGGTCCGCTGGCATGGATCTGGGTCACGCAGGAGCAAATGGACCGCGTAGGTGCGAAAGAAGAAGATTGCGAAGGCCTGGTGAATTACGCTCTCGCAATCGGTGATGTCGAGGTCGCAGCGTTCTTCCGTGAATTGCCCGATAGGCATTTTCGCGTGAGCCTGCGCAGCAAAGGCAAGGTTGACGTTGCGCGTATTGCTGCCGAATTCGGCGGTGGCGGTCACACTTGTGCCGGCGGTTGCGCGGTCGATGGACCTCTGCATGCTGCGGTCGAGAGCGTGCTCGGCAGAATCAGGGCTACGCAAAATTTCCAGTAAGATTCTTTGTGGTTCATCCTTTTTTTAAAGCTTTACCACAGAGGGACAGAGTTACACAGAGGAACGCCACCGAGGAAACCACATCGAGTGAATAATCGCTCACGTTTTACCGACTGGATCCTGCTACTGGTTGTTCCTGCTTTCTTTTTTCTTTGGAAGCTAGCCTCATTCGGTCTGATAGGCGCGGACGAGCCTCGCTATGCGCAGGTGGCGCGTGAAATGCTGGCGCGCCATGACTGGATCACGCCCACGCTAGGCGGATCCCCGTGGCTGGAAAAGCCGCCGCTTTACTACTGGCAGGCGATGATTGCCTTTCGCTTCTTTGGGGTGAGTGATTGGGCGGCGCGGTTGCCTTCGGTTTTTGACGCGTTCCTGATGGTACTCGGTGTCTATTGGTTTTTGCGGCGATTTCGTTCGGGATCGGAACTCGATGGCGCACTCATCTTGGCAACATCGGTTGGCATTGTAGGGTTCGCGCGCGCCGCTTCGACCGATATGCCCTTGACGTCGACGTTTTGTATTGCGATGTTGGCGTGGTATGCGTGGTTTGAGAGCGGCGAAAAAAAATATCTGGCTGCGTTTTATGCGTTTCTCGCATTGGCCTCTCTAGCGAAAGGGCCGGTGGCGCCATTTTTAGCTTTCGCCATCATCGTCGTTTTCGCTGCATTGCAGCGAAGCTCCCGCCTGGTTTTGATGACGCTATGGGCGCCCGGAATTTTGCTCGGTCTGGCAATCGCACTTCCCTGGTATGCGCTAGTGCAGTTGCGCAATCCGCAGTTCTTTCACGTATTCGTGGTCGAGCACAATCTGGCGCGCTTCGGCAGCAATCTGTATCACCACCCCGAGCCGTTCTGGTATTACATGCCGGTCACATTGTTGGGATGGGTTCCATGGTCGATTCCCACACTAGCCGCGACGGTTGCGGCCGGGCGGAAGTTACGTGCTCCGTTGAGCGACACATTGTACGCATTCCTCCTGGTTTGGATCGCTCTCGTAGTCGTGTTCTTTTCTCTTTCGCAATCCAAGCTTCCTGGCTACGTACTTCCCGCGATCCCAGCAGGCGCGATCCTTTTAGCCAGATACATGTGCGCGCAAACTTCTGAAAAACTCGCAACCTGGTTGCGGTTTACCATCGCCGCGGGAATGGCGCTGTTAAGCTTCGCTATGATTTCCGCGGCACTAGTAATTCAGTACTTGTTGCTGCAACATCGTTTTCCGTGGGAAGCTCCCCCAGTCCCCCTCGTCGCCGCAAGCATTGTGCCAATCGTGGTCTTTATTTCGCTCATCAAGTCAGAGCTTCGCGCCTTGCGAATATCCGCTCTCGTTCCCACTATCCTTGCGCTCGCCATAGCTCTGCGCTTCGGCGCGGCGCCGTTGAACGAAACTCTGTCGGCGCGCCCGGTTGCCAAGGAATTGGCGAATTTCAATTCTCATCATCTTCCGGTCGCAGTGTTTCTGGTACCGCGTGAAACTGAGTTCGGCCTGGGGTTCTATCGCGATCAGATGGCCTCCAATTATCAAATGCGCCAGATTCCGACCGGCGAACATGTAGTTGTCGCCGCCCAGGGTTTCCAGAGAAGCATTGCCCAAGAGAGCGGAAGGAGGGTTACGTATCTGGGAAATTTACCGCCGCAGAAGCTCGAATATTTCTACGTCGCGGCGCGCTGATTCGTGGAAGTTGGGTTGTGGGTTTATTAAAAGCTGTGTCATTCCGAACTCGTTCGCCGCAGGCGGACGAGAGAGGAACCCTACGATGCTCGTGAATCACCACGAACGTGGCTGTGACATCTTGGGCGTAGCTGAACGTCATCGCCATCGCCAACTGACCTTCGATCCCTCTCCTGCCCTGCTGCGGAGTGCAGGTTGGGATGACACATTTAAGGTGTTGTCGCTCCACCTCACTTCATCCACTCTAAACAGAAGCTGCGTTGCCCTTCCTTGTTCCTTCAGTTTGATACTGCCACTCGCTACCACTAAACTCATGGGTTGCTCGGCGGAGGATCACCCGCCCCGCGCTGATCTCGCAGGATTACGGTGGAAATTCTCGACCTCAGGCATTTTTCTTCGGCCGATCTGCGTCCTTTGTTGGACGATGAAATAAAGGTGTGGGCCGACTTGCTGTGCTGGGACTACACCGGCTCGGCGGAAATGATTCTGCGTTACATGGATGCAAAGTTTCTGCCGGGATACGCTGCGGTCTCACGCGGAAATGTTTTTGGCTATTCATTTTTCGTTTACGAAAACAATAAAGGGGTGATCGGCGACCTGTTCGTGCGTGAAGGCGAGAACGGAATGAATCGCGGGGAAGTCGAGCGCCGGCTATTGACGCACGTCATCGAAACTTTGCAGCAATCGCCCGGAGTTCACCGCATCGAGGCGCAACTGCTCGCGCATGAAACCGGCTCCGCGTCGAAACCTTTCGTGGACCAGGGATTCAGCCGCCATGCTCGCCTGTTCATGACCTTGCCGTTGAGCGGGGCACAAAATGGCGAAAACAAACTCTCACCGCAATTCGAGATTCGCCGCTGGACCGAGCATGATTATCAGTCTTCGGCTGGCGTGATTACGGCCGCTTATCGCAATCATGTGGATTCTGAAATCAACGATCAATATCGCACTCTAAGTGGCTCGCTGCGATTTTTGAATAACATCATTCGCTTCCCCGGTTGCGGCACCTTCGACCCCGAGTCGTCATTTGTCGCGGTGGATCGCGAAACGCACTCGCTTGCCGGCATTATTCTTTGTTCACGTGTGCGCCACGACGTTGGCCATGTGACTCAGGTCTGCGTGTTGCCGGATTACCGCGCACACGGGCTGGGCAAGTTGCTGATGGCGGCCACCATCCGCAACCTGAGGCAGAGAAAATTCTCGACCCTTTCATTAACCGTAACCGAAGCCAACAAACGCGCGGTTGAGTTGTATCTCCATTTGAGATTTGAAATTAAGCGTGTGTTCGATGCATTCGTGTGGGAAGGGTGATAGCTCTCAAGGGTGTCATCCCGAACGCGCGCGCTGAAAGCGGGCGGGACAGGGACCTTAGGTAGGATTGCAGTGCTAATGCCGTAAGTTAGGATTCTGCACTCTCTGCGTAGGTGCTAATCCGATTCACGTTCCTGGTTCTCTATACGCATCGTAAGGTCCCTCTCGGACGCGCCGAGCGCGTCCGTTCGGGACGACAATTCGGAAAAGTATGACGATTGAAGTATGTGGGTTGAGCTAAGAGCTAACGGCTAAAAGCTTTTAGTGCCGTAACGCCCACATCACCCAGCCGGCGACGATCAATCCGCCCATGAACATGGCAAAGCAATACAGGCCATAGCGGATCTGTTCGCGAGAGGTGTCGCGAACGGTGATGCCGAATACTACGGATGCAAAGATCGAAAACAGCAAGGCGGCGTTGAAATGAGACAGAGAAAGGGGCATTAGGATTTCTTACCGATCGCGATGTGATATGCATCAGCCACGCTGATGAAGTTCAGCAGTCCGGCAACGATGAGGTACTTGGTCCCATAATCCGCAGTGGTGTGCGGAACGATGGTGTGGCCCAAGTCCATGGCGCGGCTCACGATGTACATTCCGCCCGCGCCGAGGTCGCCGATGAAGCCGAGGATGTCGAGAATATCGCCGCCGTTGGGTCGGTAAATACGTCCATCCATAAGCAGCCCGAGCACGAACATGATGACGATCGACGCCATCAGCAGCAGCCCGCGAATCCAGCGCTTCTGGATCAAGTGTCCCGCGCCGGGGATAAGCCAGCCTACGGCCGGAGCGACAACTGACATCGTGCTCGGAGAAGTCGCGGGCGGATTTTTTGCCGCAACCGGGTCTTTTCTAGTAGGGGTAGTTGCCATATTTCGTTCAGAGCGGGCCAGGGTTGCGCCCTGTCGCATCATTAGATTTAGATGAGTACGAGCTCTCTTTGAATTCTACCAGTTACTTCGGCGCTCTTGCTGCGCACCAGCATGTTGATTTCGCTGCGTACGCCGAACTCCGGGAAATAGGCTCCCGGCTCAATCGAAAACAGGCTGTTCGGCAGAACGCGGCGCTCGTCATGAATTTCGAGATCGTCCATGTTGGCGCCGTTGGCATGGACTTCAGTGCCGATTGAGTGCCCGGTGCGATGGACGAAATAATTACCCAGGCCGGCTTTTTTAATCTGATTGCGGACCGCCTGGTCGACTTGATATCCGGCTATGGTCTTTCCGCCAGCAACCGATTCTTCCACGAACTTCGCGCCGGCATCGCGAGCATCGCGCACCGCGTTAAAAACTTCCTGCATGCGGTCGGATGGCGCCTTGCCCACGAACCCCGTCCAGGTGATGTCGTAATAAACGGCATGGGGTTCATCTTTCTTCGCCCAAATGTCGAGCAGGACAAAATCACCTTCGCGGATTGGAGCGGAGTTCGTGCTGCTGGGCCCATAATGCGGATCGCCGCTATTTTTATTTACCGCCACTACTGGTGCGTCCGTGCACACCAGATTTTCCCGTCGAAAGCCTTCCAGAATCCATTGCTGGATTTCAAATTCGTTAGTGCCGCCTTTGCGCACGCGGCCGCCAATTTCCTGGAAGGCGGCGGCGGTAATTTTATCCACCGCATCGCGGGCGGCGAAGTGGGTTTTAATCTGTTCTTCGGTCAGAGTGGCTTCGAAAAGGGCGACCAGATCACCCGAGCTCACGATATTCTTCCCTAGCCCCCGTATGAGTTCAAGCGTCCCGCCATCCACGAGCGATATCGTAAAAATGCTGTTGTTCGGCGAGTATTGCATGGCAACATCACGATGCCCCGCCAGCATCTGCTTCAGACCCTCAAATAATTCCTGCCAGGCTGCATAGGAACGCTTCGTACCGGGCAAAGAATCCAAGTGCCCGGCTTCGATTTTGTGGACGAGCTTCTGCGGATCTCCTTCCGCTGGTATGAGATAAAACCAGCGCCGCGTGACCATCAATTTGTCTGGAAGGCCGAGCACCCGGTAGGCAATGGAATCTCGGTGGTGGTGATCGCAGAACAGCCAGGCATCAAGGTTGCGTTCGCGAAGGGCGGATTGTATTGAGGGTAGATTCATAAGTTCAAACTCAACTGAAGGAAAACACATTGTAAACAGCGGCGGGGTTTTTAAACCACGGATTGCAGTCCGGCGAACTGAAATCGCTGAAAAAGACCTGTCCCGATGCAAATTGCAACGAAATTGTTGCATTTTTTGATTCCCCCGGCGTAAGATGAAGCTAGACGCGCCCTTCGACGTCTTTTGTACAAGCTGCCCTTACTTCCTAGGTTCAATTTAACGAGCTGTCTCAAAAAAGAGAGAAGCGGCCCGGATGCTTCTCGACCAGCATGGAGAGACCTCTTATGTCCTGGTACGCGTATTGCCTGACTGAGCACCAGAATCAAAACAACGGAACCCGCACCCGCCGTCCTTTCATCCTCGAAGGTATTCAAGGTGTGAACGGCGCAACCATCCTCAGCTATCCTAGTGGCGAATTTTCGGTGATCGTCAGCGAGTTTGACCGAAGCACTGCCAATCTCGATGACAAGCACGTGCTTGAGCACGCCCGCGTGGTAAGCGTCTGCTTCCG
>Ga0134126_10003081_pt1 | contig 20879 bp, 23 predicted proteins | sample KB31752_FD_96881 | JGI IMG/M metagenome (GOLD analysis project Ga0134126, IMG submission 96881) | Terrestrial soil microbial communities with excess Nitrogen fertilizer from Kellogg Biological Station, Michigan, USA - KB3-175-2 | ecosystem: Environmental > Terrestrial > Soil > Unclassified ... | reverse complement strand
GAAGCGTGGGCTTATCACATAGGGCAATATTTTACAGGACTACGTTACGGGAATACAAGTCGATGCGCTGGTGAACAAAGTATTTGTTACGGTAACGGAGAGATACCGGGATTAAACAGTCATCAATTGCTTTGGAAAATTTTGATCCCAATTTATCAACAGACCATTTTAAGTGGATACCAAAAGGACTTTTTTATGATTTATTGGATCCTGCGAATGAAACATTACTAGCTGGTAATCCTGTGAATGATTATGTTTCCGGTTATACAAATGCACAGATGTTTTCAACTTTTCAATCAAACATTTATACATTACAAGATTATCGTGCAAGACTTTTGCAAACAGTAGCCAATACTACATCCTCACAAGTAACAGGCTTATTTGCTCAATACCATTATTAATACCTTATGAAAAATTTAATAGTAAGTGTGACATTATTGATTGTTGCTGTTATAAATAGTGGCTGCCCCAAACCCTGTATTGAAGCCAATTATTCATTTGCAGCGAATTCACAAATAACTCCGGATTTAGATAGCGTTAAAGTAGGAGATACTATTTTTTTGACTTCTTCTTTTTCAACAAAATTAACTGACCACGCTTCGGGGCAAATGATTGATTATGGTAATTCTACAGGGATAGGAAGTACTTTAGCTGTAAGTAATTTGCCAATAGGTGATACTATAGCTAAAGATGCGGTATTTAATTTTGATTATACTTCTTTAAGTGGGAGAGTTTACAATGACCGAAATATTCCCAGGCCTGATGGTGTTCAACAATTAACTTATCAGGAAATTGGAGGCAACTATGTCTTAAAGGTAGGTCTTATTGCTAAACAAACAGGAAATTACATTTTAGGGTTGGGTGATGGATTAAGCAATGGCAGAAATACAAGTAGAAGTTGCGAAAAAGCTTCATTCAATATTTCAATAAACAATACTAATCAGCATTTTTATCTAATTGAAAATTGGGTTCCAGGAATAATATTAAATGATTACGGGAAAAAACATGTATATTATTTTAAGGTCTATTAATAATCAACAAATGTTCAGCACATTCCAGTCAAATATTTACACGTTACAGGTTATAGAGTAAGGTTATTGCTAACAACAACAAATCCTACTTCGGGCTTTGTACCAAATTTATTTTCTCAATATGGCTACTAAAATTAAAATATTTTCAATAGGTGTAATCATTTTTTTAACTATTGTTTTTAGTACCAGTAAGAAAAGTATATTAAGCTGTACCGAAAGTACTTATTCTTTTAATGTAGATGCAAAAGTTTATCCCAAAAAAGATTCTATTAATATTGGTGATACTATGTGGTTAGAAATAAATTCACCAACGACATTCACTGATCAATTTAATACAATAGTAAACTGCAATTAGCAATAGCTTTTTATATGAACACCTTTTCACCAAATTACCTATTGAGAAAAATTCTGGTTTCAACCTTATTAGTCGTTTTATACAGCCAGGTATTTGCGCAAAACAAATTTGCTCATGAAAGAAGTGCTGCAGTTCCAGATCATGAATATTCAAAGGCATCCCTGCGGTCAGCTAGTGTTTTAAAGATGAATGTGTTTGCGCCTTTGCTAGGCTATTCGCAATTTTCTTGGGAAAAATATACTGGCCACCATAGCAGCCTGGAACTAGGCCTCGGCATTATTGGGGCAGGTAAGAATTTACACATAGATCATCGGCCGCTACTTTCCCCTAATTACAACTACCGGCCTGACCATAGAAATCAATCCGGGGGTTTCTTTGAGCTAGGATATAAGTTTGTAAAACGCATCAAGACTATTAAAATGTCAGGAAATAATTTCGGCATAATTAACAGCTTTGAGGGACCATATGTAAAACCTTCTTTCATAATGGGGGCTTATCGCTTCTATCAGTTCAGTGATGATTCCATCGCAACAAAAACCAGGAGGCATCATAGTTTTGGCACTTTACTGCTTAATGTAGGAGATCAATGGGCAATCGGCAGGAGGTTTCTTTTTGAGGTGTACATCGGCGGCGGAGCAGAAATAGATAATGTGAAGGGTGGGGATGATTTATATGGTCACCCGTTTGTACTGGCTGTAGCGAAAGATAATCCATCAGTCAACTTCACCTGTACCGCTGGTTTTCGCCTGGGTTTTCTTTTCAAATAAGGATTATTGTACCGTTGGTCGAACCAGAGGGCAGGCCCAAGAATATGTATTGATAATAGCATTGAATTTATAGATCATTCCCTGTATCAAGTTGCTCTAACTGCAGCTTGAACAAACTAATCAGCATTTGTATTTATTGAATGAATGGCAACCGGATTTAACACTTGATGATAATGGTAAAAGACATGTGTATTATTTTAAAGTTTATTAGAAAAAGAAATGAAGGAGTTATTTTTATCACGAACTAACACATTCAGGTCATTATGCCACTTTAGGAAGTAGCTGGCACACCACTTTTGTAAGCGCTTTATTTGCTGAAATCCATCGGCCAGTAAAGCAACTTATTTTAGAGATTCTTATTTACTCTTCTTTTTAATTCTTTTTTTATCAACAATAATTCCCTTCCTGTTTGCCCGCTTACGGAAGAATTTTCCTGCGCGCGCCGCATCAGGTAAGGGATTACATCGCTTATAGGGCCGAAGGGCAGATATTTACTTACGAGACAGCCGGCTTTGGCAAGGTTAAAAGTAATGTTGTCGCTCATCCCATACAACTGAGAAAAATGAATGCGTTTATCGTCATGCGGCAAACCATATCTCTCCATCAACTGAACACCAAGCAAATTGCTGTATTCATTATGCGAGCCAATTACAACACTTATATTATTTTCAGGATTGATGCAAAATTCCAACGCGGCGTTGTATTCTTCATCTGTGGCTTGTTTCGTTTTATTGATTGGCGTTGGATAATTCATTTCTCCGGCTCTCCTGTTTTCCTTTTCCATATAGGCGCCGCGCACAATTTTTAAAGCGGGAATAAAATTATTTTCTTTGGCATAGTTGCAAGTGTCTTTAATAAACTGAAGCCGGTCATTTCTATAAAGCTGGGTTGTGTTGTAAACAACTGCTTTTCCGGTATTAAACTCTTTCATCATTTGCGTGGTTACCGCATCTACACTATCCTGTATCCAGCTTTCTTCAGCGTCTATTAATACGCCGGTATTACTTTCTAATGCTGCCTGGCATATTTTTCTTAAACGGGCTACAATCCTCTCCCACTCTGCTTTTTCATCAGTATCTAATTTTTCCAGGGAAATTTTTCCTTTTATAATATCATCATAAGCCGAGTTCTTGTCTATCTTTTCCAGCAATTCAAATCTGGAAAAACCCGTAAGCTTCACACTCATAAAGGGTATGTTTTTTTGAGTGGCAGCATAACGGATCACTTTGATAAATTCCTCCATTGCATGGTCAAAATTTTCTTCGCCGTCCTTACCTTCTACGCCATAATCCAATATCACCTGCACATTATGTTTCGCTAAATTTTCTACTACAGCGGAGGTTTTTTCTAATGTTTCTCCGCCAACAAATTGACCAAAAATGGTATTTCGGATTAGCCTTTTTACAGGCAAGCCGATTTTGAGCGCAACAGGTGTAAGCCACAAACCGGCCTTTACCAGCAATGGTTTTCCCATTGTAGCAAAAATAAATTTTGCCTTTTTTAATTCTTTATTTGTTTTATAGGCAAATGCATTTTCGGTGTTATCAAAGGAAATATTCATAATAAAATTTGCTAAAACGAAATTCTGTTTTAAGCTACGAACCGCCAAATAAATAATTAATTGGCTAATTGGCTAAATAACTAATTAGCCAATTAGAAAACTATCTTTGCGAAAATTTTTTTAAATGATTGTAAAAAGACCTTCCGACAGTTTAATAGTAATGACAGAACTGGTGTTGCCCAATGATACCAACCTACATGGAAATTTAATGGGTGGAAGATTGATGTATTGGATGGATATAGGGGCGGCGTTGGCCGGCTCAAAGCATAGTAATGCGCCTGTAGTAACCGCCTCTGTTGATAATATTTCATTTACCAATCCTATAAAGCTGGGGAACGTCGTACACATAGAAGCCAAAGTAACGCGTGCCTTCAATACCAGCATGGAAGTACACATCAATGTTTGGGGCGAAGATATTATGCAGCAATACAGGTACAAAAGCAACGAGGCGTATTATACTTTTGTCGCCTTAGATCCAAATGGTAAACCCTATTCAGTACCCGGTATTGAACCTGAAAACGATGAAGAAAAAGAACTTTTCGATAGTGCGCTCAGAAGACGTCAATTGAGGCTTATTCTTGGAGGAAAAATGAAGCCTGATGATGCAGCAGAATTAAAAGCACTCTTCAATATAAAAGCGGCTGAATAAGATTTGCAGTTATTTGTTCCTTTACTGCAGACAGAAGGTGCAGATAGAGTATCAACAAACGATCTTAAGTGTTGCAATAAATCCGGCCCAATCATTTGTCAATCGATGTGGTGGTGTTCTACTTTTTCCATAAACGTTTTACTTTGCTCGATAGCATCCATTACTTTTTCAAGAATAACGTCAATTGTTTCTTCATAAGTAAATTGAATCGGCTCTTTAAAATTGACGCTCAGCAATGAACCCTTCTTTTTAAATTTCAATCCTTTCTTATTAAAGGCGCGGCTAAAGCCGCTAATCACCACAGGTATTACTATCGGCTTATTATTTTTTATAATAAAGGCAGTTCCTTTTCGTCCCGGCGCAAAGGGTTTTGTAGTTCCTTGTGGGAAAGTTATTACCCAATTATTTTCAAGCGCTTTCGTTATTTTCCTGGTATCGCCGGTATCAAGTCCCCGTAGTACCTCGGTTCCTTCCGGTCTCCAGGTACGCTTTACATTAATAGCCCCGCCCCATGCGAAAAGTTTGGTTAGCAAACTGCTTTGCATGGTTTCAGCTGCCGCTACAAAGTAAACTCTTGTAAAGGGATTTAAAAGATACAAAGGAATGCCAAGCCTGTTTTTCTTTCTCCATTTTACCGCGCAGAAGATGTGTATAAGTGTCATAACATCTGCAAAATAAGTCTGGTGATTACTTACAAAAAGCACGTTCTTTTTGGGGAGGTTTTTTATATTTTCAGTGCCCGTAATTTTGAGGCGGTTTATAATTGCCAGCCCCGGATAGCTAAAAACGCCTACTATAAAATACACTATAGACTTTACTATCCTGGTATGCTGTAAACTTTTTAACCATCGCTTCATTCATGAACTATTTAAACATACAACAATCAATAATGCCTGCAATCTGTTGCAATTTAATAATTAGACTCTAATTATAAACAGTTTAATTATTGGCATGAATTTTAGAGTACTTCTTCAAAAAACCTTATGAAAAAGATCATTGGACTTCTATTAATTAGTTCAGCATTTATTGCTAACAAATCAGATGCGCAAATCCAAAAAGCAAATTACTTGGTTGGTGGCGACATCGCTAATTTCAATCTCGATTTAGGAGGCGGAGGATACTTCCAGGCGAACCTGGATCCCAAAATTGCTTTTTTTATAAGCGATAATGTTGCATTGGGAGCATACCTTAATTTCGGTTTGTCCACATCAAAGGGCGCCAAAACTTCCACAAATTACGGGGTAGGTGCATTGGGCAGGTATTATGTAAACGACCCAAAAACAAATGTACTCAAACATGGCCGCCTTTTCTTTGAGGGAAATGTAGGCTTACAGGGAATAAGTGCGGCAAATGGTTCTAATACTACAGGACTGGGATTAGGCGTAGGCCCGGGATATGCTTATTTTATAACTCCCGAAATTGGTCTTGAAACATTGCTTAAATACAATGGAATTGTAGGTTTCGGCAGCGACCCATACACAAGCGCTCTCAACCTCAATGTAGGCTTTCAAATCTATCTTTCAAAAAAAAGGACCCATGAAATAATAAATGATGTGAAATAAATCGACAGAACATAAATAACAGAACCTCATATCAGATATTTTTCGTGTGCATTATACCGTTATAACTCGGTACAAGTTGATTTTAATAATGCTATGAGGTTTTGTTTAATGGCAGTTATTATTTTTTATTTTTTGCCAAAATCAAAAAAATAATAAACACAAGCTTATAAAAATAAAACAGGAATATACAATATTTGTTGTTCTACTATCAGGTTGGGAAGTTTCAAAAATCAAAGCTAAACCCTGAATATATTTTTCCGTTAAAGACTTTACTCTTTGCGATTTTTACATCATTTATCACAAGGCCATTATCGTAGATATAGCCAATTACAAAATGCTTCAGTCTAAATGATACCGAAAAACTTTCTTGCTTAAAAGCATATCCGGCCGCTATCAGGGCATCATTAAACGGCACATAATTGACACCAAGTGAGGCATCATACAATTCTTTATCTGTTAGTAATACATCAACACCTACGTTCAATCTTTCTCTTTTATAACACAGGCCCACGCCATAAGCCCGCTGATTCACATAAAATTGATTGGACGAATCGGGTACAAATTCTCCCGCATACAATTTGGTACCGGCAACATTCATGATAGAAGCTCCTGCTTGTAAAAAACTATTAATCTTATAGCTAACTGACACATCCGCATCAAAAGATTGTTTTCTGATACTATCGTCCTGAAAAAAGTTATACGACTCATTGTCGCTGCCACCCGATTGTTCCATGGCCACAAGGTCTGGATTATTAAATTGTTGCCATATCGACTTAATGGTAACACCTACACTTAACCGGTTATTGATCTTATAAACAGGCGCTATAAAGGCTGCAAATTCCTGTAATTTTTCAGGGTGGTTTACATTATCGAAAATTTCACCAGCATTGGAAGCCCCTATTCCAATAACCTGCAATTGACTGATTTGATCCTGTTTGGTATAAATACCTCCCACTCCGAGATATAATTTTTTGGTGATTTGTTGATATCCTGAGAGCTTTATGTTATTCTTAAAATTAGCCAGAAGGCTTATGTTATCAGGCTTACTGCTGTTAGCTATTGCGGCCGCATTCCAAAATACTGCTTCAGAAAGATTGCGGGAAGGAGCAAAATTAAAACCAGTGTTATCCGTATTCGTCATCGGGGAAGAATGAAGAAATATTCCGTATTTCATCTTGCCAGGCTGAATAGCAGTTGTCTTAAACAATCCAAAATTTTGAGTAACTGCAATGGTGGCGAGCTTTTCAAATAGATTAATAAAAGAAACGGGTGCGAGTGCCGGACTCCCTGGATCTTTGCCACTGATATCCTGTGGCGGCAGGTGTTGCGCAGAATCAAGCAGTTTTTCTGATAAAATATCCGGGAGATCCATGTTTTGGCAATTCTCCAGCAGCTTCCAGTTTTTTACTGTTACATATAACTTTGTCGGATCTGTATTCCGTTTATCCAGGTCTTCTGAAATAAATACCCGTTCTATTTTTTTGCAGCTGCTACATTTGGTGATGATATAAAGTGTTACATTTTTATCTTTCAAATCTGCAGCTTTCCAACCACTATTGATTTGAAAAAACCCTTCCGGTGTAGTAGTAGTCGCTACCGATGCAGCAGGATTAAAAGAAGGAATGATGACGATGTTTGTAGCGCCTCTTGTAGATGTGGCCACTCCGTTATTCATACATCTCAGCGTGCCCTTGATAACCACTTCCTGTGCACTGACATTTATTGCCAGCGCGGCAATCAGGGCAAAAAGAAATATTGATTTCATTTGGTTTTATTTTTAGAATGAATTGCCGAAACAGGATTCAGAACAAATTCTATATTATCTATTTCACCGGATTCAATTTCAAGTTCTTTGGATTTATCCTCATATAAAGGATCTGAAGTGACCAGGGTAATCCTGTCACCAAAATGATAGCCCGGAATGGGTATATCGAAGCTGCCGTCATTTATTGTTTTGGCAGCGTAAGGCGTTCCATCTACCTGCACTTCCACATCTCTAATGGGATCGTCACCAGCCGTTTTCACAGTCCCTGAAATTCGTATTACCTTTTCCTGGTTTAAGGTCAGATTGATAGGATTAAAATTTGACAGTAGTGTATCGAGGGTTACATTATTATACCCGTCACTTACTACGTTTATAATAATTTTATTACGTATCAGGTCATTAGGTATATCCGGAAAAATAACCAAACCATCATTGTTGATAGAAGACTGGCGCTGATACGCAGGAAAAGTTATGGTGACATTGCCTTTTGTAACCGGTTGGTTATCCTGGTTAAACACCCTGATAGACAGAAGCTCATTCGTTGAACCTTTGGGCAACATAAATCCGCCCAAAACCGTGAGTATTACCCCAACCACGGGACCTGTAAATTTATAAGTAACATTAGACTGAATTCCGTTAAGACTTGCATAGGAATTCATGATTCCGAATACAAGGGCGCTCACAGCTACTCCAAAAAGTACCAACACAAGATAAAAAACCTGGTTATCCATTTTTTCCGTACCGCTTTGTTTCATATAATGGAAATAGTAGTACGCGATAGCGATCGCGGCAATGAGGCTTGCTCCCGATATGATTAAATAAGTAGATGCTGCTACGGGCTTTTGAGATGGGGATTCGTCTGCCATGATATTACAGATTAAAAATTAATTTTCACAAAAAGGATAGAGGAAATTATTGAATTAAAAAACTTTCCAAACAAGCAATTGGTCGGGTTAGTTTTTCTAAACAGATATTTGGATTATTTGAGAAAGTTAGCAAATAATGGAAATACCATCATTTAATTTTTTTCGTAGTCACAAGATTGTAAAAACCACACAAGAAGACCAAGCAATGAAATGATTTTGGATAATCTTAATCCGATAATTGACATTGGACCATGAAATCGTTGGTAAATACTTTCTGAACATCTGCCGATAAAAGCGAATTCCTGCAGGACTTCCATTTAGCAAGATTATCACCATACATTTTTTGCATTAAACCAGGTGTGAGGCCAAAATTAAATTTGCCCCAATGCATGGTGAATGGTATGTTTAATTCGTCCAGCCGTGACCAGACTTTTTGTATAAATGTTCTTGATGAGTCTGAATCGACGCCATCTAATTCCATTACACAGGTTTTATCAAAATGTGTAAATCCAAGAAGCGCCGATGTACCTTTTACATACCGCAATGCAAGCGCCCCGGCAAAAGGAAATTCTTTGTTAATGGCGACGATTTCTTCCAACACTGTACTGGCATTATCCGTATGAACGCCAATGGCAGCACTGGCTGCCTTCCCCCTGAATTTTGTATTGCTAAAAGTTTCCCCGATTGTGCCCGTCATACTTACGTTGGCCGTAAAAGCCAGCGGGAATAATTTATTGACCAATCCCGGCACCAGAAAAGATGATAAACCGGGACCAAGGCCATCCAATACGGTTTCCATCACGCCCAACAGATCATCGCCATACGTAAATCCATTATCGCCGTCAACGATCTTTGTATAATCAGTCCGGTAGGGAACTTTATACATTGTTTTAAAATAAACGCCTTTTTGAGGATTACCCGGTTCAAACATCTGGAGATTTACCAAAATCTCAAAATGATACATTTCGGTTCCCGGTCCAACGGGTGCCGGGGGTAACTCGCTGGCAATCGCAGAAAAATCAAGATGATTCATTGTCTGTTTCAATGTATCGTTGTAAACAATATTACCAGTGCGGTATTGTTCCAAAAGAAAGATCGGTTCTGTTTCTATTAAAATGCCATGAATAAATCCGAAGCTGCCAAAACTTACCACAGCCGCGTTAAACATATCATCATCTTTTATTGCCTCCGCCCCAAGCCAGTTTATAAAATCATCTGATGCCACAGGATTCGACTTTTTTTCAATCCACACATGCCTGTCGGGCCCCACCACTATGTGCAATCCCACAATAGAATCGTGTACCGCGCCTACATTAAATGCCGATCCATGTGTGCCTGTAGAAGTACATCCGGCAATCGTTTGTCCGTTACTGGCGCCGGACGCTTTTAATGATCTTTGGGGGTTAGAATTCTGTTCGAGTTTTTCATCTAAATCAAGTATGCTGATGCCACATTCTGTAAAAAAAAGATTTCCGGCGTTTCCTCCATTTTGTAAATATTGCGGAGCAACAAAAGAATTTTTAAGATTATAAGTAAGCCGGAGCGCCTTAGTGTCCACAAGACCGCCTTCACAAACGGCCACCTCTGAGAATGACCATCCATTGCCCAATGCACGAAGTTGAATATTATTATCAAGGGCGTACTGGATAAGCCATTGAAAGTTTTTGGTCGTATCAAGATATGGATTGGCTGATTGTGAAGAAGGAATACTTAATTTAAAGGAACAATTTTCTTTAAATGTATGTACAAAGTTCTCATGGCCGTTTTGCCAGCTTGTGATGGGTAATAATGAAATGCCATCGGGTAAATTAGTAAGGCTTGTCATTGGAAAATTTTTTAATTATGTCCTAATGAATCGGTAGGCGGGCTGTAAGGAGCGCAACTCCATTCAATTCTTTGCGGCATTACAATACCAAGAGTAAACACTGATATTAATGCAAAGCCCAAATTATTTTTTACCGTCACCTGGTCCAGGTGGTTGAATCTGCTGTCGCATTTTGGATTAATATCTTTGGGCTGTACCAATCCCCATGCATAAGACCAGGTTGTTCTTTGATTTAATGGATTGTTTGCAAATGTATCAGAATCGTATTTGGTAACAATTCGTGTAGTAGTGCAGGAATAGGAGAACACCGCAAGTGCCATCACTAAAATAAGGAATATGTTGCGGGCTTTTTTTGGGGCAATCATATTAAATTATTTTACCAAATCTAATACTTTTAAATAATAGAAAAATATATTTTTTCGGTGTCCGGACGTATTTCAAGTTTTCGCCTGATGGCATAGACTGTGGGCGTTGAGGACATCATCTACGGCGTGCGGGATCAAACCAGGAAGGTTTTTTTTAAAGTATGCGCTATTTACACAATCTTAACGAAAACCTTCTTGGGTTTCCTCATCTGGCAGGCTTCTATCAGCTTTTATTTGTAATTTCATCTTTGATAATTTATTGAGCCTATGGTTGGGCTAAAAATTTATTAACAAGTTTAGATTTTTCTTTTATAGGGAAGTAGAAATTTAAAATTTTATGCTATGGATACTTATTTGATAGAACTTACTAATAGCAGCGCTCACAGGCTATTGCAAGATTTGGAAGACTTGAAAATAATTAAAGTTCTAAAAAAAGAACTGCAAAAAAACAAAGAACCCCATAAAAGCAGTACTGCCCAATTTCGTGGTGCGCTTAAATTGAGCAATGAACAATATCTGAATTTTCAAAAACACGCTAAAGACATACGCAACGAATGGCAGGACAATATTTGATTGATACAAACTCCGTTATTGATTATCTTGATAACAAGCTTCCTGCTAACGGCGCCAATCTATTAGATAAAGAGGAATTGGACATTTCGGTAATCACCAGAATGGAATTATTAGCGTGGCCTAATGCCGAAGAGGAACAAATATCTGTATTGAGCCAGTTCATTAATAGTGTAGTTACCCGGAGCCTTGATGAACCCGTAATTTTAAAACGTATCGAGATAAGAAAAGAATATCGTATCAAATTGCCGGATGCAATAATAGCCGCTACAGCATTGGTATATAATTTGAGTTTGGTAACCCGAAATATTGATGACTTTAAAAACGTCAAAGGTATTAAGCTGATTAATCCATGGGACTTATAACATATAGCACATCGAAGTAAATGAAGGAATAAAGCCGGTATTTTTTATTGGCAAATGAATAATTACTTTGTGCAGATAATACGATAACAGAAAAAGGAAGCTGCCGAAAGTGCAAAAGGGAACAGTTTCGTTGATGAGATAGAGAAATGCGAAGCTATATAGTGCCGTTTTTAAATGTGCCTGTGTAGCAAACAAAGAAATAATTCTGATTCCTATTTTTATTACAATATAACGAAGAAGAGTAAACGTAAATAAGGATAAGGGTTTTATAAAGAAAGCTCTTTTAATAACCGGCACAAGCATTGCTAACTCACAATACCTTTGCTACAAAGGTTGCGCCACAGAACTTCTTACATACTTGAACTAACACAGGGACTGAGGCTTCTCAAAAAAGAAACACCCGCGGAATTTGAGACCCATGTGTTCAAAACTTGCACAACAGAAGTTCTTATATACCTGGGTTAACAGGAGGAGACAAATGAAAAAACTAAAACAAATTAATATTTCCAAATCCTATCTTTTTCTATTCATTGGAGAAAAATAGTACTATGGATAGGCTTACCAGTGTGAATATTAAAAATAATAACTCATTAGGAACATGTAAAAAGCAAAGAAAAATGACATTCAATAAGATTTCGAAATAAAGCAAATATTTATTATTGCGATAAAATAGTCTTAATAAATTACAGATTCCATGAGCCAAACCAGGAATTAAAAAGTAACCGTAAATTTCTTTTGAAAATTGTGTTTTTGCAATCATGTAGTAATATAAGATATCCAGGAAAGTGAAAATCTTAAGACTTATTAAAATATAGTCTAATAGTCTTAAAATCTTATATCTCATCTGATCGTTTGCTTTTATTTATCTGATTGTTTGCTTTTATCCTCTTCCTTGTTGAGCATGCGCTCAATGTCATTTAGATAAGGATTGTTTTGGGACGGACTAAGTCCATCCTTACAAAATAAACCGAGCCTACGGCTATACAAGAGACCAGTTCCATAGGAACGGACGATTTTGTAATCCCGCATAAGGCGGGAGACTTTAGTCCGTTCCAGAATGATGGAGTAAAAATATTGATAATTTTCTTAATTAAATGACATTGAGCGGACTCTTGCGCTAACAAATGAATGGCAGCCATTTTGATAAAAGCGTTTACCAATAGGATTCTGACAGTGAACGAATAAATAAGTGGAATTTTCATTTTCAATATTGATAAAAATTGCTACCCCGCTACAAAATCTAACCGGCACAATTTCAATGCAGCATTCAGGCGGCCTTTTTTTAAATGATCGGTAAGTTGAATCAGCCTCGGATAATATAATGCGTATTCATTTTTGTAAACTGTGGTTAGATTTTCATTTTCGAGGTCGGATAATTTGCCATCAAATGCAGCAGATACAGTAAACAAGTCTAATAGAAAATTACGCTCCTCTGCAGACACTGATTCCAAAGTTTCTAAGAATAAATTCCAGTCATCATATTTGTCTTCCTTTTGCAAATTCAACAATTGCTGAAATCTTATTAATAAGACTATCATATTCGGATGATAATTTCGTGCCATCACTACGGCGTTACCAATAGCGCGTAAACAGCCTGTGCGTGCAAGTGGCGAAAGCTGGCCCAGCATTTTTTCATGCAAAACTTCTTTCGCAATCTGGTTGGCTAAAGCAAATCCAAATAGCCGCAACCTGGCTTCGTGTACGACTCTCTTTATAACTACTCCGTTCCAAAAGCACTCCACCACCAAGGCAAAATATAAGACTGAAACTCCCATGATTGTTTTACCAACAGTAGCTAAAAGAATATTTTTACTGATAAGATTGGTTAAGAATATTTTTGCTTTATATAAAAGACCAAGGATTAGTAAATTCTTTTTTGAAATTCTTTTAAATGGATCTATACCCAGTATCTTAAGTTCAGGATCGGGCAGTTCGAGCGCAGTTCTTGCCAGGATATGCTGAACACTAAAAACCCCGTCTTTTAATAAATCACTTTCTGAGGCATGCATATTAATGACTTCACTTACCTCGTAAACAGCTTTTAACGCTATGAGAAAAAGAAGGTACAGTTCAATGGCAATGCTAACGGCAGTGATTCCCGCGAGCCAGCCATAATGAATAAAAAAAGGCTTTCCGGATAAATATACATCCACCCATATAGTGGGAAATACGCAAACAATGCCCACAATACCCGAAAGCAAAATCCCATTCCTTGTAATATGATTCACTTTTTTAGTGAGCTGGGCGTCGGTAAAATCAAAAACATGATGGCCGGAATCCATGTGCTTAAAAGATTGGAGATAATAGACGCCAAACTTTTCCAGTAGTGAGGGTTTTGCCCCGGGAATTTGAAAATGATTTCGCAATATTTTTATTTATATAAGGATAAACAGAAGCAATTAATTCTTTTACAGTAAACAAACAAAAATGAATGATTCCTGTTTCCGCACCCCAACCGGACTTGATGCCAGCAAGCATTTTTAGACACTAATAACAAATAACTCATCACTTATTACTTCTCACCAATCATCTCCACCAAAGCCTTTACCCACAAAGGGTTTGTATTCAAACAAGGAATCATTGTAAAAGATTCCCCACCGGCATTCATGAATATTTCTTTTCCCCGCATAGCAATCTCTTCCAATGTTTCCAGGCAATCACTAACAAATGCCGGGCATAAAATCAATAAATTCCTGATTCCTTCTTTTGGCATTTCTTCAAGACGGATATCAGTAAAAGGTGTTAGCCACCCCTTTCCTAATCTCGATTGGAAAGAGATGCTGTATTTGTTAGCAGGAATTTTTAAAATTTCTGTAACCAATCTGGTGGTGGTTCTAACCTGGTGCCTGTAGCAATGGGCATGCGCCGGAGAAGCTGTTTCACAACAATTTTCTGTCGCCAAACAATGGCAGCCGGTGATGTCGCTTTTTCGTATATGCCTGCCAGGTACACCATGATAACTAAACAAAATCTGATCATAAGGTTGATTCAAAAAAGGCCTTATATTTTCGGCAAGCGCTTCAAGGTATCCGGGATTGTTATAGAAAGGCGGCACAAATGAAATCTCAAAAGAATATTTATTTTTTTTATAAACTGCTTTAACGTCTTCTACTGCAGTTTCATAACTTGACATTGCATAATGGGGATAAAGCGGTACTACAATTACTTCCTCTATCGAAGGGTTTTCTTTAATTAACTTGTTCAATGCATATTCTGCTGAAGGACTACCGTAACGCATCGCAATCTCCACCGGTTCTTCAATTTCCTCCTGCAGTGCCTGCCTTAATTTTTGGGTGTAAACGATTAAGGGAGAGCCTTCGGAAGTCCATATTTTCTTATAAGCTTCCGCAGACTTTGGGGCACGAAATGGCACAATAATTCCTTTTACCAGCAAAGCTCTCATCAACCAGGATTTATCAATCACCCTTTCGTCCATTAAAAACTCGTCCAGGTATTTTCTTAAATCTTTGACTTCTGTCGATTGTGGAGAACCCAGATTTATTATTAAAATTCCTTTTTTTATATTTGCAGCCATCATTTATATTTATTTACAAATGTAAGCGGTACCAATGAAATTGGCGGATGTTCTATGACAGTTTGGGAAGTTCAAAACAATTATGATAAAAATCATGCCTGTTACTAACCATTGTTCTTTTTTTATAAAAAGTATTAACCGAAATTTGCACATCGATTTTAAATCGAAGGGAATTACGGGCTTTAATGACTAAACGATGACTTTTTAAGTACTTTTAAAAAATATTTTTGTAAGATTCGAATGGATGCTGCAAATACTACATATTATAACTCATTAAACAATTTCTGTATTGTTGGAATTAATTTCAGGAAAAGTGATATGAATGTCCGGGGTAAATTTTCTATTACTCCTGATCAATCTGTCGTATTGTTGAACCAGGCTGCTGCCAACAAAGTTCCCGGATGCCTGGTACTTTCGACCTGCAATCGTACAGAAATTTATGGTTTAAGTCCCGAACCAAAAGTCCTTGTTGAAATGTTTTGTAACAATACAGATTCCACCAGGGAGGATTTTTTAGAACAGAGCTATACCTATAGCGGCATTGGTGCGATAGAGCATTTGTTCAAAGTGGCATCAGGACTGGATTCGCAAATAATAGGCGATTACGAGATTTTATCACAGCTAAAACATTCGGCAAAGGTTGCAAAAGAATGCGGTAGTCTGAACAGCTTTATGGAACGTGCTATTAACTACGCGTTACAGGTTTCGAAAGAAATTAAAACGAAAACCAAATTAAGTTCCGGAACCGTATCCGTTTCTTACGCAGCCATTGAAATAATAAAAGAAAAAATAAAAGTTTTCAGTGATAAAAAAATCCTGCTGGTTGGCACGGGAAAATTTGGAAATCACATAGCCCAAAATCTTGAAGATTATTTACCCGGGGCTGTTATATCTTTTGCAAACAGAACCAACGAAAAGTCTCTGCAATTGGCAAGGCAATATGGCGCTGAGTTTATTTCTTACGAGAATTTGCCTTCTGCCGCAAACGAAGCGGATGTTATTATTGTAAGTTCTGCTGCCAAAAATTATACAATAACACCTTCTTTTTTTAATTCCGGAAAACCGCATCTGATACTGGATCTTTCTGTCCCACAAAATGTAGATCCTGCCGTTAAAAATATAAGCGGAATTACTCTTTTAAATGTAGACGAAGTATCCCATATACTTGATAAAACGATTGCCGACAGACAGGCAGAGGTTCCAAAAGCCCTGGACATTATACATGAAACGCTGGCTAGTCTTGAGGATTGGCATCGTCAACAATTTAATAATCCATTATTGCGAATCGTAAAGTCCCAGCTTTTTCAAATAAGTGAAATGTATTTCAGTGAGAATAATGATGACGAAAAAATTCACAAGGTAGTTTCCGCTCTTGCCATACGACTAAAAGAAAAAGATAATAAAGGTTGTCAGGCCCTGCTCGCTTTAAATAGCTACCTTCAAATGAATTATGAAAAAGCTAGTTAAGATAGGCACAAGAGAAAGTGAATTAGCAACATGGCAGGCGTCGCACGTTAAAAACCTCCTTAAAGATAATGGCGTAGATTCCCAATTGATTTTCATCAAGAGTGAAGGTGATATCAATACAGTGACACCACTTTATGAATTAGGTGTCCAGGGAATATTTACAAAGACCCTCGATGCAGCCTTATTAGGTAAACGAATTGATATTGCTGTTCATTCCATGAAAGATGTACCTACACAACCCGCAAAAGGAATCAGGCAGGCAGCGGTTTTGAAGCGGGCATCTTTTAAAGATATCCTTGTTTTTAAAGGAGAAAGAAAATATGTTGAATCTGAATTGCATTCAGCCTTTTGCGTTACGCCGTCTGCCTTTCGCATTGCTACCAGCAGTATCCGCCGCAAAGCGCAATGGCTTCATCGCTATCCAAATCATGCTATTGAAAGTTTACGTGGCAATGTAAATACCCGTTTGAGAAAATTACAAGAGAACAATTGGAATGGCGTCATCTTTGCTGCAGCTGGTCTCGAACGAATTAATTTAAGACCCGAAAATTCAATTGATCTTGATTGGATGTTGCCGGCACCGGCGCAGGGAGCCATCACAATTTCATGTAGAAATGATGATGATTTCTCTTTTAATGCCAGCCAACTGCTCAATGATGAAGCAACTTTTATTTGTACAAAAATTGAAAGAGATTTTTTACGCGCGTTGCAGGGCGGATGCTCAACGCCGATAAGCGCACTGGCAATAATTAAGGGGGATACAATTATTTTTAAAGGAAATATTTGTAGTGTCGATGGAAAGAAAATATATGAAATCCAAAAGGAGGTTTCAAAAGTAAACGGGAATGATTTGGGGGAAATTGCTGCTAAAGAATTATTAGAAAACGAAGAAGTAAAAGACATACTTTACGAAATACGCAATGGAAAATAAAATACAAATATTAAGCACAAAAGCGATAGGCACTGAACTTGCCCGCATCGCAAGCGAGCATCATATTTGTATTGATGAAATATCTTTTATTAAAACAGAAGAAGTAGTTTCAGAGGAACTTAAAAAAAGAATAGCAGCATTAGCCCAACAAAATATCACCGCAGTTTTTACTAGTGCCAATGCCGTTAATGCGGTTAAAAAATTACTTCCGGGAAAACCATCATGGAAAATATTTTGCATTGGTTATCAAACAAAACAATCTGCCTCAGATATTTTTGACGAAAAGAACATTGTTGGCATTGCAGATAACGGAGAAGAATTAGGAGAAGAAATCATAAAACAATCTTCTGTAAAAAAAACTATTTTTTTTTGTGGCAATCAACGACGAGAAACGCTACCTGAAAAATTGAAGAAGAATGGAATTGAATTGGAAGAAATAGTGGTTTATAAAACGATTGAGAAACCACAAATTATTTCAAAGCATTATGATGGTATATTATTTTTTAGTCCAAGTGGCGTACGAAGTTTTTTTTCTGTTAATAAGATTAAGGAACCGGTTCAACTTTTTGCAATTGGCACCACTACAGCAAAAGAAATAAAAACATATTCGCAACTTCCTGTAATAACACCGAAGCATCCGCACAAAGAAGAATTGGTTCAATTGGTGATAAAACATTTCAGCACAATTAAAAGTTTTTAAATGCAGCCATTAAAAAATGACTTATTACTACGGGCATTAAGACAGGAAAAGGTAGAACGGCCGCCAGTTTGGATGATGCGCCAGGCAGGAAGGTACTTACCGGATTATATAAAGCTGAGAGAAAAATATGATTTTTTTACCCGCGTCCAAACCCCCGAACTCGCAGCAGAAATTACTTTACAACCGGTAGAACAGATAGGCATAGACGCAGCAATTATTTTTTCAGACATCCTGGTAATTCCACAGGCAATGGGAATGGAAGTTTTAATGGAAGAAGGCAAAGGACCGTTATTGCCAAATGTGATTAAAACACTAAATGACATTAATTCTTTGTTTACTGATGGCGTTGAGGAAAAATTAGATTATGTTATTAAAGCCATATCACTTACAAAACAAGAATTGAATGGTCGTATTCCGTTGATTGGATTTGCGGGTGCGCCCTTTACAATCTTGTGTTATATGATAGAAGGCAAAGGAAGCAAAACCTGGGAAAAGGCAAAACAGTTTTGTTTTACTCAACCTGACTTAGCGCATCAGTTGTTACAAAAAATTACCAACGCTACCATCAATTATTTAAAAGCACAGGCAAAAGCCGGCGCGGATGTATTGCAGGTTTTTGATAGCTGGAGTGGCTGTTTAAGCCCGGGAGATTTCAAACTTTTTGCGCAACCTTATTTAATACAAATTGCTGACGCGTTGAAAGAAAATGCGCCGGTAATTTTATTTCCAAAAGGAAGCTGGTATGCATTAAAAGAATTGAGTGACAGCAACGCTTCCGGCCTTGGAATTGATTGGTGTATCTCACCGATGGTGGCCAGGGAAATGACCGGTAATAAAATAACCTTGCAGGGAAATTTTGATCCGGCTAAATTATTATTGCCCATTCCGGAAATTAAGAAAGCGGTAAAGGAAATGATTGATGGGTTTGGGGTAAAGGGTTACATTGCTAATTTAGGTCATGGAATCACTCCAAATATTCCGGTTGATAATGCAAAGGCATTTGTAGAAGCGGTGAAGGAATATGAATCGTGAGTGGTGAGTAATGCCAATTTCATTTTCGGCAATACAAAGGCAAATGAAAAATTCACACTTAAGGAAATGTGATTTTATAAAATATTTTTAAATGAGTATTAAAGAGGAATGGATTGAATATATTGATGAACTTCAAAATCTCATTTGTCTTGAATTAGAATCTTGTGATGGGAAAGCAAAATTTATAGAAGATAAATGGGAAAGAAGTGAAGGTGGAGGCGGCAAAACAAGAGTGATTGCCGATGGAAACGTTTTTGAAAAAGGAGGGGTAAACACTTCAATCGTTTTTGGAACCGTGTCTGATTCGATGAAATCACAACTAAAAATTGATGGCGCCAGGTGGTTTGCATGTGGTCTAAGTTTGGTATTACATCCATTAAATCCTTTTGTACCGACTGTTCATTGTAATTATCGCATGTTCGAATTATACAACGAAAATGATGAGGTAGCAGATCGTTGGTTTGGCGGCGGCACTGATCTTACGCCCTATTATTTATTTGAAGAAGATGCAAAACATTTTCATCAGACTTATAAAAATGTTTGTGATGAATTTGACTCATCTTTTTATCAAACATTTAAAAAAGATTGTGATAATTATTTTGTGAACACGCATAGAAATAATGAACGAAGAGGCATTGGTGGAATTTTTTATGATAATCAACGCCCAACCGAAAACCATGATGTGAATTCCTGGATAAATTTTGGAAAAGCCTGTGGTAACGCATTTATCCCTTCCTATCTTCCTATAGTAGAAAAACGTAAAAATTGTTCGTTTACTGCTGAACACAAACATTGGCAGGAAATAAGAAGAGGAAGATATGTTGAGTTTAATTTAATCCACGATCGGGGCACGTTATTCGGATTAAAAACAAATGGAAGAACAGAAAGTATTTTAATGAGCCTGCCACCAACGGTAAGATTTGAATATGACTATCAGCCAAAGCCCGGGAGTGAAGAAGATAAATTGGTTCAGGTTTGTTTGCAACCGAAAGAATGGACAGATGTCTGACTTATGATTTGGAGATGTCTGATTTATGATTTTGTGATTTATGATTTACCTTACCAATCAAAAGTTTTATGAATAGACAAGAACTACAAAAAAGAACAAAAAAGTTTCACGTAGATGTAATAAAACTTTGCAGTGACTTTCCAAAAAATGCTGCGGGATTTGAAACTGCAAAGCAATTGATCAGATCAGCCGGATCAGTCGGCGCAAATTATCGAGCGTCTGCAAGAGCAAAATCGAATGCAGATTTTATTTATAAAATTGAAATTGTTTTGGAGGAGGCTGACGAAAGCCACTATTGGCTGGAAGTAATAAAAGACGCGGAAATAAAAGTTGGGAACTGAGGTTGACCGGTTAATCGATGAAGCCAATCAACTTACTGCAATTTTTTCAGCAACCGATAAAACCGCAAAGACAAATAAAAACAGAAAATAAATTTGAGGTCAGATATCACACATCACACATAACATTACACATCATACATCAAACATCACACATCATACATTATATGTATTTACAAAACCGAT
>Ga0134126_10003080_pt1 | contig 20895 bp, 16 predicted proteins | sample KB31752_FD_96881 | JGI IMG/M metagenome (GOLD analysis project Ga0134126, IMG submission 96881) | Terrestrial soil microbial communities with excess Nitrogen fertilizer from Kellogg Biological Station, Michigan, USA - KB3-175-2 | ecosystem: Environmental > Terrestrial > Soil > Unclassified ... | reverse complement strand
TTAACTCCCGACTCCTCCACCAGAGCCATCAGTCGATTTTGCATGACCTTCCCCTTCCCTTATCGTTGACGTTGGTTTGTTCTCATTCGGAGTCCGCCGGCTGCGCGCCAGAGATTGCTCCTCGCGCCAGCGGGCCACGGCTCCATGATCGCCACTCAGCAATACGTCAGGCACCGCCATGCCGCGGAAGACGCGGGGGCGCGTGTACTGCGGATACTCCAGCCGGCCCGGATCATTGTGCGATTCTTCCACCAGGCTTTCCGGATCGCCCAACACGCCCGGCACATAACGCACCACGGTATCGATCATCACCATCGCCGGCACTTCGCCGCCATTGCAAACAAAGTCGCCGATCGATACCTCGCGGGGCCGCAAACCCAGACGGATGCGTTCGTCAAAGCCCTCATAGCGGCCACACAAAAGCAGCAAACGCTGATGCTGTGCCAGTTCCTTAACCAGTGGCTGCGTCAGCCGTTCGCCGGTCGGCGTCAACATGACCAGCAAACCCGGCTCGGCCGCTTGCTCGCGGATCGCTTCGACGGCCGCGAATATCGGATCGGGCATGAGGACCATGCCAGGACCACCCCCAAAGGGACGATCATCGACACTATGATGCTTACCTTGCGCCCAATCGCGGATATTCCACAGATGAATCTCGACCAGCGCATTCTGAATCGCCAGCTTCAACAGGCTCTGCGTCAGATAGCCGTGAAAAATCTCCGGAAACAAGCTCAGCACATCAAAGCGCATGGTGTTCAGGCGGTCGGAGCGGCCGGCGTCGCGTTGGTGGCGGCCTGCTGCGACTTCTTGCGATATTTCTTGATCAGAATGGCCACGTTTTCCGACGGCAACGCGCCGACGCCGGTCCAGTAATCGACGCGATCGAGCTTGAGCCGAACGCGCTCATCGGTGTTCTTGATCATCGGATCGTAGGAGCCAAGCTCCTCAATGATCCGGCCATCGCGCGGCTGCCGCGAATCGATGGCCACGATGCGAAAATAGGGGCGATGTTTGCGCCCCAACAGCTTCATGCGAATACGAACAGCCACGGCAAATCTCCAAGTGTTCAGTGTTCAGTGTTCAGTGTTCAGTTTAGAAGTCAGCATCCCATCTTACTGAAAACTGAAAACTGAACACTGAACACTATCTCTTCTTTCGTTTGTTCTTACGTTCTTTTGCGCGTTCCTTGGGACTCTTCCGATGTCCGGTGTCACCTTTTTTATTAACTAGCTTGGCTCCTGGCTGGAAAGCGCCCATTTTCCCCATGCCGGTCACCATTTTGATGCGCTCCCAGATGCTCATGGTCGCCATCTTGCGCATGAGGTCGCGCACCGTCTCGAACTGCGTGAGAAACTGCTTAATCTCATGCGGTTCGATGCCGCTGCCGGCCGCGATGCGCCGGCGGCGGTTGATGTCGATAACATCCGGATTACGGCGTTCCTCCTTCGTCATGGAGTCGATCATGCCCTGAATGCGTTTGAGAGCCGTTTCCGGGTCTTCGCCTTCCGGAATCATCTCGCTCATGCCGGGCATGCTGCCGAGCAAGTCTTTCATCGGCCCCATTTTCTGGAGCTGGGCAAACTGCTTGCGGAAGTCGTCGAGCGTGAAGTCGCCCTTTTCGAGCTTTTTCTGCTGCTCCTGCCGCTCCTCTTCCGACAGCTTGGACTGAACATCGGCGACCTTGCTGATGAGCGACATAATGTCGCCCTGGCCGAGAATGCGTTGGGCCATGCCCTCCGGCCGAAACTCTTCCAACCGATCGAGCTTCTCGCCGACGCCGATGAACTTGATCGGTACCTGAGCGACGGACTTGATCGACAACGCGGCACCGCCGCGCGCGTCGCCGTCCATCTTCGTCAGGATGACGCCGTTGAGATCGAGCGCCTCGTTGAACGCCTTGGCACTGTTGACCGCATCCTGGCCGGTCATGGCGTCGCAAACGAGATATACCTGATCCGGCCGGCACTGGCGATCGATTTGCCGCAGTTCATCCATCGGCATTTCGTCGATGTGCAGCCGGCCGGCGGTATCGAGAATGACGGTGTCGAGGAGGTTCTTCTTGGCGTGGGCGATGGCGTTGCGGCAAACATCGACGGGATTGGCGGGACTTTCGCTGTAGACCGGAACGCTAATCTGCTCGCCGAGAACCTTCAGCTGATCGACGGCAGCGGGACGCTGCAAGTCGGCGGCGACGAGCATCGGCTTGCGGCCGCGTTCGCGCAGCGTCAGCGCCAGCTTGCCGGCCGTGGTCGTTTTGCCTTGACCTTGCAGACCGCACAACATGAGGACGGTCGGCCGATCTTTGGCGAAGTGGAACCCCGTATCGACCGGCCCCATAAGGCCGACCAGTTCGTCGTAGACGATCTTAAAGATTTGTTCGCTGGGATCGAGGGTGCGCAGCACTTCCTGACCGACGGAACGCTGCGTGACGCGCTCGATGAAATCGTTGGCGACGGTATAGTTTACGTCGGCGTCGAGGAGAGCTTTGCGTACTTCCTGCATGGCCTCACGGATGTTGGCTTCCGTGATGCGTCCGCGGCCGCGCAGCTTCTTGAGAGCTTCGCTAAGATTGCGTTGAATGCCTTCAAACATAGTTTCACCCCTCCCCTGCCTCGTGCCGGAGGGGAGCCAACGAGCCGCCCAGGCGCAGGCGCGCTCCGAAACGCGGTAAACCGCAAATTATAAGACAAAACGACGATTGTTGCAACGGCGCACGCCGCGCAATTCGTCTGGCGAAATCGGACAGCCCGCGTCCCTGTTCTCGTCGCCGTCGATGTGATTCCAGCACCCGTCGGCCAAAGGTGGTTTTTTCGTGGACTATTTCATTGCCGGCGCTCTCGGCTCATGCTACGCTGCCTCTACTTTCGCCTGCTGTATTTCCCGCCTGTTCTCGATCACGAAAGGATCGGTCATGTCACGCTGGTTCGCCGCTGTTGCTTTCCTGCTATTAGGTACGCCGATTTCATGGAGCGCCGACAATTACAAACTCGGGACCGACTCGCAAGAACAGGCGGATGTGCCTCACGGCAAGGTGACGAAACATTCCTGGACCAGCACGATCTTCCCCGGCACGGTGCGCGACTACTGGATTTACGTTCCGGCGCAGTACGATGCGAAAAGTCCCGCGTGTGTCATGGTGTTTCAGGATGGCGGCGGTTACGTCAATCCCAAGGGGCAGTTCCGCACGCCGATCGTTTTTGACAATCTCATTCACAAGAAGGAAATGCCGGTAACAATCGGCATCTTCATCAATCCGGGCACGGTCCCCGCGAGCGACAAGAATAAAGCCGCCCGCAGCAATCGCAGTTTCGAGTACGACACGCTCTCGAATCAGTACGCGAGCTTTTTGGAGAAGGAGATTTTGCCGGAGGTGGCGAAGAACTACAACTTGCGCAAAGACGCGGCCGGCCGAGCGATTGGCGGCATTAGTTCCGGCGGCATCTGCGCCTTCACGGTCGCCTGGGAACGGCCGGATCTCTTCAGCAAGGTGCTGAGTCATGTCGGCAGTTTCACCAACATTCGCGGCGGCCATGTTTATCCGTCGTTGATCCGCAAGACGGAACCGAAACCGATCCGCGTCTTCCTGCAAGACGGTTCCGGCGATTTGAACAATCTGCACGGCAATTGGCCGTTGGCCAACCAGCAAATGGCGTCGGCGCTCCAGTTCGCCAAGTACGATTATCGCTTTGAATACGGTGACGGCGGACACAACGGTAAGCACGGCGGCGCGATCCTGCCGGAGTCGCTGCGCTGGCTGTGGCGCGCGGAGAAGAACACGGACAAGTAGAACGCCTGTTCAAGAGTCTTATGAGAGGGTTATTATTCATTATGCGAAGATTCCTTCCGTTTATCATCTTGGCGGCGGTCGTTTCTCCGGCCGGCGCTCAGGATATGCCGTTGACGATGGTTTTGCTGCCCGGCGAAAACTGGCGATCCGTTCCCGGCGATTTGCCGTTTGTGCATAGCCTGGCAAGCGGCCCAAACGGGGAAGTTTATGTCGCCCATCATGAAGGACGGCAGATCGACCGCATCGACCGTGATGGCAAACTGCACGCTTTCGCTCGTCCCAGTTCCGCTGTTATGGGCATGGCGTTCGCCCCAGACGGACGGCTGTATGCTTGTCAGACCGGCAAAAATCGCATCATCGCCTTGGATGCCAAAGGGAAAGAGAGCGTCCTTATCGAAGACCTGCCAGCCTTCTACTTGGCCGTGACAAGGGATGGCTGGATTTATGCCACCTCGCCCAGCGAAAACGCCATCTATCGCATAGGCAAGGACGGCAAAAAAAAGTGTGTGGAACAGCACATGCCTACAGCCTTGGGGATAACGCTATGGGTCGATCAGGGAACGCTCGTCGCCGGCGACATGGAGGGACGGCACTTGACCGCATTTCGCATCGACAAGGACGGCAATCTCGGCGCCCGTGAGAAATACTACACGCTGCGACGGCGGACAGGAGAAGACGGTTTGGTAGCGGCCATGACCTTGGACAGCGCTCGGCGATTGTATGCGGCCACGCGACTGGGCGTGCAAGTGTTCGATCCTACCGGACGTATGTGCGGCGTATTGCTGCGCCCGGAACCAGCCCCGGTCATCTCCTTGGCGTTCGGCGGCGCGGACATGGATCGCCTTTACATCGTTTGCGGCGGCAAACTGTATGTCCGCAAGACGAAGGCGAAGGGCGTCACGCTTGCGCCGGCCAAATCTCAGTAGCGGAACTGAAGGCCGAAGTTGACCCCCTGCGCCCAGAAATCGGTGTCCTTGAAGGTGAAGTTGGGGCGCGGAGGGCCGGTCATGGAACCGTTGCCGACCAAGGCGTTGAACTCGGTGGGGTTGAGGTTGCGATCGATCTGATCGCCGACGCGGAAGACACTGCTCCAGTAGAGGAACGTGTAGCCGAACGTCAGCCGAATGTGCCGAGTGAGAGCGTAGCCGAGGTTGACGCCGATCTCCGGCACCACGGCGAACTTGGATTGTCCGTAGGAACCGATGTTCGACGGCAGAGCCAGCTGGCCGGCGTCGATCCGGCCGCTTTGTCCGCCCGAGGTTGCATAGGACGACCAACCATTGATGTTGGTTCGTTCGACCGAAGTACCCAGGGAGAGCTTGCCGAGAATGTCCACGAAGAATCGGCCGCGGCTCCAAATCACATCCGTGCCAATCTGACCGCCGTAAAACTGGTTGCTCGTGTGGAAGTGGTCGGCGACCGTGGTCCACAGGGCCGGGCCGTTCGCTCCCGATGAGCCGAAGGTGTCCACTTCCTTCATGCGCAGCGAATCACTCAGGTTCAGAAAGCGAAAGCCACCCAGCAAACTCACCTGATAGGAAGGACCACGGCACAACATGCCGCGCAGGTTGGTGTCGCCGCCCCACAGGTGGCTCGACGCGGCACCGATGATGCTGCCGGATTGCTGGCCGGGGAACGCCACCGGGAAGGCTGCTTCCCGATGGCTGTTGACGTTGTAGTAAGGCCGGGCCAGGAGCGGTATCCCTTGAGAAATGTCGCCGAAGTCAACGGATTGGCTGCCCAGAAAGAAGAACGTGCCATCCATACCGAAGGTTTGATCGCGTGTGAACCAGTAACCGCCGCGGAAGCGTCCGCCGGAGCGAACCTCATCGTTGATGTTGCCGCCAAAAAGGACTTGCGTTCCGGGTTGGCCCAGCGCGCCCGGCATGGCGTCGGTAGGCGATCCGGTTGTTGCGAGGGCAGGCAGTCGATCGCCCTTGGTCCACCACAACAGATAATCCGCGCTCAGCCAAAAGCGGGTAGCGAAGCCATCGATGTCCGTATCGAACCACGGCTGAGGTGGTGGCGGCGGAGACGACGGCGGTGGCGGATCGTTAAAGGGAACCGCGACGGGGACCGGCTGGGTGGGCAGTCCCTCGGCAGGACGAACTATTTGCTTGTCGCCTCCAGGAGGCGCGGAGGAGTTGCCTGTCTGGGCGAAGGCCGCCCCTGATCTAGCCAGGAGGACGATCACGCAACCGAGCAAGACGTGCCTCATGCGCGGACTCTCCTCGTTTCTCCGTCCTGCGATGGTCCAGGGGCGCATCGCCATCGCGCGGATGGTCCCGAAAACGGGTTCGTATCCGAGCGCGGGAAAAAAGTCGAGGCCAGTCCGCCGCTGTCAGCTGGGCTAAATGCACTACCGTTTACGTATCGCGGCCCGAAACGTAAACGGTAGTGGGGCTAAACGAATTGCTGGTGAACTGCCCTGGACATCGTCTCCGCCGTCATGGTATGCGGCCTGCCAACCAACTTCGAGGCTCTGTCAGGACGGTAATGCAGCGAACCATGTTCCACCCGCGAACTGGCGGCCGAGGTACTCTCGGACTGCTGGCGCTCATCCTGCTTGTCGGGTCGGCGCAAGCCGCCCCTTCTCCCTATCTGCCGCGCTATTACCTCGACATCCAACTCGACACCGCGCAGCACACCGCCGTCGTCCACCAGCGCATCGCCTGGACCAATCGCCATCAGCGACAGGCGACCGAGGTGGTCTTGAACGCTCACAGCCATTACCAGTTGCCGGACAAGGATGTGGGCATGACGGCCAAGATTTTCGAGATCTTGCGTATGATGCCCAGCGAATCGCTGGATTTTGAGGGACACGCCCTGAGTGTTCGCAAAGTACGTCTGATGAGCCTAGAGTGGGCGGAAGACACGGAGGAGTTGGGGCAGCCGCGCAAGGTGAAGTATCAGCCCGGCACCGAGACGATCCTGCCACCGCCGCGAACACTGAGGCCGCTCAATCAGGATTTGTCGTTTCACTATCAAGAGGGCAACGATTCGGCCTTGGTTGTGCCGCTGCCTCGGCCCGTGCGACAGGGCGAAACCATCACGCTCGACCTCGAATTCGTCCTGAAACTGCCCAACACGCAGGGCCGATGGGGATACTGGCAAGGCATCACCTTCCTGACCAACTGGCTGCCCGTCCTCGCTTTCTACGATGACAAGGGCTGGCAGCCGACGCCGTATGTCTGCTGGCATCAGCCGTTCTACAACGAGGCCGGATTTTTCACGGTGCGTCTGACGACGGGCGTGGAGCAGCATATCGCTTGCACGGCTCCGGTGCTGGCGGAGCGTGACCTCGGCAACGGTTGGCGTCAGGTGGATTTTGCTCCGTGCTGCGTGCGCGATTTCGCCATCGTGTGCAGCGCCCGCTTCCGCGAGTTCACCGGGCAATGTGGCGACATCAAGATACGCTGCCTCGCCGCTCCCGAAAACGAGCATTACGCGCGTTTCATGGTCGAGAGCGCCAAGGAGGCTCTGACCGTCTACGCGCGCTGGTTCGGCCCCTATCCGTATCCGCAATTCACCATCGTCGAATCGTATTTCGGCTGGAACAGCAACGAATGCGCCGGTCTCATCATGATCGACTCGCGCATCTTCGGCATGCCGCACTTGGCCAAGGCGTTCATCGATTACCTCGTCGCTCAGGCAACCTGTCATCAGTGGTGGTACAACGTCGTCGGCACGCACGGTTACAGTGAAACTTGGATGGACGAAGGATTGGCCACCTACTTCGCCTACCGTCTCATGAAGGTCAAGTATGGTCCCCAGGAAAACCTCGTCAACTACCCCAAGGGTCTGAAATGGCTGCCGAACGTGCGTCGCAGCGATTATCGCTATTTCAACCTGTACGGCACGCTCGCCCGCGGTGAAGCGCAACCTACCGTACAGGACATCCCCAAGTATGGCCACATTGTCGATCTGTATAGCATGTGTTACGAGCGCGGCAGCAAGGTCGTCGGCATGATCGAACACGAGTTGGGCGAGCAGGTTTTTTTCGATTTCATGCGCTTCGTCTATCGCCGTCATGCGTTCGGCATTCTGCGCGTAGCGGACTTCCAGCGCGACCTGGAGGAGTTCACGCACAAGTCCTGGCAGACATTCTTTCAGCACTGGGTCTACGGCGCCGGTATGTCGGACTGGTGCGTCGAGAAAGTCACCGTGCAGCCGCTCAAGAGTTGGCGGGCGCACCGTCCGCCTCCCATCTACCGCAGCGGCAGCGCGATGGTGCGCAGCTGGTTCCGTCCCAAGACACCCTGTAAGGTCACGGTTATCCTGCATCAAAAAGCGGAGTACACCGATCCCACCGTCGTCGGCTTCTGTCTCGACGGCGGCGAGAGCTTTCAGATCCGCGTTCCGGTGATTCCCGAAGCCGGGATGATCGAGACGACGGATCCGCCCGGCTACATGGAGACGCTGGACAACAATCGCGTCAAGGTCGAGGTGGAATTGCCATCGTGGCCGACGCAGATCGCCGTCGATCCCGACCAGATTCTCGTGGATAGCAATCCAGTGAACAATTACTGGAAAACGCGTTTTCGCTTCCGCGCCACGCCGGTGTATACGTTCCTCAATGAGACCGATCTGACCAATGACTACGATCGCTGGAACTTGATCTTCGGTCCGTGGATCTTCGCGCCAACCTATGATAATCCGTGGTTCACCCGTTCGACGCGTTTCGGCGTGCGGGCCGGCGGCTACCGGACGGCCGCTTTCGATGGGGGTGCCTATGCCGCCTACCGCACGGATTACCGCGATTTCGTGGCCGGCGTCGATGCCGTCTTCGATCATTGGCCGTGGCCGCACACCGAGGCCGGTTTCGTTTTCGAGCATCGCCTCGCCGGAACGCTCGACGGTGAGAGTCAGGCCAACCGCGGCGTCGTTTATGGCCGCTACGTCATCGATTACGGCGACAGTTTGTATCTGCCGCCCTTTCAGTACGTCGAGTCATTCGCCACCATTCAGGACGACTTGCTGCCGTTCGCCCGCGAGAGCGTGGTGGGGGCAGACCGCTTCAAGCATCAGGGCATGGGCGGTGTGCATTATCACATCAATTACCTGACGCCGTACTGGAACCCGGAAGGAGGGTTTTCCGCGGACCTGAGTTATGCCGCCGGTCTGGTGCTGCCGGGCGTGAACAACAATAGTACGGAGCCGAACCGTATTTTCGGCATCGACGGCTCGCACCAGCTTCTGGGCCAGGCGACGTATGTACAAGCGGTGCCGGACGGTCTCGGTTGGTTTTCGAGTACGGTGCTGGCGTTCCGTCTCTACGGGGCGTTTGGACTGCCGAACAATGTGCAGTATTTCGCCCTGGGTGGCAGCGAGTTGTTCCGCGGTTTCGATCTGGCTCAGCGTCAGGGCAATTCGCTTTGGGTTGGCAGTGTGGAATGGCGTGTGCCGGTACTTCGCAATCTGAACTGGGCTTTCTTCGATCGCGCCCTGAGCTTACGGGGCATTTACGCGGCGGCCTTTTGCGATGTGGGCGATGTGATGCTGCGCGGCCAATCGATCGGCGGCGTCTCCGAGGCGGTCGGGGCGGGCTTGCGTCTCGATCTCTCCTGGTTCACGTTCGTCGAGCGTACCATTCTCCGTGTTGACGCGGCCAAGACCGTCAACAGTCAGGCTCCCATGCAAATCTGGACCGGCATCGAGCATCCCTTCTAAAGACGAGTGGATAAGCCCCACCGGTCTGCGGCACAAACAAGGGTTTGAGTGTCCCTTGCTTGCGCCGCGGGCTGGTCGTCAAGAAAGCCATATCGCTTCGGGCTTGCCACCATCGGGAGGCCACATGATTGCCAACTCGAAAATCAGCAAATCAAATCGGCGACGAGAAGGGCATTTTTCTTTGCGATTGGTCACATTTACGGTATGGTGATGTATCCGCCCAACCGCATTGGGAGAGAGGCGCAACCCTCCTGCCTGATTCCCACCATCTACCGTCGAGCGAACGTATGAAAGCATTCCTTACCCTATGCTTCGCCATTCTTTTGCCTGGCTCCCTCGTCGCCGCCGAGTCGGTGGATTACGTCCGCGACATCCAACCAATCCTGGCCAAGCACTGCACGTCTTGCCACGGAGCGAAGAAACAGCGATCCAGTCTGCGTCTCGACACCGTCCGCGCCGCCCACATTGGCGGCGATTCCGGCCCGGCCCTCGTGCCCGGCAAGAGCAGCGAAAGCCGGCTCATTCAGGCCGTTATCGGTGCCAAGAACGTAGTCGCCATGCCGCCCAAGAGACCGCGCCTGAGCGCCGGCGATGTCGCTTTGTTGCAAGCGTGGATCGATGGCGGCGCGGCCATCCCGGTCGGTGAAATCGCGGCGCAAGCCGAGCGGCGGCCGAGCAAACATTGGGCTTTCCAGCCGGTGACGCGACCGGCGGAGCCGGCCGTCAAGAACGCGAAGTGGTGCCGCAATCCCATCGATCGCTTCATCCTTGCCCGGTTGGAGAAAGAGGGCATCGCGCCCGCGCCGGAGGCGGATCGCGCCACACTGCTGCGCCGCGTATCCCTGGACCTCATCGGTCTACCGCCCTCGCCGAAAGAGATCGACGATTTCCTGACCGACAAACACCCCGATGCTTATGAGCGCCTCGTCGATCGTCTGCTCGCCAGCCCGCACTACGGCGAGCGCTGGGGCCGGCACTGGCTCGATCTGGCACGCTACGCCGACTCCAACGGCTACAGCATCGATGCCCCGCGTTCCATGTGGAAATACCGCGATTGGGTTCTCGATGCCTTCAACAAGGACATGCCGTTCGATCGCTTCGTCATCGAGCAGCTGGCCGGCGATCTTCTGCCCCATGCGACCCTCGAACAGCGCATCGCCACGGGCTTTCATCGCAACACGCAGATCAACGAGGAAGGCGGCATCGACCTCGAACAATTCCGCGTCGAGGCGATCGTCGATCGCACCAACACGACCGGCACCGTGTTCCTCGGTCTAACCGTCGGTTGCTGTCAGTGTCACGATCACAAGTTCGATCCGCTGGCGCAGCGCGAGTATTACCAGTTATTCGCCTTCTTCAATAGCTGCGACGAGCCGAAACTGGAGTTGCCGACGCCGGAGCAACTTCGCCAACGCCGCGAGGTCGGCAGTCGCATCGCCGCATTAGAGAAGCAACTGAAGACGCTGGACACCGCCACGCCGGAGCGCGTAGCGGCGTGGGAAGGCAGCTTGACGCCCGAAGCGCGGGCGATGCTGCCCGCCAAGGTGCAGACGATTCTTGCCATCGCGCCCAATGGGCGCAGTTTCCGGCAAGAACAGGCCGTCATCACGGCGTATCGTAACAGCGAGCAGGTGCGGCACGTCGTCGGCGGTCTGGGCCAGCCGTTCAACTATCTCGCCGCCGCGCACGTTCAGGCACTGACGGCACGCCAGAACCTGGTAAAACAGATCGCTAAAGTTCGTAAAGGAATGCCAGTCATTCCAACGACACTCGTGCTGAAAGAACGCTCGACGCCGCGCGCCACGTACATTCATCTGGGCGGCGACTTCTTGCGCAAAGGGGCAACCGTGACGCCGGATGTGCCGCGCGTGCTGCCGCCGCTGGCGAAGAAGGAACGCCCTACCCGGCTCGATCTGGCTCACTGGCTCGTTGATCGGCAAAACCCGCTGACGCCGCGCGTGACGATGAATCGCTTCTGGCAGCAGTATTTCGGTGCCGGTCTCGTCGAGACGGAGAACGATTTCGGCACGCAGGGGACGCCACCATCGCATCCGCAATTACTCGATTGGCTGGCGAGTGAGTTCATGGCCCCCTCACCCGAACCCTCTCCCCCTTTAGGGGGAGAGGGCAGGGTGAGGGGGTGGAGTATGAAAGCGCTCCACCGGCTCATCGCTACTTCGGCCACGTATCGGCAGTCGTCGCGGCATCGCCCGGAGCTGGCGACGCTCGACGCTCGCAATCGCCTGCTGGCGCGACAAAATCGACTGCGGCTCGACGCCGAGGTGGTGCGCGATGTGGCTCTGGCGTCGAGTGGATTGCTGACGCGCACGGTCGGCGGTCCCAGCGTCTATCCACCGCAACCCAAGGGCGTGTACGCCTTCACGCAGGTGCCGCGCAATTGGGAGGCAAGCAGCGGTGCCGACCGTTATCGTCGCGGTTTGTATACCTGGTTCTGGCGTTCGGCCCCGCATCCGGATCTTACCGTCTTCGATGCACCCGAAGCGTTGTCCACCTGCACGCGGCGCAATCGCTCCAATACCCCTCTGCAAGCTCTCACATTGCTCAACGATCAGGGTTTTTACGAATTCGCGCAGGCATTGGCGGGACGGATTCTCCGCCAGAGCAAGGACGGCGAGCGTATCGGCTATGCGTTTCGCCTGTGTCTGGGCCGGCAGCCTAGCCCGCGCGAACGGCAAACACTCGAACGCTTGCTCGCGCGGCAGCATGACACCGAACCGCTCGCCGCCTGGACAAGCATCGCTCGCGTCCTGCTCAATCTTGATGAGTTCATCACGCGGGAATAGTCACGTTGGTCGCCGAAGTAAATAAAGAAGTCTTTCCCGTAGAGGCAGTCTTGAGCGAACATCATCATCATCACCATCATCACGACCACGAACACACCGAACCGCCTTCCGATCTGGTGTTGCGCGTCAAGTCGCTGGAATCGCTGCTGGTCGAGAAGGGTCTGGTCGATCCGGCGGCCATCGATCTGCTTATTGACGCCTACGAAACCAAAATCGGCCCACGGAATGGCGCTCGTGTGGTCGCGCGCGCCTGGAGCGATCCGGCCTACAAGAAATGGCTGTTGCAAGATGCCACGGCCGCCATCGCCTCTCTCGACTACACCGGCCGGCAAGGGGAACACATGAAGGTAGTCGAAAACACCGCGAAACGGCATAATCTTGTCGTCTGCACCCTCTGCTCTTGCTATCCCTGGCCCGTACTAGGGCTGCCGCCGGTCTGGTACAAATCCGCCGCCTATCGTGCGCGTGCCGTTGCCGATCCGCGCGGCGTCCTGAAAGAATTCGAGACGGAGTTGGCCGAGGATGTCGAGGTGCGCGTGTGGGACTCGACCTCGGAAGTGCGCTTTCTCGTGCTGCCGGAGCGTCCTGCGGGGACTGATGATTGGAGCGAGGAGCAGTTGTCCGCCCTGGTGACGCGAAACTCCATGATCGGCGTCGAAAAGGCACGCTCGCCGCAAGAGATGGGGAGTAGCGATGAACGGCGGTCATGATCTGGGCGGAATGCACGGACTCGGCCCCATCAATGCCGAACCCGAAGACGCGGAGTCGGTCTTTCACGCGGACTGGGAAAAGCGCGTGTTCGGTCTAGTTCGCACCATTGGAGCGCTGGGGCGTTGGACCAGCGATGCCTCACGCCATGCCCGCGAACGTCAACATCCCGCCGACTACCTGCGGCACAGCTATTATGAAAATTGGCTTGTGGGACTGGAGAAATTGCTGCTGGAAACCGGACTGGTCACGCTTGAGGAATTGGCAACCGGCAAGAGCAAGGAACTGGCCAGCGCGGAGATCCGCAGTCGTCTCCTCAAAGCCGAAGACGTTGCTGCCGTGCTGCCGCGCGGCTCCTCGGCGGCGATGCCAACGGATACCACCCCCCGATTTCAGCCGGGCGATCGAGTGCGAGCCATCAACCGCCATCCGCTCGGCCACACACGCGAACCGCGTTATGTACGTGGTCGCGTCGGGGTGATTCACGAGTATCACGGCGCGCATGTGTTTCCCGATCTCAGCGCCGAGGGCGTGAAGGTGGGCCGGCACCTCTATGGCGTTCGCTTCGAGGCTGCCGAGTTGTGGGGAGAAAACGCCAACGACAACAGCGCGGTTTACGTCGATTTGTGGGAAGACTATTTGGAGCCTGCTTGATGACGCATTCTTCCGTGCCCCTGCACGATCTTCCAGCATTGCCGCGCGACGCCGAAGGTCCGGTCTTCAACGAACCCTGGGAAGCGCATGCCTTCGCGCTGGCGGTGCGTCTGTCCGAGGCCGGTTTTTTTTCCTGGCCTGAGTGGACCGCGTTCCTCACGGAAGCGATTCGAGCGGCGCGACAACAGGGCGATCCGGACTCCGGCCAAACCTACTATCATCATTGGCTCGCGGCCCTGGAACGTCTTTGTATCGAGAAAAGTTTGGTCCGCGATGCGGACATGCAGCGACGCAAGGAGGAATGGCGACGCGCTTACCTCCACACGCCGCACGGTCAACCGATTGAGTTATCAGCGGGCCAGTCGGATGCGAGATGAGTTACTTTCGGGGCGAACGGCCGGCGTCAGCCGGCTGGTGGGAGCCTATACCAGCCGGCTGACGCCGGCCGTTCGCCATTTTTTACCCGCTCACGGAGACCCACCCATGCGCCGCGCCGTTGTCTCGATTGCAACAGGCATCCTCGCTTTGTGCGCCGCCTTCATGCCCTCAAGGACCATTATGGCCGAGCCTCCATTCCCTGAAGTGGCTAAGCTTCCCGCGCAGCCGAATCTGCCCGACCCGCTCGTGATGTTCAACGGCAAGCGCGTCACCAGCAAACAGCAGTGGTTCGACAAACGCCGCCCGGAGTTGAAAGAGTTATTCCAATATTACATGTATGGCTATCTGCTACCGCCGCAGAAAATCAAGGCCAAAGTCGAGTACGAGAACGCCAAGGCGTTCGACGGCAAAGCGACGCTGCGCGACGTGACCATCTCGTTCGGCCCACCCGATACGCCGCCGATTCATTTATTGCTCGTCGTTCCAAACAAACGCAAAGGTCCAGCGCCGGTCTTCATCGGTCTCGCCTTCTGCGGCACCTACGCCTTGGTGAAGGATCCCGCCATTCACATGCCGACCGTGTGGATGTCCGGCGGTCCGGGTATCAAGGACCATCGCGCCACCGAAGCCGGACGCGGTAAACAGATCAACGTATGGGCACTGGAACAATCAATTGATCGTGGCTATGCGGTAGCCGTGTTCTACTGTGGCGATGTCGATCCCGATCGCGCCGATGTGCGCGAGGGGGTCCAACCGCATTTACGCAAGAAGGGGCAGAAGCCTGGTCCGCATGACGGCGGCACCATCGCGGCTTGGGCGTGGGGCGTCCATCGCGTCGTCGATTATCTACACGACCACAAGGATATTGACAATAAAAAGATCGCTGCTGTTGGTCATTCACGTCTCGGTAAAGCGACTCTCTTGGCGGCGGCCTTCGATGAGCGCATCGCCTTGGCCATTCCGCATCAGGCCGGCTGCGGCGGCACCGCGCCCAGTCGCGGCAAAGTTGGCGAATCCGTCAAACAGATCAACGATCACTTCCCGCACTGGTTCGATGCCACCTTCAAGGAGTTCAATGACTGCCCCGATCGACTGCCGTTCGATCAAAATTGTCTCGCCGCGCTGGTCGCGCCGCGGGCGTTGTTGTTCAGCAACGCGGTTAAAGACCAGTGGGCCAATCCGAAAGGACAATTCCAGGTTTTGCAGGCGACCGATCCGGTATATCGCTATCTCGATGCAGGTGGATTGGAAGCGAAGGACATGCCGGAGGTGGGCAAGTTGATCGACAGCAAACTCGGCTATTACATTCGGCCGGGTGCCCATTCGATGACGAAGGCGGACTGGAAGGTATTCCTCGACTTCGCCGATAAGCGGTTCGCCCAGTAGTGTTCAGTGTTCAGTGTTCAGTGTTCAGTGTTCAGTGTTCAGTGTTCAGTGTTCAGTATTGTTCTCACTTCTCAGAAAAGACACAAGATGCGTTAACTGAAAACTGAAAACTGAACACTGAAAACTGAACACTGAAAACTGAAAACTGAACACTACTTCTTCTTCTCTTCCGCGAAAAGAAGTTGCACCTTGTCCTTGGCAACTCTGGTGAGCTTCTTCTTGCCGGTGAGATACTCGATCTGCCATTGATCGCCCGCTTTGTTCAGCAGACGAGCCAGGCGTTTTTTGCCTCTCGTACCCACCTTGACCGGCGGCGGGTCGGCAGGCAAACAGATATGCGCGCGATCCACCGCATCGGTCAGGAAGTACGGTCCCGGCTTACTGTCCCAACCGACGAGATGGACACGATAGTTCCCCGCGTCGTCCTTCTTCAGCAAGCGCGCCTGATACCACTGGTCCTCGACAGCCACCGCCGCGAGATCGGGCGCTACCGTCGTCAACGGTCTGTTAGCCGGTGCCGTCTTCGCTTTGACGAGGAGCGGCATCTCACTCACCCGCACCGCCTTGCCTTCGGGAGCCAACTCCTTGTAACGCAGTGGGACGTAGCGTAACACTTCTTGCAACTCGACGACGCCATCTTTGTTGAAGTCCGCTTTCCCCCACAGAGCCTCGCAGACGGCGATACTCAGGTGGTTGCCCGATGCTTGCTTGGCCCAGCAGGCGCGGAAGACGCTGACGTTCGGCGGCAAAGGCGTGTCCTTGCGACGCGGCTTAACGAAGTCGTCGGCGACGCGGGTTTCGATCACGAGAATGGCCTGACAGGGCAGTTGACCCAGCATTCCGTCGATCTCGCGCCCCCAGAGGATTTGCTTGTCCGCAGTGGCGATGCCCCAGCCAGCCTTCGGGTCGTTGTAAGCCTGCGCGAAGATGGACAGGACCACGAGGTCTCGCCGCGTCGCCTTGCGAGCCAAGCGGGTCAATCCAGTCACGCAGCGCGGATACGTCACCTGCGGGCCGAGAATCATCTGCGTGTCAACGTGGTTGAAGATCGACTTGCCGCCCTCGCGGAACACCGTGGTGAACTCCTCGGCGCAGAAGTCGTAGGAGTGGAGCGTTTCTTTGTTTTCCTTATCGGGAACTTGATCGATGGCGATGCTGAGTACGAGCAGGTTGCCTTTGCGTTGGGTCGTTTGCTCCGCGGCGTGGATCGATCCGAATGAGACCAAGAGGCCAAGCAGGAGACAGCAGGGACGCATGAGGCACCTAACGAAAAGCGATAAGCCTTATCCCCAATCGATGGCACGATTTTACAAGATGGTAGGAGAGGTGCAACGATTATTTTTTCGGCGTGGCAGGAATAACTTGAGCGGAGCCGCGACCGTCAGGGAGCGGTGAACGGCTGCGCTCCCTGACGGTCGCGGCTCGGATTAGTTCCCAGCCTGCACCCAGATCGGCGATGCCCATGCCATTTGGCCATCTTTTTGCAGCACACGCACGTAATAATAACTTGCCTTGTCTCCTTTCTTCGGCGCGGGATCGTCCCAATGAAAGCGCGCTTCGGCACTCTCCTTTTCCGGTCGATGCGTGTGCATCACTTCGCCGTCGCGCAGCACATCTATGCGGTCGAGCGGGCTGGTGCCCAAGACGATTACATCCAGCGAGGGTTTGCCGGTGTGGACCTCATCGCCCATGATGTTCGTGCCCATGCGCACGTCGAGTACGATGTTGTCCGTCGCGGCGTAGCTGTGCCGTTTCTTCAGCGCCTCAACCAATCCCTTGCGGCTGAATTCTTCCGCCAAAATGCAAGCGTAACTGATATGCGTCGAAACGTGATCACTCGACGACTGGAAGCCGAGGCGATAGCCCTTGGCCAAGGCGAGCGATACGAAGCCATCCGGCTTGAATGGACCATGAACGCGATCGCTTTTGGCGCTTACGGTTCGCGGTGCGCCGGGGGCTTCGTAGGACGAATCGAAACCCTGAGCGATTTCGACGACCGGCTCCAGGGCGTCATCGTGTTCGGCCCAATTGGTGCCTTGATCGGTGGCGGAAGTATGCGAGGTGCAGATACCTTCGGTGCGGCGCAGGTAAGCGTACAACTTGCCGGTATCCTCCGCCATCTGCTTGCGAATGGCACGCTGCGGCAACGGCAACGTGCGATGGCCGCGCTCCGTCCACAGAATGTTGCGATGGCCGTTGGGATACGGCACGCTACGCTCGTAGCCGTACAGCGACAGGAAGGCACGCGGAACCGAGTACAGATCGTTGGCCTTTTGCGTGCGCCACCAGGGATATTCCTTGTCGCCGCCCATGTTATGGTCGGTGACCATGATGAAATCGAAGGCGGCAGCATCCAGGCCATAGCGATGCAGATCCATCAGCGAACCATCGCCGCGCCCGTCGTTGGAGATGTCCGTATGACGGTGCATGTCGCCGCGATAGATGCGGTAAGTGTGCGCGCCGGCGGCGATCTTGTAACCGCGAATGCGCGCCACTTGTTCCGCCTCATTCGGATGGATGCGTTTCACGGTCGCGTTCGAGATGGTCAGGTCGCGCAGTCGAGCCTCGGCGGGGCGACCGGCACCAGACAGACGGCTGACGGCCACGCTCAAATTGCGCTCCAGCATGGCCGGCGGCGTCCAAACGCGGTTATCGCTGGCGTAGGTGAAGTAAACGCTGCCTTTCGGATCGCGCTGTGGTGACAACCGCATGTCATTGCGTCCCGCTGACGCCGGCAGTTCGATAGCCGTCGTCCAGCGGTCGCCGAGAAAAGCTGTGGCGTACACGTTCCAGCGCGCCTGGATCGCCCAATCATCGACGCGCGGATGACGGCAGGTGCGATGACGGAACGCCAACCACATACGGCCCTCCGTATCGCCTTGCAAACACGGCAACTCGCTGAACGTGCGCAGTTCGGCCGGCAGCGCTTGCGTCAGATCGGCGGCGGGTTCACGCCATTTGCCTTCGACCAAACAGGCCACACGCAAGCGGCGATCGTGATACAGGCGCGTACCGGCGTTGTCGCGCACTCGATAGCCGGCGTCCTTGCCCCATTGCGGGCTGGACTGGTCCCAGGCGACCCACAATCGGCCGGCGCGATCGCAGGCCAGGCTCGGATGAGCCTGAAATACCGGCGATTTATCGGGACAGAGAATCTCGCCGAGTTTCGGCGCTGGCCCGCCGGACAGACTGCGGACGCGGATGCCGTAGTCGCCGGTTTCATAGGTATCCCAACCGACCCAGATGCGATCGGATTTCGTATCGGCGGTGACGACTGGATTCCAGTCGTTGGCCTTCGCCGTGCTGACGCGGATAGGATCGTGCCAGCCATCGCCATCGGCGCAGCGCGCGAAGATGTCGGCTTGGCCCTCGCGGAAACTTTGCCAGACCAACCAGGCTCGGCCGCGCCCATCGGTGGTCATCGTGTGCCAAATATCCGGGCCGGCGGTGTCGCTCAAACGCACTTCCTCACCGAGTTTGCCTTCGCGGTACGGTCGAGCGAACAGATCCCAGTTATGTTCGCGCTGGCTGGCCCAGACGATCCAGAGCGTATCGCCGTGCGTACTGGCGAGGGCAACGCGGAAGTGATCGCCTGGCCCCGCCACTTCCTTCGGCTCCGACCATACGCCATCGGGACCATCGCGCTCGACGAGCAGGACGCGGTCTTTCTGTTGGCGATAAGCAACCCAAGCGAGATATTGTTTGTTGGTTTTGTAGCGCACCCAGAAGGCGGGGTAATCATCTTGCACGGGATTCTCGGCTCTCGGCGGTGCCGCCGGACGCAGCACGCTCGTCGCCGGCAAACGCTCGATGCGCACCTGATCGTCGAGAAAGGTCTTGGCCTCGCCGAGCAGGATGTCACCGGCCTTGAACTTGATTTCGCCGGCCTTGAGGGTGAGCGTCAGTGTCGGCGCTTCGCCGCGCACGGTGAGCGTGACGCCGTTGGGCCAGGGTTGTTCCGCCGGCGTCGTTGGCTTGCCGGTGGGCGGAGCGATGGGGAAGCGCTCACCGGGGACGATGTTATTGTGCGTGCGGCATTTCCAGCCGCGCACGCCCTCCACGGCGTCCTTGCCCTCGAAACGCCAGCCGGTGAGGGCCGACACCTCGCCACCGTCAATGGCGACTTGTCCACTCCAATCGCTGGGCTGTTTGTCCTTGATCCCGAGGGTGATACGGAAGAGATGTTGGGGCGGCTCCGCTTGCTTCTGCGAGGCGGCCACGGCAATCATCAGGATGACGGCAGCGAGGGCGACAGCGTAACGGCGGATACGTGCGGACATGAAAAAGACTCCCCGGCCAGTCAAAGGAGAAGGCCAATACGACGGGAGTCATTAGAACGCTTGAAGTGAGACAATGCAACGATGTAACGGGCAAGTGACTCACTTCGGCAGGCCGTAGAGGTAATGGTCGTGCTGGGCCGCCAAATCCGGACGAGAATCTGGATTATCGGGGAAGAGGTCCGCGATTTCCACCAAGGCGGCCAGCGGCCTTTCGGGAGATGGCGGCGCGGTCAGCAGCGTAAAGGAAATCTCCACGGCACAGCCAACGGGCAGATCGACCGGATTTTCGAGTACGAAAGCGCGGCCATCAAAGCGAGCGTTGACCGTGGTCATGGGAGTCTCCTTTCTCTCGATTAGAGCGGACAACTATCCCAAATGAAAAGTGGCTCGTAGTTCGCACGGAGAGACATGGTTGGCTTGCGATGGTCAGCGGCCGGTCAACTTACCCACGGCTGGCGATCTTATACTCAGCGAGGCCGCGCACATATTGGGCGAACGGTACCAGTTCAGAGTCGCCGTCCACCGACACCGGCGGGTCGTCCGAGCCGTCCAAGGCGACGAACGCCTGATACCCCGTGTTGACCCGGCGGGGGCCGTAGAATTCGACCACAGTTATGGCCCGTCCGAACTCGGCCAATAAGTCGGCTAGCGGCACCACTCCGCAGGCATTGTCGTCGAGGGTCAGCAACTCCTCAGCCCCCGCAAGGGCGTACCACTCCCGCAACGCCGCCGGCAGCCGGCGACCGCTGGCGGCCTCCGCCTGCGTGATCCGGCTCACCGCATCGGGGTCTAGCCGCGGTGTGACGCCGAGCATCTGTAGCGCATCAGCGTGATACTGGAGTCCGGCTGCTTCACCCATTCGCGCCCCTCCTCTTCGGTCGGGTAGCAGGAGAGCCTTGCTGCTGGCAGTCGTCGTGTCGGCTCGCGCTCTCCCGACCGGAGATTGTTCTCCGAGGTTACCGTTGTCCCCCCAGGCTTCGTACCCGACCGTTACCAGCCGGGCACGCTGAGGTAGCAGACTGCGGACGGAACAGCAGGTAACGTCTTGGTGCATCCATATCACAAAGCGTTACAGATCATTCCGATGCGACGAATCGCACCAGCGCTTTGTTCGTTTCCTTGCAGGGAGTACCCTGCGCCACAGTGCCAGGAACTTGGGGTCTCAGCCGCCTATCCTAATCCACACGTCCGGTGTCGATGCCCGTTACGTTTCTGGTGCTACGAGCCC
>Ga0134126_10003079_pt1 | contig 20896 bp, 22 predicted proteins | sample KB31752_FD_96881 | JGI IMG/M metagenome (GOLD analysis project Ga0134126, IMG submission 96881) | Terrestrial soil microbial communities with excess Nitrogen fertilizer from Kellogg Biological Station, Michigan, USA - KB3-175-2 | ecosystem: Environmental > Terrestrial > Soil > Unclassified ... | reverse complement strand
TTACGGACGCAACAGGGCTCGCAGCCTGTTCTACGACGGCGAAGTTTACGAACTTTATCTGCGTCCCGAGTTTCAGGGCCTCGGATTCGGCCGCCGCCTGTTCTCAGCCGCGCGCAAGGATCTAATGCAGAGCGGCTTGAAGAGTCTGGTGGTATGGGCGCTGTCCGACAACGAGTCGGCGGTGGAATTTTATCGTGCGCTCGGCGGCCGCGCCGTCGCCCGTTCATCGGAGCGTTTCGGCGCCAAGACCCTCGATAAGGTCGCCTACGCCTGGCAGTGAGGCGTTTTACTAAAATCTGAACTAGATGTTCGGCGCCGGCAGGCCCATCTGCGCACAGGCGACACGAAGTGTATTGAGCAATAGGCACGCAATTGTCATCGGCCCGACGCCGCCCGGCACAGGCGTCAGCGCACCGGCCACTTTCGCGGCCTCGGCATAGGCGACGTCGCCGACGATGCGCGGCTTACCGCCTTCACCGGCAACCCGATTGATGCCGACGTCGATCACCGTCGCACCCGGCTTGATCCAGTCGCCGCGTATCATCTCCGGCCTGCCGATCGCGGCGATGAGCAAATCGGCGCGGCGGCACACCGCCGGCAGATCGCGCGTCTTGGAATGGGCGACGGTCACCGTGGCATTCTCCGCCAGCAGCAATTGCGCCACCGGCTTGCCGACAATGTTAGAGCGGCCGATCACCACCGCTTCCATGCTGGCGAGCGAAGCGTGCACGGTTTTAGCCAACAGTATGCAGGCCAACGGCGTGCATGGCGCCAATCCCGGCAGGCCGCTGGCCAGCCGGCCGGCATTCAGCGGATGAAACCCGTCCACGTCCTTGGCCGGATCAATGGCCGCGATAATTTTCTGCTGATCGATCCGCGGCGGCAACGGTAACTGCACCAGGATGCCGTTCACTGCCGGATCGGCATTGAACTGCGCGATCAGCGCGAGCAATTCAGCCTCGTCCACGGTTTCCGGCAACCGTTGATCGAACGGCCGCATGCCCGATTCGTTCACTGCCTTTGACTTGTTGCGGACATAGACTTCGCTGGCGGGATTGCGGCCGACGAGTACAACGGCGAGACCCGGCACGAGACCGCGGTCGCGCAGCAGCCGGTGCACGGCGTCTTTCACTTTGCCACGCAAATCCGCTGCGATCGCCTTGCCATCGATGATGCGCGCTGTCATGGCTCAGTCCTAGCGCGTCGCGCAAATCTTCTCCAGCGCCGCGATCAACATTGGGCCGTCGCCCGAAAGTCTAAGCCGCTTGATGCGGGCCGCAGCGCCCACAACGAGCGTCACATCGCGCGGCGGGACGCCGGCCGCTTTGGCGATCAATCGCAGCAGCGCTTCATTGGCCGCGCCCTCGCTCGGCGCCGCCCGTACCCGCACCTTGAGCACGCAGCGACCGTCGGCCATCAACTCAATGCCGTCTATGGAATCGCGGCCGCCTTTAGGCGTCAACCGAACACTAAGCGCGATGCCGCCGGCCATCGCCGACCATGGCCATTTATCCGGCGCCGCCACTTAGATAAACAGCTTGGCAATGTTGGGAATTATCACGCTCTGAATGAATATGATGAGTAAGATCAGGATGACAGGCGAAACATCTATGCCGCCGAGATTGGGCAGCAAGTTCCGGATTGGCCGCAGCAACGGATCCGTAATCCGGTATAGAAATTCCCCAACCGCGTGAACAATAGGGCTGCGTGGATTGACGACGTTAAAGGCTATCAGCCAGCTCATAACCGCCATAGCGATCAGCACGTAGATGTACAGCGTCAATAAATACGAAATGAAGGATAGAAGTTCGAGCATAATCCCCTCGGCTGCATTAAGCGCCTGAACGTTTACCCTTCCATTCTAGTGCCCGCAAGATCGCAAGGAATGGCTTAGGTCTTGCCCAGCCAGCCGGCCGTCCTTGACAGCCCCTACCCGTCGCCCTAAATGGCGCCCACTCGCTGAAAACCGCGCCAACACGTTCGTTGCGCCGTCTTGGCGGGGCCGTAGCTCAGTTGGGAGAGCGCCTCGTTCGCAATGAGGAGGTCAGGGGTTCAAATCCCCTCGGCTCCACCAGCCTTCGCTCCGGCAGAGCGTCAGCTGGCAAGCCCGTCAAGCGTAAAGACCGCCCTCATAGCTTTCGCTAAAACGGGCTTCCCATTTGTCAGCGCGCGGACGAACCGGACTATGCATCGATCGCCGCCGCCTCAAGCGGAATGACAATCTCGCAGCACACGCCGCCGCGCTCAAACGCAAGGCGCGCATTGCCGCCAAGCTCGGCAGCGACACTGCCTTCGATCAGCTTGGATCCGAAGCCACGCGTCTGGGGCTCGGACACTACCGGGCCTTTTTGTTCGATCCAATCGATCCGCAGCAATCGGCGGCCGGCGGTGTCGCCGGGAATCAGTTGCCAGCGGATCTCGATGCGGCCTCCCGGCAAAGACAACGCGCCGTATTTGGCGGCATTAGTGGTGAGTTCGTGGAACGCCATCGCCAAGGTCAACACCGCGCGCGGCCGCAGTACGATGTCTTCGCCGCGCAGCACGATCCGCTCGGGGCCCATGCCGACATAGGGCGCGACACTGGCCGACAGCAACTCGCGCAACTCGGCGCTCTCCCAATGATGCCGGGTGAGCTGGTCGTGCGCCTTGGAGAGCGCTATCAAACGCCCCTCGAAGCCTTCACGAAAGGCTTCCGGGGTGATGGCGCCGCGCGCGGTTTGCGACGCCAGCGATTGCACGGTCGCGAGCGTGTTCTTCACGCGATGATTCAATTCGTCGATCAGCAGTTTTTGCCGTTGTTCAGCTGCCTTGCGTTCGCTGATGTCCTGCACGACGCGGACCAGATAGAGCAATTGACCGTCGGCGGTACGCACCGGCGACGATCGCACCGACATCCAGATCACTCGGCCGTCTTTACAAATGAATCGCTTCTCCACCGAGTAGAATTCCAGTTCGCCAGCGACCTGTTTGCGGAAACCCTCGCGGTCGACGTCGGTGTCGTCGGGATGGGTATGGGTGAACAGTCTGTTGGCTAGCAGATGTGAGCGGCTGTAGCCAGTGATGGCGCAGATCGCTTCGTTGACGCGCAGAAAAGTGCCATCGGGCGCTATTTCCGAAATGCCGATGGCGGCATGTTCGTAGGTTGCCGCCAGGCGTTGTTCCTGCTCGAGCGCGACACGGCGCGAAAGTTCGAGTGCGTCGTCAGTGCGCTTGCGCTCGGTGATGTCGAAAAAACAATTGATCGCGCCGATCAATTCACCCTTGGCATTGCGAAGCGGATCGATATTAAGCGACACGATGACCCGCTGACCGTCCATGCGCTCGACGATACGTTCGATTTCACGCGCCGGTTTTCCGGTTGCCAGTACTTCGGCCAGCTCCGATCGTTGCAAAGGATTGCCGTTGATATCGAAAAAGCGGGCGCTGGCGGTGAATTTTGCATGTGTCATGCCGGGCTGCGGGATGCGACCCCAGATTTCCGCGGCATGGCGGTTGTATTGAAGGATGGTCCCCTTGGCGTCGCAAATGAAAGTAGCGATCGGCAGCATGTCGAGGATGCCTTCCGAAGCGCGCAACATGGCGTCCAACGTCGCAGGGTGCCAGCGCGCGGCAGGCTGACCGTCGTTGTTTGAATCAAGCATCCGCTGTGCCTCCGAGCGGCGGCCGTCGGCTCCCCTCCAAGTCCCCGGCACAAACGATCAGCCTGAGCGGCGATTTGTCAATAGTATCCGCAGTATCCGCAGTATCCGCCCTCTTGGAGCCAAGTTCCGCCGGTCAGGACGCGGCGGTGGCCGGCGGGTTGGCCGGTTTGCGACCGATCCAGTGATCGATGAAGGCAGCAAGCCAGTTACGCGAAGCAAAATCATGCACCGCGCGGTCGGCGATATGTTCGTGCCGTTGCTTGGTCCCCGGCAGCTCCATGCGATGCGCGCCGCGCACCAGCCACCGATACATCATCGCATGCGTAACTTCGGGGTGGAATTGCAGCGAATAGCCGCTGCCGTAGCGGAACGCCTGCACCGAGAAGGCATCGCCCTCCGCCAAGAGTTCGCCGCCGACCGGCAGATCGAAACCCTCGCGATGCCATTGATAGACGTGGTCCGGCCAATCGGCGCAAATCTCGCGCCCGGCCGGCGTCGGACGGATCGGATAATAGCCGACTTCGGCATGGCCTTGCGGATGCGGATAAACCCGGCCACCGAGATGGCGCGCCATCATCTGCGCGCCGAGGCAGATGCCGAGAAAAGGTTTGTTGTCGCGTAGCGGCACGCCAATCCAATCGATCTCGCGGTGGACAAACTCCTCGTTATCGTTGGCGCTTTGCGGGCCGCCGAAAATCGCGGCGCCGGCATGGTCGTCCATTGTCTCCGGCAGCGGATCGCCGAAACGCGGCCGCCTTATATCGAGCGGATAGCCGAGCTTACTCAGCACCTGGCCAACGCGGCCGGGTGAGGAATGCTCCTGGTGCAAGATGAGAAGGACCGGCTTCAACATGGCGGTTCGGCGCATCCAATACGCAGGACGAGTAGTAGCGGCTTTAAAGGTGTTTGCAACATGAGCGGTGGGCTGCAGCTATGCCGGTGGCATGGACCTGCGCCGGTTCTGGCGGCTACCCACCGCCGCCAGCAGCAGACCTCGCGGAGCGAGCCGAGCCAGCAGGATGAACAGCTTGTTGATAAGGCCCGGGATGATCGTCCGCCTGCCCTGCATCAGCCCGCGATAACCGGCTTCCGCCACAAACTCCGCCGACAGGCTGAGAAAATCCGGCGCCAAAGAACCACCTTTGATGCCGGCGCGCTCCGCGAATTCGGTCGGCACTGGGCCGGGGCACAGCACGCTCACCCGCACCCCGCGCCGCTTGAGCTCGCTATGGAGCGCTTCGCTAAACGACAGCACATAAGCCTTGGTCGCGTAATAGATCGCCATGCCGGGACCGGGCAGGAACCCGGCCATCGAGCCGACGTTGAGGATGCCGCCGCGATGACGCGCCAGGCTGTCGACAAAAGCCAGCGACAGCTCGGTGAGCGCACGAATATTGACGTCGATCATCGCCAGTTGCTCGTCGCGGTCAAGCGATGCGGCGGTCCCGACCAGACCAAAACCGGCATTGTTGACGATGAATTGCGGCTCTGCCCCCTGTGCGACAAGCGCTTCGCCGATTGTGCGGACGGCCTCGCCGCGCTGCAAGTCGGCGACGATCACCAGCGGCTTGGCGCCGCCAGACGTCCCGACTTCATCGGCCAGCGCGCGCAGGCGATCGTCGCGCCGCGCCACCAGCGCCAACGCGTGGCCGTTGCGTGCGAACACGCGCGCGAGCGCTGCGCCAATACCGGAAGAGGCGCCGGTAATTACGGTGACAGGCCGCAGGTTCGTCATATCTTTGTCATGTCCTCGCGCCGCGTCTCATCTAAGTATTGCGCCAAGACAAAACCCTGCTGCCCCGAGCCTCACTATTCGAGAAATTTGCTCGGCGGGAAATCGCGCGAGAAAATCGGCTGCTCGACGGCCTTCGCTGGGTCGGTGGTCCAGAACTGGCTGACCTGCGGATAAGTCTTAATGATGGTGTTGGTGAGCTTGCCGTTCACGCGCGCCACCTTGCGAATGTGAATGTCGAGGATCGGCGTGCCGTATTGGTCAAGCCGCACCGGACCAATCGGCCCATGGGTGAGACGAACGCCGTGCATGGCCTTGAGGAAGGCCGCGGCATCGTCGGTCTTTCCGCCGGTGGCCTTGAGCGCCTCCTCGACGATGAGCAGTGCGGTGTACGGACCGGCGGTGTAGAAGCCGGGATCGTGCTTGTACTCGGCGTTGATAGCGGCGACGAACTTCTTGTTGTCCGGCGTGTCAAGACCGGCGGCGTACCAGCCCGCGCTGTAGACGCCGACCGCCTCGTCGCCCATCACCTTGAGGATGCCCTCGTCGGTCATGGTGGTATTGCCGAGCACGGCGACCTTGCCCTTGAGCCCGTAGTCGTTGAATTGCTTGAGGAAGCGCAGCGGGTTGGAGCCGGCAAAGCCGGTATAGATTGCGTCCACGTCCGGCTTGATCTGCGCGAGATAGGGCGCGTATTCCGGCGCGTTGAGCGGCGGCCACAGCTTCTGCACGATCTTGCCGCCGGCCGCCTCAAAGGCGAGATGGAAGCCGCCAGCGCCCTCGTGGCCGTAGGTGAAATCCTCGGCGACGACGGCGATCTTTTTGTAGCCGAGTGTCTTGGCGGCATAATCGCCAAGCGGATAGGTCACCTGCGGCGCGGTGCCGAAGGCATGCAGGACGTAAGGATTCGGCGCGCGACTCTTAAGATCGACGGTGGCGGCGGAAGTCGTGGTGATCAGCGGCACTTTGGTGTCGCGCACGTAACCGTCCATCGCCAGGGCTTCGTTGGTCGCCAGCGGACCGATCATCACCGGCACCTTGCTGCGCTCGACCAGTTCCTGCGTCTTCGTTTTGGCAAGCGCCGGATTGCCGGCGGTGTCCTGGGTGATCAATTCGACCTTACGGCCGGCGATCATGCCATTGCGCTCCTTGAGGAAGAGTGCCGCGCCTTCTTCCTGCTGTTTACCGCCGGCTGCGAGCGGACCCGTGAGGACGGTGAGGAATCCGATTTTAAGCGGTTCCGCCGATTGCGCGAACACGCTCGGCGCGGGAAGAATGCTGATCGCCGCACCGGCCTTCAGCAACGTACGGCGCGATATTCCAGATTTTCTGTTCCTTACCGGCATCCCCATTCCCTCCCTGTTTATGCAGTGCTTCCCTTATCGCCGGGAAATCGAGCGCTCGCAACCAGCGAGCAACGGCGCCAACTTAGACCGCTGTCGGACGCGCCAGAATGTCGGCAGCGGATTGTCGATAAGGTACATGCGGGTCGCAATGCCGTAAAACCGAAATATGGCCGGCATTGCTTTCGACTAGCACAGCTTGAATTTAATAGGAAGCACAGCGGATCAAGACGCTCCGCCTATTCGATGGCCTTGCCCTTGCGGGAGCTGTCTTCCAGGAGATGGATATTGTTCTGCACGTATTTATTGCCGGGATCCTGGCGCTGGGCAACGGCCAGCTTCTCGCGTGCGCGCTTATAGTCGCCGCGCAGCATATACGAATAGCCCTGATTGTTCAGGATTTCAGTGGTGGGCCCGACGATTCCGATCGCCTGGCCGTAGGCACGGTCGGCGAGATCGAAGCGGCGCAAGCGGTCATAGGACGCGGCAAGACCGAGCCAGGCTTCCGCGTCGCGCGGGCGCAGCTCGACGGCATGGCGGAAATATTTCTCGGCCAGTCCAAAATTGTTGGCGTGGTACTGCTTCTTGCCGAGGCTCAAGGCATCGTACGGATCGCTGCCGAGCAACCCGCTTTCGGCCGACGCCGAATCGCCGACCACAGGCGGCGCCTCTTCCGCGGGCGCACCGTCATTCGCCGGCGCCGCAGCAAATGCATCCGTACCGGGCGTCTTGGATTCGAACGGATTTGATAACTTATTCGAGGCGCTGCAGCCCGCCAGCCACAAGCCGGCCGCCGCAAGAAGAATTACACGGGAAATTCTAATACGCATGACAAAACCTGGCTGAAATGCCCACAACCGGTACAGGGGTAAGCTATGAGACCTTAGTTAAGAAATGTTTCATCCCGTGCTTTGGCGCGACAAATCAGAAAAAATGATTGACATGCAGGCGGACGAAAACCGGCAGCAGAATGACCACGAAGAGTACCGGGAAGATACAGACCATCATCGGCACCGACAGTTTGGCGGGCAGCGCATAAGCCTTTTCCTCCGCGCGCGAGAGCCGCTTGTGGCGCATATCGTCGCTGTAGACCCGCAAGGCGTCGGTGATGCTGGAGCCGAGGTCTATTGATTGGTTGATCAGGGTCGCAAATGCATGCGCCTCTTCCAGCGCCAGCCGGCCAGCGAAGCGCTCAAGCGCGTCCTTGAGCGGGCGGCCCGCACGGGTCTCGAGATTGGTCATGTGAATATTGGCGGAAAGCGAAGGATAGCTGTCGCCAAGCTCGCGGCCAACGCGTTCCATCGAGGCCTCCATCGACAGTCCGGAATCCGCGCACACCACCAGCAAATCCATGAAGTCGGGGAAGCCGGCACGGTGCTCAAGTTTACGGGCCGCGATACGCCGGTCGATATACATGCTGGGGCCGACATAGCCGGTGATGCCGCCGACGATCACCATCAGCCAGAAAAACGTCATGCCGTGCGAAGCGATCATGGGCCGCGCCACGAACACGGCGCCGGCCAAGGCAATGGCGAGCGCGGTGCGGCCGATGAAGAAGAATGCGACCCCGCGCGGATCGTAGATACCGGCCTGGATCAGCCGCCGGCGCAGCGCCTTCATATTCTCGTCGTCGGTCCCCGAATAGTGCTTGGTGGTGTATTCGATGAGTTGCGACACCGCTTTCAAACTGGAATAGCGCAGCGTGCGCTTGGGATTGACCTCCCGTTCCCAGTCACCTGTAATCCGCGAGGTGCGCCGTTTGACCGCGCCGCGCACGCGTGCGAACGCCATCACCGAGAACGCCATGGTACCGGCGGCAAGGAACACCATCAGCGCCAGCAGCATGCTGGCGCTGTCGTGCGGCAGATTGGCGAGCATGGTTGATATCATGTTCATCGGTCAGATCCTGAAATTGACCAAACGATACATGATGAAATTTCCGACACCCATCCAGCCGCCGGCCAGCATCAACGCGATTTTGGTAATGTCCTCGTTCCAGACGCTGGCGTAAAAATTTGGCACCAGAAAATTGATCACGGCGAACATGAGGATCGGCAATGACGACAGGATCAGCGCCGAAGCGCGGCCTTCCGCCGCCAGCGCGCGAATCTTGCGACGCATCTTGAAACGATCGCGTATCACCCTAGACAGATTTTCGAGGATTTCACCGAGATTGCCGCCGGTTGATCCCTGGATCGCGACCGCGGTCACGAACAGCGGCAGGTCGTCGGTGCCAACCCGGAAATACAAGTTCCGCATGGCAGATTCTAGATCGGCGCCATAGGTAATCTCGTCGGTCACGGTGCCAAACTCGCTGCCGATCGGATCGGCCAGTTCGCGCGCCACCATGTTGACGGCGATCGGGACCGGGTGACCGGCGCGCAACGAACGCACAATAATATCGATGGCGTCGGGAAATTGTGCGGCAAATTTCTTCTGCCGGCGCGACCGCAGATAGCGCAGCACGCCGAACGGCAGCACGGTCCCGCTTAACAGTGCGGCGAATAGGGCGTGCAGAAATTGTCCATCGAATATCATGGTGGCGACGAAGGCTGCGACCATGCCGGCGATGATAATGAGGATTAGCCGCCCGAAACCGACAGTTAGGCCGGACTGCAACACGAGTTGATTGAGGTTGACCAGCGGCAGCCGGTATTCGCCGACGCTTGTAAGACCGCGCTCACGCCGCAACTGCACCAACACGCCGACGCGGTCGGTCTTGTCTTCCATCACCCGGAGGCGGCGATTGATGTTCGTGCGGTAGGACGCCTTGTTATAAAATAACAGATAGCCGGCTTCGGCAAACATCGCCGCCGAGACGCCGATCAGCAGATAGACCAAATAAACCGGATTGAAGTCGAACATGGCGGGTCAGAGCGGCTGCGATGGATCGAAGAAATTGCCGGGCAGCTTGACGCCCTGGTTAACGAGATGGGTGAGGAAGCGCGGCCGCACGCCGGTGGCTGTGAAATGGCCCTGAACGGCGCCATCCGGACCGGTGCCAGTGCGCACATATTTGAAGATTTCCTGCATCTGGATGATGTCGCCTTCCAGCCCGGTGATTTCCGCGATCGACGTGACCTTGCGTTTGCCATCGGACTGGCGCGAAAGCTGCACGATAAGCTGGATGGCGCCGGCGATCTGGCCACGGATCGAAGCGATGGTCATTGGCAGGCCGGCCATGCCGATCATCTGCTCGAGGCGCGAGATCGCGTCACGCGGCGTGTTGGCGTGGATGGTGGCCATTGAGCCTTCATGACCGGTGTTCATCGCCTGCAACATGTCGAAGGCTTCCTCGCCCCGGCACTCGCCGAGGATGATGCGGTCGGGCCGCATGCGCAGCGCGTTCTTCACCAGTTCACGCTGGCGGATTTCGCCCTTGCCTTCGATGTTAGGCGGCCGCGTTTCCATACGGCCGACATGCGGCTGCTGAAGCTGAAGTTCGGCGGCGTCTTCGATGGTGATCAGGCGCTCTTTTTCCGAGATGAAGGCAGAGAGCGCATTCAACATGGTGGTCTTGCCAGAGCCGGTGCCGCCGGAAATGATCGTCGTAATGCGCGCCTTCACCGCCGCCCCCAACAGCTCGGCCATCGGCGGACGCAGCGCGCCGACCTCAACCAGCTTGCCGAGGTGGAGAGGCTTCTTCGAGAATTTTCGGATTGAGACCAGGGGTCCATCGACGCCGATCGGCCGCACCGCGACGTTGACACGCGAGCCGTCTTGCAGGCGCGCGTCGCAAAGCGGATGCGATTCGTCGACGCGACGGCCGACCGCCGAGACTATTTTATTGATGATGCGCAACAGATGGTTCTCGTCCTTGAAGCGCACCGACAATGGCTCAAGGATACCGCCGCGCTCCACATAGACGCATTCGTGGCCGTTGATCAGAATATCGCTGATGCTGGGATCCTTGAGCAGCGGCTCGAGCGGGCCGAGGCCGGTCATCTCGTCGAGAATTTCTGAGACGAAATCGGCAAGCTCTTGTGTGTTCAGCGCTAACCGCTCGGCCAATACGTATTGCGACACCAGCTGCTGGACGTGCCGGCGGATTTCCTCTTCAGGCAGCTTTTCCAGCGCCGAAAGATTGATCTCCTCGATCAACCGGCGATGCAGGCGAATTTTGGCATCAAGCAGCTTGTCGCTAAGCAACGGATTGTTGGCCTGCGGCTGCAGAGGCGGTGTCTGTTCCGGCGGCATTTCCGTAGGCACGGCGCTGACGGTCGCCGACGATGCCGCTTCTTCGGTTGCTGGCAAGTCCGGCGCGACAGAACGTCGCAAGGTGAAACGGCTGGCCATCGCTTGGTCCCTTTTACTGCGCGACGGAAAGTTTTAATTTCTTCATCACCGGCGCGAGCTTGCCTTCCGCCTCCGGCTTTTTGTTCGCGTCATTTAGCACCAGCTTCTTGAGCTGGGCGGTGATCTTGTTGCCCGCCTTAACCTCATCGAGCGGCACGCCGCGGTCGATCGCCTCACGTACCAGCGCATAGTCATTGGGGATCGCGGTAGCGAAGGCATCACCCAGCGTCTGCTCAAGATCGTTGCGGCGCAGCCCGGACGAAAACATCCGCTGTTCGAAACGGTTGACGATCACCCGTGGATTGGGCCCGTCGCCCAAACGTTCCTTAATCGCCGTCACCAATTGCTTGGCATGGCGCAGGCTGGGTACCGTGATTTCACTGACGATGTACAAATGATTGGAGCCGAGCAGCACGCTATCGGTCCATGAGAACCAGGTGCGTGGCATGTCAAACACGACATAGTCGAAATTAGTGGAGACCAGATCGAGCAGACGCGTCACTACGTCCGGATCGAAGGAGCGCATTTCCGCGGGCCGGTTCGGCGCGGCGACCACGGCAAGGCCGGATGCGTGATACGACAGCATGACCTCGAGCAGCTGCCGGTCGAGACGGTCCGGCCGCGGTTCGATTTCCGCCAGATTCAAGCGCGGTTCGAGATCGAGATAATCGGCCACCGTGCCATGCTGGAAGTTCAGATCGACCAGGCAGGTAGACGGTTTTGCGCGCGGCCCGCCGCTGTTAAGCATGAGCATTGCGGTCTGCACCGCCAGCGTGGTCACGCCGGCGCCGCCGACCGCGGGCAGGAACGTGTAAATCTGCGCCTCGGTCGGCTCGGTACCGCCGGTTGACGTCTTGCCGACGCGTGCGCAGGCGCGCACCAGATCGATCGCTGCCACCGGCTTCACCAGAAAGTCGGCGATTCGCATTTGCAGCAGCGTGCGGGCGACGTTTTCGTCGAAGCTCTGCGTCACGGCGATCACCGGCGGCCAGGCGCGCACGCGCGTCATCAGCCTCGTCAGCGCCTCCATTTCCTCACTGCGTCCGGCGTCGAGATCGACCACCACGACGGCGGCGCCTTCGACATCGAGCGCGTCCCCTTGTTCCGCAAGTCGTCCCGATACCACGGCGAGATCGATCGCACTGCTGGCGCCGAACGTGGCATGCACGAAACCATCGAACTCCGCGTCGGGGGTGACCACCACGACGCGGGTACGGGTTGAAGTCGGACTGGGGCTGCGGCCTAGACGCATTATGTCACTTGATCCTGTTTATTTCACTGCCGCCGCCGGCTGAGCCGTAGTCGGACCGCTCGGCGTCGTGCTGTTTTGGTTGCTCGAGTTCTGCTGGTAGCTGGAGGACGTGCCCATGCTGGACGGCGGGGTCACCCTATTAGTGCGATAGCGCTCGATGGCGGTCTCCATCTTCGCTCCGTTGAAGGCGATGTTGCGGTCGGCGCTGTCGCGCGGCCACGGATCGACCATCTGGGTGGCCTCGTTGGTGGCGACCGAATTGCCGCCACCGAGAAGAATGGTTTCACGGCGATCGAGATATTCGGAACAACCGGCGAGCGCGGTGAGCGAGGCGGCGAGCGCGAGCGTCCGCAGCGTGTTAATGGATGGCCGCATCGGATATTCTCCCTGGAAGATCGAGCACATGCCCGGTGAACGGACGGTCGCCGGCGGCGGCGAATTGGGCCGTGACGGGCGTGAATGCGAGAGCCTCCTTCCGCGTGACCTCGGACTTGCCGAGGAGGAAGAAGTCCGGATCGTTGGCCGGCAGCGTATCGTCGGCGGGCGTGCTGACAACGTCGCCCGGCCGCATCGGGCGCACCAGATGCGGCGTGACGATGATGGCGAGGTCGGTCTGGTTCTGTTGATAGGACTTGCTGGAGAACAACGTTCCCAGCACTGGGACGCTGCCGAGCCACGGCAGTTGCTCGATCAGGTTCTGGTTGTTGGTCTGCAGCAGACCGCCGATCATGAAGCTCTGACCGTCGCGCAGTTCGATCGTGGTCGAGGCGCGCCGTACGATCAGGGCGGGTACCGACACGCCGTTCGTCACCTACACCGTATGCGTGGTGTCGATCTGGCTCACTTCGGGCTCGATCTTCAGGTTGATCAAGCTCTGACCCAGCACGGTCGGCGTGAAGGCTAGACCGACGCCGTATTTCTTATAGTCGACGGTAACCTGGCCAAAGGTGCCGGCCACCGGGATCGGATATTCGCCGCCGGCCAGGAAGCTCGCGGTATCGCCGGACAGCGCGACCAGATTGGGCTCTGCCAGGCTGCGGGCGATGCCCTTTTTCTCGAGCGCATTGATCAGCACATCGGTCGTCGCGCCCCCAGCCACCAGCCGGGCGATTGCGAAGCCAAAAGGAGACGCACCGGAAATCACACCGGCGGCCGCTTCCGTCGCCGGCACAACCGGGACAGCCGTCGTGCGATCGCCAAGATTGACGATGCTGTTGCTGCCAAAGTGATTCCACTGGACGCCCAATTCACGGCCAGCAGTGCGCGAGATCTCGATAAAACGGACCTCCAGCATGACCTGCTGTGGCTGCATCACCGACACCGAATTGATGATTTCCGGCCCGAACTGACGCGCGATGGTGACTGCCTTGTCGAGGGTTACGGCATCGACCACCTCGCCCGACAGCATGATACGGCCGTTGACCGATGAGGCTTCCAGATGCGAGCCGGCGAAGCGGCGCTTGAGCTCGTTGCTCAGCCGGGTGATGTCGTAGGACACCTCGACGTCGAAGATACCGATCAGCTTCTTGCCTTCGGCATAGACCGACACGCGGGTGGTGCCGATTTTCTTTCCGAGAATCGACAAGGTGTGATCGGTGAGCGGATTGACGTCGGCAACCTCCGGATCGCCCACCATGACGTCGACGAAGCTGGTGCCGGTGCGTACATCTTGCGACTTGCCGATGGTGACGAGCACCATGGCGGTATGGGTGTTGCCGCTGATCTGGATGGTGCGATCCTGCGCGTTGGCATCGCCGGCCATGAGCAGAAGCGCCGCCATCAGCGCGAACGCCAGGGCGATCGCCAGATCGCGCAGCCAGCCGCCACGCTGAATGATCCTGTCCGAACGCCGCCAGGCAAAGCCTGCGGCTATTTCAGTTTTGTTATTCACGACACACTCCCCCGTCCTTGATTGACCCCGTGCCCGAAGCTATCGGGCGTCTACGCTCTGACCAGTCGTCATATCCCCACGACTACCTTCGACCGGCACCGTGTATTCCTGTTTCGCCACGGCGCGCGTCACCACGACCGTCGCGGTCGCGACTTTGTCATTGTTGACCGGTTCATTGCCGCTCAAATCGTTGAGCGTGATCTTGCGCGTCTTCGCCTCGGCGGTGTCACCCGCCTTACGCAGCAGTAGCGAGAGATTGCCGACCGACGAGGCCAGCCAGACTTTTTGCGCTTCCACCGTACGCACTTCGAGCGTGACAGATTTCGCCACCACCGCTTTGGCGGCGCGCTCGTCAGCGACCTGATCGACCGCGAGCACGCGGGTGTTCTGCAACACGACTTCCGTGGTGGCGGAGCCCTTGTCGATCTGGCGCGTGAGCACGACATCGACTCGATCGCCGGGCTGCACGAAGCCGCCGACGCCTTCCACGTCGTTGACGCGAATGGTGACCGCCTTCATGCCCGGCTTCACCAGCGCCGACAGCGTCGCGCGCTGGCCGGCGCCGGTGATCTTGAGTGAGAGCACGGGTTCGTTCGGCTCGATCGCGGTGAGAACCACGCGGCGGCCGCCCTTCAATAGGTCGCTGATCTTGGTGAAGGCGCCGGCCGGCGTCGAAGCCGCCGGCCACGGCACTTCCTCAAGCATCGAGGCATTGAGCTCGGTGCCGAAACGTAGCGGCTGCTTGGCGACAACGATGGTTTGCATCGCCACCGATTTTTTATTCGCCTCAAAATTCCTCGCCTGCATGCTGGCCTGGTTATTGAGCCAGCTCTGGGCGATGAAGACGGCGAGCAAGCCGAACACGACGGCGAACCCGATCATGACAATGGTGCTGGTACGCAAGGTTTTGCCCCGTTTGACGCGATCTGAAACTTCGATCGCGACGAGACTAAAAGAGACAAAGTATTCAATTGCTAATTTCGTCAACGCATCTGAGACTATGCTGAAGAGCAACTGAATTACTATTGTTTACGATCCGTATTTGGCTTAGATAAGTTTAGAGTAACCTTTAGCGCTATTAACAATACCAAGTCGTAACGGCGTTCGGCCGGTAACGATTGGTTGAGCCTAACGATCGGTTACGCGGCCCGAAAACCCAGCAAACAAGGGCACGCGCCCACCTAAGCCGCGACCGGTCAACGGAGCAAAACAATAGTCGCGCTCAATAATGGTTACCGGATTACGTCGCCAGCGTTGCCCCTAATGTCCACTTGCGGCAACATGCCGGCGAGACCACAACAATTGTCGCGCCCCGTAACCGGCGCGCCATGAAAAAACGTCAGGGAGGGAAACGTCAATGCCAGGACCGCGCATCAGCTACGTCGATCCAGCGACCGTTAAAGACCCCGCCATGACCGCCGAGTTCGAGCGTTGCGCGCGAGAAGGAACGCCGCGGCCGGAAAGCCAAGCCATCCGTGCCCATGTGCCGGCGACATTCTGGTCGTTTGCCAATACCTGGCGCGACGTCTTCAAGAACGGCGTCGCCGACCACAGGATCAAGGAGCTGTGCCGCATCTATGTCTCGCGCTCGGTACCGTGCGAATTTTGCGGCAATCAGCGTTCGATCAAGGCGGCTAAAGCCGGGCTCAAGGAAGACGACTATTCCGATCTGATCAATTTCGAGAGCTCCACGCATTACGACGAGCGGCAGAAAGCCGCGCTCGCCTATGCCGAGGCGATCACGTGGGATCTGCCGGCCGATGACGCGTTGTGGGCACGCCTGCATAAGCATTACAGCGAGCCGGAACTGGTCGAGATAGGCTATTTCGTCGCCATCACCATGGGCCAGCAGCGCTGGTTACGCACCTTGAACATCGAACACCACCAGATTCTCGCTGGGACCGACGGCTCGATGGCGCCTGGTTTCGAAACCGAAGACGCGCTCAAGCAATCCAAGCAGGCCGCGGACTACTGGGCCAAGATCAACGCCAAACCATCGAAACAGGCCGCCGAGTGACGCCGCAAGCAACCGCGGCATCCGCAAATCGTCCGTCCGCTTCGCAAACGGCGGAGCCCCGTATTCGCGTCAAGGGGTTGGCCAAACGCTACGGCACGCTCGAAGTTTTCCGCAACATCGATTTCGACGTGGCCGAGCGCGAGATCGTCGCCGTGGTCGGGCCGTCCGGCTGCGGCAAGACCACGCTGCTGAGGTGCATCGACGGGCTGTTGCCCCACGATGCCGGCGAGATCTGGGTCGGGCACGAACGCGTCGAGGAGCCGATCGCCGGCGTCGCCATGGTGTTCCAGCACTTCGGACTATTTCCGTGGAAGACGGTGTTCGACAACGTCGCTTACGGTTTACGCATGGCAGGCGCGCCGAAGGCGGAGATCGAACGCAAGGTGCCGGAGTTCATCAAACTGGTCGGCCTGACCGGTTTCGAGGCTGCGTTCCCCTATCAGATGTCCGGCGGCATGCAGCAACGCTGCGGGCTGGCGCGCGCGCTCGCCGTCGAACCGAACGTGCTGCTGATGGACGAGCCATTCGCGGCGGTCGACGCGCAGACCCGCGAAATCCTGCAATTCGAGCTGCTGCGAATCTGGGAAGAACGGCCCACCGCGATGATCTTCGTCACGCATTCGATCGAGGAAGCCGTGCTGCTCGGCCACCGCGTGATCGTGCTCAAAGGGCGCCCGTCGAGCATCCACGAGACAATCGTCATCGACCTGCCCGAGCCGCGCAACCGCGAGACATTGCGCGAGCCGCGCTTTGCCGAATTGCGCGAGCAAGTTTGGGGTACGCTGATGCGGGAGGCACGCGAAGCTGAATTCGTTCTCGAGCGCTAAAATAAGAAACACGTTTCGGAAAAGGGAGGATTCCATGTTCAATAAGACATTCCGTCTGCTGGCCGGCGGCGCCCTGCTTGGTGCGATGTTGATGGGCGCCAACCCAGCCGCCGCGCAAGGCAAGAAACTCGTGATCGCTTTGCCCGGCATTCCACCGATCTTTTCGGTCACGATCGCTTACGTCGCCGAAAAGCAGGGCTTCTTCAAAAAACATGGCGTCGACGTCGAGATACGCCCATTCGATAACGGCACTGCCGCCGCCCGCGCGGTGGTCGCCGGCGACATCGACATGGCGTGGTCGCCGACGCCCCCGGTCATCAACCAGATTTCCAATGCCGGCGTGCCGCTCGTCGGCCTTTACGGCATGCCCAACCCCGACTGGGTCATTGGCGCCAGCGAGACCGGCAAGACCTGCAAGGATCTGGCCGGCCAGGATGTCGGCGTCGACTCGATCAACGGCGCCCGCTCCGTGGCGCTGCGCTCGATGCTCACCTCCGGCTGCCCCGGCATGAAAATCGACGACGTCAAACAGATCGCGCTCGGCTCGGGCCCGGGCCCGGCGCTGATCGCCGGCCGACTGCATTATGCCGTGCTGCATCTCGATGATCTTGCCGAGATACAATCGCAAGGCAAGAAACTCAATATTCTGCTGGCAATGAAGAACACCAATCCGACCAGCCATTATCTGATGCTGGTTGCGCGCAAAGACAATCTGGCGAAGAACCGCGACGCATTCGTGCGCGCCGTTGCCGGCATGATCGAGGCCGCCCGCTTCATGCAGGACCCGAAAAATGCCGACGCGGTTGCCCAGGTTGCGACCAACACAGGCCACAGCGCGGAAGTCTGCAAGGAGGCGTTGAAATCGTTCCTGGCCATCAGCTTCTGGGCGGCGCAGGACGACGGGCTGCCGCGCAACAAGCTCGAAGCCACTGCCAAGCTGATGAAGAAAATCGGTGCCATCAAGCCCGACAAAGAGCCGGTGAGCTACGAAAACCTGGTCGACACCAGCGTCTGGAAAGACGCCAACGCGATGGTGAAATGACAACAGCGGCGATCCGGCGCAATGCGCCATTCTGGATCAGCATGGCCGCCGGCGTCGCCCTTTGGGAGATCGCGGGCCGCAGCACCAGCGCGGCCTTCATGGTGCCGTTCTCGGAAACGATTGCACGGTTCTGGCAACTGGTCTTGACCGGGGAATTCATCGCGCAGTTCCTCGACTCCGCCACGTTGTTCCTGACCGGCTTCGTGCTCGCGCTCATCGTCGGCATTCCGCTCGGCGTGCTGCTGGCGCGCGTGCGTGTACTGCGCATTGGCATCGAACCCTACATCATGACGCTCTACGCCACGCCGATGGTGGCGCTGATCCCCTTCATTCTGTCGATGATGGGCTTCGGTTTCGCGCCCAAAGTGCTAGTGGTGTTTATGTTCGCGGTCTTCCCGGTGCTCTACAACACCGTGGAAGGCGCCCGCAGCATCAAGCCCGAAATGATCGAGGTGGCGAAGTCGTTCCGTTCAAGCGAATGGGCCCTGTGGCGCGAAGTGATGCTGCCCTACACGTTGCCCTACACCATGACCGGCGTGCGCCAGGCCATCGGCCGCGCTCTGGTCGGCATGATCGCGGCTGAATTTTTCCTGTCCGCGACAGGGCTCGGCCAGCTCATCATGGGCGCATCGCAGAATTTCGACACCGCCGGCGTATTCGCCTCGATCTTCATCATCGGCCTAATTGGCGTGGGGTTGATGCGCCTGGGGCTGAAGATCGAGCAGCATTTCGCGCGCTGGAGAAACTAGGCCGTGACCGAATCCGCGCTTCATGTCCCACTGCCGGCATCGCGCAGGCCTTCGGCGCTGGTCAGCGCGATGGCTGGCACGTTCGTGCCGAGGCTGGCCACCGGGCTGTTTATTCTGCTGGCGTGGGAATTCGTGGTGCGCGCGCTGGCGCCTGCCTATGTCGCCAAGCCCACCACCGTAGTGATGGCGATCCCGCACGTCATCACCGATCCTGTTTTTTTGCGCGCCACCGGCGCGACGCTCACCGCGGTGGCGGAAGGGCTCGCCGCCGCGCTGGCGTTCGGTACCATCATCGGCATGTTGATGGGGCGCAGTCCGATGTTCGAGCGTGCCATCCGGCACTACGTCAACGGCTTCTACGCCGTGCCGATGATCGTCGTGCTGCCGCTGTTCTCGCTCTGGTTTGGCTATTCGCCCGCGACACGCATCGCCACCATCATTTTCGCCGCGATTTTTTCCATCATCGTCAATGTCGCCGATGGCGCGCGCGCGGTGCCGCGCGAATATCTCGAGGTCGCCCGCTCGTTCCGCTCTGGCCGTTTGCGCATGCTAGCCGAGATCGTGTTGCCGGCGTCGATGCCCTATCTGCTGGCCGGTTTCCGGCTCGCCGCCGGCCGCGCGCTGATCGGCGCGACCGTGTCTGAATTTTTTCTCTCGATCGGCGGGCTCGGCTATTACATTCTCTACAACTCGCGCGCCTATCATCACAATGAAGCCTTCGTCGGCGTGCTGTTGCTTGCGGCGTTCGGCGTTGGTTTTGAATTACTGGTGAATTGGTGTACGCGGCATTTCATGCCCTGGTATCGCCGCGACGAAAAATCCGATTGACCCACCCAAGGACTGAAAATCCCATGTCTTCCGACCCCTTGCTCAAGGCCGCGATCGCGCATTGGGGCGCGCGCTTTGTCGCCAACGGCGTGGTGCTGACCGACTTCGAGGAGATCACCGGCAAGCTTGCATCCTATAACGACTGGTGCCGCGCCTGGTCGGAACGCGGCGCCCACCACGAGCAACTCGGCCGCGAAGCCCTGGCGAGAAAGCATTTCCTCACCGCCGGCGAATGCCTGCAGCGCGCCGCGGTCTACTACCATTTCGGCTCGTTTTTATTCGCGCACGATCCGGCGCAGATGAAGGCCGCACACAAGAAACAGATCGAGTGCCGCCTCCTGGCGCTGCCGCATCTCAGCCCGCCCGGCGAACGGGTCGAGATTCCCTACCTCGGTAAAACCTTGGCCGGCATTCTTCGCAAGCCGACCGGCATCGCCAAGCCCCCGGTGGTGGTAATGGCGGTCGGCCTCGACTCGACCAAGGAAGAGACCGACGCCTACGAGGCGCCGTTTCTGGCGCGTGGGCTGGCGACGCTGGTGTTCGAAGGGCCCGGCCAGGGTGAGGCGCAATACGACTTCCCGATCCGCGGCGACTACGAAGTGCCGGTCAAAGCCATCATCGATTATGTCGAGACCCGCGGCGACCTTGAGAGCAGGCGCATCGGCATGTGGGGCGTCAGCCTCGGCGGCTATTACGCGCCGCGCGCCGCGGCTTTTGAGAGGCGCATCAAGGCCTGCATTGCGCTCGGTGGGCCGTTCGATTTCGGCGCGGCCTTCGACACAATACCTGACCTGACACGCGAGACGTTCCGCATTCGCAGCCATTGCAAGAGCGTCGAGGAAGCGCGCAAGAACGCGCAGACGCTGTCGCTGGCCGGCGTCGCGCAAAACATCACCTGCCCGATTTTCATCGTGAACGGTCGGCTCGACCGCGTCATTCCCGCCGCCGACGCCGAGCGGCTGGCGCGCGAAGTGAAAGGCCCGGTCGTGCTGATGATGATCGAGGACGGCAACCACATTGCCAACAACCGCGCCTATCGCTGGCGTTCGCAGAGCGCGGACTGGATGAAGGAGCAGCTGGGATAGCGTTCCCACTCGTTCATTCCCGCGCAAGCGGAAACCCAGGACTGGGCCCGGCTTTCGCGCGGGTGAGCGCAGAATCGTCAGAGCTGCAAAAAGCCTCTCGGAATTGAATGTAACCTTTCAATTCCATTCTCCCTTATCACCACCATCTCGCCGGTCTGCACACCGGCCGTGCCGTCGCGCGTCGTGACGTTGG
>Ga0134126_10003077_pt1 | contig 20899 bp, 17 predicted proteins | sample KB31752_FD_96881 | JGI IMG/M metagenome (GOLD analysis project Ga0134126, IMG submission 96881) | Terrestrial soil microbial communities with excess Nitrogen fertilizer from Kellogg Biological Station, Michigan, USA - KB3-175-2 | ecosystem: Environmental > Terrestrial > Soil > Unclassified ... | reverse complement strand
TCGTCCTTCTCCAACTCCATGCGGTTGAGTTGGAAGGCCCCATAGGCCTTGCGGAGCTTCTCCCAAGCCGGCTTCTGGGACTTGTAGAAGTGGTCGATGTCGTGGAAGTCCGCCGAGAAGGCGAGGAGGTCGTCGCGCAGCGCGTTGCACCGCTCGATGAACTTCTTGCTGTCCTGGTCGGCGACGAGCGGTCCGATGAGCGCGAGCCCCGTCGCGATCGCGTCGGCGCCCGGGTACTGCCCAGTGTCGGCCAACGACCGGTTGGTCGTCAGCGAGGTCTGCCAGTCCTTGAGCTTTGCCTGGAGGAAGGCGAACAGGCCGTCCTCGCCGTCCGGGCCCATCTCGGCGAAAAGCTGCTTGCCGAGGATTCGGGCTTCGAGGATCGCTTTGGGGTCCGCGGTCTCGCGCTTGCGGACGATGACCTTGCGTCGCTTGGCGGGCGTCGCAATCGCGTCGAAGACCTTGTCGATCGGGATCGGCGCCGCGTCCATGATCAGGGTGACTTCGCCAAGGACGACAAGCCGGGCGAGCAGGAGAAGAACTTCATCGTCCGGCCAGCCGTAGGGCCGCACCGCGTATCGCTTCTCTAGCATGTCGTGGAGGACGACCTGCCTGCTCGCCTGGCCGCAGAGTTCCAGGTAGCTGCGGAGATCGTCGAGCGCCTCGGGGTTGTGCTCGTTCGCCCGGAAAAGCTCGCCCTCGCGGTCGACGTCGTTGGCCCGCAGGACTGCCTGCGTCTCCTTCAGCGGTTCGGAGCAAAGGTGCTTCAGCAACCCCATCTTATTAAAGGTGTTCTGGACCAGGTACTCCATGGCTTCGTCGAGCGCGCCGAGCGGCGTCGACGCTTTCAGCTTCAGCGCCTGCCCGGCGACGTAGTAGTCTGCCGCCGGCAGCATCTCCGCGACGAGCGTCGTGAGTCGCTCGCGGCGGCGGAGGTTGGCCTCGGCGCAGTCTCTCAGGATGCGGCGCGTCGTCTCGGGCAGGGTGCCGTCGTTCTTCCGCCCTACATATTTTTCGGTCTGGATGTAGGCGCGAAGCTCCCGTCCGAGGGTCTCCTCGTTACCGAGCCGGACGAGTACGCATCCGCCCTCGGCGGTGCTGTCGAGGATCAGCTTCCCCTTGTCGTAGAGATCGTAGTCATCCGAAAGAGGCGAGATCACCGAGACGAGGAGCGCGCGTTCCTTGTTCTGTCCGATCAGGTAGGCGTCGCATTTGCGGTTGAAATCGAAATCCATCTTGTTGACGCTAAAGCGATGCTTGCGCTGCCCCTTGAGGACGTCGTCGAAGACGATTTCTCCGAGAGTTTTCGCCTCGTCGGCGTTTGCGATGTCGACGTCCTTGATCTCCTTGTTGATGTCCCGCTCCTCGTTGGTGAGGAATGCGTAGACGTCGCCGTTCCGACTGATCAGCGTCTCCTTCTCCAGCCGGCCCAGACTTTCCTGGGCCTGGCGCTTGAGGGCGATACGGTCGGCGTCGATGCGGTCTAGGCAGAGCGTGACGAGGTTGTCCACGTTGCCCTTCATCTCGTCGACGTCCGGATGAGGAACAGGACCTGGAGGAGCTTGATGTCGAATGGCTGGAGGCTCGGGTTCTCGGAGGCCTGGTCGATCGTCTTTTTGACCACCGTATCGAGGAAGCTCTCGATCGATGGGTAGAAGTCGTAGAGCGGCGCCAGGACGCCAACGTCCTTCAGGGCCGCGGTCTTCGCCGCGGACTGGAAGGCGTCGAGCATGGAGCGCTCGCCCCGAGCCAGGTGCAGTCCCGACGCGCCCGCCTTCCGGATCGCTTCGAAGACCTTTTGGATCAACTGGAACTGGTACGGAGCGAACGGATACGTGTCCACGAAATCGACCGCGCTGCGAAACTGTCGCAACGTCATCCCGCAGTCGCGGAAGGAAAGCTGATTCTTAAGGATGTCGCCCTTTGCGACGTAGACGGCTTCAAGGTCGGCCTTAACCTCTGGCGTCTTGGCGAGAAGCCGCTCCCTGATCACCTCGTCGACGTTGGCGCTGGAGAGCGACAGCGGCGGGAAAAAGCGCCCCTGGATCTTCGAAAAGTCCTGCCGTTTTGTCTTCGACATGTCTCCGAGGACGGCGTCCATGTCCTCCTGCGACGTCACGACCACCCACGCCCGCCTCCGGCAATAGGTTCCGAGTTCCTCGACGATCGTTTGCAGGCTTAGCATCAGGTGGGAGTCGGTCCCGATGAACTGGCCGACCTCGTCGACGAGGAATGCGATCCGGTGCTGGGGGCCATTCGAGTCGAGGTAGTCCTTGACCCATTTGCAGAAATTCTCGACCGAGACCGAGAACTCGTTCTCGGCGCCGTCGAGCCAGCGCCGGCTGGCCGCCTCGCTCTGGCCGAGGGTCTCGCTCAGGGCCTGGACGATGTCGTCCTGGCTGAAATGGTAGGCGTCACGCTCTGATCGCCAGGCCAAGCCTGTGCGCTTCGCATAAGCCGCCTCGAAGGCGGCGAGCCGCCCCTTGCCGTCGAGATAGCGCTCCATATGCGCGATGTGCGGATGGTCCCCGCTATAACCTTGCAGCTCGTTGAGAACCTTAAGGAAAACGCAGAGGATAACGTCGCGCCCGTCGCCTCTGCCGTGCGACGCCTTCGCATCGATGTTGAAGAGGACGACATCGGTATCGGCGGCGACGGCGCGCTTGATGTCCCCGAACAGAACGGCATCCTTGACCTTGCTCTCGAAGAACTCGACGGCGAACTTGGTCTCGCCGTCCTTGGTGTGGGGCCGGTTCGCGAGGAGGTAGGAGACGACCTTCACGAAGTGCGACTTGCCGGAGCCAAAGAACCCGGAAATCCAGACGCCCATCTTGCCGCCGACGTCGGAAGCCTTTTCGGTATCGATCGCTTCGAGATACCAGGAGATGAACTTGCTGAAGTGCAGGTCGAGCTCCCGCGTCATGACGAACTCGTCAAGCTCCTGCCACACCGAGGAGTCGTCGAGCTGGTCGGCCTTCACCACTCCGTTGATGGGCCTGAAAATATCCCGTTCAAAGAGGTCTTTGATCTGCATGGCTCGCCTCACGGAATCAGCTTGAACGCGCGGTAGTAGTTGGCCCGGAACTTCCCGAAGAGGCGCAACGACAAGCCGTCGTAGCTACCGGGGTAAAACACGACCAGCGGCGTACGCCCCATGACCGGATGAAGGTTGTTGAGAAGGGAATGGACCCGGACCAGCGGCCACCCGGTCCCGACGCCGGAAAGCAGGACGAGATCGTTGTGCGCAGGGTCCGCAACCTGCGCGAATGGCGCGCGTAGTTTTCCCTCCTCCAGCGGGCCGCTCAGGGCCTTTGTTAGCGCATCGTCGCCCTTCTCCCGTTGCAGCCGCAGGGCCTTTTCGAGGAGTCCGCGTTCCTGCAGGTGGTCGAGCACGAAATCGAAGAGGTCGATCGACTTGACGCAAATGCCAGGGCGCTTGATCGGAAGGTGTTCCAACAGCGTCGGAATGAAGCCGCGAACCTCAAGTTCGCGTTCGGGCGGGTAGTCGAATATGTGGAACGCCACCTCGTTTCCGAGGCCGCGCCCGGTTATGAACTCGTCCGACGTGACGCGGGGTAGAATTTTGTTTAGCCGCTCATGGAGCGCGTCGGTCATGGCGACGCCTCTAGACAGCGCAGGACGTAGGTTTCGCAGCGGTCCCGGAGAACTTGAAGAACCCGCTCGGAAATTTGGACGGGTTGCAGGTTGAGGGTTCGCGTGTTCTCTAGATAGCCCGCCTGAGCGAGCATCTGAAACACCGACGAGCGCAGCCGGTTTCTGGTGCTTTCGTTCCAGTCGGGCACGTCGGGGTCGCGGACCTTGCAGCCTTCGAGATATTCGTCGAACAGCTGGTTGGTCAGCGTCTTCGTGAAAATGCGGTACTGTTCGGCAACGACCATCCCGAGAAAGTCGCCGAGCAAGGCGCTATGTTTGACGGCCGCAGCAAACACAGCGTGGGTCGCCACCGGCCCTTTACCGTCGTGCACAAGCCGCCACAACTGGGCCCCAGCGGCTCCAAGCGGGCGCGAATGAGGCGCGCTAGGCGTTTGGCAGATTCAGGATTTCGCGCCTGGAGGATGTTGTCGTCGACGATCGCGCGCTTCCAAGCGGTGTCGTCGACGCCCTCCAAAAGGAGTTCGGCGACTCTGCGGCTCTCTGCGACTTTCAAGGAGCCTGCGGTAATGTCCGCGCGATATCTCACGTCAGCGTGGCTGTGAGGAGTACTGCTGAGCTTGCGAAACACGTTGTGCCGCCGCCGTGCATTTCCCGCCGTCCAGCGAACGGTCTGAACGTAACTAAGTGCACGACCGCCGATATTCTCCGCCTTATCCATCGTGCCAGCTCTAACATAACCATCCTTGAGTCGCTTAATCGGGACGCTCAGCGCAAGAGTCCAGTGGCACTTTGGTGGTAGGAAACCGGCTAAAGCTGTGCGCGGTCGACTGACGACGTCTTAGCTGCCAGCGTCCTTCAGGGCACGATAGAGCGTGGACTTCCCGACGCGCATGGTGCGCGCAATCGCACGGGGAGATTCCCCACGCTCGACCAGCGCCCGAGCGTGAGCAACCTGCGCATCGCGCCGTGTACCGAGGTCCGTAAGGGCGAATTCGATCATGTGTGTCTCGGGCTTGCCGATGATCACCGGCGAAACACGCGCCGCTGTCGCGACTGCGGTTATTAAGGCGCCGGCGCCGGGATCGAAACCGTCTTCGACTGGAAGAAGCAGATCCGGATTGGTCCCGATCAGGGTTGCCCCCGCGAGAATTGCGCGCACCGCCGTTCGCAGCTTGGCGTAGGTGATCTCTCGATCGAGGCCGACGACGACGACACGGGCCTCCCGTTCTACGAGGGTACAACCCCCCGCTTCGATTTCGCTTCTCAGCGAAGCGGAGCCTATGGCATGGACCGGCGTGCCCACTCGCCAGCGACGAAGCATGTATTGCACAGTGGCGCCCGTCGACGTCACTATTTGCTTAACGGTAACAGGGATACCGAAACCTCGAAGCTTGGCGGCGATGTCTTCGGCGGAGCGAGTCGAATTGTTCGTAACGAAGCGGAACTGAATGCTCCGTCGGCGCCACAGTCGTATCGCTTCGGCCGCATGCGGGATAGCCGCTTCCCCACGATAGACGACGCCGTCGAGGTCGGCGATCACACCTTCGACCGGCGCCCAGCCGGGGGGCGATTGGCCGCCCTCCGTCATCGTTTGTTGCAAGCGGGGTCCCGAGAGACCAGGATATCGTTCATTGCTCCGTCGGAGCCCGGTGTTTGACGCTCAGTCAACAGGCGGCAATCGTCCAAGCTCAAGGCTACGTTCGGCCTGTCGCCCAACTCCGGCACGACTTTGGCGGCGCCGCTGAAATCTTCGTTCGCCGTATAGGAGGACATCGTTATGATGCAATGCATGCCGGCAGCGAGCGCGGCTCGCAGCCCGTTGTTGCTGTCCTCGATGACGACACATCGCGCGGGCGCGACCCCGAGCGAGCGCGCCGCGAGAAGATAAATGGCGGGGTCGGGCTTCTTCTTGGGAACCACATCGCCGGCGAACAGCGCCACGTGACGGGAGCGATCCTGAACGAGCTGGTCAATGATGGCCCGGACCGCCCGCTCGTTCGACGTCGAGCAGACCGCGATCTTGATGGCCGCCGCGATCGCCTCGTCGACAAGGCGTGCGACTCCGGCGCGCAGAGGGAGCTCGCCTCCGCTGACAATGTCCATGAAGAGGGTCGTCTTGGTCTTGTGGAGTTCCGCGATTAGGTCTTCCCGCTCGCCTGGCGTTACTGGCCATGCGGTCTCGTCGAAATGGCGCCGCATCCGCTCCTTCCCGCCGGCGGTCTTGAGGAGATCGCCATAGCGTTCGACCGACCATCTTGTATCGAGCCCCAGCGCCGCGAAGGCCCGATTGAACGCCACTCGGTGCCCATCGCGCTCGGTGTCGGCCAGCACCCCATCGCAATCGAACAGTAGGGCTTGCATCGCTCTCTCTCTCTGAAGCGTTTGGTCAGACGGCCAATGTCTTCGCCTTCTCGACCGAGCCAAATCTGCGGATCATGTCGAGGACATCGCTCTTCATCGCTTTGTACTGCCCGTCGATGAAGGGAATGGGTTCGCTGATCTTCGGTTCCTTGCGGCCCACGTCGAGGAACCCGTCGATGAAGCGCTGCTTGTGCATCGTCGAGATGTTGACCTTGGCGCAGCCAAGCGCGATGCAACGATGGAACTGGTTGTCGCTGAGCCCGGTGCCGCCGTGCAGCGCAATCGGGATTTTCACGCGCTCGGCGACATAGGCGAGAAGGTTGTAGTTGATCTTCGGCTCGCCCTTGTAAAAGCCATGGGCCGTACCGATCGCGGGCGCGAAGGCGGCGAGCTCCGGCATCTCTTTGCAGAAGGCGATGCTTTCGTCCGGGTTGGCGAGAATGGAAGCGTCCTCTGCGACGAACTTATCGTCCTCGACGCCGCCGATTGCGCCCAGCTCAGCTTCAAGCCCTACGCCTGCGGCCTGGGTGATTTCATAGACCTTCTTGCTCTGTGCAACGTTTTCAGCGAAGGGCAGAGCGGAACCGTCGAACATGACAGACGTCCAGCCCGCATCTATGCAGTGTTTGATAACCTCGACGTCGATGCAATGATCGAGATGAAGCGCGACTGGAACGTCGACGTCGGCCGCAAGGCCGCGCACCCATTGGGCGATCGGCTTAAAGCCCCACAATCTGATCGTCTTCACGGATAACTGGATGATGATCGGCGCGGCAAGCTCCTGAGCGCCGCCGACGATCGCCCGCGCGCTATTGTAGTCGATCATATTGAAAGCAGCGACACCGTAGCGACCTTCTTGCGCGCTCTTCAGCATGGACTTGAGATAAGCGATCGGCATCGGCGGCTCCTTCAACTTGTGGCGGCGAGATTGCGCCTTCTCTCGAAATCTCTGAGCGGAGAGCTTAGCTGACCGTGCGCAGATGCTCGCTGAGCAGCCGGGCCACCGTCTCGCGAGCCTCGAGATGCGGCATATGTCCAACGCCTGGGAAAATATGCACGGCTACTGTCCCAGGCAGCCCCGCCGCGTGACGTGCGGGGATGATCCGGTCATCCGCCCCGAACACCACGCGGACCGGGCACGGCGTGGCCGCGAGAGCCAGGCGGATCGAAAAGGCTTGCGTGCCGTCCGGAAACAGCGAACGGGCGACGCGATCCTGGGCTTCCGGGACGCCTGGTTCGGAGCGCGTCTGCGCCGTCACGCCGATCAACGCGGGACCGATCGCGCTTTCGTCCGCAACGAGCAGCCGCATCCAAGGCGCGAGGCTTTCCTCGCTGCGGGCCCGCGCGAAGCCCGCCAGGAAGGCGCTGTTGATGTCAGGCCCCAGTCCCGCCGGCGCGATCAGGAATAGCGAGCGGACCGTGAAGCGTGCGGCCTGCGCCATGGCAACGGCGATGGCGGCCCCGAGCGAATGGCCGATCAGGTCGGCGCTCGTGACGCCTTCATCGGCAAGCACGGCGGCAACCGCGTCGGCCATGGCCTGGAGCGATACGCGCTCGAGGCCCGCGGAGCGGCCGTGACCGGGCAGATCGACCGCAAGGACCGGACGGCGGAGAGCGGCGGCAGCGACGAGGACGCGCCAGCCATTCAGATCGGCGCCGAAGCCATGAATCATGACCAGCGGCGGACCCTCGCCCTTGCGAAGCCACGCGCGGTGCGCCGCCTCGGAATGAGCGCGCATGGCCGGAGACTGCGGGGGAGCGGACGCGGACTCCAGGCTGCGGAGCGCGGTCCCCGGGGGGCCGCTGTCCGCGTGAGGTCGTCCGGCGCCGGCGGGAGACGGGGCTGGGTCGGCGGCCTGAATGACGCTCTTCACGTCTCGCGCGACGACTGCGCCATGCGGACCGGTCCCGACGATCGCGGCGATCTCGATGCCATTGCTTTTAGCCAGACGGCGCGCGAACGGGGAGGAGCGGGGGGCGCCGTTGGCCTTCCGGCCCAACTGAGCGTCTGCCGCCCGCTCCGACATACCCACCCCTATGGGCGCGATGACCGCGCCGTCCTCGGATGCCGCCTTCGCCTGTTCGATCGAGTGCGGCGTGGCGGCGTCCTCGGTAGGATCGCCGACGAACAGAAGCGGCGCCAGAACCTTGGTGGTGGCGCCCTCATCGTAAAGAAGATTGAGGACCGTGCCGGCCTCGAACGCCTCGACATCGAACGAGGCCTTCTCCGATTCGACAACGGCGACAATATCGCCCTTGGCGACCTTATCGCCCACCTTGACGCGCCATTCGATCAGCTTGCCTTCGGTCAGGTCCTGGCCGACCTGCGGCATGAGAATGGGCTTGGACATTGCATTGACCCCTGCTGGCTCCGCTGCCGGCGGATCGCCCTCCGATTGTCCCGATCCCAAGGATCCGGTCTCCGCCCGCGCTTTGGATTCAGGCGCGCCGCCTCGAGCCGTTATCGCCCGAGGACCGTGCGGACCGCGTGCTTGATGTCGTCGACCTGCGGAACACTGGCCTTTTCCAGTTCGAGATTGAACGGCACCGGTATGTTCAGGCCGGCCACGATCTCGATCGGAGCGTCGAGATCGTAGAAGCTTTCCTTCTGGATGAGGGAGGCGATGTCGGAGGCGACGCCTCCGCGGCGCACCGCCTCCTGCACGATCACCACGCGGTTCGTCTTGCTCACCGACTCGAGGATCATCGGCAGATCGAGCGGCGCCAGCGTGCGAGGGTCGATCACCTCCACCGACACGCCCTCCCGGCTCATCTCCTCGGCAGCTTGCAGGGTGCGCGGGATCATGTTCGACCACGCGACGACTGTGACGTCCGTACCCGCTCGCTTGATGTCCCCGCGGCCGAATACGACGATATGCTCGCCATCGGGCACCTGCCCCTTGGTCATGTACAAATGCTTGTGTTCGAGGAACATCACCGGATCGTCCTGACGCAAGGCATATTTCAGCAGGCCCTTGGCGTCGGCCGGCGCCGACGGCATCGCCACCTTGAGTCCGGGGATATGGTAGAATAGGGCTTCCAGGCTCTGCGAGTGCTGCGCGGCGACGCCGCCGCCGGTCCCGCCCTGGGTGCGCATGACGAAGGGCACGCGGCCGGCACCGCCGGTCATCAGGCGGAACTTGGCCGCCTGGTTGACGATCTGGTCCATCCCGAGCATCGAGAAGTCAACGTACAGGATTTCGACGATCGGACGCGCGCCTGCGATGGCGGCGCCAACGCCGGCTCCGATCATGCTCGCCTCGGAAATCGGGGTGTCGCGGACGCGCAGCTTGCCATATTTGGCCAGCAGGCCTTCCGTCACCTTGTACGAGCCGCCGCGCTCAGCGATCCCTTCGCCGATGATGAAGACCTCCGAATTGCGCGCCATCTCCTCGTCTATCGCTTCCCGCAGCGCGTCGCGATACATCATCTCTCTGCCGCTCATGGCGGATCCTTCTCCAGCAATGGCTCAATGTTCAGTAGACGGAGGCGAACTGCCTGAATTCCTCCACCGACACTTCGTCGCTCTGCTTGGCAAACTCGATCGCGTCGGCGATCTCGCGTTCCACGGCCGCCTGAATCCTCCCGACATCGTCGTCGGTCGCGTCCGAGAGCTCGAGAAGGCTGCGCCGCGCCGCCTCGACAGGATCGCGATCCATGTAGTACTTGAGCTTGTCGGCCGGCATGTATTTCCCGGGGTCATTGACGTGATGGCCCATATGGCGATAGGTGCGTGCCTCGATCAGGATCGGGCCCTTGCCGTCGCGGCATTTCCGCGCCGCATCCTCCACCGCGTAGTAGACAGCTAGCGGATCGTTGCCGTCGATCAGGTGGCTCTCGACCTTCAAGGCTTCGCCGCGTTTGTAGAGATCGGTTTCGCGTGTCGATTCCTCGATCGAGGTCGAAACCGCATACTGGTTGTTCTCGATCAGCAGAATGAAGTTCAGGTTCCAGATGGCCGCGAGGTTGAGGGCTTCCATGAATGTTCCGTTGTTCGAGCCGCCGTCGGTGGAGAAGGTCACCGTAACCGCGTCCGAACCGCGGACCTGGGCGGCGAGCGCCGCGCCGACGCCGAGCGGAGCGCCCGCGCCGACGATGCCGTTCGCGCCAAGGTTGCCCGTCGTGATGTCGGCGATGTGCATAGAGCCGCCATAGCCCCGGCAGTAGCCGCTCCGCTTCTGGAGAAGCTCGGCCATCATACCGCGGATGTCGGCGCCCCACGCGATGCAATGGCCGTGGCCGCGATGGGTCGAGGCAATATAGTCGCCCTTTCGCAACGCCGCGCAGGCGCCGGTCGCGATGCCCTCCTGCCCGAGATAGGGGTGGTAATACCCGCGGATCAGCCCCTGGCGGTAGAGCTTTATGCCCTCGCTCTCGAATTGGCGGATCGTATAGGTGGTCCTGAACAGCTTCTCCAGGAGTTCGCGCGATGGCCGATTTCCGGCCCTGGCCTCGACGTTCATGGCGTCCCTTCCGATCAATTCCTGTCACAAGCAGTCATCAACGTCCTGGGGACCAGACGCTGCCAACTCGTGACGACGCACGCCCCGACGCCGGGAATGCAGCAGGCGAACTCCAGCGAGAGCGCCACAACGATAAACTGACGCGCGATCGCTGTGGCGTATCTCGGTCGACCATCTGCTGGCCCTGTGGCTTCCTCAAAGCGTCGTCTCCGCGACGAATTTCGGATGGAACAGCCGCAGCCCGCCGGACTTTTTCGCCTCGTTGTCGTAGGTCGTGCCGTTCGGCGCCGACACGATCTCCAGCTGCTGCCCCCATGGCGCCAGGAAGTAACACCAGGTCAGCCCGAGGTTCGGGCCTTCGGTATAGGCGGTCGGCTCGCCAAGAACCCGAACGTTGTTCTCTTTCAGGAATGCGATGGCCGCGTCCATGTCGTCGACGTAGAACGCGAGGTGATGCCCGCCGATGTCGCTGTTTTTTGGCGGGACTGTGTTCTGGTCCGGCGCCTCGTATTCAAACACCTCCAGGTTCGATCCATTGGCGCAGCGCATGTAGCGGAATTCCTTAATGACGCAGCGCGGGTCGACGTTGAGGTGGACTCGCATCCAATCTCCCTCGCCGCGGAAATTCTTCGCGGCCGTGAACAGCGTCTTGGCGCCAAGAATCCGTTCGAAGAAATCACAGGCCTGGTTGATGTCGGGCACCGTGAAGCCGATATGCTCCATGCCGCGCATGCCGGGAATGGCCATCCTTTGGTCCTCCTATCCGTGTCGCCGCTTCAGAAATATCGAGCCGTGAAGTCCGCGAGCTTCTGATATTCTCCGCGTGCTGCGATCGCTTCGTACAGGCCGCGATAGATCTGGTGCTGATCGTCGTAGAGGGCGCGGTTCTCCGAATTGGGCTCGAAATGTCCTTCGACATGCACCATCGCGTCGACCGCCTCCTCGATAGAGGCGAAAGCCCCTGAGCCGAAGGCGCCGAGAATCGCCGCCCCCAACACGGTGCATTCACGCTCGCGTGTGACTCCGGCCGGCAAGCCGATGATGTCGGTCATGATCTGGACGAAGCCGTTCGACTTGGTGCCGCCTCCCGTCAGGCGGAAGTCCAAGACGCCGCCGTCGATGTCGCTCTGGAAAGCAGCGACGACCATTCGCATTTCATGGGCGCAGCCCTCGAGGACGGCGCGGATCAGATCCTGGCGGTTGTGGTAGATCCCGACGCCGAGGAACCCGCCACGCGACACCGCGTCATAGTAGGGGGTCACCTGGCTCGCGAGGAAGGAGTGAAAAATGACTCCCTTTGCGCCCGGGGGCGACTTCGCGGCCTCGTCGACCATGACCGCGTACGGGCTGCGGTCGCTGCGCGCGGCCTCGTCGATCTCGTCACGTCCGAGATTGTTCCGCCACCACTTGAGGCAGCCGCCGAGGCTAAAGGCGCCGCCCTCGATATTCCAGGCGCGGGGCACGGCGTGCCCGCCCCACCACAGATTGCGTCCCTTGATGCGGTCGAGGCTGTCAAGATGCGCCACCATGATGCCGGCTGTGCCGACCGTGAACTCGGCCATGCCCTGCTTGATGACGCCGGCGCCGATCGCGGCGCACTGCTGGTCGCCGGCCCCGCGGCAGAGCGTGATGCCGGCCGGAAGACCGGTGGCCTCGGCAGCCGCCCGCGACAGCTTGCCCGCGACCCCGGACGGGATGTCGACCGGAGGCAGCCTGTCCCGGGTGATCCCGCACAGGGCGAGCACGCGGTCGCTCCAATCCAGGCGGCGGATATCCATCATGCCGTTCAGCGTCAGCGAAGCGGGGTCAGTGACCCATTCGTCCGCGCCGAGCCGGTGCAGGAAGTATTCCTGGCCGTTCGCGAACCAGCGCGTTTTCCCGAAGCGCTCGGGTTCGTTGTCGCGGACCCAGGCGATCTTCGCCGCGACCCATAACGGACTGAGCTGCATGCCGGTGTGGCCCTGATAGTCCTCCGGCGAGATCTCGCGCGCGAAAATCTCCTGATAGCGGGTGGCGCGTCCGCAATTCCAGACGATCGAATTGCCGAGCGGTGCCTTGTCGGCGTCGAGCATGCAGAACGTGCCGCGCTGGCTGGACAGCCCAACGGAGTGCAAGGCCCCCTTCGGGAGGTGGGCCTCGCCCACCGCTTGGCGCGAGGCGGAGCAGACGCCCTCCCAAACATCCTCCAGATCCTGCTCGTTCCACCCTGGACGTGGCGCAATGCAAGGATATTCCTTGTAGCCGCGACCCAGCGCCTTACCGGTTTCGTCGAAGATCATCACCGCGCAGCCGGTGGTCCCCGCGTCGATGCCGACGAACGCCCGCTTGCTCTCCTTCGCCATCGTCCCTCCCGCCCATGCTCAGGTATTTTCGTCGATCCAGTCGGTCAGCAGCGTTAGGAAGGCGCGTCGGTCGGCGCGCTCCTTCTCGCTGAGCGCCCCCACGAGGCGTTCCTTCTCCCGGATGACATCCTCGACACGGATCCGGAATCCGTCGGGCTTGAGTGCGATCGTAGTCTCGCCCTTGCCCGCCCACCGCGCATTGACCGGAAACCCGAGCGGCTCGAGCGCGTCGTGCCAAGTCGCGTCGAGCCTCAAAATCCCGGTTGGAGTATACAACATAATACAGTTGTGATAATCGCGGATGCCCCCATCTCGGACCCAGCGCCTAAGCGGCTCGGACATCGTGTCCACGACCGGAAGGCCGCGGGCGAAATCGCCCTCCACGATCTCAACGTCTGCCGCCTCCCCGGCACGGCGCAGCAGATCGCGCAACAGGAGGTGCTTCCCCGTGCAGGATCCTTCCCGCCGCTCCAGCACCGTCAACGGGCTGCGACTGCCGCGCGAGGCGTAGCGCATACGGCGCACGGCATGGAAGATTGCCGCGACGCGACGTGGGCCTCGAGCCGACGGCATCGCGTCCAGGAAGGCGTCAAGCGCCGATGCATACGAACCGCATTGCTGTTGCACGACTCGCTGCGCCAGCACAGGGCTTGTCGTAGGAGCCGACAGATCGCCGCCGCTCGTCTCTGCCAGGCGGCCGACCGTCTCGCGGAGACCGATCCGGTCCGGCGCGCCGGTGCTTACAGCTTCCATGTGCTCAGTCTCGGGCTTCATCGACAGGGTCTTCCGAGAAGGTAATTTTCTTCCTGAATGCTCGGGTCAAACTGGCACAAAAAGACGCCGCCGCCTAGTGGCGGGAACTCTCGTGGAAACTTTTTTCTTCACAGCAGTGCTGGGTCGAAAGTCGCGGTGTGCCTATTCGCGCCACCGCGTGCCGCTGTCCGGGCTGGAATAACGTGGAAATTTCCTTCATAAATTCGACTTTGCTTCAGCCGACTCAATTCACCCTAGTTGGTAGGCTCGGCGCTGGGTCGGGTCCGCTTGACCTCCCTTGGAAAAAGGTTTCTAACATTGGAGGGCCGCTGCAGGCGGGACCGCAGGGAGGAATACAAAATGTTTCGTCAAATCAGAAATCCGTACTATCGGAGCATCAGCCGGCGGCAGTTCCTCGAGCAAGGCGGCGCCGCGATCGCCGGCCTCGGCGCCGGGGCGGTCGGCGTCGGGCTGGGCTCTTCGATCGTCAGCACGCCCGTGCAGGCCGCCTCGTCGGACGACGCCAAATGGAAGCAGTTCTCCGGCTCGAAGCTCACCTTCATCTCCGAGAACACGCCGCCGACCTTCGCTCTCAAGGAACGGCTGAAGCCCTTCTACGACCTCACCGGCATCGAGGTGGAGATCCTTACCGACGACCTTCCCGTCGTCGTTCAGAAGCTCGGCGTGGATTTCCAGAGCGGCGCCGGCGCCTATCAGCTCGGCTATGTGCAGGACAAGCCGGTCGGCTGCACGTTCGCCGACTTCTTCACCGATCTCAATACGCTCTTCCACGACGAGACCCTGCCGAAGAACCCCGATGGATACGAGGACTCGGTGTGGTTCGACAATTATGTCGATATCAGCTGCCGCTTCTACGATCGCAACCGCATGATCGGTCTCCCATACGACTCGGCCGTGGCCTGCACCTTCTACCGCCAGGATCTGTTCGAGCAGCTAAGCAAGGACTTCGAGAAGGAATACGGCTACCGCATGGAGTTCACCCACGACACCACGTGGAAGAACGTCTACGACTTCGCCTCCTTCTTCAAGAAGATGCATGCGAGCGACGCCAAGATCCCCTTCGGCTATGCGCAGCATATGGGCTCGTTCGCATGGACGACGCAGCTCGACATTCAGCGGATGATGTTCGCCAACGGACGCTGGCTCGACTTCAACATTGACGACAAGCTCGGCAGCAAGACGCCCGGCCCGAGCAATTGGGGCGACAAGCAGTCGATCCTCATCATGAAGAAGTTCAAGGAGCTGGCCGACGTCTCCCATCCCGACAACCTGGCCAACGGCACGCTGCAGCTCAACACGGTCTACCAGGCCGGCAAGATCGCCGTGCAGGTCCAGTACAACGAGTTCGCGGCCTCGGTGGAGGATCCCAAGACCTCCGTTGCCGCCGGCGGCAAGACTGGCTATGCTGTCTGCCCGAAGGGCGAGCCCTCATGGATTCTTAACGGCGGGCAGGCGGTCAACGGTTGCAATGGAGGCATCGCCGCGATCGGGATTAACGACTCCATCCCGGACAAGATGAAGAAGGCCGCCTATCTGTTCGTCATGTGGTCGACCTCGCTCCAGACCCAGATCAATCAGTTGAAGCTGAGCGGCGGCACGCCGGACCGCAAGGCAGTCCTCCTCGATCCCGAAGTGGCCAAGGCCCGTCATCGGCCGACCACCATGCCGAATGCGCTCACCTTCGATGCCGTGTACGACTGGGGCATCAAGGATCCGCACTTCGTGCTGGGGCCGAAGTTTCCCAAGGCCAACGCCTTCTATCAGATCATCTCGTCCGAGGTGCAGAAGTGTCTTTCCAACACTCAGAGTCCGGAGGAGACCTGCCAGACCATCAAGAAGCAGACCGATCAGCTGAACGGCGTCTGAACGCCAGTTGGCGCGGTGCCGCCGGCCCGTCTCGGCTTGGCGGCGCTATCTGTCTTGCATCGGACCGACTTTGCCCTCGGCGACTTGAAGCCGCAGCGGCGGGAATCGTTTCGTGACACCTTTTACTTTTAGTAGGGGGCGCTGAATTGACCGGCGTTGTGAGCGTGGCCATTGACGCGGCGGAGACCGCGGCTCGGCCGAATGCAGAGCCGTCAAGGCGGTACTACTTTCTGCTAATGGCGCCCGCGCTGCTCGTTCTCGCCGCCATCTCGCTCTATCCCTTCGTATGGCTTGTCAACATGAGCCTGCACGAAGTCTCGATGTCTCCCCGCAAGCCCGACCTGTGGGTCGGGCTGGCGAATTTCCGTCACTTGCTCCGCGACGAAAACTTCATCGACGGCTGGCTCAGGCTGTTGCGCTACAGCGCGGCCTGCCTGACGGTCGAGGTCGTCCTCGGCGTTCTGATCGCCGTGATCCTCAATAACAGCCGCTTCGAGAAGGTCCTGGCGACCATATTCCTAATGCCGATGATGATGGCGCCGGTGGTGGCCGGGCTCGTCTGGTTCTACTTGTTCAACAGCACCTTCGGCTGGTATCATTGGATATTTCAGAGCTTGGGGCTGGTCGGCGCGCGGTCGATATTGGGAAGCGCGGAGACGGCGATGTTTGGCGTCGTCATGGTTGATGTGTGGCAATGGACGCCGCTCATCGTCCTGATTGTCCTCGCCGGGCTGAAGCGGGTTCCCCAGGATCAGCTCGAAGCCAACATGGTCGACGGCGCCGGCCCGCTGCGCAACTTCCTGTCGATCACGCTGCCCAATCTCTACCCCTTTCTTCTGATCGCCATTCTGCTGCGGTTCATGGACAATTTCCGCTTCATCGACGCCATCCTGCAACTCACCGGCGGCGGCCCCGCCGATGCGACCAAGATCCTGCCTCTCTATCTCTATGAGGTATCGTTCACCGACTTTAATCTCGGCTACGGTGCGGCGATCGCGTTGACTCTCCTGATCGTGACCATCATCGTTGGCATGTTGCTGGTCCGCGTGTTCACGATGCCGAAGTCGACGGCCTGAGGCACCGCGTCGATATGCGCCGCCGCCCTACCAGAGGAATCAGGCGTAAGCGATTGGCGCGATCGGCCATGCCGGGCGGCGATTGGCCTTTTGCTCGAGCTTGTCCGTGGTCCGACCGCTGTCCCGCCAACCGCCTCTTGAGGGGTAATCATGGCATCGCGTGAGGTTCTGCAATACCGGTCGGCCTCGTGGCGTGTGGTCCGGGCGGCGGGCTGGCTGTTCATCGCCGCCTATGTCGTGTGGACGGTGCTGCCAATTCTGATCATGTTCCTGTCTTCGCTAAAGAATCTTCTCGACGCCTTCCGCCTTCCGCCGGTCGGGGACTGGGCAGGTATCGTCAAGCTCTTCGAGTTCAAGCCGACATTCGCCCACTACGTCACCCTGTTCACCGATGATCATTTCAGCACGTATTTTCTGAACAGCATCATCTGCGCGCTGGGCTCGGCTGCGGTCTCGGTCGTGCTCGGCGCCATGGCGGCCTACAGCCTCTCGCGGATAGACTTCCGCGGCAAGAGCGATCTCTTCTTCTGGATCATCTCGACCCGCATGGCACCCGTCGTGGCCGTGCTGGTCCCGCTGTTCACAATCTTCCGGCTGGTCCATCTGAACGGCACCTTGCCCGGTCTGATCGTCGCCTACACGACGTTCAACCTTCCCTTCGCCATCTGGATCCTGACCGGCTTCTTCGACAACGTGCCTTTCGCCATCGAAGAGGCGGCCATGGTCGACGGCTGCACGCGCCTGCAGGCGCTTCGTTCGATCCTGCCCCTGGTGGCGCCGGGCATCGCCGCCTTCCTCGTGCTGTGCGTCCTCTTCGCCTGGAACGACTTCATCTTCGCCTCGATCATCGGCAGCGGCGGCGCCAAGACCCTGCCGCCGGCGACGAGCGCGCTGGTCCAGCCGCAGAATATCCAGTGGGGCAAGATCATGGCCGCGGGCGTGCTGACGACGCTGCCGATGATGCTGCTCGGGCTCGTCATCCGCCGCTACATGGTGACCGGCCTGACCATGGGCGCTGTGCGCGAATAGCGATGACCTGCGAGGAAAGAGCACGCCGATGACATCCGTCGCTATCCGTCAGGTCACCAAGACCTACGGCAAGACCGTCGCCGTCAGTGACCTGTCGCTCGACTGCGGCAGCGGCGAATTTCTGTGCATACTGGGGCCATCGGGCTGCGGTAAATCATCGACGCTGCGGATGCTTGCCGGCCTCGAGCATATCTCCGCGGGAACGATCCAGTTCGGGGGCCGAACGGTCAACCAGCTGCCGCCGAAGGATCGCGACATCGCCATGGTGTTCGAGAACTACGCGCTCTATCCGCACAAGACCGTGTTCGAGAACATGGCGAATTCACTGCGGCTTCGGCGAACCGCGGCGGCCGAGATCGACCAGCGCGTGCACCGCGCAGCACATCTCTTGCAGATCGATCATCTGCTCAAGCGGCGGCCGTTTGAGCTGAGCGGCGGCCAGAAGCAGCGCGTGGCGATCGGCCGGGCGATTGTCCGCAAGCCGCAGGTCTTTCTTTTCGACGAGCCGATCGCTCACCTCGACGCCAAGCTGCGGGCGCACATGCGCGGCGAGATCAAGCGGCTGCAACGCGAGCTCGGAATCACGACGATCTATGTCACACACGATCAGCTCGAGGCATTGTCGATGGCCGATCGCATCGCCATTATGAACGAGGGCGTGTTGCAGCAGTTCGGCACGCCGAATGAGGTCTACAACAGCCCGGTCAATACATGGGTGGCGAGCTTCGTCGGCGAGCCGCCGATGAACTTCATCGACGGTGAGCTTGCCGGCGAAGGCCAGCGGGTATGGTTCGTCAACTCCAACATCAAGGTTCCGCTGGCCGCCGATCGCTTCGGCGCGAATCGCGTCGGCCAGCCGGTCCAGGTCGGTATCCGGCCCGAGAACCTGCGCGCGACGTTGCGCGATCCGGGGACCCCCGGGTGGTTCCGGGGCACGGTCTTCGCGGTCGAGCCGGTCGGCGGCGACACGCTCGTCACGGTGACTGTGGGTGATATGCGCCTGCTCGCGAAGGTGCCCGCCGGCTTTGACGCCGACATGGACGATGCGTGCTGGATTGCGCTCGATGAATCCAAGATCCATCTTTTTGACCGTCCCGAAGGCCGCGCTATCAGGAACCCGTGAATGCTCCACTGCCTGAAAGACAGTGGCTTCCGGTTACGCTCACCAGCTTGTGCGAACTGCGGCCGTGATCGTCGTGCGCGGTGTCGTCGCGGCTGCGGCCGCGGCCGCATGCTTGTGGCTGACAGTCCTCTGTTCGCGGGCGAACAGCTTCACATCGCTAGGTAAGCTTCCTTGGTTGCCCTTCAGGGCGAGGATGCCGTGGGGTGCCGTGGGCCTTCTTGGCCGCCTCCAGATCCCGCCGCAGCTTCTCGCCAAGGACGACGACTCCCTTCTTCAAGGCTATCGTTAAGAACAATCCCTCGCCCTCAAGAGATCCTCTGCGAGACGCGGCGAGACGCGCGGGAAATTGCTTTCGGTTGGAGGCTCTATTAGACTGGAAAGTCAGTCGGATCGGCGTGGATTCATAGGCGCAAGCTGCATGCCTCAGGGGGACTCCAAACAGATCTATTCGGGCGGCGACCTTTTACATCGCATTCAGGAGCGCTACGGAAGACTTCGAAAGTCGGAGCGCATCGTCGCCGATTACCTTCGAGCGCGGGCGGGAGTGCGCCTTGACGCGTCGATCACCGAACTCGGTCGCTCGCTGGGTGTCAGCGAGGCCACGGTCAGCCGAGTGAGCCGCGCGCTCGGCTATGACGGCTATCCGGACATGAAACTGTCGCTCGCGGAGGGCGTGCGGAGCCGAAACTCCTTTGTGAACGTACCAACCGAAATTGATGAGGATGATTCGCTCGTCACCACGAGCAGCAAGCTCGCCGCGCTTCTCGGGGCCAGCATTCACGGGACGCAGCGTCTGCTCGATGGGGAGCGTCTTGAACGGGCCGTTGATTTTCTGCATCGAGCTCGAAAGATCGTCTTTGCCGGCGTAGGCGGCGCCGCGTCGATCTGTGATGAGGCCGCGCATCTCTTCATCAAGGCCGGCATAGATGCGGTCAGCTACCGCGACGACTACACTCAAACCATTGCTGCCGCCATAATGACGCCGTCGGCGGTGATGGTGGGCATTTCGCATACTGGCAGTACCGAGACCGTAGCGAGAGCGCTGCGGCTCTCGCGGAAAAACGGCGCGCCGACGATCGCCATTACCTCTGACTCCATGTCAGCGGTTGCTCGTGCCGCCGACCTGGTTCTGGTGACTTGGAATTCTTCCATGCCGCTGACCCCGCTCTACGGCGATTTCCTGGAAGGCCGAGCGAGCCAGTTATTTTTGGTTGATCTGCTCTACCTCGGCCTGCTTTTTCGTGCGCGTGAACAGACTAGAAACCAGCTCAAAATCACCGGCTCCGCCCTGGAGGAATATTATAGAAACAAGCCGAAGCCAACCGACGATAGCTGACGCGACATGGAGGCGCCATGTTCCGGCCCAGGACTTGTCTTGGACCTGGGTGACTCCCGAAGCGCGCCAAGCCAGACTGACCTGATGGTGATCACGCCTCAAGGCCCCCAATCGAGAGAGTTGTGGCTTGATTCTCCACCTCCGCTTTCAACTCCAATTTCCTATCGGCGATCGGCGGCCTCGAAAAACCCGGCGAGCTTGCTGTTGACCGCGCTTGCCGCCTCGAGGTGAGGCATGTGTCCGGCATTGTCGAGACGCACGACTTCGACGGACGAGGGAAGGCCCTCCGTAGCCGCTGGATCGAGGATCGCGTCGCGCGCGCCCCACAGGATCATGACCGGAACCCGGCTTTCCTTGACGAGATCGCGGAAAGAAGCCGCCTGCCGGCCCGAGGGGAGGTTCTTGTCGGCGATCGCCCGCAGCGCTTCCCTCGCGCCCTCGATTCGCTTGAAGCGAAGCACGCCTTCGATCATCTGGGACGAGACGAGGTCCGGGTCGCCGAGCAGAAGCTGAAGCGCCGCCTTGACATCCTTGCGCTTCTGGGCGGCGATGAAGCCCTCGATGAAGTCGGGGTTGACCTTGTCGCCGAATCCGGTTGGCGCGATTCCGGCGACCGAGGCGACCCGCTCGGGATGGTCGCGCAGGATCTGGAACGCGACCGCTCCGCCCAGCGAATGGCCGACCAGATGAACCTTCGGCGCGCCGGTCTCGTCGATGAGATCGGCGACCGCTTCCGCAAGCTCGCCAAGGTCGCCGGTCGCCAGGGATTTGGTCGATTTGCCGTGGCCAGGCAGGTCGACCGCATAGACGGGGCGGCTCTTCGCCAGTTCGTCGATGTTGAAGAGCCAGTTGTCGGAATCGCCGCCGAAGCCGTGGATCAGCACGACCGGCGTCGCCTCGTTTTGCAGGCCCGC
>Ga0134126_10003076_pt1 | contig 20901 bp, 16 predicted proteins | sample KB31752_FD_96881 | JGI IMG/M metagenome (GOLD analysis project Ga0134126, IMG submission 96881) | Terrestrial soil microbial communities with excess Nitrogen fertilizer from Kellogg Biological Station, Michigan, USA - KB3-175-2 | ecosystem: Environmental > Terrestrial > Soil > Unclassified ... | reverse complement strand
GTGGTTCTCCACGCCCGGCGCCTGCACGACATGGGACGCAGTGCCTGGCTGTTACTGGTTCCTGTGGTACTGATGGTCGTGGCCTTCGCCATCTGGCTGCACATCCTCAGCTTCGGCACCCGGCTCGATGCCGCGTTGCCCGTCATCGCGCTCGTGGTCTGTGCGGGTGTTGCGCTCTGGTGTTGTATTGGCAAGGGGCAGGCGGACGCCAACCGCTTCGGGGTGCCGGTCACCCTGTAAGGCCGGCAGGGGCGGATCCGCAGCGGCGGAGGGCAGGAATTTTCGCCCGTGATTGTCCAAACGGAGCAGGCTCGCGCATCTTGAGGTCTGAGAGCCCGCCGACCTTCCGGTGGGAGCCGACTTCGAAAGAGGATCCTATGCCCACGAGCAAGATCAAGTTTCTATGCCTGTACCGTTTCGCCGCCGCCGGCTGGCCGGCCAAACCCTCCTCACCCGAGCAGATGCAAGCCCAATATGCCGCCTGGAAGGCGTGGATGACGAAGTTCGAGAAGGAGCTGATTCCCGGGGATGGCCTGCTGCCCGGCGGGTCTGTCGTGCGCGCGGGTAACGTGACCGACGGCCCCTTCATCGAGGCCAAGGAAGTCGTTGCCAGCTACGGCATCATCGAGACGGACTCGCTCGCGCGGGCGGTCGAGATCGTCAAGGCGTGCCCGATCGGCATGGATCCGGGCGCCAGCGTCGAGATCCGGCAGCTCGGCGGCTACAGCGGCTGAGGCCGACCCCGTGGTCAGGACGCGCCGTGGCTGAAACCGGCCGCCCATGGGCTGGAGTCCACCCAGCGACTGAGGCCGACACGGTGTCGGAGGCCGGATCACCGCCCGGGCTCCCGGATCACTACTTCCGTCGGGAGTTCGGGCGCCTGGTGGCGGCTCTGTCGCGCCGCTTCGGGGTGCATCGCGTGGAGCTCTGTGAGGATGCCGTCCAGACGGCACTCCTTCGCGCCGTGCAGTCATGGCCTCAACGAGGGCCGCCTGAGGACAAAAGCGCATGGCTCTACCGGGTGGCCCTCAATGAGGTCCTCGGGGCGCTGCGCCGCGAGCGCCGTACTGGAGTGTCCGCTGAGAACGCCGAACGGCTGGCCGCTGATTCCAGCACAGAAGAGGAGGTTTACCTCGAGCACGAGGTGAGGGACGACCAGCTGCGGATGCTCTTTGTCTGTGCCAATCCTGAGATTCCGCGCGAGTCGCAGATCGTGTTTGCGCTCAAGACCCTCTGCGGGTTCAGCACTGAGGAGATCGCGCTGCGCCTCTTCAATAGTGATGAAGCAGTCTACAAGCGTCTGCAGCGAGCCCGCACCACGCTCCGTGAGCACGTCGAGGACCTGGAGCAGCCCGCCCTCCAGCAGCTCGCCAGCAGGCTTCCGGCGGTACTGGAGATTCTCTATCTGCTGTTCACGGAAGGCTACAGCTCTGCCCAGCCGCAGCAGATGATCCGTCGCGAGCTGTGCGAGGAAGCGATTCGTCTGGGGCGGCTCCTGGATGAGCACCCGGTGGGGGCTGCTCCTGAGACGGCCGCGTTACTCGCGCTCATGTACCTGAATGCGGCACGCTTCGACGCGCGTGTCGATGGAGCAGGGGGCTTGCTCGTCCTGGAGGAACAGGATCGCTCCCTCTGGGATCGCGAGCTGATCCGGATCGGAGTCTCCTACCTGCACCGATCGGCGCGAGGAGAGCGTTTCACTCGTTATCACGCCGAGGCAGCGATTGCCGCCGAGCACTGTATGGCGCCGACCTACGAGGCCACGCGCTGGCAGGAGATTGCGCGGCTCTATCAGATGCTCGATACCCTCGCTCCATCTCCCATCCATACGCTGAATCGCGCGATCGCCATCGCGGAGTGGCAAGGTCCCGAGGCAGGGCTCGCGCTGCTCGAGCCGCTCCACCCGCCCAGCTGGCTCCTCGGCTATTACCTGTGGGACGCGACACTCGGCGAGCTCTACCGCCGCTGCGGCGAGCGTGAGCGTGCCGTTGGCTATCTGACACGCGCACTTGCGGCAGCCCCGACTCACGCTGAGAAGGGGCTTCTGCAAAGGCGGCTGCAGGCTTGCTCGATCTCCGGCGAGCCCCGAGCGCGAAAGTGACTTACGCCTGGCGGGCCCCTGTTGAACATCCGGCGGGTTGAATGGTCAAAAGGGTGAATCAACCGTCGGCGACGTGCATCGGTCGCGGGCGGTCAGATTCGTGGGAACGCTTTCAGCCACAGGAGGCATCCTCATGCGTACCCGACTCCTCATGCTCGTTGCGGCCTTCGGCCTCGCCGCACCCGTCATCGCCGCTGCCGCCGAGTCGGCCGACACACCCGCAGCCGCGACATCGGCGAAATGGGTGACTCGCCAGCTGCACTTCATGTACTCACCCATCGCCCCCGGATTCGTCACGACACACTACTCGTGCGATGGCCTGCAGGACCAGATGACAGCGATTCTGCGGCAGCTCGGGGCGAGCAGCGATCTGGCCGTGAGATCCGTCGGTTGCATCCGGGCTTCGGGACCAGAGCCGTTTCCCGGCGTGGATGCGCGGTTCTCGGTGCTCGAACCCGCGGCGGCTGCTCACCCGGCCGCGGCCGACTCCCCAACCGTGTCGGCACGCTGGGAAAAGGTGACCTTCAAACCGGACACGTCCTGCCAGCTGTTGGATCAGGTGAAACGCAACGTTCTGCCGCTGTTCGCGACCCGCAACGTCAAGGCCGACTGTCCGGTGGGCTTCAGTCTGGAAGTGTTGCGGCCGGTGAAACCTGCGCAGCCGGAGGCGGCGCCGCATTGAGAAACGCTGCCTTGCGCAGCGCGTAACAGATGAGTGCCCCGGCCAGCGCCAGCGCTGCCAGGCCGATGAAGGAGCCGGTGTCACCGCCGGTCGCTTGCTTGAGGACTCCGACGATGCTCGGCCCGAAAAACCCGCCGATGGTACCGATGGTGTTGATCAGGGCGATGCCGGCAGCGGAGGAGGGACCCTGCAGAAATTTCGCCGGCAGACACCAGAACGGGGCCATGAACACCGGGAGTCCCATCGGGATGAGCGCCAGAGCGAGCACTCGCGGGAGCGAATCGGGAAACAGCGCGACCCCGACACACCCGGCGCACTGCAGAGCCAGGCCAAAGGCTGCCTGCCCACAGCGCTCGCCGCGACGATCCGACAGCCGCCCGGAAATCGGGTAGAGCGCGCCGGCGACCACAGCGATACCGGCGATGACCAGGCCGGTGGTCGTGTCCCGGATCCCCAGCGCATCGCGCACGAGCGTCGGTGCCCACGAGATATAGGCATTGGTGACGGAGAACAGCGCGAAGTACGGAACGGTCAGCACCCATACGAATGGATTGGCGAGCGCCCGCAGGGGCGATGTCGGGGTGCTCGCGCTTCCCGGCTCATCTTTCTTCAGCCGCGCGGTGAGCCAGTCCCGCTGCTGCGCGGACAGCCATCGCGCCTCACGCGGTTGCCCGGTCAGGTAACGGAGCAGACCGATTCCCAGCAGTATCGAGGGGATGCCTTCGAGCAGGAACAACCATTGCCAACCGGCCAGACCGGCGTGTCCGCTCAAGCCGAGCAGGGCACCCCCGAGCGCCCCGCCGATCACCTGCGAGATCGGGCTGCCGATGAGCACCGCGGCGAGAGCCCGGGCACGGTAGGGAGCGGGAAACCAGCAGCCGATGTAATAGACGATCCCGGGGAAGAAGCCTGCTTCGGCCACACCGAGCAACAGGCGGGCGAGGTAGAACTGGCCGGCGCTGCGCACCAGCATCGTCAGCGCCGCGATGACTCCCCAGGTGATGGCGATTCGCGCCATCCAGATGCGTGCGCCGGTGCGCAGCAGAATCAGATTGCTGGGAACCTCGAAGGCCGCGTAACCGAGAAAAAAGATTCCCGCGCCGAGGCCGAACACCGCGGGGGTGAAGCCCAGCTCCTGGTTCATCTGCAGGGCCGCGATGCCGACGTTGCTGCGATCCAGGTAGGCGAAAATGTACCCTAGAGACAGCAACGGCAGAATCCGCAGGCTCACCCGCCGCACCGTCGCGAGCTCGAGAGAGGCGTCGCTCATGGTTGGGGACTATGGGGACCGTCGGGACAAAAGAGCTCGCTGCTCGCCAGTCTGCCACACCGGTGACGGGCTGGGAGGAGCGCTGGCTTTCCAGTATATTGGAATACATGTCCACCATGGTAGACGGTATCGCGATCCGGGAGGATGACCTTTCGGGGGAGGCCACCCGGAGCCTGGTACGCCTGCATCTGGAGGGAATGCGCGCCCACTCACCGCCGGGCAGCGTGTTTGCGCTCGATTACTCCGGGCTCACGAGCGCCGATGTGAGGCTGTGGACGGCCTGGATCCGCGAGGAGATCGCGGGCATGGGCGCCCTCAGGGACCTGGGCGATGGGACGGGGGAAGTGAAATCGATGCGCACGCACCCGCGGTTCCTGCGCCGCGGCGTCGGGGCTGCTCTGCTCGAGCACATCATTGCGGCGGCGAGGGCAGCGGGAATGGTCCGGCTGAGCCTGGAGACCGGGTCCGGTCCGGCATTCGAGCCCGCGCTCGCGCTCTACCGCCGCCGCGGGTTCGTCAGTGGGGCGCCGTTCGCGCAGTACACGCGCAGTGACTTCAACCAGTTCCTGCACCTGGATCTCTAGGTCCCCGCCCGCCGGAGCTACCACCAGAAATAGAGTTGCAACGCGTCGTCACGCCGTGGCGGGATGTTCGCCAGCACGGCCCGGTGGTCGGAGAAGTTGGCGGCGCTGCGCTCGATCAGGTCATCGACGGCGGCCATGTTGTAGCGGGCATCGGCGGCGTTCGGAGGGTGCAGGGTGGCCGGGTCGGGAAAGATTCCCATGCCGGCCATGATGGCGTACCACGACACGATCGGGTAGCCCTTGCCGAGGGTTTGCTCACGCACGGCCGGTGCGATGCTCTTACCCCGGGTCCAGGTGAAGTACAGCTGCTTGAGCGCGTCGGAAATGCGTTCATTGGCCGCGTTCTCGCGCCAGTAGTCGGTGTCGCCGCGGGTGTTGGTCTTGTAGTGGGTGGCCACGTAGTCGCGCGTGCCGTCGTAGAGCTCGTTGAGCAGCCGGTTGAATCGGTCGTGCGCCGCCGGGCTCAGATCACCCTGCTCCAGGGCTTCGGCAAACAGCATGGCAGTGCGCTGGATGAACATCAGCGCGGTCGCTTCCAGCGGCTCGATGAAGCCCTGCGCCAGCCCGTTGGCGAGGCAGTTCCTGTTCCAAGGCCGGGTCACGTGCCCGACCTTCATTTTAAGGTGCCGCGCCGGTGTGTCGGAATCGAGCAGACCCAGGTGCTCACGCAGCTCGCGCTCGGCACCCTCGGCCGAGCAGAAGCGGCTGCTGTACACATAGCCGTTGCCGTAGCGGTTGGTGAGGGGAATTTCCCAGGCCCAGCCGTTGCGCATCGCCCTGGACACCGTCTCGCAGGGGAGGGCGCCGTCGATCGGTGAGGGCAGGGCGACGGCGGCGTCATTGAAGAGCACGTCGGCATAGCTGACGAACGGTGTCCCGAGCGCCTGCTGAATCAACAGGCCGCCAAAGCCGCTGCAATCCACGAAGATGTCGGCGCGGATCGTCTCCCCCTCGCGAGTGTGGACGGAGGCGATCGCGCCCTGCCCATCCAGAGTGGCATGCGTGACATGGCAGGAGCGGTAGCGCACGCCGCGCTGCAGGGCCTTCTTCTGGAGAAACTGCCCGAGCAACACGGCATCGAAGTGATAGCCGTGCCAGACATCGAACGCAAAGTTCTCGGACGGCTTGGGTGCCAGGCGCCGTGCCGCCAGGCGCGTCGCGAGAAAGAATCTGTCGGGGTGCGCATGGACGTCCGCACCCCTGACACGCACGTCGGCGTTGTGCACGAACTGGGCCATCGTCAGGTTGTCCAATACCGAGACGAACGGGTGAAAATAACGCTCGAATCCCGGCTTGGTCGACCAGCCCTCGAAGCGGATGCCGCACTTGTAGGTGGCCTGACACGCGGGCATCCACTCCGCTTCCTCGATTTCCAACTTCGCGAAGAACCCGCGCAGCCAAGGCGTAGAGCCTTCGCCGACGCCGATGGTGGGCACGGCTGGAGACTCCAGCACGGTGATCTCGGCGCCGCGCGCAACCAAGGAGCGCGCGAGAATGAGCGCCGTCATCCAACCTGCCGAACCGCCGCCGACGATCACGATGCTGCGCACAGCCAACGGCTCGGCAGGCCGCGGCGGCGGGGCGCTGTTGTCCGCGCTCCAGGAGTAGTTCAGGGCCAGATTGGCCGTCATGGGCGGAGGCGGGCGGCAGGCCGCTCGTCCCGCGACTGGTGGCGGCGGGGGGAATCGCAGCAGCCGGGAGAGTGCCTTCTTTCTAACACGATCGCGTAAGCGGCTGGCGCGCGGCTGACATGTAAGCAACTGTACTCCAACAGGGGGGATTGTCTAAGGCCCTGCTGTTGGATTGAACGGGATCCAACTTGGGGAAGGCGGGCGTTCCGGATCGGTTGGAGTTCTGATTTTCCCGGTCGCGCCGCAGCGGACTACGGGCCGGCTGCTGCCGGGGCGGGAACGCCCCAACAGCAGGGCGCGAGCCGGTTCTCAGGCGCGCCCCGATTTACTCGTGGAGTCGGGTGTGTTAGGGCTCGTGGAACCCAACATCACGACCGGGACCCGCGCTACGGCTGCTATTACCGCGCCTGTTTGTGTACCGCGGCTTTCTCCGAGCTCGGCAGGGAGCCCGCGTAGGCGGCCAGAGCCAACATGTCCGGCGGCGTGAGGCTGGCGACGATCGGCTGCATCAGCGCCGCGTTCGCTCCACTGCGGGTACCGAGCCGGAAGGCGTACAGCTGGCGGAGAATTCCCGTAGGAGAGCGCCCGGCGAGAGGGGGTCCGATCGGACCTCCTCGCAACCCGAGTCCATGGCAGGTCACGCAAGGCTGCCGCGACTTGCCGTCGCCCTTGGCAAGGTTGGCGCCCCGTGCGATGGCGCCGACGGGCACATAAGCGGTGTAGCTGACGCGATTGTCGCGCTCTTCGAAGCGGCTGAAGTCATCTGGCCCCTCGATGATGCGCTCCCCGAGAGGCTGCCGGGGACCGCTCGCGTCGAACACGTAGACAAAACCCTGCGCACGGAAGGACGGCACGGAGGCAGCCTCGATGACTTTGAGTCGCTTCGTGAAGCGTAAGCCGGAAAAATAGCGGGCCGCCTGTTCCGCATCGGCGTCGCCGATGTGGCTCGCGGTCTGCAGCATGAGCGCCCCGGGAGTGAAACGGGGATCCAGGAGCTTGCGGGCACCGGCCTTCATGTCAGTGATCTGGCGTAGCAGATAGGCGTAGGGCAGGCCGGCAAGGGCCGCGTTCTCGGGGCGTCCCTGGCCCTCGGGCAGGTGACAGAACCCGCAGGCGGCGGCCGTACCGCCACCCCTGACCACGGCGGGCATGGCTGGGTGGTCGGTCGGGTACCAGTCCACGGCAACGGTTCGGTCCAGCAGCTGCGCCTGAGTGAAGCTGCGGGTGCTGCCGGGAAGCGTGTGCGACTCCGGCGCGGCCGCGGGGACCTTCGCTCCGGTTGTCAAGGGAAAGACCCACAGCGGCGCGCTCTCCTGGGCCACACAGATGCTTTGGCCGAGTGCTGCGCACAGCATCACCAGGAGAGAGCGGCGAATGAAGCTGCTGGGCCGGAAATGATTGTTGGTTCTGCGCATGCTCATGAAGGCTGCCGTTGTACGGATCGACGCCGATCGCGAGCGTTGCAGTATACCGGCATCGACCGCACTCGAATCCATCCGGCGTCCAGCGGGCATATCGAGTACCCTTGCCGGTGAATTCGGCCGGTAAACTCGGCCGGTAAACTCGCATCGGAGTACTGCGATGATCACGAACAGCCAGTCCCGCACGAATATCCAGGAGATTGCCGACGGCATCTATCGCATCAACACGCCGATCTCCCTGCCGGGCGGCCCCGGGCAGTTCAGTTTCAATCAGTACTTGATCGTGGATGAGCAGCCGCTGTTGTTTCATACCGGGCAGCGCCAGCTCTTCCCACTGGTCCAGGAAGCCATCTCCAGCGTCATGCCCCTGAAGGAGCTCCGCTATGTCGGGCTGTCGCACTTCGAGGCCGATGAGTGCGGTGCGCTCAATGCATTCCTCGCAGCGAGTCCGCAAGCCGCGCCGCTGTGCGGCGCGATCGCGGCGATGACCTCGGTCGGTGATTTCGCCGACCGGCCTCCTGTCGTGCTCAACGACTCGCAGGAGCTCAAATTGGGCCGGCACACGCTGAAGTGGTTCGATACACCGCACGTGCCGCATGCCTGGGAGTGCGGGTTGATGATGGAGTTGAACACACGCACTTTTTTCTGCGGCGATCTCTTCACGCAGGGCGGCCCCGGAGAGGTGGCCCTGACGGAGACGGATATCCTGGGCCCCAGCGAAGCGTTTCGAAAGCCAATGGACTATTTCGCGCACGCGCCCCAGACGCGTGACATTCTTGAGCGACTGGCGGGTGAAAGGCCGACGACGCTGGCGTGCATGCACGGTAGTGCATGGCGCGGCGAGGGCAGCGGACTGCTGAGATCGCTCGCCGCGCAGCTCGCCTGAGCTTTGGGGCGCGCCGCCGCGGCACACGCCAAATTGCCTGAGCTGGGGAGCGCACCCGGTGCGTCTCCGCGGCGCACGCCAAAATTACTGCGCTTGGGAGCGCAGCCGCCGCGCGTCGTCGCCGCGGCACACGCCAAATTGCCTGCGCTCGCACCGCGTCCGTCCGTACGCGCTTAGCACCGAGGGGCTGCTGGGAACGTTCATTCACTGCGATGCCGAAACGGGCCGGCGTCACGTGACATCCAACGTCATGTGGGGAGAAACACCAGCGGAGAATTCTCATGAAACGTTCCCGGCCTCGATTCGTCCTTGGAATGCTGCTGGGTTTCTCGCTGGCGCTTGCGTTCGCGAACGCACCGGCGGACGACTACGGAGACGGGGATCGGCACGGACAGGACGAGCACGCGGCGCACCACGATCAAGACGCGCTCTCCGAGGGCCGACGGACTTTTCGCTTCGATACCTTCGGAGATGAGGACTTCTGGGGCGGGACGCTGAAGCTGCACCAGGCGATCGAAGGCAGCGCCTTCGGCGGAGTCGGTGCCGGTGTCAGCCCCAAGACCGCGCTCGCTGTCGGACTGAAGGTCGACGTCGATGCACTTCCAGCCCCCGTACTCAATGCCTTGCGCAGCGGCAAGGTCGATCTGGATGATCCGGCGGTCACGCTGACCTTGCTGAAGCTGAATGCGGTCGTCGGCGTGACGGGGTTCTTTCAGTCGGGGCTGTCGCTGAAATCCATCGGCATCCAGTGCGCGCTATGCCACTCCACCGTGGACAACTCCTTTGCGCCGGGCATCGGTCATCGCCTCGATGGTTGGGCCAACCGCGATCTGAACGTCGGCGCCATTGTCAGTCTCGCTCCCGACCTGAGCGCCGTGGCCGACTTGCTGCGCGTGGACCAGAACACCGTACGCACGGTGCTGGGTGCCTGGGGCCCTGGCAAGTTCGATGCCGAGCTGCTGCTCGACGGCATTGGGTTTCGGCCGGACGGGAAAACCGCGGCGACGCTGATACCTCCCGCATTCGGCCTCGCTGGCGTGAATCTGCACACCTGGACGGCGTGGGGGTCCATCCCCTATTGGAACGCCTTCGTTGCGACGTTGGAAATGCACGGCAAGGGTAGCTTCTCGGACTCGCGCTTGAGCGATCCCACACAGTTTCCCGTGGCCGCGCGCGCAGGCTTCGACAACGTGCGTTCCGATCCCGACCTGGTGAGCTCGAAGCTTCCAGCTCTTCATCAGTATCAGCTGGCTCTTGCGGCACCGGCTGCGCCGCGCGGCAGCTTCAACCTCCAGGCGGCCGCACGTGGCGCGAAGGTTTTCGAGAGTGCCAGATGCAACTCCTGCCACGTCGCGCCGACCTTCAGTGAGCCGGGCTGGAATCTGCATACCGCGAGCGAGCTGGGCATCGATGATTTCCAGGCGAATCGCGCGCCGGCCAAGGGCTATCGCACCGCGCCGCTGCGAGGCCTGTGGACACACATGAAGGGGGGGTTCTATCACGATGGCCGCTTTGCGACGCTGCTGGATGTCGTCAATCACTACAATGATCTGTTCCAGCTCAATTTGAGCGCCCAGCAGAAGAGCGACCTGGTGGAGTACCTGAAGTCGCTGTAGGGGACGGGCGATGAGGTGCGCTCTGTCGCTGGCGATCTCGTGCCGCGTCGCGGATAAGAGGTGCCGCAGGGCGGAAGTGCGCAGGCGGCGGGCTACTGCGACAACAATGTTCCGTAGCCCGGCACCCGGCCGCTCAAGCCCAGAAGCCGCACCCCGGCACGCAGGGCATGCGGCATGCTCGACACGACAGGTATTTTGCACCGGCGTTCCAGGGGCGCGAGCAAGTCCAGTGTGTGCAGGCCGCCGCAGGAGACGAGAAGCGAGTCGGCGTTGCGGGCCGATTCGAACACTTCGACGCCGAATTTGAACAGCCCGTCCTGCGTGACCTTGTAGATATCTTCGACCTTCTCGACACCCAGCCCGCGGATCGTGAGCACCTCGAACCCTTCCTCGTGCAGAAAGGTCTGCAACCGCTGGTTGACGGTCTCATCATAGGCGGTCGCCACGGCTACCCGTTTGCCACCCACGCTACGTAGTCCCTCGATGACGGCTGTGCTCATGGTGACTGCGGGGCGCCCACTTGCCTCAGCCACGCGCCGAGTGAGCTCACGATTGAAAGCCGCACCCTTATAGAAGCTCAGGGAAGTGCCCATGAGGGTGATTGCCTGAGCGCCTTGCCGCGCCAGCGCCGCAGCCGTTGGGCCGATACGGTCGAGGACGGCGTCATACCCGGCCGGTGTCATCTTTTTGAGACCGATGCTCTGGGCCAGAAAACGCACGCCGGCAGGATAGAGCGCGGTCGCCTCGGGAGGTACCGTAGATTCCACGGGTGCCAGCAACCCGAGCGTCGGAGGACTGGAAGCGCCGTCCGCCGTAGCTACGGCACCGGCAACAGCGGCCTTGAGCACATCACGACGGGAGATCACGGCGGGGGACCTCTGAAGGATTGCGGAGCAGGCAGTCTAGCGCTTCTTGCCGCAGCCCTCGCCGAATATGATTCGGGCCCACCCGGGGACCAGAACTTCCCGATGACCGGTCTCTGGTCCATGGGGCTCGATGCAGGTTCACAAATCAGCGGCGAAGTCGATAATTGCCGCGCCGAACGCTCACTGCACTCTCCCGGCTCGAACCATCAAGGCCCAGGCGTCGAGGTTAACCATGCTGCTGCGAAATGCCGTGTTGTGCCTGGCCGTGCTTGCCGGAGGCGTTCCGTCTGCCGCGCACGCCCAGGAGAACGCGCTGTCCTACACGCGGCAACAGAGTGAACAGGGGCGCACGGCCTATATGGCCAACTGTGTGGCCTGCCACGGTCCTCACCTCAGCGACGGCCCCCTGGGCAAGCCGCTCAAGGGGCCGGAATTCATGCACAAGTACGGCGGCCACAGCGTACGCGAGCTCTATGATGTGCTGCGGACCACGATGCCGAGCGGTAAACCCGGATCGCTCGACTCGGGCACCTACGCGGCCCTGGTGGCCTATCTGCTGCAGGAGAATGCGATTGTCGCCGGCAGGGAGCCGCTGCCGTCCGACCCGCGGGTGCTCGCCAGCATGAGGGTTCCCGGCGGCGGGTTCAGCATCATGGACTACTCGCCCTACACGCCGAAGAAAGTCGTTTCCCTCCCCAATTCCCTGGATCACTACACCCCGGTCGGCAAGGCCGACCTGGCGAATCCGCCCCCGCAGGACTGGCTGACCTGGCGGCGCGGATGGGATGCGCACGGTTTCAGTCCCCTGGCGCAGATCACCCGCGCGAATGCCGCCTCGCTGCGAATGGTCTGGAGCTGGACACTGCCGGCGGGCTCGGTGGAAGCGGTCCCCCTGGTTCGTGACGGCACGATGTTCGTGCTGAGCTACGGGGAGATCGTGCAGGCCATCAACGCCAAGACGGGCGATCTGTTGTGGCAGTACTCGCACGCGCTGGAGCCGGGTGCGGCTCCGTTCGTCAAGCGCGGCATCGCGCTCTGGGGCGACCTGTTGTACTTCGGTACCTCCGATGTGCACGTCGTCGCGCTCAATGCCCGCACCGGTGCTCTGGTCTGGGACACGAAGATCGGCGATTTCAAGCGCCACGAGGGGTTGAGCGGCGGTCCGCTGGTGGCCGAAGGCAAAGTGATGGTCGGCACGACCGGCACGGGCGTGGCCGCGCGCTTCGGTGGCCCGCAGCTGGTGGGACTGGATGCGAAGACGGGCAAGGAGTTGTGGCGCATCGGGACGATCGCCAAGCCGGGCGAGCCTGGCGGGGACAGCTGGAACGGTATCCCCTTCGCCGAGCGCAACGGCGCCTCGCTGTGGACGCCCGGTAGCTACGACCCCGGGACCGGCCTTGCGTATTTCGGCACCGGCAACACCTACGACACCGGTCCGCTGCTGCCGCTGAAGAAGCAGCCGGGCATCACCAACGATGCGCTCTACACCAACTCGACACTCGCGGTCGATCCGAACAGCGGCCGCCTGGTGTGGTATTTCCAGCATTTCCCTGACGACCAGTGGGACCTGGACTGGGCGTTCGAACGGCAGCTGGTGAACCTGGACATCGACGGCGCGCCGCGGCGTGTCGTAATCACTTCCGGCAAGAGCGGCATCTATGACGCGTTGGATGCCCGCAGCGGGAAATTCCTCTTTTCGATCGATCTGGGCCTGCAGAACATCGTCAAGAGCATCGATCCGCTCACTGGCCGCAAGCACGTCAACACGGATCTGTATCCGATCGACGGGAAGATCAAGATGGTGTGCCCGCACGGTGCCGGGGCGAAGAGCTATCTGCCTGCCTCCTGGAACCAGCAGTCCGGGGTGCTGGTGATGCCGCTCAACGAAGCCTGCATGGACCTCTATCCGGTGCCCGGCGGCGGCAGCCTCAGCGCGCTCTCCTCGGGGGTCAACTGGGGAATCCGGCCCCGCCCCGACAGCGACGGCAACTACGGCCGCCTCGAGGCGCTGGATGTGGCAACTCGCAAGCCGCTCTGGACGGTGCGCGAGCACGCCCCGGTCACCTCCGGAGTGTTGACCACGGCCGGCGGACTTGCCATGGACGCGACCTATGACCGTCTGTTCCATGTCTACGACAGCGCGACGGGCAAGGAGCTGTGGCACAGCCGTCTGAACGATGTCTCGAGCTCCAGCCCGATCACCTTCGCGGTGGCGGGCAAACAATACATCGCACTGGTGGTCGGGGAGGGCGGCTTCCATGCCCGCAGCTTCGCGCCCCTGGTGCCGGAATTGCGCAGTCCCCCCAACCGGGGCTCGGCGGTGTGGGTATTCGCCTTACCTGAGGAGCAATGATGAACAGATATCGAGTCGCCGCCCTCGCGGCAGCGCTGATCGCCGCAACCCTGGCTATGGGCGCGGCATCCGCGGCAACGCCGACGGCTGCGTCGCTTCCGCCCGATGTCGGCACGGGCGATTGCGATCGCGCCTGCCTGCAAGGCCTGGCGGAGCAGTTCATTGCAGCGCTCGTCGCTCACGACCCGAGCAAGGTCCCGCTCGCCAAGGGCGTGCGCTATTCGGAGAATAGCGTGCCTCTGCCGATCCCGGACGGCTTCTGGAAGAACGCAACGGGTGTGCGCCCTTATCGACTCTATATCGCCGATCCCGAGTGGGGCACCATCGGCTTCTATGCGCGGATGTACCAGAACGGCGACCCGGTGCTCGTGAGTACCCGGCTCAGGGTCTACAACCACGAGATCACCGAGATCGAGACAGTCGTGACCACGGAACGATTGCGCATCGCGGGCCGGGAGGACAACACCGACTACCTCGGTGAGAAACCGCGGCCGGAGTACACGCAGGTGGTGCCACCTGCTCAGCGCCGTACCCGCGAGGAGCTGATGAAAATCGTCAACACCTACTTCACGGGAATCGAGAACAACGCAGGGGAGAAGCCGCCGATTTTCTCCTCTCACTGCCAGCGCCTGGAGGACGGGCATCCGACTTCGAACGTGCCCGTGGCCCCGGGCAAGGAGCGGGGCGGCATCAACATGAGCTGCGCGGAAGATCTGGCCATGGGCTATCACCGCAATGACAACCGCATCCGCAGCCGGCGCGTCATGGCGGTCGATCTGGAGCACCAAGTGGTGATGACGAGCGTCTATTTCGATCATGAGAACGACGCCCCGATCCGCAGCTACCAGCTCAAGAACGGCAAGACGGTCACGGTCACCGATACTGGCCCTTCCACGTTGCAGGCCCATGAGACCTTCTCGATCGATCGGGAGGGCATCAGCCAGGTGGAGGCCGTGTTCACCAACGTCACCTACGGCACGCGGCCGTATTTCAGCACCGGTTTCCACATGGACAGCCCGCAGTCGGTGAAGGACGGGTTCAACGAATACGAGCGCTAGCGGGGACGCACCTTGCAGGCATCGCTCGCACGTACACACAGGGGAAGCGCATGAGCAAGACCATCAGCTATCGCAGGCCGGACGGGGCGAGCGTCAACGGTTATCTGGCGGAAGACCGCGCGTCCGCTCCCGGCGTGGTGGTGATCCAGGAGTGGTGGGGCATCAACGATCAGATCAAGGGCGTGGCCGACAGGTTCGCGGCGGCAGGCTACCGCGCCCTGGTCCCTGATCTGTATCGCGGCAAATCCGCGTTGGAGGCCCACGAGGCTGAGCATCTGATGAAGGAATTGGATTTCGGGTCGGCCGCTGGCCAGGACGTGCGCGGCGCCGTGCAGCACCTGAAGTCGACCGGCAGCGCCAAGGTCGGCGTGACCGGCTTCTGCATGGGCGGCGCCCTGACGCTGCTCTCCGCCGTCAACGTGCCGGAAGCGGATGCCTTCGTTGCCTGGTATGGTTATCCGCCGCTGGAGTACATCGACGCCACGAAGATCCGCGCTCCCCTGATGGGTCACTGGGCCATACAGGACACGGCATTTCCGTTCGACAATGTGCCCAAACTGGAAGGCAAGCTGCGCGCAGCGCGCGTCGCCTTCGAGTTCCACCGTTATGAGGCGAAGCACGCCTTTGCCAACGAGACGGCCGATTCGAACAAGCTCGACTTCCTCAAGTACGACGCGCAGGCTGCCGAGCTGGCCTGGGGGCGCACGCTCGAGTTCTTCGCCAGGCACTTGAAGCCCGCGCCCGGGGAATGAGGGTCATGGGTCTGGCGCGAGCAGGCGCGGCGCGGTGCCTCGTCGAAGTCAGTGGCGGAGCATCGCCGCCAACAGCACGCTGACCGCGAGGAGCGCCACCAGGCTGAGAACCGGCGGCGACGAGTGTCCGTTGTGTCACGCGGGCGGGCGTATATGCTGCATTTCGGCCCGTATTCGCCGCATTTGAGTCATTCCATGAACGGCAGACATCCGCCAGACTGGCCGCTGTTGAGCACTCGCGATTTGTTTCGCCGACGGCAAGGAACGCCTATGGGTCTGGTGTACGCTGATTTCAAACTGATCAACCACTATACGAAGCAGAGCGTCGACATCCGCGCGCTCGTGGATACAGGCACGACGGGGGCCTTCGTCACGTGGGAGGTCGCGCGTCAGTTGGGTTTCGATCCGGAAGAGGTTTCGGTGCAGCACGTGACTGTCGCAGACGGACGCCGGGTCGCCGTGCCCATGCTGGCACCGGTTGAGATTCACTTTAGGGACCGGCGCTACATTACCGAGGTGTGCGTACTCGGGGATGAGTGCTTGATCGGTGCGATACCCCTGGAATTCATGGACCTGGTGGTGGATCCCGGGCGCCTCGCGGTCATCCCCAACCCCGCTCACCCCGACGGTCCGACTCGGCGGGCCGGAAGCGCCTGGCCGGTGCCGCCGAGGGACCGCAGCCTCTGAAGGCCGGCGTGGCCTGAAGGCCGAGAGGCGGCTACTTCTTCTTCGCGGTCAGTTGCGAGGCATCCCAACCGCCGCCCAGGTCTTGGATCAGCGCCACGCTCGCCGTCAGGCGATTGCTGAGCACGTTGAGCGCGGTCTGCTCTGCATTCAGCCGAGCGGTTTGCGCGGAGATGACACTGCTGTAGGGGATCGTGCCGGCCTTGTACTGGTTCAGCGTGAGGGTCTCGGCTTCGCGCGCCGCCTTGACGGCGTCGTTCTCGACCGCGGACTGCTTTTCCAGCACGCGCAGCGTCACCAGCTCATCCTCCACGTTCTGGAAACCGGTCAGGACCGTCTGGCGATAGGTGTCCACGCTTTCCTGGTAGGCCGCCTTCGCCTGCCTGACCTGAGCGCGCCTCAAGCCGCCATCGAAAATCGTGGCCGCGAGCTCCGGGCCGATCGACCACACGCGGTTGGACGCGCGGATAAGCCTGCTGAGGGTGTTGCCGGTGTAGTCATCGGATCCGGTCAGCGTGAGGGTGGGGAAGAATGCCGTCTCCGCCACGCCGATCTGCGCGTTGGCGGCGGCCACCTTGCGCTCCGCCTCGGCGACATCCGGCCGGCGTTCCAGCAGCTCCGAAGGCACACCGGGAGGTACCGTCGGTACGTCAGTCCGAATGGGCGCGGGGGGTTCGGAGAACGCGGCCGGCTCCTTGCCGATCAACACCGCGATGGCGTGCTCGAGGGTGGCCCGGGGGATCTGGGCGTTGATCTGCTCGGATTGGCTGGTCAGCAGCTGGGTTTGCGCGGTGACCACGTCGGCTCTGGCCGCGACGCCGACCCTGTACCGGTTCTCCGTGATCTTCAGCGACGCTTCCTGCGCCGCGACGATGTCGTTGAGAATGATGTTGAGCTGGTCCTGGGTGCGCAGCTCGAAGTACGCGGTCGCGAGCGCCGCCTGCTCAGAGAGCAGGGCGCTCGCGAGCGCCGCCTGGCTGGCCTGCGAGCTGGCGCGGCTGCTCTCGACATTGCGGCGGATTTCTCCCCAAACATCGATCGTCCAGTCGCCCCGGATGCCGACGCTGTTGGTGGTCTGAGGGCGCCCGAATACCGTCCCGAAGCTCGAGGTGCCGCCGACAGGTCCGATGCCGCCGTTGGTGCTTCCCGTAACGGTACGCAGCCGCGAGGCACTCGCGGAGACCGTCGGCCAGTAGCCGGCACGCGCCTGGCTCAGCAACGCGAGCCCCTGCTCATAGGCAGCGGCGGCGGCCTTGACGTTCTCGTTCGAGACCTCCACCTGCGCTTCGAGCTGGTTCAGCGCCTCATCGTGGAAGATCTCCCACCACGGCCCCCGGTTGAGCGCATCGGCAGGCTCGCTGGGTTTCCAGTCGCCGAGCTCCTTGAAGCTCGCGGCCGGAGTGATCTGCGGCCGGTGATAGTTGGGGCCCACCGCGCAAGCGCTCAGCAGCGCGCACGCACAGGCACAGAGAAGTCCGCGGACGATGGGGGTCATACGGGCTGGTTCGCTTGGCCGGCATCGAGCATGGGTGGAGGACTTTCCTTGGGCTTCCTGGAGCGTTTCCAGTAACGGTGAATGTACAGATAGACGACCGGAGTGGTGTACACCGTGAGCAGCTGGCTCACGATCAGCCCGCCGACGATCGAGATGCCCAGCGGACGGCGCATCTCGGTGCCGTCACCGTGTGAGAGCGCGAGTGGCAGGGCACCAGCGATGGCCGCGCAGGTCGTCATCATGATCGGACGGAAGCGCAGCGAGCAAGCGTGCTTGATGGCCTGGAACGGATCCATTCCCAGGGTCCGCTCCGCATCCAGCGCGAAGTCCACCATCATGATGGCGTTCTTTTTCACGATGCCGATCAGCAGCAGAATGCCGAGGAAGGCGATGATGCTGAGCTCGGTGTTGGTGGCCAGCAGCGCCACCAGGGCTCCGAGGCCGGCGGAGGGCAACGTGGAAAGGATCGTCAGGGGCTGGCTGTAGCTCTCGTAGAGCATCCCCAGCACGATGTAGATCGCCAGAATGCCCGAGAGCAGCAGCAGGGGCGTGGTGCTGTTGCTTTGCTGGAAAAGCCGCGCGGTGCCGTAGGCGCTGCCGTGAATGGTCGCCGGCATGTGGATTTCGTTCATGGTGCGCTCGATGGCCGCTTGTGCGGCCCCGATCGACACCCCCTCGGGCAGGTTATAGGAGATGGAGGTGGAGACCGAGGTGCCGGTATGGGCGACACCGATGGGGGTCGTCGCGCCAAGAAAGTGGCTGAACGCGGAGAAGGGTACGACGGTCTCTCGGGCCGTGCTCACCGCCGAACCCGTCGAAGTATTGCCGCGCCCGCTGTTGGCGAGGGAGTTGGCAGCAAGGTTGCGTGCAATATCGTTCGCAACGCTGGCCGCGGAGCTCGCGGCGCCTGTAGAGCCGCGCGCAGCGGACTTGAATACGGTCGTTCCGGCAACGGCCTGCGTTGCCTGCGTGCCGCTCACGGCGCCGCCGGAGGTGCTGACATAGAGCTCGTTCAGCACTTCAGGATGCATCATGAACTGCGGCTGCAGGCCCATCACGACGTGATACTGCTGCGGGCTGTCGGGGTTGTAGATCGTCGACACCTGGGACTGCGCGAAGGAGTTTCCGAGCGAGCTGTCGATCTGGCTCTCGGTCAGTCCCAGCCGCGAGGCGGCATCGCGATCGACGACCAGGTCGGTCTCGAGCCCGCCGGGCTGCAGGTCGGTGTCGACATCGGTGACTTCCGGCACATCCTGCAGTGCGACGCGCAGCTTCTGAGACCAGGTCCGCAGCTCGTTCAGGTCATCGCCCAGCAGGGTGTACTGATATTCGGAGTTGGCGCCCCGGCCGCCCCCGCCGTTGCCCAGATCCTGCTGGGCCTGGAGGAAAACGCGCACGCCGCTCACTTTATCCAGCTGGGGCCTCAGGCGGTTGATCACATCGTCCGCCGAGGCTTTTCGCTGGGACAGAGGCTTCAGGGTGATGCTGACGTTGGCGCTGGCACCGGCGCCGGGGCCGAACCCCGCGCCACCTACGTATCCCATGACACTGGCCACCGCAGGGTCGGCGTTGAGCATTTTGGCAACCTGGATCAGCTTGTCCTTGATGAGCTGGAAGGATGCCGCCGCGTCGCCACGGATACCGCCCTGCAGCTGGCCGGTATCCTGCTGGGGCATGAAGCCCTTGGGCACGACGACGTACAGGTACACGTTCAGGACGATGGTCGCCAGCAACGAGAGCATCATCAGCCTGCGATGGCGCAGCGCCCAGTCGAGGGTTCTCTCGTAGTCGGCCCGCAGAGACTGGAAGCCGCGTTCGAAGGCTGCGGCGAACCGCGAGGTGCGGCGTGCCTCACGGTTCTTGTCGAGGACCCAGGCACACAGCATCGGTGTCGTGGTGAGCGAGACGACCAGCGAGATCAGGATCGACACCGACAAGGTGACCGTGAACTCGCGGAACAGCCTTCCCAGGATCCCGCCCAGGACCATGAACGGGATGAACACGGCCACCAGCGACAGGCTCATGGAGACGACGGTGAAGCCCACCTCCTGCGCACCCTTGAGGGCCGCGCGCATGCGGGGCATGCCTGCCTCGATGTGCCGGGTGGTGTTTTCCATCACCACGATGGCGTCATCGACCACGAAGCCGGTCGCGATGGTGAGCGCCATCAGCGAGAAATTATCCAGCGTGTAGCCCAGCAGATACATCGCGCCGAAGGTGCCGATGAGCGAGACCGGAACGACCACGGCCGGGATCAGGGCCGCTCGCGAGCTGCGCAGGAACAGATATACGACGAAGATCACCATCGCGATCGCGACGACGAGCGTCTGTTCCACCTGATGGAGCGAGCCGCGGATGGTCAGGGAGCGGTCCGAGGTCACGACCAGGTCGATCTTCGGATCGATCTGCGTCTTCAGAATCGGGATCTCCGCCCGCACCGCATCCACGACATCGATGATGTTCGCTCCGGGCTGCTGTACGACCTGCACGCCGATGGCCGCCTTGCCGTTGTAGATCCCGTAGGTACGGGTGTTCTCGGTGGCCCCGTCCTGCATGTCGGTGACCACGGCGACATCCCCGAGACGCACGGTGTTGTTGTTGCGGTTGGCGATGATCAGGTTGCGATAGGTATCCGCATCGCGCGCGTTGTCGTTCGTGTAGATCTGGTAGCGGAGCTTGTCGGTCTCGATGGCCCCCTTGGGCGCGTTGGCATTGGCGTTGGAGATGGCGGCCCTGACGTCCTGCAGGCCGATGCCGTACTTCGACAGGGCCAGCGGATTGATGTCCACGCGCACCGCCGGCAGAGCGGAGCCGCTGACGTTCACCGCGCCGACCCCTTTGATCTGCGACAGGCGCTGGGAGATGACCGCATCCGCGGCGTCGTAGATCTGCCCCTGCGTGAGCACGTCAGAGGTCATGGCCAGCTGCAGAATGGGGAAGTTCGAGCTGTTGATCTTGCGGTAGGAAGGATTGTGCGTCAGCGCCGAGGGCAGGTCCGCGTGGGCGGCGACGATTGCCGCCTGCACGTCGCGCGCGGCGCCTTCGATGTCGCGGTCCACCCCGAAGGTGAGCTGGATGCGACTGTTGCCGACGGTGCTGTTGGACGTCATGTCATCGACGTCCGCGATCGCTCCCAGGTGGCGCTCGAGAGGCGTGGCGACCGTGGCCGCCATGCTCTCCGGGCTCGCCCCGGGAAGGGAGGCCTGCACGAAGATCGCGGGCACGTCGATTTTCGGAAGCGGCGCCACCGGGAGCAGGGTGAAGGCGGCGATGCCGCTCAAGGCGACGCCGAAGGTGAGCAGAATCGTCGCGACCGGCCTCTTGATGAACGGCGCGGAAATGTTCATGCGGGATTGTCCGCGAGGTCCGCGCTGCCGGACTCCGGATCGAGCCGCTGCTGGGTGCGCTTGGAGAGCCGGTCGAAGGCCAGGTAGATCACCGGCGTGGTGAACAGCGTCAGCACCTGGCTGAGCAGCAGGCCGCCCACGATGCTCACTCCCAG
>Ga0134126_10003074_pt1 | contig 20908 bp, 13 predicted proteins | sample KB31752_FD_96881 | JGI IMG/M metagenome (GOLD analysis project Ga0134126, IMG submission 96881) | Terrestrial soil microbial communities with excess Nitrogen fertilizer from Kellogg Biological Station, Michigan, USA - KB3-175-2 | ecosystem: Environmental > Terrestrial > Soil > Unclassified ... | reverse complement strand
GTTGAAAACCGCTAGCAGCAGCATGGCGGCGACGAACAATAGCCGGCCGAGCGAATCGCGCCAGCGGTCGTTCTCCAAGGCATGCGTGGCGGCGGCGGCGAACGACAGCGGCAAGCCCAGGGCCATGAACCACCGCAGATGCTTGCGAATCAGCTTCAGGCTCTGCTGCGACCAGCCGAAATGCGCATGGCCTAGGCCGCGACCGCGGCAGACGTGCCGAAACAATTCCAACGGCAAAAGCAGGATGCCCGTCGTTTGCAATCCGCCGGCCAGCGCCAGCGATAGCTCCGTGGCATGCGCGCCGTCTCCGAGCCGCCAGCCGAGATAGATCATCAGCAGCGGCCAAGGGGCCGACATCAAGACGGTCAGGACCAGCACGCGCAAGGTCGGCGTCATGTTCGTGGTGCTGGCGCGGGCCGCCAGTTCGCCCTGTTCGCGGATTCTGGCCCGCATTTTGCGCTGGCCGGCCACAAGCGCGAGGAAGATCGCGAGGGCGGCGGACGTCGAGACCGGATGGGCAAGCAGCTCCTTTCCGAACAGCCAGCCGGCGGCGGCCCATTCCGAGGGGCGCGCGTACCATTTCACGTTTTCGGCGGCGATTGAGAAATCGGATGCGGCGAGGACCGACGCGCTGCGGACCCACAGAATATGCTCGTCGATATAGTCCGATTCAAGCTCGATCTTATCGTCCAACTGCTTTTCGATCCCGGCCAGTTCCGTCAGTTTTCCGAAATACCGCGTGGATGCGGCGGACAGCGAATCCAGCAGATCGCAGCGGTTCTCCAGCAATTCGCGCAGATCGTAATCGAGTTCGTCTCGAGACGGGGGATGCGGCCCCGAGAGATCCAGCGTGCGCAGGATCTCTTTGGCCCGGACCGGAACGTCGTTGAGTTTCTTCCGCTGGTCGAGCAGGGTCACGAATTCCCGCCGCGCCTGTTCCACGGTCGACCCGGACAATCGCACTTTTTCCAGTCGCTGCCGCTTGCGGCGCAGCTCGGCGCGGTACTGCAGCAAAAAAGGGCCGATCTCCGGCGTCGCCTTGAGAATTTCGTAGTTGGATTGCAGATCGATGTATTCGCGGTCGAGCTCGGGGACCATGCCCTTGAATTCGTTGATTTGATGTTCGGCCGAGGCGATGTCGTCGCTCATGACCTTGGCCCGCTTGGCCAACTCTTCGTTCTCCGAGGCGACTCCCAGCAGTTCCGGACAAGTGTCTTTTTTCTCGCGAACGGCCTGCTTCAGCGCTTCGGCTGCGTCTCGTTCTCGGCGGTCGTGGAGCAATTCCTGCCAACTTTCGACGCGCGCCTTGTCTTCCGTCACCTGGCGCTCCACGAGCGCACGGCGCTTGGGAAGCAATTCGTCCTCCGCGCTGTAGTTTTCTCGCTCGCTCTTCAGTTCGGCGAGCTCTCGTTCCTTGGTCAGCTTGCGCGCGCGCAGCAGAGTCTGCTTGGCGGCGCCAAGCTCCGCGGACTCGCCTCCGGCCGGCGGGGCTTCGAGCGATTTCTGAAGCTCGACGAGTTGCTTGCCGCATTCCTCGATTTTTTGCGGAATCTCCAGCCGCCGCTCGGCCCGTTTTTTCGGTTCGGCGTCGAGCTGGGTCAATTCGTCTTGCGCGTTGGCGAGAACGGTTTGGGCCTGGGCCAGCTCGCTCTCCATTTGCGCCAGGCTGGCGCCGGGAGACGCTTCGACTTGCTCGCGCGCCGCCGGCAGCTCAAGGTCTGCCCGCGTTTGCTGCAAGCGCGCGGGCGCCGTCTGCGTCGCCTTGTCGAATTGGGCCGTCATCGCCGCCAGCTTCTCGGCGCGGTCGAGCTCCTGCAGCGCCTTCTGGTACAAGTCGACGATGCTCGCCTTGGCGGCGTCGTCCAGATCCTTGGCGCCCTTGATTTGCTCTAGCCGCTGTTGGATCGCCGCGGACGTCAAATCCACGTCGAGCGGTTTGGCGGGAACGGCCTCGGCGGCGCTCGCCGCCGGAGCGGACGAAGCCAAGTCGCTCGCCGCCTCGGCGGCGCTGGCGGCCGGGGCGGAAGCCGCCAATTCACCCGCGGGCACCTCGGCGCGAGCGCTCGCCAGGCCGGACGATGCGGCCCCTAGCGCCGCCGCCATCCAAAGCGCAAGACCGGCGGCCCTGGCCGGCGCCGACCGCCGCCTCGAGATCGCGCAACGCGTCTCGCGATGAAAAGCGTTCGGGGTTCGATCATCCATGATCCATGGTCCTCCTGTAAGCCGTCGACGCCGCTGGCCCGCGCCGCTGCTTGGCGCATCGCTCGACTTTTACGCCGATCGCCTCGGCGTGGCAAGCCAGGTTTGCTGCGCGGGCCAGTCAAGACGAATTTCGCCGCCGGCGAGAAACGCGACGAGTGCGGTTTGGCAAGTTGGGAAAACGCGGACCTTAGCTGGCGCAGGCCAATTCCGCGGACGCATCCGGCGCCGTTTCGTGCTCGCCGGGCCTTGTGCGCGATGCCGGCGCGATCAAGAACAGCACCGGCAAAATGAACAGCGTCATCAGCGTGCTGCTCATCACCCCGCCGATCACCACGGTGGCCAACGGCCGCTGGACTTCGGCGCCCATGCCGGTGCTCGTCGCCATCGGAATGAAGCCCACGCTCGCCACCAGCGCCGTCATCAACACCGTGCGCAAGCAGCCGTGAGTGGCTTGTTCGATGGCTTGCCGCACGGGCATTCCTTGCGCTTGCAAGGGGCGCAACCGCGAGACGACCACCATGCTGTTGAGCACCGAAACCCCCGAGAGCGTGATGAAACCGACCGCTGCGGAGATCGACAGCGGCAAGTCTCGCAGCCACATCGCCACGATGCCGCCGACGCACGCAAAGGGAACGCTGGCGAACACGAAGCTCGTATCGACCACGTTGCGATAGCTGGAGTAGAGCAGCGCGACGATCAGCGCCAGCGCCAGCGGAACGACGATCGACAGCCGCCGCTGGGCGCGCTGGAGATTTTCGAATTGGCCGCCCCACTCCAGGCGGTAATCGTTCGACGGCAGCTTGACCTGATCGGCGATTTTCTCTTGGGCCTCGGCGATGAAGCCGCCCATATCGCGGCCCCGGATGTTGCACGTCACGGTGATCCGCCGTTGGCCCCCTTCCCGCATCACGCGCTTGGGGCCTTTGATCAACTCGACGTCGGCCAATCGCGAGAGCGGAATCTGTTCGCCGGAGGCAGCCACGACCGTCAAGGCGGCGATCTCCTCGGGCTTGTCGCGCAATGCTTCGGGCAAGCGCACCACGAGCGGAAAACGCAATTGGCCTTCGATCACCTCGCCCACCGACTTGCCGCCCACCGACTCGACCAGGTTCAGCACCTCTTCGGCGGGCACGCCGTAGCGGGCGATCTGGTCTTGCCGGATGCGGATTCGCAAAATCGGCAAGTCCGAAATCTGCTCGACGGCCAGATCGACGCAGCCGCGGATCGGGCGCAGCACGGCGGCCAGTTGCTGGGCCTTCTTCAATAGTACGTCGAAGTCGTCGCCGAACAACTTGAGCGCGATGTCGGCCTTGACGCCCGAGAGCATTTCGTTGATTCGCTGTTCGATCGGCTGCGTGAACCAGATCGTCTGACCGGGAATGTCCTCGACCTCGCGCAGCATCAACTCGATCAATTCGTCCTGCGTCTTGGCGCGGCGCCAGTCGTGCCGCGGCGCGAACGACACGAACATGTCGGACTCTTCGATGCTGCCCGCGTCGGTGGCCACGGCCGGCGCGCCGGTGCGGCTCCAAACGTGGGAGATTTCGTCGGGAAAGGCGGCCAGCAGCGCCTGCTCCATCCTCGTGTTGACGCGCACCGATTCGCTCAAGCTCGTGCCGGGCGGGCGCACGATGCCGATCACGGCGTCGCCCTCCGACAGCCGCGGCACGAACTCGGAGCCCATGCCCAACGCGATCATCAGTGCCACGGCCAGCGCCGAGCCCGCCAGGCCGAGGACGGCGAAACGATTGTTCATCGCCAACTTCAGCAGCGGCCGATACATCCGCTGCGCGATCCGCACCGGCAGCACCTCGCGCTCCTCCAGCTTTTTGGGCAGCACCAGGCTGGCCAGCACCGGAATGAACGTCAGCGAGAGCACCAGCGAACCGATCAGCACGAAGACCACCGTCCAGGCCATCGGCCGGAACATCTTTCCTTCCACGCCCTGCAGGGCGAAGATCGGAATATAGACGATCATGATGATCACCTGGCCGAACACGGTGGGCGTGCGGACCTCGCTCGCCGCCTGGCGAATGATCTCCAACCGCTTGACGCCGGCCACCGGCCCGTGATGCGCCAGCCGGGTGACGATATTCTCCAGCACCACCACCGAACTATCGACCACGATGCCGAAGTCGATCGCGCCCAGGCTCAGCAGCGTGCCCGCGATGCCCAGGCGCCACATGCCGAAAAAGGCGCCGAGCATGGCCAGGGGAATGGCCGCCGCGCAGATCAGGCCGGCCCGCAAGTTGCCCAGGAAGACGAACAGAATCAAGATCACGAGCAACGCGCCGTCGAACAGGTTGCTGCGCACGGTATCGATGACGCGATCGACGAGGACGGTGCGGTCGTAAACGATTTCGGGGCGCACGCCCGAGGGCAACTTCGGCTCGAGCTCCTCGAACTTGTCGCGCATGCGGCCGGTGACGGCGTAGCTGTTTTCGCCCATCAGCATGAAGCCCAGCCCGAGCACGACTTCGCCGCGGCCGTTGGCGGTGACGGCGCCGCGGCGGATTTCGTGGCTGATGACCACCTCGGCCACGTCGCGCACCAGAATCGGCACGCCGTCCATCGCCGCGACGACGATGTTCTCGATCTGTTCGACGTTGATCGTGCGGCCCACGCCGTGGACCAGCAGCATGTCGCCGGCCTGGTCGATGTTGCCGCCGCCGACGTTCAAGTTGTTGCCGCGGACGGCGTGCATCAATTGTTCGAGCGCGATACCGTACTTGACCAATTTCACCGGATCGATGCGGATTTGATATTGTTTCTCGAAACCGCCCCAGGAATTGATTTCGGCCGTGCCGGGCACGGCGCGCATCGCCGGCTTGACCTCCCAATCCTGGATCGTCCGCACGTCGGTCAGCCCGGCGCCTTTGTCCAGCAGTAGATAGTGGAACACTTCGCCCAGGCCGGTCGAGACGGGGCCCATTTCGGGCCGCCGAGCGCCTGCCGGCAGCTCGACCGAGCCGAGCCGCTCGTTGATCATCTGCCGGGCCAGGTAGATATTCACGTCGTCGTCGAACGTGACGGTCACCTGCGAGAGGCCGAATTGCGAAATCGAGCGGTGGTGCGAGAGACCCGCCATGCCGCCCATCGCCAGCTCGATGGGGAACGTAATCAGCCGCTCGATCTCGTCGGGCACCATGGCCGGGGCGACGGTGTTGATTTGCACCTGGACCGGCGTGGTGTCGGGAAAGGCGTCGATGTTCAGTTGACGCAGCGAGTAAATACCGACGGCCGACGCCAACAGGGCGGCGCCGATCACGGCGGCGCGATGCCGCAACGACCAGGTAATGACGGCTTCCAACATCTCTATCCGCCAGTGGCCAGCCGCGTCTTGAGGATTTCGGCTTTCAAGACATGGCTGCCGGCGGCGGCCACCGTCTCGCCCAGCGCGAGGCCGCTGAGGACTTCGGTGTGATCGTCGTCGGTCATGCCCAGTTGGACAGGCCGAGGCTGAAATGTTCGCTCGGACGTTTTCACGAACACGACGAACGCCGCCCCGTTGCGCTGCACGGCCGCATTCGGCACGACCACGGCCTTGGAATTGGCGTGAATGCTGATATGCGCGACGCCGAACATATTGGCCCGCAACAAGCGCTGGCCAGCCGGCCCCGACCCGCCGTCATGAACCAGCGGATTTTCGACCTCCATCCGGGCCTGCACCGTGCGGGTCCGGCTGTCGACTTCGGTGCTGATCCAAGACAACTCGCCGCGCACCTCGCCCGGCACGCCGTCGATGGCGAACACGACTTCCTGTCCGCGGCGCAGCTTGGTGGCGTCGCCTTTGCGGACGTCGAGTTCGATCCACATGCGGCTGACGTCGGCCATCACGATCTGGGCGCCGCTCGTGGGCGAGACCAACTCGCCCGTCACGATTTCGCGGCCGATGATCACGCCATCGAACGGCGCCACGAGCGGAATCAGGTTGGCCGTCGTCGTTTCAGGGTCGAGCGTCTTGACCAGCGAATCGGGGAGGCCGAGAAAATGCACTCGGCGCGCGAGTTCTTCATCGTGCAGACCCTTGACATCTTCCAAACGGATCGGCAGCCCCAAGTTGACCAGCGTTTGTTGGGCGTTGAACAGGCGGATGCGCGCTTCGCGGGCGCCCGCCTCGGCCTCGCGGATTTGCCGCTCGGGAATCGCCGAAGGCCGGCTCAGCATCCGTTCGAGGGTCTCGGCTTTTAGTTCCGAGTCGACCACGGCTTGCAAGAACTCGGCCTTGGTGCTGCCGACGTCGAGCGCTTCGATAATGGCCAGAATGTCGCCCTGCCGGATGGCCTGGCCGACGCTTTTCTGAACGCTCCAAACGGTCCCGCTGACGCGCGAGGAAAGTTGCGCGATGCGCGTCTGGTCGTACGTAACCATGCCCAGCGCCGTGACCTCCTGCGTCATGGGCCGGGTTTCCACGGTGGCCAACTCGATGCCCGACTTCTGCGCCGCTTCCGGCGAGGCCAGTTTCACCGGCGACAAAAGCGGAGCCTGCGAAGCTCCTGGGGTTGTTTCTATCGGGGCGGGAGGCTGGGTCGCAGCCGTAGCGGCTTGCGCCTGGGTCTGCGCATGCTCGGCGCCGTGCGGTCCGATGGCGGAAAGCTGGGGCGCCTTCCAATGGTTTAAGTGGCCCCACGCCAAGAGCCCAATCAGAAGCGTCAGGACCAAGACATTCGGGACTTGCCCCAAAACCGACTTGATCGCGCTCGTCCAACGAAGTTGCATTGAATCGATTCCCTCATGCACTTTCCCCCGTGCATTGAACCCGGCCTTCCGTGTTGGATTCCGCCGGCGCCGGCCAGGCTTTTTGAGACAAACGAAGCCCGGCTAACGGAATTATAGGACGCCGCCGCCAGCAGCGACGAAGAGCACAAGGCAGGGGTGCGTGCTCGGAAGACCATTATATATCTACCCATTTCAGGGACAACCCGCCTCGTGCGAAGGCGGCGCGGACGCATCGGTAGTGGCAAGGTGGAAGGGCGCGTTTCTCTCGACTCTCGCGGCGTTTTCGCTACGAACAAAAGAACTAAGAAAATCTTTACGAAGAGCCAGAACGAGTCGCGGCCCTTTGCCTTTCTTCCGCTCCGCGGCAGCGGTACGATGACGAAGCGCTTGCGCGGGGTGCGGCTGGAGCTATCGCGAGGACGCTCAATGCAGGGCTGGCGACGTTTTGCGTTGGTGATGGGCTGCCTGCTGTTGGGCGCTTCGGCCGCGCTCCGATTGATTCCCTCGCGCCCCCTTCCTTCAGCCCCATTGGCGTCGTCGGCCGCGCGCGAGGCCGCTGAAGAAGCCGAGGGTGAACCGACGTATGTCGGCGTGCAGGCATGCGCAGCGTGCCACGCTGATCAGTACCGTTCTTACCTGAGCACGGCGCACAGCCTTGCCCTGGCCGACATCGACCCGCAAGCGGAACCCGCCGACGCCGAGTTCGATCATCCTTTCTCGGGCCGCTCGTTTCAGGCCTATCGCGCCGGCGGCGCCTTTCGCCATCGTCAATGGCTGACAAACGTCGACGCCGAAGCCTTCGTGCAAGATTATTCTGTCAAGTACCTCATCGGTTCGGGACGCCATACCCGCAGTTACCTGATCGAGGACGACGGCTTTCTCATCGAATCGCCGCTCACCTGGTATGCATCGCGCAAGGCGTGGGGAATGTCGCCGGGCTACGATCGGCCAGGGCACTTGGGATTCGAGCGGGCCGCCGACCTGGGCTGCGTCGTCTGCCATGTCGGCCGGGCGGAAACCATCGACGGTAGCTTGAGCCGCATTGCGATCCACGAGCAGGCGATCGGCTGCGAATCGTGCCACGGCCCCGGATCGGCGCACGTCGCACGACGCGAGCAGAAGGGGGGCGTGCGGCCGGCGGAAGAGGCGATCGTTCATCCCGGCAGATTGTCGCGAGAGTTGAGCGAAGCGATCTGCTCCCAGTGCCATCTGCGCAGCGACGCCACCGTGTTCGTGCGCGGGCGGAGCGCGGCCGATTTTCGTCCCGGTCGCGAGTTGAGCGAATACCGAATCGACTATCGGCAAGACCGCCCGGAATCGCAGATGAAGGTCGTCGGGCACGTCGAGCAGATGCGATTGAGCCGTTGCTATCAACAGTCGGACGGGTTGACTTGCACGACCTGCCACGATCCGCACGCCGCCGCGGCGCCGGAACGGCCGACGTCGAAATACCGCGACGCCTGCTTGCAATGCCATACGACGTCGGCCTGCGGATTGGAACTCGGCGAGCGCGCCAAGATCCAGCCGGCAGACAACTGCCTGGCATGCCACATGCCCCAGGTTTCCACGAACATTCCGCACGTCGCATTCACGCACCATCGGATCGGCGTTCATTCGAGCGAACCGCGAGAGCCGGCGGCAGGGGAGGGCCTCGGCGATTTGACGCCGCTCGCGGACGTTTCGCGCCTTTCGGACATCGACCGCGATCGCTGTCTGGGATTGGCTTATCTGGAATTCTCTCAAACGCAAAACAGCCCGCAGGCGCAGCGGCATTATCGAAACCGGGCCGTCGAGTTACTGGAAAGCGTGCGCAATCGAGGCCTGCGCGATGCGCATGTCGACTCCGGCCTGGCTCGCGTCTACTGGTCCGACTCGCCGCAACAGGCCGCGGCGGCGGCCTTGGCCGCGCTCGAAGATCGTCCCTTGCCGCCGAGCGAGCACGTCAATGCGCTCTTCGTGTTGGCCGGCTTGCATTTCCGCGCGCGTCAATGGTCGGCGGCCGGCGCCGCGCTCGAGCAATTGACGCATCTGCGGCGCCACCCGGTCGACTGGATGCTGCTCGGACTGTGCCAGGCGGAAGCGGGCGACGACGCAGCCGCCATCGCGTCGTTGCGCCGCGCCGCGGAGATCAATCCCTATCAGCGCGACGTCCACGAGCAACTCGCGCGGCTTTACGTGCGACAGGGGCAAATTCAACTGGCCGAGCGCCATCGGCGCCTGGTGGAAGCGCTCGAGAAACGCGACCAGGAGCTGACCAAAAAAAAGTAAGCGGCGAGCCGGCTGTTGGCGAGTAGCTTCCAATCTCGAACAGGCCGGCGCGAGCCGAAGCCAGAGACAAAAAGCGCCAAAGTAGAGCGACTAAAAGGCGCCGTTGATCGATTCGCCGCCGTCGATCGTGAGCAACGCCCGCAAAACTCTTGGATCGATGGAATTCGATAGCGTTTGCGTGTGGCCGTCGGCGAACACCGCGACCGCGGCGCCGCGATGGGCGCTCGAAACGCTCGGCTGCGAGCGGTCGTTGACGCGGAAACTCATGCGCTCCAGCGGCAGATCGCGGGGTTCAGTCCAGTAGATGTCAGAGTTAGCGATCTCCGCCGCGGCGATCGTGTTGGCCGCGCCATCGCGAACTTGGCTGAACCGGGTGTAGCTCTTGCCGTCGGAAATGGCGCCCGGCCCGACCGGCATCACGTAGTTGGCATGGGTTAGCGGTTGTGATTTGGGGGCGCTTGGGCAGCGATACACGCCTGGAGCTCCTCGATCGGAAAACGCCAAGTTGGCGGGGGAGTCCCAGCGCTCGTGATATCGGAACTCTTGCAAATAGCCGGGCCGCAATTGCATTAGAAAGCCGAGGATCGACAGCCGCCAGCTAAATCGCGGCGCCTGGTTCTCATCGACGGCATTCGCTGCCGGAAAACACTTGAAGACATCCGCGTAGTTCCGCAGTCCTAGTCCGATTTGCTTGAGGTTGTTGGTGCATTGGGATCGGAGCGCCGCATCCCGGCTCGGTTCAATGATCCAGAACCAAAAGCCGCAAGCCAGCGCGCAACAAAATACGCCGATAAACAATGTACGAAGGCTGTAGCGAAATCCCTCGGGCGGCAGTTCCCGCGACGGGGCCGAAGTCTCCAGCGAATCCGACATGTTCGCACCCCGCGCTTTCGCCCGCGAGTATTGGCGCCGAGAGAAAAGATGTCAAAGGGCCGGATTGGCGTCGGCGCCGCCGAGGGCTATGTTGCCTATTATGCACTTCGGCGGCAGGCGAAGTCACGCTTATTTTCGCGATTTTTCATCCCTCGCTCTTCCGCTCATGGAGTCCCTTGTCGTGTCAGCGTCGAACAGCAGGCGAAATTCCGCCAGCGCCGCAGGCCCGAGCCGTCGCGGTTTGACGCCGGCGATGTCGATGCTTGTCTCCGTCGGTGCCGCGTTGACGCTAGTGGGTTGCAACGATGGCGGCCGATCGGAAACGACGGCCAGCGCGAGGCAATCCGAGATCGGTTCCACACAACCCGCGCCGCCCGCCGCCGGAGAGCGAAACGATGCCGAGCTCGGTGCGCGCACCTTCCGTTTCGAGTACGCCGTGACGATCGACGGCCTGCTGCCGGGGAAACCGGCCAGGATTTGGACGCCGCTGGCGCCGGCAAACGCCGAGCAAGCCGTCGAAATCACGAACATCGACGTGCCGGGCGAATACCGGCGAACGACCGAACGGAAATTCGGCAACGAGCTGCTGTACTTCGAGGCGGCGGCCGAAGAGCAAGGCGAGATCGGCCTCGAAGTCGACTATCTCATCACGCGGCGCGGCGTTTCGCCGATCGGCACGCCGGCCACCGAGGCGGCGCACGATAAGTTTTTGGCCGGCTCGTCTCTCGTGCCGGTCGATGGCTCGGTGCTAGAACGGTTCCTCCGCGATCGGCCGCCCGAAGGCAAAGTCCGAGAAATCGCCCGGGTGCTGTTCGATCGAGTCGATTCGCAGTTGAAATACGACAAGTCGGGCGAGGGCTGGGGCCGCGGCGATGTGCTGTGGGTCTGCGACTCGGGCCGCGGCAATTGCAGCGATTTTCATAGCGTGTTCATTGCATTGTGCCGCGACTTGAAGATCCCCGCGAAGTTCGAGATCGGCTTTCCGCTGCCGCCCGAACCTGGCAAAGGCGAAATCGCCGGCTACCACTGCTGGGCGAAGTTTCTCGACGGAGATCGCTGGATCGACGTCGATATTTCGGAGGCGAACAAACATCCCGAGCGGAAGGACTTCTTTTTCGGCAATTTGCCCCCGGACCGCGTGATGTTCTCCACGGAGCGCGATCTGGAACTCGTCCCGCGGCAAGAGGCCGGCCCGGTCAACTTTCTGATTTATCCTTACGTCGAGGTCGATGGCCGGCCGTATGCCGGCCAGAGGCGGCGATTTACCGCTGAAGACGTGCCGTAGCAGCGACGCGGCCCCAGGGTATCAACCGTTCGGCTTGTGCCCCAGCGTCCGCAAGAAGAATTCGTCGACAGCCGGCACGAGCCAAGGAACGCGAATCAAGGAATGCGGGCAATGGTCGACCTTGCCGAGCCGAAGATAGCTCACGTCGCGAAGCCCGGCCTTGCCCAGCGATTCGACGAACCGATCGGCGGTTTCGATGGGAACTTGCCCATCGATCTCGCCGTAAATCAACATCAACGGCGGCGCCTGCGGCGAAATGCGGTTGATCGGCGAAGCCCGTCGATAGTCGGCCGCCCTCGGCCCGTCCGCCGGGCCGCCGAGAAATCGTTCGATGACTGACCGCAATTGGCCGTGCTCGAATTGGTAGAGAAGATCGACGGGGCCGCTGTCGCTGACGACGGCCTGCACCCGGCTCGATTGCTCTCGAAATGGTCCATCGTCGCGGGCGTCGGGTTCTTCGTCCGCCATCCCCAGCAACAGCGCCAAGTGGCCGCCGGCGGAATTCCCCCAAGCCCCTATCCGCTCCGGGTCGATGCGATACTCGGACGCATGGGCGCGCAGCCAGCGAACGGCGCATTTGCAGTCGTCGAGAGCCGCGGGAAAGGGCGCTTCGCCTGCCAGCCGATAGTTGACGGTCGCCGCGACGAAACCGAGCTTGGCGAAATCGATGATGTTCCCTGGCGGCCGATTCATGGGCGTCGAAAAGCTCGATTTGTCTCCCTCGATCCAGCCGCCGCCGTGAATGATGACGATCGCCGGACGCGGCGGCCCGACGTCTCCTTTCGGCATCGCCAAGTCGAGCGTCCAATGCCGAGCGGCGCCTTCGCGGTATCGCAAATCGTGGAAAATGGCGATGTCGTCGGGCACGGTATCGGACAGCGCGCCTCCATCGTCCGCGGCCGGCTTCGCGTCGCCCGGCAGCCGCCGGAACTTGATGTCGCGCAGCGCCGCCGTCGTACACCAACTGGCGATGCCCAGCGGTTTGGACCGCTCGACTTCGAGGCGGATCGAAATCTTGCGGTCTTTCGTAGCCACGTCGACCAACGGCTTGTCGTCGATCCAGGCTTGAATTCGCTCGTCGGTCACCCGCAGACGAATGCGATACCAGACGCCCTGCTTAAAGTCATGTTGCGAGTGGTTTCGTTGTGGGCGGCGTCCTGCCCGTCGAGGCTCGACAGGCCAACCACGCTGCCGCCCCAGCCGCCGACGATTAGGCTGCAAGGCGACGAGCCGACCGGAAACGTCAATCCGCAAAAGAAATCCGTCCCGTCGACCCGCATCGCTTCCAGACTGATTTCGTAGTCGGTCTTGGGGAAGTCCTTCGTCCAAGTCACGCCATTGCAGCCGTCGGTGTAGCCGATCAGGAGCTTGCCGTCTTCGACTTCGATCTCTCCGGCGCCGCCGAACTCGCTCGACTTCCACCCCCCGAGCGCTTTGCCGTCGAACAGGCTTTCCCATTTCGTCGCCGGCCCTTTTTCCGGTTCGGCGCCGCGCGCCGCGAGCGAAATCAGCGACCCTGCGCCGGCCAACAAAACCGCAAAACGAACCGTGGAACGTCGCATTGTGATTCTCTGGGTTGGGGGGATTGGGATTGGTGCTTGGAAATTGGTGGTTGGTGATCGGTGGTAGAAATGCCCTATCCTTTTCTCCTAACTCCTGACTCCTGACTCCTAACTCCCATCTTTCCCCGCCTGTCTACCTCCGCCTGCCCCTCAGCTTTCTTCCTCCGGAACAGCGAAAGGACGAACAAGGCGCCAAGGAAAACCGGGGCGACTTTGAGCAACACCGGCAGAAACTTGGGCCGAAAGGCCACGATGCCAAACGCCGCGATCAGGCCGCCGATCACGAGCTTGCTTTTCAATTGTCGGGTTTGCGGCAGCGCCAGCCAGAGCATGGCCATCACCAGGCCGATTCGCAAACAAACGCCTTCCAGGGCCTCGCCGCCAAAGCCCCAGAAATGACTCGCTGTCGCAGCGGCCAATAGCGCCAAGGCAATCAATCCCACCGTCGGCCGATGCATGTCTCGATTATGCGGTTGCCGCCGAGTCGCCGCAAGCGGAACGCGGCTTCCTAAGCCCGGGCGTCGCGGCGTGAGACAGGCTTTTCCAGCCTGAAATGGGATGTCTTGGCTTGTAAAGCAAGCCGCCGAAATGATAGTGTCGAGCGCCCGCGGGGAATGCCGCGATTGAAGCCGCCGAAGCGACTGAAAATCATGATCGATAAGGGTGGTCGAAAATATCGTTCGTCTCGCGCGGCGAACAATGGCCGTGCCTGCGATTTGCCGCATTCGCCGATGATCGGTCCCGCGGCAAGCCCGATGGAGGCTGATCCTGAACGCACTTTATCGGCCTTTATCGAGCGTGAAATCCCCCTTGTTTGGTGGCTGCGGCGTTCTGCATCAATAGAGAATGCCTTGTTTTCTCGGCCCGCGCCCACGACGGCGACCGCTCGAACGAAAAAAACGCGCGGCAATATCGGTCCTATGGTATCAGTCCTGGCTTCGGGCAAAGCCATGAAAGGGCCGCCGCCCGCGAGCGGCCGTCAAGGCGCCGAAACCACGGAACGTTTACTTACGCCGGAGGCCGCCGCGCCATGCCGTGCGGACTGACATTGACCGCCGGCGGCCATCTACTAAAATGTTGCGACTCTTGGAGTTATATGCAGACCAACAGCATGGCGAACGCCGACGACGCACATTCCGCCCCCGGCATGCACGAAGCCTCGCGCCGCGAGAAGTTGCACCGCATTCAAGAGCTTGGCCACGACCCTTGGGGCCAACGCTTCGACGACCATGCGGCGATCGCTGAGATCCGCGCTCGCGAAGGCGAAATCACGGTCGAGCCGGTCCCCGAAGGCAGCGAACGGCGGCAGGCCGAGCAGCACGGCCCGAGGGTCCGCGCGGCGGGCCGCATCGTCTTGCAGCGCAAGAAGGGCAAGCTGATCTTTCTCGACATCCGCGATTGGAGCGGCCAAATTCAATTGTTCGTCGGCCGCAACCAGGTCGGGGAGGAGAACTGGGCGCTGGCCGAATGCTTCGATTTGGGCGACATCATCGGCGTCGACGGCCAATTGAAGCGGACCAATACCGGCGAACTGACGATCTTCGCCGAGAAGCTCTTCTTTCTGACGAAATCGGTCGAACCACACCCCGACAAGCACAAGGGGCTGACCGATCCCGAATTGCGGCATCGGCAGCGCTATCTCGATTTGATCTACACCGAAGGCGCGTTGCCGCGGTTTCTGAACCGCACGAAGATCGTGCAGTCGATCCGCAACACCTTGGCGGGCCAGGGCTTCGTCGAGATCGAAGGCCCGACCTTGCACTCGATCGCCGGCGGCGCCGCGGCGCGGCCCTTCAAGACGCACCACAACGCACTCGATATTCCGCTGTTCATGCGGATTGCACTGGAATTGCATCTCAAGCGGCTGCTGGTCGGCGGCATCGAACGTGTCTATGAACTGGGCAGGGTCTATCGCAACGAAGGGATCAGTCCCAAGCACAACCCCGAATTCACGATGCTGGAGGTCTATCAGGCTTATGGCGATTACCGCAGCATGATGGATCTCTGCGAGACGTTGATCGTCGAGGCGATCCGCGCCACCGGGCAAGACTTGAAGCTGACCTGGGGCGACAAGTCGATCGACTTCAGCCCGCCGTTCGCCCGCAAGACTTACGACGAATTGTTCGCCGAACATACGGGCGTCGCGGCGGATGACGCGGCCGGCGTCAGGCGATTGGCCGGCGAAATCGGCTTCGAAACGGCCGGCAAGGACGCCGACGTGATCAAGAGCTACGTGTTCGAGGAGCGGGTCGAAGACAAGCTCGCCGGGCCGATCTTCGTCTACGACTATCCTGCGGCCGTCTGCCCGCTGACCAAGCGCAAGCGATCGAACGCGGCCCTGGCCGAGCGATTCGAGCTGTTCGTCGCCGGCATGGAACTGGCCAACGCCTACACCGAGTTGAACGACCCGGACCTGCAAGAGCAGTTGTTCCGCACGCAACTGGCCGGGCAGAAGGAAGAGGACTCGATGGCCAAGATGGACCACGATTTCGTCCGCGCCTTGCGCCACGGCATGCCGCCGGCCGGCGGGCTGGGCCTGGGCATCGACCGGCTAGTGATGTTGCTGACGAACACGCAAACGATTCGCGAAGTGATTTTGTTTCCCCTGTTGAGACCGGAAAATGAGTGAGGAGTGAGGACACAGAAGACGATGGCTCGAAGCCCGTGGCGTCAGCCTCTCCTAACTCCTCACTCCTATCTCCTGACTTCTCTCTCTTCCCACGGATGGGACCATGTACAAATATCTGCTCTGCTGGCGATATCTCCGCACTCGCTACATCGCCCTGGCCTCGATCGTCAGCGTGACGCTGGGCGTCTGGACGATGATCGTCGTCAATAGCGTGATGTCGGGCTTCGCGTTCGAGATGAAGAGCCGCATCCACGGCATTCTCTCCGACGTGATCGTCGAGTCGCACAACATGAACGGCTTTCCCGACGCCGAATATCACATGGAGCAGATCAACCGCGTCGCCGGAGAATACATCGCCGGCATGACGCCGACCGTCCACGTGCCGGCCATGCTCACATTCCATTACGGCGGCCAGATGATGACGCGGCAGGTGACCTTGATCGCCATCGATCCGAAGACGGCGGGCAAGGCCAGCGATCTGCCCAGTTTTCTGCAACATCCGGTAAACCGCCGGCTTCCCAGCTTCGAGTTGCGCGAAGGCGGCTACGATACTCGCGATCATCAATCGGGCATCGAGAGCGGCGACCGCGACTGGATGGCCGATGCCGGCTGGCCCTACCGCCGCTTGCGCGTCGAGCGCGAGCAGGCATTCGAGTTCACCAGGCCGCAATCGACGCGCGTCGCCCCGCCCGAATTGTCCGTCGCCGAGCCATCTTCGGCAATAGAAGCCGCGGAAACCGCGACGGAGGCGCCCGCGGACCCTTTCGCCGTGCCCAAGAGCGAAGAAAACGTGTTCAATCCGCTGCATGAACAGCACACCGGGCTGATTCTAGGCATCGCCCTCTCGAGCGTCCGCGACCAAGACAACAAAGAGCGGTTTTTGCTGCGCCCCGGCGACGACGTACAACTGACCTTCCCCAACGCCGACAGCGAAATGCCGAAGGCGGTCTATAACCAATTCACCATCGTCGATTTCTATGAAAGCAAGATGAGCGAGTACGACTCGACGTTCGTGTTCGTGCCCATCGAAAAACTGCAAACGATGCGCGGCATGCTCGATCCGGTGACGGGGATCCGCTGCGTGAACAGCATTCAGATTCGCCTCAAGGACGAGCGCGACGGGAACTTGGTGCGCGACAAGCTGCGAGCGGCCTTTCCGACGGAGTTTTACAACATCTCCACCTGGCGCGACAAGCAAGGCCCGCTGTTGGCCGCCGTGCAGATGGAGACGACGATTCTGAACATCATCTTGTTCTTGATCATCGCCGTGGCCGGCTTCGGCATCCTGGCGATCTTCTTCATGATCGTGGTCGAGAAGACCCGCGACATCGGCATTCTCAAGGCGCTGGGCGCCTCGGGCCGCGGCATCATGGGCGTCTTTCTGGCCTACGGCTTGTCGTTGGGCATGGTCGGCGCCGGATCGGGACTGGTGATCGGGCTGTTGTTCGTGATCTACATCAACGAAATTGCCGGCCTCTTGGGCCGCGTCACCGGTCGCGAAATCTTCGATCCGTCGATTTATTACTTCTACAAGATCCCGACGATCATCGATCCGTTCACGGTCGCCTGGATCGTCTGCGGCGCCATGGCGATCGCCGTTTTGGCCAGCGTGCTGCCGGCCCGCCGCGCTTCGAGACTTCATCCCGTGGAGGCCTTGCGCTATGAGTGACGCTCTGCACCTCGCTTCGCCCTCGCGTGTTCCGCGGCGCCGCACCGCCGGGCCGGTCGCGGGCGGCTCGCCGGCCGACGTATCGGAACCATCGGCGGCGTCGAAACCGGCGCGGCTCGAATCGGTGCGGTTGTCGAAGAGCTATCGCAAAGGCCGCGTGACGATCCCCGTCTTGCGCGGCGTCGACATGCAGGTTCGCGACGGCGAGTTTCTGGCGATCATCGGCCAGAGCGGATCGGGTAAAAGCACGCTGTTGCACTTGCTGGGCACGCTCGACGCGCCGGACGAGGGCGAAGTGCGCTGCGACGGTCAGCGGATCGACAACCTGCCGGCGGCGAAACGCGACCAGTTGCGCAATCAGCGCATCGGCATGATCTTTCAGTTCTATCACCTGCTGCCCGAGTTTTCGGCGCTGGAAAACGTGCTTTCGCCGCTGATGATTGCTTCGGGCGCGTGGCGCTACTTCCGCAGCCGCCGCGCGCATCTGACCAAGGCGAAGGAACTCTTGGAACTGGTCGGCCTGGGGCATCGGCTCAAGCATAAGCCGCGCGAGCTATCGGGCGGCGAGATGCAGCGAGCGGCCATCGCCCGAGCTCTGGTCGCCGGGCCCGACGTATTGTTGGCCGACGAGCCGACCGGCAATCTCGATCGCTCGACGGGCCAGGAAATTCTCAAAATCTTGCGAACCTTGAACCGCCAGCAGGGCCTCACTATAGTCATGGTGACGCACGACTTGGCGATCGCCGAGCAGGCCGATCGGGTGGTGCGGCTCGTCGAAGGCCAGGTTCAGCAAGCCTGATGCCGTCGCGATAATGAATTAGCCACGGATGAAACACGGATCGAACACGGATGAAATACAAAAGCGAATATCCGTGTTTCATCTGTGTTTCATCCGTGGCTAAAGACCCACTGAACTTGAATACCTACTAAGCACATCGCCTCATGTCGCTTAAGATTTATATCAGCGGTCGTTTGTACGACAAGGAAGACGCCAAAATCAGCGTCTACGATCACGGGCTGCTGTACGGCGACGGAGTGTTCGAGGGCATTCGCAGTTACGGCGGCAAAGTCTTCCGCCTTGAAGAGCACTTGGACCGGCTCTGGGATTCCGCCAAGGCGATCTGGCTGAAAATCCCGATGACCAAGGACGCGCTTTCGCAGGCGATCTACGACACGCTCAAGGCCAACAACCTAAGCGACGGGTATATCCGGCTGGTTGTCACGCGCGGCGCCGGCACGTTGGGGCTCGATCCCAACCGCACCTCCGATCCCCAGGTGATCATCATCACCGACAAGATCGCGCTCTATCCGGCCGAAATGTACGAGCAGGGGTTGAAGATCGTCACCGTCAGCGTCGTGCGCAATCATCCCGCCGCTTTAAGCCCGCGGATCAAGTCGCTCAACTATCTGAACAATATTCTGGGCAAGATCGAGGGCATGAACGCCGGCTGCGTCGAAGCGTTGATGCTGAACACCAAGGGCGAAGTCGCCGAATGCACGGGCGACAACATCTTTCTGGTCCGCAAGGGCGAACTGCTGACTCCGCCGATCGAGGCCGGCATTCTCGAAGGCGTGACTCGCCAGGCGGTGATCGAACTGGCCAGAGCGGCGAAGATCGAAGTCCGCGAGATACCGCTGACCAAGCACGACGTGTACATCGCCGACGAGTGTTTCTTGACCGGCACGGCCGCCGAAGTGATTCCGGTCGTCAAGCTCGACGACCGCGAGATCGGCGACGGCAAGCCGGGGCCGATCACGCGCGATCTCCGCGAGCGGTTCCACAAGCTGGCCCGGTCCTGAGCTTAGGCTTGATTCGCACGAGATCCAGCACCGATGACTGGCGAAGACGTCGAACTCAGAGACGGAAGCTGGTCGCCTAACCGCAAGCGGCCGCTTGCCCTCGTTCTGGCGATCGGCGGATTGCTGCTTGCCGCGGGGTGGGGCGTTCGCGCCTATCTGACAGATTTGGCGGCGAGACCCGAGGACAATGCGGCTCCGCCTCATCCCGTGGTCAATGCGCCGTATATCCCGACTCCGGACGACGTGGTCGAACGGATGCTGGAGTTGGCCGAAGTCGGCCCCGACGACGTCGTCTACGACCTGGGCTGCGGCGACGGCCGGATCGTGGTTGCGGCGGCCAAAGAGTATGGCTGCCGTTGCTTCGGGTTCGACATCAATCCCGAGCGCGTCGCCGAGGCCCGCGACAACGCCCGGCGCGAGGGCGTCGAGCAACTCGTCGAGATCGGCCAGCGCGATATCCTGACGCTTGATCTGAGCGAGGCCACGGTCGTGACGATGTATTTGCTTCCCAAGCTGAACGCGGCGCTGATACCGCAACTGGAAAAGCTGGCGCCTGGATCGCGGGTCGTGTCGCACGAGTTCGACATCGACGGCCTCGTGCCCGACCGCAAGGCGCCGGTGCTCAAAGAGGGGAATTCTCTCGCGACGATGTTGTATCTCTACACGGCGCCGCTCAAGCATCGCAAGGCGACCAAATAGGCGCCGCGCATCGCCCGCGTTTCGATCGTCGCGGGTCAATCGGCGGCCGCCTCGCCCGCCTCAATCTTGCGTCGCTCGGCGTCGCGCCAGCGCTTCCAGCGACTGATGCGGTCGAGGGTGTTGGTGGCCGGATTGCCCGGCTCTTGGGCCACGTCGCGGCCGACGACCTTGGGCAACGCCTCTAAGGCGACGACCTGCACGCCCAAACTGTCGTCGAGCATGCCCACGAGCGAATCGACGTATGCCGGATCGGCCAAATCGCCCATCACGAGCGCGGTCTGGCGGCGGATCTCGGGATCGGCGTCGCGAGCCAACCGCTCCAAGGCCAAGGCGCCGCTCGGCGCGCCAAGCCGCGCCAGGCTTTCGGCCACCGTCAGCCGCAGCTCGCGATCGTTCGTAACCAACAGTCGTTCGAGCGGACGGATGTCTTCCAGCATGCCGGGGCGGCCCAACGCGATCACCGCGGCTTTGACCACCGGACGCTGAGAATCTTCAAGCGCGGGCAGAAGCACGTTCGCATGCCGGGGATCGGAGAACACGGCCAGGTGCTCGCAGGCCAGGCGACGGACCTCGGCCGACTCGTGGCTCAGCCCTGCATAGGCCAGGCGAACGGCCGGCTCGCGCGGATCGTTCGCCACGGCCCGCATCATCGAATTCCAGACCAGCGGATCGCTTTCGCCGACGCCCAATTCCGCCATCCGCGCCAGCGCCAGCCAGCCGAGCGGTTTCACGCGGGCCTGGTCGGCCAGCTTGGCCGCGGCCTGCCGCCGCTCGATCGGTTCGGCCGCTGTCAAGCGGTCGACGGCGTCGAACTCCGGACCTCGCTTCGCCAGCACGTCGCGGTAGACGACGTCGGGCAGCACGACGTGTTCGGCAATGGACAGCCGTTCGAGCACCGGCACGAGATCCGCGCCGAAGTCGTTCAACTCGCGCACTGCCAGCCGCATGGCGCCGCCGGTGGGCGGGGCCTCTTGCACGCGGCGGATGACGGCCTCGGCCGCGCGAATCCGCTCGGGCAATGGCTCCGCCGGCTCGGCGCCCTCGGTCGCCGCTTCACTCGCCGCGGCATAGTCCGTCAAGGGGTGTGTTTGGGCCCACGTCTTGCGCAACGACGCCAACATCTCTGCGCGGCGGTCGGCGGGGGCGTCGACCGTGAACTCGGCTGCCGCCGGCCAGCGCTCGGCGAGTTGAGCGGCGGCCGT
>Ga0134126_10003073_pt1 | contig 20913 bp, 17 predicted proteins | sample KB31752_FD_96881 | JGI IMG/M metagenome (GOLD analysis project Ga0134126, IMG submission 96881) | Terrestrial soil microbial communities with excess Nitrogen fertilizer from Kellogg Biological Station, Michigan, USA - KB3-175-2 | ecosystem: Environmental > Terrestrial > Soil > Unclassified ... | reverse complement strand
GTCCGCGAGCAGGGCCTCGAGGACCAGGTCAGGGAAGCGGCGGCTTGACTGACGAGGCCAAGGCGGGCGCCCAATGCGCGAGTTGGTGAACGCGGCGTTGCGCCCCCTCCACCACCCGGCTGCGCCGGGCGGTCCCCCTCCCCCGTTCCGCTTCGCTACACGGGGCAGGAGCGAAGTCGCTCGATCTCGCTCCTCCACCGTCGCGTAGACGACGGGGGAGGTGGCTCGGCGCGCTACCAGCGCGGCGAGACGGAGGGGGCGCAAGGCAGCCTCAACAGCGCGTGCCGCCGGAACCTACTCTGGGCCATCAGCCCCCGAACGCCCAGTCCACCATCAGCGGGAGCTCGGCGCGCCAGAACGGGCCGCCGTGCTGGCCTTCCCGCGCGGTCAGCACGACATCCGCGCCGGCGTCCCTGAGCGCGTCCGCCCAGCGGGCCGCGTTCTCGAGGAACCAGGGCTCCTGCTTGCCGCCCACCAGGTACGCGCGCGGCAGCGGCGGGGGCATCACGTCAGGCGGGCGATAGCCGCCACCCGGCGAGGCGCAGAAGATCGCGCCGTACACGTCCGGATGTCGAAGCCCGAGGGCCAGCGCCAGCTCGCCGCCGGCAGAGACGCCGAACACCGCCGTCCGTTCCCTCGGCAGCTCCATGCCGAACCGCGTCCGGGTCCAGTCGCGGACGTCCTCCACGAAGAAGCGCTCGTGCGCCGCGAACCGCGCCGGATCGAAGCCGGGCGAGTACTCGTGCAGCCGCAGCGTCTCGTCCGCCAGGCGGTGGGCGCCGACGACCATCGTGGGCGGCGCCCCGGCCGCCGCCAGATCTGCGCCCCATTGCGAAGTCAGCTGGCCGTCGGCGGCGTACACCACGGCTTCGGGGGGTTGCGCCGGCACGTACGCCGTGACCTGCCGGCCGCCGTCGTAGTCGAAGGTCTGGGTGACGAGCTCTCCGCCCATCCTGGCTCGCGCTTCCGTACCGGGGCTAGGACGCGGCGACCTCGCCGCCGTCGCAGGCGATGGTCTGGCCGACGACATATTCGCCGGCGCGCGAGGCCAGGAAGATCGCCAGGCCCGCGATGTCCTCCGGCGAGCCGACCCGGCCGCTGGGGTTGCCGCGGCCGACCCGGTCCCAGTCGACGTTCTCGGTCTCGCCGCGGAAGCCGACGCCGGTCGACAGCATCCAGGTGGGGAAGGGGCCGGGCGCGATCGCGTTGACGAGGATGCGCTCCTTGGTGAGGTGCGTGGCGAGGAACCGGCTGAGATGGTGCACGGCGGCCTTCGAGGCGCCGTAGGAGAAGGTGTCGAAGGTCGCCGACTTGAGGCCGTCGACCGAGCCGATGTTGATCACCCGCGACGGCGAGCCGCCCGCGGCGCCCTTGCGCAGCAGCGGCAGCAGCTTCTGGGTGAGGAAGAAAAGGCCCTTGACGTTGGTGTCCATCACCTTGTCCCAGCCGGCTTCCGGGAACTCGTCGATCGGCGCGCCCCAGGCGGCGCCGGCGTTGTTGACCAGGATGTCGAGCTTGGCCTCGCGCTCGGCCAAGCGCTGGGCGAGCGACTCGACGCCCGACATCTGCGAGAGGTCGGCCGGCAGCGCGATGCACTCGCCCGCGTAGGTCTCCGAGAGCCGCTGCGCGGTCGCATCGCACGCGCCGGCCTTGCGTGAGGAGATGTAGACCTTCGCGCCTTTCGCCAGGAACCCCGCGGCGATCATCTCGCCGATGCCGCGCGAACCGCCGGTGACCAGCGCGGTCTTTCCCGCAATGTCGAACAGCCCGTCGAACGTCGCCGTCATCGCCTTCTCCCCGACTTTGTCAGTGCGGCCGTACCACCGCCCTCAGTGCGGCGCGAGCATCCGCGCCACGACCGGGTGCGGCTCCAGGCCGCCGCGCCGATGCTTCACCGCCGCGAACGCGTCGTCGGTGGCCGCGAGCACCGTCGCCATGTCGTCCAGGCTGTGCGCCGCCGAGAAGAACATGTTGTGATAGGGGTGCAGGTAGACGCCGCGCTTCAGCGCTTCGGTCACCCAGGCGTACCCGACGCGAAAGTCCGGGTCATCCTCGAAGAGGATCTGCGGCATCTGCACCGGCCCCGACTGGCGCAGCGTGAAGCCGTGCGCAGCCGCCTGCTGCTGCAGGCCCTCGCGCAAGCGCCGCCCGGCCGCCACCGTACGCTCCAGGTAGTCGCCCTCGCGGATGTGGCGCAGCGTCTCGATACCGGCGGCCATCGGCGTCGCGGCGAACCAGAACGAGCCGGTGACGAAGATCGATTCCGCGCCCTTGCGCGCGGTGTCCGCGCCCAGCAGCGCCGAGATCGGGTGGCCGTTGGCGATGCACTTGCCCCAGGCCGAGAGGTCGGGGTGCACGCCGAGCGCATCCCAGCTGGAGCCGCGGGTCAGCCGGAAGCCCGCGCGCACCTCGTCGAGGATCAAGAGTGCGCCGTGCTGGTCGCAGAGCGACCGGACGGCGGTCGCGAACTCGCGCTCGGGCGTGGTTTCGTCCTTGAAGGTCTCGTGCCGGAAGGGCGTGGCGATCACGCCGGCGACGTCGCCCTCGTGGGCCTTCAGCGCGGCCTCCAGGCTGCCGGCGTCGTCGTAGTCCCAATAGACGATGTGCGCCTTGTCCTCCGGCAGCACACCGGCGGGGCGCGGCGTGCACCAGGGCGCGGCCCCGTGATAGGCGCCGGTCGCCGCCAGGATCTTGCGACGCTTCGTCTGCGCCCGCGCGGTGACGATCGCCATCGTGGTGGCGTCCGTGCCGTTCTTGCAGAAGATCGCCCAGTCGGCGTGGTCGATCATGCCGACCAGCGTCTCGGCGAGCTCGACGATGGCCTCGGACGGGCCGGTCATCGCATCGCCGAGCGCCTGCTGCGCGGCCGCGGCGGCCTCCACCGGCTCGAACCCGTAGCCCAGCAGGTTCGGGCCATAGGCGCACATCATGTCGATGTACTCGTTGCCGTCGACGTCCCAGAGCCGCGAGCCCTTCGCCCGGCTGAAGAACTGCGGATACTCCTCGGGCAGCATGCCGGTCGACTGGTGGCCGAACATGCCGCGCGGGATCACCTGCCGCGCCCGCTCCTGCAGTTCCTTGTTCTTCGCATTGGTCCAGGCCACGGCGTCTTCCTCGCTTTTTGGGGTCGGGCTTCGGGCGGGGCGGCCCGAAGATCGCCTCGCACTAGAGCCGGCGCGGGATGACCACGTCCAGCCTGGAAAAGCCGCGCGTGAAGCAGTTGGGCGTGCGCTGGGCCGCCACGACGTTGATCTCGCCGAACCGCTGCATGATCTCCTCCCAGAGGATCTGCAGCTGCAGCTCGGCGAGGCGATTGCCGACGCAGCGGTGGATGCCGAACCCGAACGACATGTGGTGGCGCACGTTCGGGCGGTCGATCCAGTAGTCGTCGGGCCGCTCGATCACGGTCTCGTCGCGGTTGCCGGAGAGATACCACATGGCGACCTTCTCGCCTGCGCGGATGGTCTTGCCGGCCAACTCGACGTCCGCCCTCGCCGTGCGGCGCATGAAGGCGAGCGGGGTCTGGTAGCGGATGGTCTCGGAGACCATCGAAGGGATCAGCGACGGGTTGGCGTAGAGCTTGGCGCGCTCGGCCGGATTGCGGTCGAGCTCGAAGACCGAGCCGGACATGGTGTTGCGCGTCGTGTCGTTGCCGCCGACGATCAACAGGATCAGGTTCCCGAGGAACTCCTGCGGCTGCATGTCCTTGGTGGCCGCGCCGTGCGCCATCATCGAGATCAGGTCACCGCGCGGCGGCGCGTTCACCCGCTCGTTCCAGAGCGTCATGAACGCGGCCGCGCACTCGCCCATCACCGCCTGGAACTCGGCGTCGATGTCCTCGGTCTGGAACAGCCCCGAGTCCGGCTCGGCGGTGGCGATATCCGACCAGTAGGTCAGCTTGCGGCGCTGCTCGAACGGGAAGTCGAAGAGGGTCGCCAGCATCTGGCCGGTGAGCTCGACGGAGACGCGGTCGACCCAGTCGAAGCTCTCGCCGATCGGCAGCTCGTCGAGCGTCTGCTGGATCCGCGAACGGATCAGCGGCGCCATCGCGTGCAGGTTGGCGGGCGCGACGATCGGGCTGACCGTCTTGCGCTGCTCGTCGTGCCGGGGCGGGTCCATGGCGATGAACATCGGCAGCTCGAAGCTGTCCATCGGATCGTCGAGCACGATGGTCGGGTCGGACGAGAACACCTGGTGGTTGGTGTCGACCGACATGATGTCGTTGAAGCGGGTGATCGACCAGAACGGCCCGGAACGATGCTGACCCTCGGCGTGGTAGTGAACCGGGTCTTCCTTGCGCAGCCGCTCGAAGTAGGGAAGCACGGTGTTGCTGGTCCAGAGCGCCGTGTCGGTGACGTTGAGCTCGTCGAGCGGCGTCGCGTAAGCCCTGGCCCGGGCTGCCGACATCAGGTCCGCCGTTCCGTCCGCCATCCGACCATCTCCCTTGGCGACCTGCTGCGATGCGCCGCTTGGCTTCCGTGTATGGAAGTATTTACATACGTACACCTCGGCGCGTCGGAGGGTCAATTGCGCGCGCGCCCTTGGGGCGATGATCTTTGGGACGGTGCTGGAGCGACATGACTTCGGTTGAGCTCGGATTGAGGTCGACGCCGCGGCAGGCGCGCAGCCGCGCGACCATGGAGCGGATCCTCGCCGTCAGCGCCGAGCTGCTGGAGGCGGTCGGCGTCGAGAGCTTCAACACCAACCTGCTGGCCGAGCGGGCCGGCGTCAGCGTGCGCGCCATCTACCGCTACTTCCCGAACAAGCTGGCGATCCTGGTGGCGCTGGCCGAGGCGTTCGGCGAGGCCGAGCGCGACTGGGTCGGCGACCTGCGCCAGCTGGGCGCCTGCGGCGACTGGCGCGCCGCGGCCGCGGCCGCGATCGACGGCTACTACGAGGCCGCTTCGCGCCAGCGCGGCTTCGCGGCGCTGCGCGCGGCGGCGAACGCGACGCCGGAGCTGCGCGAGCTCGACCGGGTCGGCAACAAGGCGCTCGAGGACGATCTCGCCGAGGGCCTCGCCGGCCTCGGCGTCGCGCTCGCGCCGGCGCACCTGAGCGCGCTCTGCCGCACGATCATGGAAACCTCGAACCGCATGCTCGACATCGCCCTGCAGTCGCCGCGGGCCGAGGCGCAGCTGCTCGTGCGCGAGCTGAAGCGAATGATTGTCGCGCTGCTGGAGACCTACGTCGATTGAGGGCGGAGGCAGGACGGCTCAGATCCTTCGCTCGCCTTGCGCCCCCTCCGTCACTCGCCCCCCGGATCAAGTTCGGGGGCCGAGCGCACCTCCCCCGCACTCTTCGGTGCGGTGGAGGAGCAAAGCTGTGCAACCTCGCTCCTCCACCGTCGCGCAGACGACGGGGGAGGCGGCAGACCGCGAAGCGGGCTGACGGAGGGGCGCAAGGCGGCTGCAACGTGACCGGACAGTCGAAGACGACTTACTCGCCCTCCGCCGGCTTCCGGAACGCCCGCCGCTTCAGCTGCGCCCGCGGCTTACCGCTGGCCTTCGCCACGATCTCCTTCAGCTTGACGCCCTGGCGCGCCGAAAGCACGGACCCCGGCGCCCCCTTCTCGGGGTCGGCGAAGGCGCGGCCGTAGGTGGTGACGCGCTGGGCGACGGAGCCCAGGAACTCGCCCTCCCAGTCGGAAAGCTCGACGCCCGCCTTGTCGGCGGCCCGGCGGGCGCGCCGCAGCGCGTTGAGCGCGGCGCGCTTGGCCTGCGCCTTCCGATCGGGAGCGCTGCGCTCTAGGCCCCCGCGCTTTGGCGGGCCTCGCTTCACAAGCCTCCGATCGCCGTGATGTAGAGCTCGATCAGCGCCTCTTCCTCCTGGCGCTTGGCGGTGTCGGCTTTGCGCAGGCGGATCACCTTGCGGATGATCTTGGTGTCGAAGCCCTCGCCCTTGGCCTCGGCGTAGACCTCCTTCAGGTCGTTGGCGACGGCGGCCTTGTCTTCCTCGAGGCGCTCGATGCGCTCCACAAGGCTTTTCAGCTTGCCCTGCGCGGAGGAGCTCAGGGTGTCGAAGCTGGCGGAATCGTCGGCCATGGGGGTCGCGGGCTCGCTACTGAAGTTGGCTGGAAAACGGAGCCGACCCTAGCGGCGGCTGGGGCCGCTCACAACAGGCCGCGGGCCTTCAGCGCCGGCTCCAGCGCCGCAGGGTCGTCGAACCTGTGGACGTCGTAGCCGCAGGCCGCCGCGGCGGCGGTGTTGGCCAGCGAATCGTCGACCAGCAGCAGTTCGGATGGCGCGAGGCCGGCCCGCTCGGCGGTCAGCGCGAAGATGGCCGGATCGGGCTTCATCAGGCCGACTTCGGCGGAGACGACGATGTGGCGGAGCCGCTCGAAAACCGGACTCATGGCGAAGGTGTCGGCCGAGGTCTCGGCCGACATGTTGGTCAGGCCCAGCATCGGCACGCCGCGCGCGGCGAGCGCCTCGATAGCGGCCTCGGTCTCGGGGATCGCCCCCGAGAACATCTCCGGCCAGCGGGCTTCCCACGCCAGGATGGCCGCCTCGTGCTCGGGGAACTGCGCCACGAGCGGCGCGCGGTTCTCGGCGAAGGTCACGCCGGCGTCGTGGCGGACGTGCCAGGCCATCGTGCAGACGTTGGCCAGGAACCAGTCGCGCTCGGCCGGGTCGGGGAAGATCTTGGAATAGAGCGTGCGCGGGTCCCAGCGCACGATGACGTTGCCGACGTCGAAGACGACCGCCTTGACCGCCGCCTTGACCGCGGTGGACGCTCGCCCTCGCGCAGGGCGGCCCAAGGGCGGATCAGCCCTGCTTGGCCTTATAGCGCGGGTCGGTCTTGTTGATGATGTAGATGCGGCCTTTGCGGCGCACGAGCTTGCAGTCGCGGTGGCGCGTCTTCAGCGACTTCAGGGAGCTGCGGACTTTCATCTTCGGGCGCGTCAGTCAAAAAGGGGCTGCAAAGAGCGGGCGGATATAGAGAGCGGTCCGGCCGAAGTCAATCGGCGGCTACTGCAGCACCACGAGCACGACGGGCAGCGCCGCGCCGAGCACCAGCAGCGCCAGCAGCACGCCGCGCCGGCGGCTGGTGGTGAAGCCCATCCAGAGGCCGAGCAGCGTCGAGAGCGTCAGGCCGGCCGCCACGACGAGGAACAGCCACTTCAACGCCGTCACCGACCAGGCCGGCGCGGGCGCGGCGTGCGGCGTCTCGGCGCGGGGGCCGTGGTCGCGGTGGCCGCCGGCCTGCGCGCCGCGCGCGGGCGGCAGCGAGAAGACCTGGTCCTTGTGGATGCGCGACAGCCGCTCCACCAGTTCGGGCGGGCGGTAGGCGCCATGCGCCTCGTGCAGGCTGAACAGCTGCAACGCGCCGGTGACGGCGAAGAACAGCACGCTCGGGGCGATGAACGCGCCGATGTAGCTGTGCAGCTGGCGAAGCGTCATCATCATCGCCGCCGGGTTCCGCCTGGACCCGGTCGGGCCACGCCTGGAGTTCGCCAACTTCGCCTCGCATCCCCACCGCGCGCCGCGCCCGCCAACTGGCGGAAACCTGAGCCGTCCGCAAGGGCCGCGCCTGTTTCGATGTCGTGATTGCGTCGGCGGATTGCGCGTGCTGGGCGACGCCCGCTAGCCTCCCGCCGATGAATCGCCGCCTCGTCCTGATGCTCACGTTGGCCGGCGCGGCGCTGCCCAGCGCCGCCGCCGCGGAGCCTGTGCCTTCGCAGTTGCTGGGCGCGGCGGGCGACCAGGCCTTCCTCACCTGGCTCGACGGCTTCTACCGGCGCCAGACGGCGGCCGGTTGGACGCCGGTGCAGCTCGCCGCCGTGCTCAGCGGCCTCGCGCCCGACCCGCGCGTGCTGGCGCACAACGCCGCCCAGCCCGAGTTCGCGCTGCCGGTCGGCGCGTACGTGACGCGCACCGTCTCGCCCGGGACCATCTCGCTGGGGCGGCGCAAGCGCGACAGCGTGCCGGAGCTGGGCTCGATCCACGAGACCTACGGCGTGCCGGCCGACGTCCTGACGGCGATCTGGGGCATGGAGTCGGGCTTCGGCGCCAACCAGGGCGACATGGACGTCGTGCGCTGCCTGGCGACGCTGGCCGCCGACGATCCGCCGCGCACCCAGTGGGCAGAGACCGAGCTCGTCGCCTGCCTGGCCATCGTCAAGCAGGGCCGCGCCGCCCGCGGCCAGCTGCGCGGGTCGTGGGCCGGCGCGATGGGCCAGACCCAGGTGCTGCCGAGCGTCTTCCTGACCACCGCGGTCAGCGCGCACGGCGGCGCCCGGCCGGACATCTGGAACTCGAGCGCCGACGCGCTGGCCTCGGCCGCCAACCTGCTCGCCAAGTCTGGCTGGAAGCGCGGCGAGACCTGGGGGTCGGAGGTGACCCTCAGGCCTGGCTTCGACGTCGGCCTCAGCGAGGGACCGAAAGAAACGGCGGCCTGGTGGGCCGAGAAGGGCGCGCACAAGGTGGGCGGGAGCTGGTCGGCGGCGGATGCTGCGTCGGAGGCCCAACTGCTGCTGCCGGCGGGCGCGGGCGGGCCGGCGTTCCTGGTGCTGCCGAACCACTTCGTGATCCGCACCTACAACAACTCGCTGGCCTATGCCTTGAGCGTCGGTTTGCTGGCCGACCGGGTCGGCGGCGCCGGCCCGCTGGCGGCCGCCTGGCCGCACGAGACGCCGCTGTCGCTGGAGGACCGCATGGCCGCGCAGACCGCGCTCGCCAGGCTGGGCTACAACGTGGGGCCCCCGGACGGCCTGATCGGCGTCGGCACCCGCCAGGCCCTGCGCGCCTGGCAGAAGGACCACCACCTGCCCGCCGACGGCTACCTGTCGCCCGCCGTGCTGGCGCAGCTGAAGGCCAGCGCGAAGGGCTGACCGCTCCTCCACCGTCGCGCAGACGACGGGAGAGGTGGCGCTCGGCGCGAAGCGGCGAGTGACGGAGGGGGCGCACAGCGGCGTCGACGAACGGTCGAAGCGACGGGGCGCGGCCTTGCGGCCCCTCCGTCTCGCCGCGCTGGCGCGCGTCGATCCACCTTCCCCGTCGTCTACGCGACGGTGGAGGAGCGCTCACCTCAGATTAAGCATTAACGGGGAATCTCGCCCTTGCGCGCGGGGGGCCTGACTCTTTGTTCCAGATCATCGGCATCGTCCTGCTGTTCGCGCTGGTGTTCGGCAGCTTCCTGATCTCCGGCGGCAACCTGGGGGTCATCCTGGAGGCGCTGCCGCACGAGTTGATGTGCATCGGCGGCGCCGGCGCGGCGGCGTTCCTGATCTCCAACTCGATGGACGTGGTCAAAGCCACCGGCGGCGGCTTCAAGAAGGTGTTCAGCGGACCGAAGTGGAAGGCCGGCGACTACAACGACCTCTTGGCGCTGCTCTTCCTGCTCACCAAGACGATGAAGTCGAAGGGCGTCATCGCGCTGGAGAACCACATCGAGCGGCCGGCCGAGAGCACCATCTTCTCGCGCTTCCCCAGCATCATGAAGGACCACTTCGCCGTCGACTTCATCTGCGACACGCTGCGGATGATGACGATGAACCTGGAGGACCCGCACCAGGTCGAGGACGCCATGGAGCGTCAGCTGGAGAAGCACCACCACGAGGCGGTGGCGCCGTCACATGCGCTGCAGAACCTGGCGGACGGCCTGCCGGCGCTCGGCATCGTCGCGGCGGTGCTGGGGGTGATCAAGACCATGGGCTCGATCACCGAGCCGCCGGCCGTGCTGGGCGCGATGATCGGCGGCGCGCTGGTCGGAACCTTTCTGGGGGTGTTCTTGTCCTATGGTCTGGTTGGACCGATGGCGAGCCGGATGAAGGCGGTGGTCGACGAGGAAGCCAGCTTCTACCGGATCATCCAGTCGGTGCTGGTGGCGCACCTGCACGGCAACGCCGCACAAATTTCTGTGGAAATCGGTCGGGGCAATGTTCCTTCCGGCGCTCAGCCGAGTTTCCTGGAGTTGGAAGAGGCGCTCTCCGCGATCCCGCCAGAAGCGTAAGTCGCTGGGCTTGATCCACCTGCCCTCGTCAACTTCCTACCTAGTTTTGGGGCCTCCGCAGCGTGAAATGTGATCACGCACCCGTGAACTCTCTCTTGCGCTGAAGCACGAACCCGGCATATTGGCCGCCAGCGTCGCGAACGGCGCTGCAACCTTATCCACTAGGACCAGGAAAAATGACCTCCGGTACGCTCCGTGCTATCCTGATCGTCGGCGCCGCTGCCGCCGCCGTCTCCGTCGCCGCCTGCAAGCAAAACGCCCCGAACACGGCCGACAACTCGGCTGCCGCCGCCGCGTCGGACGCGAACGCCGCGATGGCCTCGGCGAACGAAGCTTCCAATTCCTCCGCGATGGCCGCCAACGCCGCCGCGAACGACGCTTCGGCCACCGCGCCGATGAACGCCGCGTCGAACGCTCCGTAAGTCCGTTAAGGTCAGCGTCTTTCGCGAAGGGCCGCCCTCCGGGGCGGCCCTTTTTCGTTGCGCCGGTCTCCCGCGCCTATAAGGGCCCGGTGGACGAGACACTTGAGACTTCCGGCGGGCCGGTGACCTTCGACGCCGACGGCGCGCCACGCTCGCGCCGCTACGGCGACGTCTACTTCTCGAAGGCGGGCGGATTGGCCGAGACCCGGGCCGTGTTCCTGGCCGGCTGCGGCCTGCCGGACGCCTGGGCGGGGCGGGCGCGCTTCACGGTCGCCGAGCTCGGCTTCGGGACCGGGCTCAACATCGCCGCCCTGCTGGAACTGTGGCGCGCCGCGCGCCCGCCCGGCGCGCACCTTTCAGTCTTCTCGGTCGAGGCCGAGCCGCTGGCGCGCGCCGACGCGGCCCGCGCGCTCTCGGCGTGGCCGGAGCTGGCGAGGCCGGCCGCGCTGCTGCTCGAGCGGTGGCCCGGCCGGGCGCGCGGCTTCCACCGAGTGGACCTGCCGGAACTCGCCGCGACGCTCGACGTGGCGGTGATGGACGCGGCCGAGGCGCTGCAGGGCTGGCAGGGGCGCGCCGACGCCTGGTTCCTCGACGGCTTCGCCCCGGCGGTGAACCCGCAGATGTGGACCGATGCCCTCATGTCGCTGGTCGCGGCGCGGTCGGCGCCGGGCGCGCGCGTGGCCACCTACACCGTGGCCGGCCAGGCTCGCCGCGCGCTCGCCGCCGCCGGCTTCCTCGTCGAGCGCCGCCCCGGCTTCGGCGGCAAGCGCGAGCGGCTGGAGGCGCGCCTGCCCCACGATGCGTCGGCGGACGCGCCCGCCGTGCAGCCGCCGCCGCGCGTCGCGATCGTGGGCGCGGGCATCGCCGGCGCGGCGCTGGCGCGCGCTTTCCGGATGCTGGGTGCGGCGCCGCGCGTATTCGACGCCGACGGGGGCGGCGCCGGCGCCTCCGGCATGCCGGCGGCGCTGGTGACGCCACGGCTGGACGCCGGCCTCGGCGAGATCGCGCGGCTGCACGCCCAGGCGCTGGCGGCGGCCGTCCGCCTCTACGACGCGCTGCCGGACGCGGTGATCGCTGATGGCGTCTTGCAGCTGGAGGCCGCCCCGCGCGACGCGGCGCGCTTCGCCAAGATCGCCGCCTCCGACCTCTTCGAGCCCGGCGCGCTGGCGCTGCTCACTGCCGAGGCGGCCAGCGCGCGGCTGGGCGAGCCGGCGCCGGCGGGTCTGCTGATCGCCGCCGCGCGGGTGGTCGAGCCGGCCGCCGTGCTGGGCGCATGGGCGCCGGAGGTCGAACGCGCCGACGTTGCCGCGCTCGAGCCGGCTGCGGCGGGCTGGCGGCTCAAGGACCCCGACGGCCGGACGATCGGCGAGGCCGAGATCGTCTGCCTGGCGGCCGGCGCGGGCCTGGCGGCGCTGTGGCCGGATGCGGCGACCTTGCCGGTGCGCGGCCAGCTGAGCTGGGCCGAGGGCGTCGCCGCGCCGCCGGCCGCGGCCTGGGGCGCGCACGTGGCGCCAACGCGTGGCGGGGTGATGTTTGGCGCGACCCACGACCGTGGCGACACGGGCGTCGATGCGCGGCCTGGCGACGCTGGCCGCAACCTTGCTGCATTGGCCGCCCGGCTGCCCGATCTGGCGCGCCGGCTGGACGGCGCCCGGATCCAGGGCCGCGCGGCGGTGCGCGCGACGACGGCCGACCGGCTGCCGATCGCCGGGCCGCTGGCGCTGGGCCTCTTCGTGCTGGGCGGTCTTGGCGCGCGCGGGTTCGCGCTGGCCCCATTGCTGGCCGAGCATGTGGCCGCCCAGGCGCTGGGCGCCCCGTCGCCGCTGCCCGACCCACTCGCGCGTATCGTGCGACCCGACAGATTCGCCGAACGGGCCCTGCGGCGCGGCGTGGCGGCCTCGAACCTTAGGGTGTAGTCTGCCGCCCGGGGCGGGGGACGTGTGCTGATCAGGAGCCAGTCTTCAATGAAGAGTCCCGTCGCCCTCGCCGCATCGGCCGCCGCGCTCGCCGCGATCTCGCTGACCGCAATCCCGCTGGGCGTCGCCGCCCAGCCGCCGGCCGCCGCGCCGGCGCCGGCCCAGCGGGCCTGCTTCTGGACGCGCAGCATCACCAACTTCGCGGCCGTCGACACCACGCGGGTCTATCTGCGCGCGTCGGGCCGTCGGGTGTTCGAGCTGACGCTGTTCGCCAACTGCCTCCAACTCAACTGGGTCCACCGACTGGGGATTCGCACGCGCGGCAGCTCCAACATCTGCGAGGGTCCGAACCCTGGCGTCGACGTCATCGTGCGCGACAGGGGCGGCATCCCCGGCGGCCAGCGCTGTCCGGTCACCAACATTCGTCTGCTGACCCCGGACGAAGTCGCCGCCCTGCCGCCGCGGGCGCGCCCCTAGCGCCGAACGAAGGGGCTTCGACAGCTCCTCAGGTGAAACTATTAGAGATTGACCCTCCCGCAATGTCGTGGGATGGTTGTGGTCGGTGGGGGCGCTGGGGCGCCACCTTCTGAAATAACGTGACCATCGGCGCCGCCCGGGCCGCGAAGCCGTATCGGCTGAGCGAGACCTGGCCTCATCGTTGGCCCGGATACACAACTTAAGACACAAACTCCAGGTGTCACAAATTGTGATTGTCCTAGCGGAGGTGTCATGTGAGCGTCGCCGAGCGCGTCGGGAGGCGGTCTGAGGTGCGGTCAGAGCGGGTCTCGCGAAGCGTAGCGACAGCGCGTGGGCCGCGGCCCGGCGCCCGCCGAGGGTAACGGGCGCGCCATGCCGATCCAGATCCGCGTGATGTCGTGGAACATCCAGAAGAAGACGGGAGGCGCCGCCTACATCGCCGAGACGATGCGCAGCGCCCAGATCGACATCTGCGCGCTGCTCGAAATGCCGAACAGCAATGTCGGGACGACCCTCGCGGCGATCATCGCGGCGCTCAACAACCTCGGGCCCGCCTATCACCAGAACGAGTGGCTGTCGCAGTCGGTCAACGTCGGTAGCGAGGCCGTCGGCTTCATCTGGCACCAGAACAACGCGGTCGGCCCCAACGCCTTCCAGGTCGACATCAAGGCCAACGGCGGACAGCGGGTGTGCGGCGCCGTCACCCGGGACACCAACAACTTCGAGATCTTCTTCCCGAAGACGCAGACGACCTGGGCGAGCCTGCCCGGCCGGCCCGCCGGTCGCAGGCCTGCGTATCTCTCGTTCGTGACCAACGATGGCGCGGCCCAGCGTCGCTTCACCGTGCTGGACCTGCACACACCGTTCAACACCAACACCTCGATCCAGTCCTACGCGACCGGCCTCATGGCCACGTCGCGGGAGATCACCCACGTCGACCGCACCGACCTGGCCGATATCGCCACCACGGCGGCCGCCGCGGGCCTCGCCGCCGCGATGGCCGGCGTCATCGATCCGATCATCAACGGAATGGGCGACCACAGCTACGTCACCGGCCTTATGGTGCGCAACCTGGCGGTGGCGGGCGCCGTGGCGGCGATCGACGGAACCGAAACCGACCTGCACGCCCTCGTCAAAGCCGCGGGGCAGGCCGCCGCGCGGCACGCGGCGAACAACATCCCGGTGCCGAACGGGATCGTGCAGACCGACGCCCAGGAGCTCGCCCAGGCCATCGGCATCGCCTCGGCCTGCGCCGCCGCGACGCTGGTCGCTTCGGCTCAGCTGCCCACCGCGCCGGTCGGGGCGACCGGCAGCGCCCTGAACGCAGGCAATACGGCCATCGCGCAGGCCCAGGCCGTCGTCGGCCAACTGCAGCTTCCCACCAAGCGACGCCCGGGGATCTCCGCGCAAGTGGCCGCGGTTCGCGGCGAGGCGGAGCGGATCGCCGATTGGGCGCTGTGGACCTACGCCTTCAATCCGCTTCCGCTGACGGCCGTGAACGCCTCGATCATCGCCGGCGACTTCAACGTCGATTACCCGGACACCACCGTCTACCAGGCTGGGCAGCAAATCTCGATGGGCGGGGCCAACGCCTACACGCGCATGCTGGCCCTAGGGGCGGCGCGCAACACGGCCCCTTCCACCCGCATCGGGCCGACCGCGTTCCGCGGCCAGCTGGTCTACCAGCTCGCTCTTCCCTGCCAGCTCCAGAACACCAACAAGAAGCAGATCGGGACCTACGTGCCGCTGAGCATGGCGCCTCTGGTGGGGACGCCGACCAGCTTCATGAACTGGACCAACTGGATTGGCGGCCTCCAGCTGATGGCCAACACCCAGGGCATCGCCTGGGCGTCGCTCAGCAAGAACTTCGGCGACAAGATCGACGGCGCGTTCAACAGGACGGTCAACAACGACACCCGCTACTACCGGGCGAACTGCTACGACAACATCTTCGTCCGTGGCGGGGCGGTGATCGGCGGCTCGGGCGTGGTCGACGTGCTGAGTGCGCTCGGCTCGTGGGGCGCCGGGCCAGTGCTTCCCAATCCCGTGCCAGCCGGGGGCGCCTGGGCGGCCGCGTCGGGGCAACTGAACGGGATTGCCAGCGCCTACCTCGGCGCGCTGCCGCCGGCCCTGCTCACCTACGGCTACGACAACGGCAACGTGCAGTACACGATCACTGCGGCGCTGGCGGACGGCATCGAGGCCGCCGTGTTCTTCGACCGATACATCTCCGACCACCTGCCCGTCGCTGTCGCGGTGCAGGTGTGATGCGAGCACCCCGATGAGCGCACCGGACCTTCACGCGCTGATCAAGGTCGAAGGCGGCCAGGTCTCCACCAGCGGCGCGGCGCTCGACTCCGAGCCGATCACCACGGTGCTGACGGCCTATTTCGGCAAGGACGAACTGGTCATCGCCGGCGCGGAGATCACCAGCCAGCCGGACGACGCCGACGTGACCGTCCACGGCGACATGACCTTGCTGGGCGTGACGGTGACCGGGGACGCGCGTTTCTTCCTCGACGACGACGTCGCGCAGCTGGAGTTCATCGGGACGCCGCCGGACGGCTGGACGCTCGGCGAGAGCTTCGAGAGCCTCGAGCAGACCTATTTCAACAGCTTTGCGCTCGGCGCCCCGCATCTGGCCCTGCGCTCCGAGCCGGTCGCCGACAACGTGACCGGCGTGACGCTCGATGCGGGCTTCACGCTGCCGGCGCCGCTCGCGATCCTCGCCTGGTTCGTCGCCCCGGACGCCAAGGCCACCTTGAGCGGCCCGATCGCGCTGCAGGACGAGCTGCCGGTGATGACGCTCACCGTCAGTCCGACGATGAAGGCGTCGCTGGGCGGCTATGTCGACATCGACCTGACGATGCAGCACCTGTCGCTGGTCCAGCAGGGCAGCGTCACGCCCGCGCCGCTCGACTCGGATGGCGGCGGCGGCGGTGGCGGCGATGCTCTCGCGATCGAAGGCGCAGGCGACGACGCCGAGCCGCCGGCCGAGGACGACCCGCCCCCCGACCCGGCGCCTGGGCCGGCCGCCGCCAAGCCGCCCGTCGTCGCGGTCGTGTCGCTGCTGAAGGGAAACCTGTCGTTCACGCACGACGGCAAGGCGGTCGCCGTGCCGGTGGTGGCGGGATTCAACGACCGGACCGGGCTGTTGCAGCTGCAGCTGGTCACCGGCGAGGTCTTCGACCTGGCGCTCGGCGAGATCGCCGGCTGGATCGGCGGCACCGACCTGTCGAAGGCGGCAATGCCCACGCAGTACAGCCCCTCGCTCGGGCTGACGCTGCACGACGTGGTGTTCGCGGTCGGGCTGAACACCAAGTCGCTCGAATACGTGTCGCTGACCATCGTCTCGACCAAGCCATGGCCGGTGGTCGGCAAGCTGACGATCAGCGACATCGTGCTGACGTTCATGATCACGCCGGGGGCGAAGCAGACGCTCGCGGCGACGATCTCCGGCACGCTGGCGCTGGGCGAGGCCGCGTCGCTCGATATCCACGCGCACTACCCGAACTTCGGGATCAGCGGGAACCTCACCGAAGACACCGCGATCGATCTGATCCCGGTGCTCGCCTACCTCGGCGCGGTGACCGCCGGCGTTCCGCAGAAGCTGCAGATCGACGTCCTCAACTTCAACGCCGAGCCGTCTGGCAGCACCTACAGTTTCGAGATCGACGTCATCGGCGACTGGCAGATCGTCAAGGGACTGTCGGTCGAGGAGCTCAAGGCCAGCATCAGCTACCAGAGCTCGGCGCTTACCCTGCAGTTCTCTGGCAGCTTCCTGGTCGGCGGCGTCGATCTGGAGATCTCCGCCGGATACGACAGCGAGCTGGGCGGTTGGCTGTTCACCGGGCGCGCCGCGCAGAACAACCCGATCAGGATCGGCGACTTCATCACGCAGGTCGCCAACGACTTGTCGTCCAGCACCGCGCAGGTGCTGCCGGACTTCGTCCAGACGCTCGAGATCGACGCCATCTCGATCACCTTCGACACGGCGACCAAGGACTTCGACTTCCGCTGCGAGACGAAGCTCGAGATCGAGGGGACCAAGCTCGACCTGACGCTGCACGTGTCGCTGCAGAACAAGGGCGACGACAGCTACACGCACCTCTACTCGGGTCTGCTGGTGATCGGCTCGCTGGCGTTCGAGCTGGTGTTCGAAGACGCCAAGACCGGCGAGACCAGCTCGTCGACGCTGCTGGCGGCGATCCAGCCCGGCGTCGGCATCGACGTCCAGAAGCTGGTCGCCAGCATCAGCGCCGACGCCGGCAATCTGATGCCGTCGCTGACGCTGACCCTCGAAGACGCGCTGTTCGTCTATCGCAAGGTCGGTGCGGCTCCCGCGACCTACCTGTTCGGGCTGGCGATCGGCTTCGACGACTTCAATCTGCAGTCGCTGCCGCTGGTCGGCCCGGTGCTGAAGGACGCCGGGATCGGCGGCATCAAGGACGTGCAGGCGCTCTACGCCTCGGCGGCGGTCACCGCCGACGACGTGACCGCGATCAACGCGCTGCTGAACGAAGCCAAGGCCAAGCCGCCGCTGCCGACCAAGAAGGACGCGACCGGCACGACCCAGGTGCTGAGCCAGGGCTTCAACTTCGCCGCCAACCTCGACATGGGCGACAAGCCGATCGCGCTGACCGCGGGCGGGGCCACCGCGCCGCCCAAGCCGCCGACGACCGCTCCGCCGCCGCCGGCCGGAACGCCCGCCACGCCTCCGTCGGGCAACGCCAGTTGGTTCAACGTCAACAAGTCGATCGGGCCGGCCACGCTCGATCGGATCGGCGTGCGCTACGAAAGCGGCCGCGTCTGGCTGCTGGTCGACGCCGACTTCACCCTGTCCGGCCTGGCGCTCGGCCTGCAGGGGCTGGCGCTGGGCACCAAGCTCGAGGACCCGAAGGCGATCTCGGTCAACCTCGACGGCATGTCGGTCGACTTCTCGTCCGGCCCGCTCAGCATCGCCGGCGGTTTCCTGCACCTCGGCGACGACTACCTCGGCGAAGCGCGCGTCAAGGCGGCGACCTTCGGGCTGACGGCGATCGGCGGCTACGCGCCCGACGACAAGTCGTTCTTCATCTTCGTGCGGCTGAACGCGCCGCTCGGCGGACCGCCGTTCTTCTTCGTGACCGGTGTCGCCGGCGGCTTCGGCATCAACCGTACACTGATCATCCCGCCGATCGACGAGCTGACCAGCTTCGCGCTGCTGCCGGCCAACAACAGCTTCCCGACCTCGCTGGGCGCGGGCAACCCGGGCGGGACGCTGGCGGAGACGCTGAAGTCGACCGCGGCCTACATCCACCCGCTGGCGGGGATGAACTGGGCGGCGGTGGGGCTCGACTTCACCTCGTTCGAGATGGTCGATTCCTCGGCGCTGGCCACCGTCGCCTTCGGGGTGGACTTCTCGGTCGCGCTGCTCGGCGTCACCCGGGTGACCGTGCCGAAGGCCGATCCCGAGCCGATCGTCTACCTCGAGATCACGCTGGAGGCGCAGGTCAAGCCGAGCGCCGGGCTGGTCGCCGTCGACGGGCGGATCACGCCCGCATCCTTCCTGTTCGCCAAGGCGGTCCGCATCACCGGCGGCTTCGCGTTCTACATCTGGTTCGCCGGCGACCACGAGGGCGACTTCGTCATCTCGATCGGCGGCTACCATCCGCGCTTCGACAAGCCCGACCACTACCCGGTCGTCCCGCGCCTGCAGATCAGCTACCAGACCGGCAACCTGTCCGTCGTCGGACAATCCTATATGGCGCTGACCCCGGCCATGCTCATGGCGGGGATGCGGATCGACGCGACCTGGGACACCGGAGCGCTCAGCGCCTGGTTCAGCGCCGGGATCGACTTCCTGCTCGGCTGGCGCCCGTTCCACTACGAAGCCGATGCCTACGTGCACATCGGCGTGTCGCTGACCATCGACCTGCTGTTCACCTCGGTCTCGATCACCATCCACGTCGGCGTCGACCTCAGCATCTGGGGCCCGGAATTCGGCGGCAAGGCCTCGATCGACCTCGACATCGTCTCGTTCACGATCCACTTCGGGGCCGATCCGCGGCAGGACGCGATCGACTGGCCCGGCTTCGCCGAGGCGTTCCTGCCCGCCGGCAAGAGCGAGTCCGCGGCGCCGGCGCACCTGATGGCGGCGCTCGACGATCCGGGGCCGCCGATCGATCACGGCAGCCTGTGGATCACCGGCAGCGTCTCCGACGGGCTGGCCCGCGACCTGGCGGCCGCCGACAAGACGTCGTTCTTCGCCTGGCTGGTCGACGCCAACCAGTTCGCGCTGCAGGCCAGCACGCTGATCCCCGCCAAGGCGGCCGCCTACAACAGGTTCGACCTGCACGCGCCGTTCACCGCCGAGGCCGGCTTCACGCCCGCCGCGACCGGCGATACGCCGACCGCGCTCTACGACACGACCACCTATCCGCACGGGATGACCTGGGCGACCGACTTCGGCGTGCTGCCGATGCAGCTCGCGCCGGCGGCGTTCCAGAGCCAGATGAAGGTGGAGCTGCTGCGGCCCAAGCCGGGCAGCGACCACACGCAAGTCGCCAACTACGTCGACGCGATCGACTCGATCGCCGTGACGCCGCAGCTGAAGTCGTCCAGCACGGCCCTGTGGGCCGGCAAGGACCCCGGCCTGAACGGCGACCGGCTGATCGACGACAGCCTGGTCGGGATGCGGCTGTCGCCGATGGCGCAGCACCCGGACATCACCTTCAAGGCCGACCTGTGGGCGATGCTGTTCGACCAGGGCGCGCCTATCACCTGGCGCCCGGTGGTTCCGGCCGCCGACACCACCGACAGCTACGAGGCGGACCCGGAGGGCGGCACGCTGACCTTCACCCTGGCCGGGAACAAGGTCACCTGCGTCGACTACACGCTGACCGCGCTGACCATCGATACGGTCGCCCAGGCGCGCAAGGACATCGTCACCGGGCTCGCCTCGCTGGGGCTGCCGGTGGATCCCAACGCGATCGACGTCTCGCAACTCGCCAGGTACCCGCTCTGGGACTGGCCGGCGATCCGAACCCTCGGTGAGGAGCTCGCGGCGTGACCACGGCCACCCTGGAATCGCCGGTCACCGGCACTGTCGAGTTCGTCCAGCACGTGCTGCCCGGGCTGGAGTCGGGCGCCTACATGCTGCGCCTCACGCAGACGCTGTCGACCCAGCCCGCGAAGCCGTCGAACACCTACTTCTTCGCGGTGAGCGGCGCGCGGTTCGCGCTCAACCCGACCGACCTCTTCGCCACCTACCCGCCCGATCAGTCGCAAGGCGAGTTCAACGGCACGCTGCCGCATGCGGTGCTGGTCAACCGCACGCTGCCCTGGCAGCGCTATCCGACGCTCGACGAGCCGGAGCGCTTCTTCCCCGACCACCAGCACGACCGCGACGTGCCGACCTGGTTGGCGGTGCTGCTGTTCGACGCCGACGACGAGGCCGCCTATCCGGGCTTCAGCGCCCAGGCCACGTCGGGGACGGTCGCCGACCTGTTCGACGTCAAGAAGGATGGCGGCGTCGGCTATTCCAGCTTCTGGGAGGCGGGGAACGTCGACGCCAGCCAGATGCAGGCGCATCTCGACTTCGGCGAGGCGCCGGAAGACGCCTGCCAGTTCATCGACGTGCCGATGCCGCTGTTCTGGAAGGTCGCGCCGTCGGTCGATGACCTCAAGATGATGGCGCACGTGCGCAACGTGAACATCATCAGCAAGGCGACGCAGAACGGCGTGCCGGCCGGGCGCAACGACCTCTCGCAAGTGCCCGGCACGTCCGAATTCTCGCTGGTGTTCGGCAACCGCGTGCCCAAGGCCGGCGTGCGCAGCTTCGCCCACCTGGTGACGCTGGAGGGGCTGGCGCCGTTCCTGCCGATCGACCCCGCGGCCGGCGATGACGCCAGCGAGATCACCAGTCCGACGCAGGCGATCGGCGAGGGCGGCGATCCGATCGTGCCGATCGCGCCGGGCGGCTTCATGCGGCTGGTCTCGCTGGCCACCTGGAGCTTCACCTCCACCGGCGACAGCAGCCACTTCGAGGAGGTGGTGCGCGCTCTGACGCCGAAGACGCCCGGGGCCACGCCCGACTATTCCATCGGCATGCCGCTGCCGGCCGCCACCGGCGTCGAGCCACCCGGCACGGCGGCGGCGCGCAAGGC